>Ga0137404_10000012_pt1 | contig 99979 bp, 91 predicted proteins | sample CZOMad2_1_16fung_FD_108285 | JGI IMG/M metagenome (GOLD analysis project Ga0137404, IMG submission 108285) | Vadose zone soil fungal communities from Angelo Coast Range Reserve, California, USA - CZOMad2_1_16fungal (Illumina Assembly) | ecosystem: Environmental > Terrestrial > Soil > Vadose... | reverse complement strand
CGGGTGCGTCAGTTGAGAATCGCAAGCGCGCCGCGTACAATCAAGCTATATTGTTCGCTGGCCAAAAGCCAAATAGAACCCAGCGCATATGCCGGGAGGAGAATCCGGCCGCTGTTCCGAGCAAAGGAGATCGTGAATGGCTTACGTGATTGCCGAGCCGTGTATCGGCACAAAGGACACCGCGTGTGTGGACGTTTGCCCGGTGGATTGTATCCACCCGCGCAAGGACGAGGCGGAACATGAAGGCGTGACGCAACTGTTTATCAATCCCGTGGAGTGTATTGACTGCGGCGCGTGCGTGCCGGTGTGTCCGGTGACCGCAATTTTCGCGATGGAGGATTTGCCGGAGAAGTGGCAAGCGTATGCGGCGGGCAACTCGGACTGGTACGCGAAGAAGTAAGCTCGCGCGAAAATTGACGAAGAGGTTCGCGGCGCTCGATTTCGAAAATTGAGCGCCGTTTTTGTTGATGAATCAGGCGTCGATCTGAGCCACCGTTTTGCGGATGTCAACGAGGAGGGGTTCGCGGCGGCGAGTGTAAGCGCAAATGTCAGCGAATGAAGTTTCGAACAGAATTCTCTCCACGGCTTCGCTGACTTCCTGCCACATTTGCTTCAGTCCACAACTGTAGTAATCCGAACAGGCAAAACCTCGGTCGGAATCGCGCTGCGTGCAGGAAGAATCGATGACGCGGTCGTCCACAATGCGGAGAACCTCGCCGACAGAGATTTCGGCGGGGCTGCGAGAGAGGAGGTAGCCGCCATAGACGCCGCGCCTGCTGGCAAGCACGCCTCCGCGCCGGAGTTCGATGAGAATCTGTTCAAGGTATTTGACGGGAATGCGATGGCGGTCAGCGATCTGGTTAATGGTGGCGACTTCGGGATACTCCATCGCAAGATGAAGAACAGCTCGAGTGGCGTATTCGCCTTTGGCCGTAACTCTCATGGCTTGGCGCGTGTAGACTTTCATAGAGAGATGTTGGTGTCAACGCAAGAAAGGGCAAAGAAAAGCGATTTAGGAGGAGGGCGGCCGCAGGCTGGGGAGCGCCAACCAAAGTAAGGTACCAGCCATCTAGGGGCATAGGCCGAAAGAGGGAGAACCATCTTGGGAAATTGGAAATGGACAATTTGTTGGCGGATTGCGCTGACCCTAATTTTCGCGCCGCAGACGATTAGCGCCCAGACCCCCGTGAAACAGACTCCGGCGCATACGGCCTCCGACACGGTCGGACGCGTTAGCGGATTCGACGGGGAATGGGAAGGCACGCTGCACGTTGGCGAAGCGCAGTTAAAGCTGGTGCTGCATTTGGCCAGCGAAAAGGGAGGCGAGTTACGAGCTAAGCTCGACAGCCCGGAGCAGGGCGTGTACGGAATGGAAGCAACATCGGCGAGCCGCGAACAGAACAATTTGCGATTCGAACTTTCTCCGGTGGGCGCGTCATTTGAGGGGAAGCTGGCGGCGGACGGGCGAACGATTTCCGGCACATGGAAACAAGGCGGCGAGAAACTGTCGCTGGTGTTGAACCGGCGGAGCGCTTCCGCGGGGGGGCGAAAGCCAGCGAATGCTGTTTCATCGCTCGAAGGCACATGGCAGGGCGCATTTCAGAACGGGAACATGCGCTTCCGGTTGCAACTGCATATTTCGCATGACGAGGATAAGAAGCTGAGCGGCACTTTGGACAGCCTGGACCAGGGAGCGAACGGATTGCCGATGTCCAAGGTGAGCGAACAGAACGGCGGGGTGCATTTTGAAATCGCGATGGTGTCCGGTGTCTATGAAGGCACGCTGAACCCGGCACGCAATTCGATTTCGGGAAAGTGGTCGCAAAACCAGGACACGGTGGCGTTGGAATTTAAGAGATCGGACGAAGTGCTCGAATTGCGGCGACCGCAAAATCCGACCAAACCATATCCGTATAAAGAGGAAGCGGTCAGTTTTGCGAACGAGAATGGAACGGCGACACTCGCGGGGACGCTGACGATTCCGCAGGGAGCCGGGCCATTTCCGGCGGCGCTTTTGCTTTCTGGTTCCGGACCGCAAGATCGAGATGAATTTCTGGCGGGGCACCGGCCGATGCTTGTTGTGGCGGATTATCTGACGCGGAAGGGGATTGTGGTGCTGCGGTACGACAAACGCGGCATCGGAAAATCCACGGGCGATTTTGCGAAAGCTACGACGGAAGATTTCGCGGCGGACGCCGAGGCTGCGCTTGCGTATTTGAAGGAACGAAAGGAAGTTGTGCCGGGTAAAACGGGAGTGCTTGGCCACAGCGAAGGCGCACTGATCGCCCCAATTCTTGGCGGAGGCGGGCGTGTTGCATGGATTGTGCTTTTGGCGGGGCCGGCGCAAACCGGCGAGAAGGCCATGCTGGCGCAGTCGCGGGCGATCGCGAGCGCTGCGGGGATGCCCATAGCGCAAGTGGAGCAGAGCCTGGCGTTCGATCGGAAGGCATACGAGCTGGTGCGTGGAGAGAAAGATCCAGCGGTCCTTGAGAAAAAACTGGGTGCAATGGTGGTTTCCTCGGGAGTTGCGGAAGGAGCGGTACCCGTAACAGTTGCGGCGCAAATTAACATGCTGAGTTCGCCGTGGTTTCGATATTTTTTGGACTACGATCCGTTGCCCGCGCTTCAGAAAATAAAATGCCCGGTGCTTGCGCTGAACGGTGAGAAGGATCTGCAAGTTTCGGCGGCGGATAATTTGCCGCTGATTCAGAAGACGTTGGAAGATGCCGGGAACAAGGACGTCACGACAAAGTCGCTGCCGGAACTGAATCATCTTTTCCAGCATGCCGAGTCCGGATCCCCGGTCGAGTACGGAGCGATTGAAGAGACGATGTCACCGGAAGTGTTGCAGATGATCGCGGACTGGGTCGGCAAGCATAGCTCTTAGGGTAGTGGGTCGGTTTTAATTTTTGACTTTTTCAGTTTGGGGTTTGTAAGTACAAACCCCGAGCCGCGTTGTGTCATGAACCAAGAAATTAAAACTGACCCTCTGCGGCGGTTCCTGACCCTTTGCAGCGTGAGAAAATCCACAACGACCGCGATTTCTGCGGAGTTTAGCGACGCGGTATCATAAGTTAAGGAGCGAACAAGCGTCCCAGTGCCGCCAAAATTCCACCTGTCCCTTCTCATCCACGCGCACCAACCGATTGGAAACTTCGAGGACGTTTTCGAGAAGTGCTATCAGAGTTCGTACCTGCCGTTTGTGCAGATGCTCGAAAAGCATCCCGCTGTGCGGATGGGGCTGCACTATTCGGGACCTCTGCTGCTCTGGATCGAGAAAAATCATCCGGAATATTTCGAGCAGTTGCGCGGGCTGGTGAGGCGCAGGCAAGTGGAGATGGTCGGCGGCGGATTTTACGAGCCGATCCTCGCGGTGATTCCGCCGGAAGATCAGATCGAGCAGATTACGCGGCTGGCTTTTTACCTTGAGCGGCATTTTGGCGAGCGGCCGTCGGGCGCGTGGCTCGCGGAGAGAGTTTGGGAGCCGCAGTTGCCGTCCGCGCTGGCGTCCGCGCAGGTGAGTTACTCCCTGGTGGATGATTACCATTTTCTTTCCGCAGGATTCGAACCGCAGGAGCTCTTTGGCGCGTACGTGGCGGAAGACCGCGGGAAAAGCGTGCGTTTGTTTCCCGGGCAAAAAGCACTGCGGTATCTTTTGCCCTTTGGAAAAGTGGAAGACGTCATCGCGTATTTGAAGGATGCCGCGGCAACGCATCCCGATGGCGTGGCGGCAATGGGCGACGACATGGAGAAGTTCGGGTGCTGGCCCGGCACGTTCGACCATTGCTACGGCGATCACTGGCTCGAGAATTTCTTTACTGCGCTTGAAGAAAATGTGGATTGGCTCAGCTTGACGACGCCCGGCTCGTATATCGAAGCGCACGCGCCGCTGGGGCGCGCGGATTTGCCAACGGGCTCGTATTCGGAAATGACGGAGTGGGCGTTTCCGACTCCCGTGCGACAGCGATATCAAGAAGTGCTGAAAGAGTTTGCAAAACGGCCAGAGGTTGCCTCGTTTTTGCGCGGCGGATCATGGCGGGGATTTTTCCGCAAATACGCGGAATCGAATTTGCTGCACAAGAAAATGCTGCGCGTAGCGACGCGAGTGGCGGCGGCTCCGGCGCGAAGAAGCGCAGCGAAGCCGACGGAAGAGATTGCAGAAGCGCACGACTTGCTTTTACGCGGGCAGTGTAATGATGCGTACTGGCACGGCGTGTTTGGCGGGTTGTACGCGCCGCATTTGCGCACGGCACTATGGAAAAACCTGATTCATGCGGAGCTGCTTGCGGACCGGAACGCAGCGGGCGGACTGGTTTCGCGCGTGGAATTGCTGGACTACGACGCGGACGGAGCGAACGAACTTCTGTTCACGTCGCTGGAGTGCCAGGCGTTGCTGAAGCCGTCCGATGGCGGGACGCTGGCGGCGCTGGATTTCCGGCCGGCGTCGGCGACGCTGATTAATTCCATGCAGCGGCGGCAGGAGGCGTATCACGCGCGGCTCGTTGATGCACAGCATGTACCGACGGGAACGGTTGCTTCGATTCACGAGCAGACGCGGGTGAAAGAGCCGGGCCTGGAAAAATATTTGCGGTACGACCGTTGGGCAAGGCATGCGTTTCGAATTCTGATTTTTTTTCCATCGCGAAGGCATGCGGAGTATGAGTCGCTGCAATTGCAAGAGGATGCGGGATTCGCCGCGGGCGAATACAGCGTGAAGAATTCGGGACCGCTCGAAGCAGAAATTGTGCGCGAGGCAGTTTTGCCGACGAAGGACGGAGATGTTCCGCTGTCGCTGACGAAGCGATTCTCGTTTGGATCGGCGCCGCGGGGATGCGAAGTGGCGTGCGAAGTGGGAATCAAGCTGAAGCAGCCGCTGGATCGCGCGGTGATTTTGGGAATCGAATCCATCGTGAATTTGCTGGCGCCGGCGGAAGCGAATCGTTTTTTCGAAACGCCGGACGGGCCGAAGAATTTGCGTTTTAGCGGGGAATTGCCCGGGCCAATTCTGCGCATGGAAGACGGCTGGCAGCGGGTGCGCATCGCGTTGCACGCGCCGGGTACGGATAATTTTTGGATTGCGCCGATCGAGACCGTGTCGGAATCGGAAGAAGGATTCGAGCGCGTGTATCAGGGTTCACAGATCCTGGCGCGTTGGCGAATCAGCACGGAAAAGGTTTTTTCCGCACGATTGGTTTGGCGGATCGAGTCGTTCTAGGTCTTATTCGACAATCCACAAATTCTGGGCGAAAGGCCACGCTTCGTCGATCCACTGTGCTTCGCAGTGGAAGCCGGTGCGCGCCGCCATTTCGATGGGTTCGGACGAAGAATATTTGTGCGAACTTTCCGTCCAGATGGTTTCGCCTTCTTCGAGGCGAATGCGCAGGCCGGAGCCGGGAATGTCCACGCGCTGGCGTTGCAAGGAGCGCAGATGCATTTCGATGCGGCGCTCGGCGACGTTCCAAAGTGCTTCATGGGCGAACTGTTTCAAGTCGAAGTCGGCGCCGAGTTCGCGATTGATGCGGGCGAGGACATTCAGGTTGAACGCGGCAGTCACGCCAGCGGGATCGTCGTAGGCGAGCAATTGAACTTCAATACTTTTTTCGAGATCGGTGCCGAGGAGCAGGGAATCGCCCGGTTCGAGAATGGAGCGAACCTGGCGGAGAAAAGCGTCCGCGGCGGGACGGTCGAAATTTCCGATGGTGCTGCCGAGAAAAAGAACGCAAACGTGTTCACCGGGTTCACGGCGGTTGACGACGGCGCGCAACCCTTCGAAATAAGGCTTTTCGTAGCCGACGATGTGCACCAAATCCATCTGGCCAAGTTCTTTTTCGCAGGCGGCGAGCGCGGCGGGAGAGATTTCGATCGGATAGTAGAACGTGTGCTGGTAGCGGGCGAGCGCTTCGAGAATCCAGCGCGTTTTTTTGCCGCTGCCGCTGCCGAGTTCGGCGACGTGCGCAGGCCGGGGCATGCGCGCGACCATTTCACGCGCGTGGCGTTGGAGAAGACGCGTGTCGGCGCGAGTCAAGCCGTACTCGGGCAAAAGACAGATCGCTTCAAAGAGCGCGGAGCCGACCTCGTCGTAGAGATATTTCGAAAGAATTTCGCGCTGGCCGGGCTTCGTAAGCCCGATGCGCACGTCTTCGGCGAATTCCGCAAGGGCGGGCGACACTACCGGCTTCAGAAGGGGTTGAGTCAGCATTTTTGCTCCCTGTCTTGGGCTCCGTCAGTCCTCGACGCAACGGAACGTCGCGTAAACGTACGGATAATGCGGCTGGAACCAATTGCGGAACGAGCGGCGAAGCATGCACGCGGCAGTGCGCGGCGAGCCGCCTTTCATTACATAGTGCTGGCCGTCAAAGAAATTTGCGGAGTAGCCGGGATAAAAAGGCATCGCGGAAAAACCGGGGAGCGGGCCGAAGATAGTGCGCGTCCATTCCCAACCGTTGCCGATGAGATCATGCACGCCGAAGGCGCTCGCGCCCGCGGGATGCGAACCGACGGGAACGGGATCCCAGTCTGCAAAATCGAAGTTTCCGAATTTCTCGGATGGGGATACGTTGCCCCAGGGATATTCGCGTTCGGATGAGCCGTCGGGCATGCCGTAGGCGGCGCGGTGGAATTGTTCTTCGTTGGGAAGCTTGCGGCCGAGCCAGTTTGCGTAAGCCGTGGCTTCCGCGTGGCTGACGTACACCGGCCAGTCGAGCGGCAGGCGGAGTTCTTCGAACATGCCCAGCGCCATCCAAATGTTTCCGTTGCGGTGCCAAAATGCCGGGTGCTCGATGCCCGCGGATTCTTTCCAGGCCCAGCCTTCGGCGGTCCAGAGTGAGCGAGCGTTATAACCGCCGGCCTGCACAAAGCGCAGAAAATCGCCGTTGGTCACGTTGTGTCGTTCGATGGCGAAGGCGGGAACGTTCACGACGCATTCGCCGCGTTCGTTGTCCCATCCGAAAGTATCGGTGTCCGCATGGCTCAGGCCAAGCGTAGCTTCGCCGGCGGGGATTTCCACGAGGTCCGGCTTGAGGTGTTTGGAGTGCGTGCGATGCGGAATCTTCCCCCGCACTTTGCTTGCGTAGGGAAGGCGATGGAGTAAGTAAGCGAGAGTTTCAGCGTGCATGAGGCGATGCTCGATCGTTGTTTCCAGCATCTCCAACAATTGCGGATGACCTTCGCTGGGGTGTTCCATCGCGGATTCGATTGCGGAGTCTAGCTCATCGCGGAGGCGGGCGTTGTAGCGGTCCACTTCTCTGCGAGTGGGCCAGTCCAGCGGGCCGTCGGTGGGGAGGCCGCCACCAACTGGATCAATGCCAAATGCAAAAAGCTGATCGAAAGGCGGATTAAAGGAACGCAGCCCGAATGCGCGGCGTCCGAGAAGATTCCAGTCGAAGGCTTCGACGTGGCCGAGATAGAAAATAAGGCGATGGCGCTCCGCGATAGGCCGGTCGTAAAGGGCCTCTTCGCGAATCAGCGAAAAAATTTCGTCGGTGCGGGCACGCGACCGCACCAAACGGGTCTGAAGATCGTGGCGGATGCGAACAGCGGCAGGAGCTCCCATGATTTGTCCCTTTCGTTGGATGCGTCTTCCGCGAGAAGGTTTCGTCAAAAATCAGACGTCGGGAGGCCGTGCTACGGTACGATGTTCACTCTCCGGGTCGAGGGTGTCAATCGAAATGAATGCGAAGATAGAAAACCACAGGGACGTTACCATTGCGTTTCGCGGGGTTGAATACTGCATTCCTACTAGAGCAAGCGGGCCGATTCTCTCACAAATCTCGCTCGAAATTGCTAAGGGAGAGACACTGGTACTGCTGGGGCGAAGTGGAAGCGGAAAAACGACGCTGCTGAAGCTGGTAAATCGATTATTAAAGCCGAGTGCGGGAGAAGTCTTCGTGAATGGGCAATCGGTGGCCGAGTCCAATCCGATTCATCTTAGGCGAGGGATTGGGTATGTCATTCAGGATGGCGGGCTGTTTCCCCATTACACCGTGGCGGAAAATGTGGGGCTCGTGCCGGGGCTGGAGGGCTGGGAACGGGGACGAATTGCGACGCGAGTGGAAGATATGATGCGGCTGGTCGGGCTGGAACCGCGGGAATTTGCACAGCGTAAGCCTCGGGAACTTTCCGGTGGACAACGGCAAAGGGTCGGCGTGGCGCGGGCGCTGGCAGCCGATCCGGCGATTTTGCTGATGGATGAGCCGTTCGGAGCGCTCGATCCCGTGACGCGAGCGGAGTTGCAGCACGAATTTGCGGAATTAGCACGAGGTCTGGCGAAGACGATTGTCTTCGTTACGCACGATTTGCACGAGGCGCTGCGGCTGGGCTCGCGGATTGTATTGCTTGCGGCCGGTAAAATTGTTGCGGACGCGCCACCGGAAGAGTTTCTGCGAGTGGATCATCCGGAAGTGCGGGCGTTTGCAACTTCATTTGGAGTGGGAGAAGAAGCGCGGGCATGAGTGTTTGGGAATTCATGGTGAGCCACCGGGCGGAGATTTTTGAAGCGACGCTGGCGCATCTGTTTCTTGTTGTGGTGTCGATGGCGATCGCCATTTCCATTGGTGTGCCGCTCGGGATGCTCCTTGTCAAGCAAAAGGAATTGCGAACGATCGCGCTCGGATTTGCCTCGGTACTACAGACGATTCCGAGCCTGGCGTTATTCGGGTTTTTGATTCCGTTGCCATTTCTTGGCGGCATCGGGACACGCACGGCTGTGATTGCGCTGTTTTTGTACGCGCTGCTTCCGATTCTGCGGAATACGGTCGTCGGGTTAACGAATCTCGATCCGGCAGTGCTGGAAGCTGCGGAAGCGATGGGTATGAAGGAGTCGCAAGTTTTGCTGAAGGTGCGTTTTCCGCTGGCGTTGAGTGTGATTCTTGCGGGGATTCGAACGGCGACGGTAATCACCATCGGCGTGGCGACGATTGCCGCAGCGATAGGCGCGGGCGGCCTGGGGACGTTCATTTTTCGAGGAGTGGCGATGGTGAGCGATGCGGTGATTCTTGCGGGTGCAATACCCGCGGCATTGCTGGCACTTGCCGCGGATGCCGCGCTTGGATTGCTCGAGCGGCGATTGAAGGTGGTTTAGCGTGCGGCGATGGTTTGCGCTTTTCCTGGGGCTGGTTGTTGCCGCCGGCTTTCTTTCCGCGTGCAACAGCGGCCGAAAGAAAAAGCTGGTCATTGGTTCGAAATTCTTTACCGAGCAGGTTGTACTTGCAGAGCTGCTGGCGCAGCACATCGAGGCGCGCACCGGAATTGCAGTTGAGCGGAAAACGAATCTTGGCGGGACACTTCTCATTCACAAAGCGATGCTTGCGGGTGATTTGGATTTGTACGTAGAGTATACGGGCACGGCGCTGACGGCTGTGCTTGGCGAAGTGCCGAAAGAGGATTCGAGCGCGACATATCAACGTGTGAAGGAACAATACGGCCAACGATTCGGGTTGGAAGTCACGGAGCCCCTGGGATTTGAAAATACGTTCGCGATGGTCGTACGTTCCGAGGATGCGGAACGCCTGCTCTTGAAAAATATGTCCGACCTCGCGCCGGTTGCGCCAAAGTGGCACGCGGCCGTGGGGTATGAATTTCTCGAACGTCCCGATGGCTTTCGCGGCTGGAGCCAGACATACGGACTAAAATTCGCGGAGACACCTCGTGTGATGGACCTCGGACTCTTGTACCGCGCACTCACACAACATCAGGCGGACATCGTTGCCGGAAATTCGACGGACGGTTTGATCGAAGCGCTGCATCTCGTTCCCCTGAACGACGACCGCCATTACTTTCCGCCGTATGATGCGGTGCCGGTTGTTCGCCGCGCGGCCCTCGAGCAAAATCCGCAGCTCCGGGCCGTGCTGGCCGAACTGGCCGGGAAAATCTCCGCGGAAGACATGCGGCGCATGAACGCGGCAGTGGATGCGAATCAGCGCGATGTGAAAGCGGTTGTGCGCGAATTTCGCGAAAGCAAAGGTCTCTAGCGTGGTTGCCGCACGCCGGAGTGTTTGCTACATTCGAGCCAGGTCAAAAAATCTGCCCGAGAGAGTGATGCCTATTTCGCAGGAATTACTTGAGATGTTGCGTTGCCCGGTGTGCAAGGCGCGCGTGCAGTTGCAGCCGGACAAGAGCAGCTTGAAGTGCGAATCGTGCCGCCGTATCTATCCGGTCCGCGACGAAATCCCCGGTATGCTTGCCGAGGAGGCGCAAATCGCGCCGGAATAATTCGCGCGGCTGCAAGCCATGGACCGGCTCACTTCTTCTTCCATCGCAAATCTGAAAAAAATTGTTCCGCGCATCAAGGGCAAGCGCATCGGCGTTCTCGGCGACCTGATGCTGGATCGCTATTTGTGGGGAACCGCTTCGCGGCTGTCGCCTGAAGCGGCTGTACCGGTTGTAGATCTTGAGAGGCAAGACGAATTCCCTGGAGGGGCAGGGAATGTCGCGGCCAATCTCGCGACGCTCGGTGCCAAGGTTGAAGTCTTCGGAGTAATTGGAGGCACGAAAGACGGCGACGACGAAGCAGGGCGGGCATTGCGAGTCTGCCTGCGGGCTATTGGAATTGTGGATCGAGGAGTAATAGTGGATGCCGCGCGCGTGACGACGGTTAAGACGCGGATTATCGCCCGGCACCAACAGATCGTGCGCGTAGATAGTGAGCGGCGGGTCGTTCTTAGCAAGGGAACGGAGGACAAGCTCTTTCGGAAATTTGCGGAGTCGGTGAAGAGTTTGGACGGATTGGTATTGTCTGACTACGACAAAGGAGTGATCACAGACGCGCTTTCTGAACGCGTATTTGAACAGTGTCACAAAGAAAGCGTGCCAGTATTCGTAAGCCCGAAGAAGCCGCGACTTTTTGCGCATCGAGGAGCGCGCGTGGTGACTTGCAATCTACTGGAAGCGGGACGGTTTGTAACGCACCCACTGCAGGATGAAAAGTCGATTGAAGAGGCGGGCCGCAAACTTTTGGCGCATTTTGGGTGCAGCGCAGTGGTCATTACGCGCGGCGAAAAGGGAATGAGTATTTTTGAGGAATCGTCGCCGCGCCACTTGACGATTCCCGCGACGAGTTTTGAAGTGACGTATGCGCGTGTCGGGCAAACCGGGATCGAGCGCGGCGCGACGGGTCGGCAAGTATTTGATGTGACGGGAGCGGGAGACACGGTGCTGAGCGTGCTAGCCGCTGCAGTCGCGGCGGGCGCTTCGCTGCCCGATGCAGCGATTCTTGCAAATACAGCCGCAGGAGTTGTCGTAGGAAAGCTGGGAACGGCGAGCGTCAGCCCGCAGGAATTAACGCACGCGCTTGAAGATTTGGCGCGCTAGCCGGAAACCTTATTCATCCGGCGTCACGGGCGAAAAACTCATCGCCTTCGAATCGGAATCCACCCAAACGGGAACCACTTTGGTGCGGCGGCTCTTTTCTGCGTCATTCGCTCCGGGCATCGGCGAGAACGGGCTGACGGCGACGTTTATGATGACGCCATTCGATTTCTTCGGCGCAGTGGCGCGCAAGATTTCGTAACTTTTTACCGGGCCGTAGTAGCCGCTCGGCCCCCAATCGGCGAGAAAATCTCCCATTTTGTAGCTGTCGCTCGGCTTCCAAAGCTGATACGCGTGCGCGGTGTCGCCGGCAACGAGTGCATCAAAAAAATGGTCAACGGCTTTCTTCTCCGGATAAAACCGGAACATAAACCAGCCGCCGATGATGGCTGCCAAAGCTACGGCAATCATCGTAAATTTTATTGCATTCGGTTTTCCCTGCGATTCTGCGGGCGGATCAAGAAGTGTCATCCGGTATCTCCAGCCTCTTGGTTAGACACCGAAAATCGTAACAAAGTTTCCCCGCGCGAAAAAGGAAACATAAACAGACGGCGATACTTGTTCTGGGGAATTATGCTTCCAACGCTCCGCCCGCGCCTTCCGGCAACTCGATCTGATATTTGGTGCGGGCTTTTTCGCGGTGAATTTCCATCGCCAGCTCGATGAGCTTGTCAATCAGCTGGCGGAAGGGAATTCCACTCGCTTCCCAGAGTTTGGGATACATGCTGATGGAGGTGAAGCCGGGAATGGTATTCACTTCGTTCAGATAGAGTTTTCCGCCCTTTTTCTCTAGGAAAAAGTCCACGCGTGCCATTCCGGAAAGTTCCAGCGCGCGAAACGCGGCAAGAGCGTACTTCTGAATTTTCTTTGCCTGCGCGGTCTCGAGCTTTGCAGGAATCAGGAGTTGAGTTCCTTCTTCGAGGTATTTGGCGGTGTAATCGTAAAACTCGCGGTGCGGAACGATTTCGCCAGGGACAGAGGCTTTGGGGTCGTGATTGCCTAGAACGGAAACTTCAATTTCACGCGCGTTGACGGAGCGCTCGACCAAAATCTTCATGGCAAATTCCGAAGCCAGATTGAGCGCCGGAGCAAGTTCCTCGCGCGAATGGACTTTAGTCATTCCGACGGAAGAGCCAAGCGCGGCGGGTTTTACAAACACCGGATATTTAAATTTCTTCTCGATTTCCATCTGAATGGATTTCGGGTCGCGCTCCCAATCGGAGCGGTACACGGTAATCCAGGGCACAACGGGAATTTTGGCGGCTTGCAGAAGGCGCTTCGACACGTCTTTATCCATTCCGATTGCTGAGCCGAGTACGCCAGCGCCGACAAACGGCAAGCCCGCGAGGTCAAGCAAGCCCTGAATCGTGCCGTCTTCGCCGTAGGTCCCGTGCATCACGGGGAAAACCACGTCAACGCGCATGCCGCCGCCGCTGCGATCGAGCGGAATGAGCGCGGCGTCGGTCGGGTCCGCGGCCATCACCACGCGCTTTCCGGCTTTCAAAACGTCCGGCAGCATTTTCTGCGCAGCGCCACCGATGAGCCAGTGGCCTTCTTTCGAAATACCGATTGGCACCGCTTCGTATTTGTCGGGATCGAGCCCGCGAATCACAGATGCTGCCGACGCGAGCGAAACTTCATGCTCGCCGCTTCTTCCGCCAAACAAAACGCCTACACGCAGAATTTTCTTCTCTGGAGTCACGAGAAGTATTTTTCCAGAAAAGCCGGGCTGTCAGAAGCACGTATCCATGAGTTGTTTCCAAAACGAAGCTTCAGCTGGCCGTCCGGTCAGGTTTAATTCATCGCGGGAGACGGTGCGCCCATCTTGTTCTTTTGCGGAATGGGTAGCTTGCCGTCGGCGCCGCCGGTGAGCGCAAGAAATTCCGGATCTTCGCGCAGGGATACGAAGACTTCGTCCACCCGCGCCTCCATCATTTCCTTGGTTCGAACGGCTTCGTATCGCTCATATTGAAAAAAGTGGCGCTTCAATAGGTCGAGCGCCTTTTGTTTTTGACCGGCTTGTGCGTAGATCGCCGCCAGATTGTATGAGGCGGGCAAGAGCGCTTCGTTGTCCTTCGCAATCTTCAGGGCTTCGTCGCCGTGGCCATTGCCGGCGAGGAATGCCGCTGCAAAAACAAGATTGTAGCGGTCCATCGGGTCAAGTTTTGTCGCTTCCCGCGTGTACTCATCGGCTTTTCCCTTGTCTCCTTCGGAATTCCAGTAAACCGCGAGATTGCGGTAGGCCAATGCCAAGGGATATTCCTTCACGGAAGCTTCCATCAGGTGCAAGCCTTTTTGAAAATCGCCGTCATGAATCGTCATCTTTCCAAGGCCGTGCATGGCGACAGCGCGTGAAAGTGGATCGGCCGGCATCGCAAGGATGGACTCGAACGCTGTCCGCGCTTTATCCCAATCGCCCAGGTGATGCCGGTAGAGCTCACCGAGATAACGCAACGGCGCAGGGTCGGCCGGGTCCATCTGGTGCGCTTGCGAGTAAAGCTTTTCTGCGAGCTCGTACTTCTCGTCCATCTCCGCTTTCAAGCCGCGCTTCATTACGGCTTCAATCTTTGCGCTTTGCGCGCGGTCCATCACGGGCGGATCGAAAACCAGGCCGACTTCCACGCCGAGTTTCTTCAATTCTTTCGATGCGTCTTTCGCTTTGCCGGGGAAGAGGCACCTTTGTTCCATCACGGAGCGGTAGAGCGTGATCGCTCCTTCTTTATCGCCGCCTTTAACTTTCTCCTTGGCGTCCTTCATCTGCTGTTTAATGGTTTCTTCGCGCTGCTTCATCTCGCCTTCGAGGAGCTTTTCCACCTGTTCGACTTTCAGATAACCATCCTTGTTTTGCGCTTTTCCGATCACCGTGCCGTCCGCCTTTGCCAACACAGCTACCGGCAGTTTTTCGCCGTCTGCCATTTTCTGGATGTCGCCGGATTGCGAATCTGCGATTCCCATCGCGACACACTGCGATGCGTACAGGCTAAGAGTTCGAGAATTGCGCAGGCTGGATTTCTGGAACTCCACTACCGACGAAGGAAACCAATACACGGCAAGCCCACCGTCGGGCAGGGCGTTCGGCGGTCGCACCACCTTCCAGGGCACTTGATAGACCTGCTCCTCACTGCCCATGCCGCCACCACCGCCGCGCATGCCACCCATTCCGCCGCCCCCTCCGCCGCCACATGTCGCCAGGCTCGGCAGCGGCAAAAGCAAAAATGCCATGAGAACCGCCATCAAGCGGGAAACGAGCTTATTCATTGGATTGCCTTATCTCCTCGACGGAATTGCTTTGCTACCAATTTCGGCCTAGAGGAACTCAATCCGCTAAAGATGCAGGAACGCGCCAAAATGCCGCCTGCGGTGTTGGGCAGATTTTACTCCAATAGCAAGAAGGATCGGTGCTAAAGGATTTTCTGCCCCAGCGCGGAGAGCACCAGCTCCACTCCGAGCAGCGCCGTGCGATTGTGCTCGTCGAGAATCGGATTAATCTCGACAACTTCGAGCGACGCCATCGATTCGGTGTCGGCGATCATTTCCATGGCGAGGTGCGCTTCGCGGTAGGTAACGCCACCGCGCACGGGCGTCCCGACTCCAGGCGCATCGGTCGGGTCAACAAAATCCATGTCGAGGCTCACGGCAACTCCGGCTGTGTCGTCCATTGCGTACTTCAGGGCCTCGCTCATCACATCGCGCATGCCACGCTCGTCAATGTCGCGCATCGTGAAAACGTGAATACCGGATTTCTTCACAATCTTGCGCTCTTGTGCGTCCAAATCGCGCGCGCCGACGATGACGATGTTCCCTGCCTCGGCCTTCGGCTTGAAGCCGCCCAGATTCACGAGTTCGTCCGCACCGTAGCCCATAATCGCGGCGAGCGGCATGCCGTGCACGTTGCCCGAAGGAGAAGACTCCGGCGTATTCATGTCGCCGTGCGCGTCGAGCCAGATGTAGCCAATCTCCTTCTTATCTTTGCGAAAATGCGAAGCCACACCGGCCGCCACGCCTGCCGCAATGGAATGGTCTCCACCCAGCACCAGCGGCGTAAATCCTTCGCCAAGCGATTTCTCAACGGTTTTGCAGATGTCCTGGCAAGTCTCCGTGATCTCCTGCAAATATTTAGCCCGCTTTTCGCCGACCGACATCTCTTCCGGCTGTTTTACTTCCAAGTTGCCAATGTCCTCGACGGTGTGCCCGAGTTTCTTGATAGCCGCCTGCAAACCCGCCCCACGCAGGGCAGACGGCCCCATATCCACGCCGCGGCGGCTCTGGCCCAGGTCCATAGGCACACCAATGATTCGCACTTTTTGAGACATTTTCCTGTCCAGATTCGGCGGCAAGGCCCTTTGCGGAGCCTCCGGCGGCGCTACCCACGCCTCCGGCGATTCCCCAGCCCGCCACTCCTAACTTCCGTGGAACGCTAAGGATACACCCTGTAAATCATGCGGGGGAAGGGGATGACCTCGCGAATGTGCTCGGTGCCGCAGATCCAAGCGACAGTGCGCTCAAGGCCTAGGCCAAAGCCGGCATGAGGGACGCTGCCATAGCGTCGGAGGTCCAAGTACCACTGGAACGATTCTTCCGGTAAGTTGTGTTCTTTCAATCGCTTAACGAGCAGGTCGTAGTCGTGGATGCGCTGGCTACCGCCGATGATTTCGCCGTAGCCTTCGGGGGCAATCATGTCAAAGGCGAGCGCCAAATCTGGCCGGTCGGGGTCGGGCTGCATATAAAATGCTTTAATGGCGCTTGGGTAGCGGTGTATCATCACCGGCTTGTCGAAGTTCCTCGAGACGAGCGTTTCTTCGTCGCCGCCGAAGTCGTCGCCGAATTTTGCCGGGTTCCCGGCTTTGACCAGAACGTCGATCGCCTCCTCATACGAAATGCGCGGGAAGGGCGGCTTGATGTTTTCGAGCTTCGAGATGTCGCGCTTGAGCACTTCCAGTTCGCGCGATTTATTCTTTACGACGCCCTGCACAATCGCGCTCACCAAACCTTCGCCAAGGTTCATCATGTCAGGCAGTTCGGCGTAAGCCGCTTCCGGCTCAAGCATCCAGAATTCGGTCAGGTGCCGCCGCGTTTTCGATTTTTCCGCGCGAAACGTCGGCCCGAAAGTGTAGACCTTCCCGAGCGCCATCGCGGTTGCTTCGATATAAAGCTGGCCGCTTTGCGTCAGGTACGCTTTCTGGTCGTCAATGTAGTTCACTTCGAACAGCGTGGACGTGCCTTCGCACGCAGCCGGCGTGAACATCGGCGCGTCGGTCAGCGTGTACCCCTGCGAATCCATGTACTCGCGGGCCGAGCGAATCGCTTCCGCGCGAATGCGCAAAATCGCAGCTTGCCGCGGCGTGCGCATCCACAAGTGGCGATGGTCGAGCAGAAAATCCACCCCGTGCTCTTTCAACTGAATTGGAAACGGCGTGCTCTCCGGCACTTTTTGCACGATCTGGATTTTGCTGACGCCCATTTCGAATCCGCCAGGTGCGCGCTGCTCCGCGCGGATTTTTCCTGTGACGATGACGCTCGATTCCTGCGTCAGCCCCTTCAACGCTTCGAACGCTTCCGGGCTTTCTTTCAGCGCGCACACACCCTGGATAATGCCCGTGCCGTCGCGAAAAATCGGAAAGATCAACTTGCCGGACTCGCGCAAATTATAGAGCCAGCCTTTGATCGTCACTTCCTGCCCGTCGTATTTTCCCGCCTGCTCGATCGTGATCGTCGTCATTGTTCCTTCACCGCGATGGTCGCCCACGCAGCGTGCTCTCCAAACCAATAGGATATCGCGCGCGACCACGGTTTGCGAATCGGCGTTTCGGTCGCCAAAAGGCTACAATGTCGCCCGCGGGGGAATCATGTCCAACTCATCGCAATCACGCAGGGATTTTATTGCCACGACTTCGATCGGCTTGATCGGCGCCGCTGCACTTCCGCAAAATCAATCGTCAGCGCCATCGCAACAACCAACCGAACCGCCGGCAGGTGCGCCTCCGGCATTCGGCGCCGGACCTGAGTTTGGTCCTGAGGTTTCGGCGAGTACTTTTACGGAAGCAGAAAAGCTTGTGCAATTTCAGCTCGCGCCTGCGGAACGAACTGTGGCTGCGGAAAGCTGGCGCAGGACTTTGGCTTCGGTTTATGAGCGTCGCGTGGGACCGCGCAAGGTCGCCATCGAATCGACCATTGCGCCTTATTCGCAATGGAATCCGATTTTGCCTGGACGCGCAGCAGGCCCCCCGCACGAAAATTTTGTTCGTTCGAATTCTGATCCCGGGCCGCTTCCCGAGCGCGAAGAAGACATCGCGTTTGCGTCACTTACAAAGCTTTCTCGCTGGATCGGGCAGCGCAAGCTCACCTCAGAGCGCCTCACACAAATTTATTTGCGCCGTATCGAACGTCTCGACCCAAAGCTGCGCTGCATCATCACGCTCACAAAAGATCTTGCCCTCGCGCAAGCGAAACAAGCCGACGCCGAGATCGCCGCCGGAAAATACCGCGGCCCCTTGCACGGCATTCCCTGGGGCGGGAAAGACCTTCTCGATACGGCCGGTATTCGCACCACTTACGGTGCGGAACCCTATCGCGATCGCGTTCCTTCCGCAGACGCCGCCGTCGTCAAGCGCTTGCACGAAGCGGGCGCCGTTCTCCTCGCCAAACTCAGCCTCGGCGCGCTCGCGCTCAACGACATCTGGTTTGGCGGCCAAACGATGAATCCTTGGCTGCTTGAAGAAGGCGCGTCCGGATCCAGCGCCGGCCCGGGCGCAGCGACTGCGGCCGGCCTCGTCGGCTTTTCCATCGGCAGCGAAACCGGAGGCAGTATCGTCAGTCCTGCGATGCGCTGCGGCATCACCGGTCTGCGCCCGACGTTTGGCCGCGTTCCACGAACCGGGGCCATGACGCTCTGCTGGTCGCTCGACAAGCTCGGCCCGATGACTCGCTCGGTTGAAGACGCGATTCTCGTTCTTCGCGCGATTTCCGGCCCCGATCCGGGCGATCTTTCGAGCGTCCCCAGCAAACTCGATTTTGATGCGAACGCTTCCATCAAAAACTTGCGCGTTGGATATTTTCCAGGCTGGATGAAGGAAGCTCCCGCAACCGATGTGGACCGCGCTGCACTCGAAACCGTGAAGAAACTCGGCATGACGACAGTGGAAGTTTCGCTTCCCGATTGGCCGTATGACTCATTGCAACTTATTCTTTTCGCCGAAGGCGCCGCCGCATTTGAAGAACTCACGCTCAGCGGTGGATTAAATCAATTGAAAGCGCAAGTCCCCGACGCCTGGCCCAACCTTTTCCGCCAATCGCGTTTTCTCTCCGCGGTGGATTTCGTCCAAACGGACCGCTTCCGCCGCAAGGTGGCACAGGAAATGGCGCGCATTTTTTTCGAAGTTGACTTGCTGCTCGTGCCTTCATTGCGCGACGAAATACTCACCATTACCAATTTCACCGGCCAGCCCTCGCTCACGCTCCGCGCCGGCTTCGTCGAAGTCTCCGAAGCGCGCAGCGACTGGGCGCCCGATCCCAAAAATCCTTTGCCGAAGTTCAATCCGCCGCGCCGCGTGCCCCACGGTGTAACGCTCATCGGCCGCCTTTTCGAAGAAGGCACTCTCTGCAGCGCGGGCATCGCGCTTGAACGCGCGTTCAACGTGGCTGGCGATCGTCCTCAAGGCTTCTGAGAAAAACGAACCGCATTCCATCCCTCATTACTCTTGCGGATCGCTTGTACCCAAGCTTCGCAACCCATACGTCGCACTAGTAGTTGGTCTAGCCCAGTGGTGGTAATTCCCGTAATTGGTTTCGTTGCGCATGCGCTAGGCTGCTTGCGTTCAAAAGGAGGAATGAACCCAATGAGGTTCCGTTTCGTAGTTTCCGCAGCTCTGGCTCTATGGATCGCCATGCCCGCGTTTGCGCAGCGTCCGGAAGAGCGAAATAACGAGCGCCAAGCGCAAGAGCATCGCGATGGCCCGCGCGCAAATCAAGGGCACGTTCCGCAAGCTCCGCCGCCCAAGCGGGATGTTCGCGCCAAGCCGGAAGTGGAGCGCCATGACACGCGCGTCAATTCCGTTCCCCACGTGAACAACGATCACTGGTACGGCCACGACCGCCCGAATGATCGCCGTTATGTCGTGGTTCATCCTTTCGAACACGGCCATTTCGAGCATATTGGTGCATCGTACCGCTATAACGTGTTGCGCATAGACCGCGACCATCACCGCTTCTGGTTTCCCGGTGGCTTTTATTTTGAAGTGGCTTCCTGGGATTGGGGCCTCTGCTCCGATTGGTGCTGGGACTGCGGCGAGGACTTCACCATTTACGACGACCCGGATCACCCCGGCTACTATTTGCTCTACAACATTCACACCGGCGGCTACGTCCATGTGACCTACATGGGCACTTAGTTGAATTGCCGCAAGTTCTGAATCTTCGGGGGAGAGGCAAGGGGCTGGGCTTCCGCGGATTTTGTGATCGGCGTCCATTCGGAGAGCCCAGCCTCTTTGTTTTTCTGCTGCTAAAATCCGCGTTCGTCCGCGGAAGGTCCGTAAATTGACGGAACAGGGGCCTCGTTAAGACGCAAATAGACCGTCAATTGTCCGCGATGATGGCCCAAATGCGTGAACACGGCGTCGCGGATGGAGGCATAGCGCGGCGAGTCGCTGACAACGTGACCATTCACAAGCATCCGCCAGCGCTTCTGAAGATGTTCGTCCGTTGTGTTCTGCAGCGCCTTGCGCGCGGATGCGACCGCTTCGTCAAAGGAAGCGAGTAGCTCGCGGTTTGAGTTCAGCTCCTTGGGTTGAAACCTTGCATCCTGCGATGTCAGCTCGTATTCTTCCGAATCAATCATCATCGCAATCCATCCGGGCATCTTCGCCACAAGCGCAGCCAGATAGCCCATCGCCATAGACTTCTCGTGTGGCTTCCAATCATTCCTGCCCTCGGGAACGCGTTCCAACGCTCGTCGCGTGCTCTTCGTCTCCGCTTCCAGTTGCTCCAGAAAAAGCTCCGTCAGCTTCATCCTTAATCTCCTCGGGCGGGAATTCACGATTGTCATGGCACCATGTCTTCAGCAGAGGTGTCAAATTACGATGCGCTTTCACTGGCGTTGGATCTTGCCCCTGTTCGGCTTGTTTCTGTTCTTTGGCGAAACCTACGGTTCCATCAGATTTAATCAGGAACTCGGGAGCCGAAATCCTGATCGGAAGGGCTTTTGGTGGGCCACATTTCGACTCAAAACCGATCCCCTTGACAAGATCCCACCACGCCCCTATGGAGATGAAGCTCCGAACTGTGTGGAACGTTGGTCGATTCGCGATGTCATCGTCGATCCTGGCGCAATTTTGATGACCCTGTTACTTTCGGCGCTTCCCGCCTTTTTCCTTGCGCTTCGAATTGTGCATGGACTGGGGCGCCTGGGCGTGAATGAGGTCTACATCTTTTTCATTTCAGCGCCGATATTGGTTCTGGCTTGGTACTACTTCCTGGGCTGGTTAGTCGATCGCTGGAGAGATAAGCGAGAGGAAAGGCTTTTGCACTGAACTAGCCCCACGCTTTCTCGAAGCGAACCAGCGCGGCGCGGCCGGAGGCAAGCTGTTCCGTCATTCCAGGCGTGTCGGCTCCAACTTTTTCTTTCAACTCCAACACAATCGCCAAATTGTTTTCCGGCGCGCTCTTGAGCACGGGAATTGCGCTCTTCCAATCAATCGAGCCGTCATATGGCGGCAGATGCTCGTCTTTTTCGCCGTGATTGTCATGTAAGTGCACGCTCGCCACGAGTTCACGCAGAGGCTCGAACGCCTTCGCAATGCGTTCTTCTGCCGGTTCGTCGCCCAAATTAGCGTGGCCAATATCAAAATTAAATCGCAACCCAGTCAATCGCGTTTCGTCCACAAACGCGCGCAAATACGCCGGCGCTCCCATTTCGCTCACCGTATTTTCCACACACAGCGTCACGCCCAGATGTTTTGCGTGTAGCACCAGGTGTTCCAGCGAGCTAAACGCCGCATCTCGCTTTCGAGGATCGGCTGTTTCGCGCGAACCGCCCATGTGCAGCACCATACGCTGATACGGTAATTCTTCCGCAACGTCAATTGCGCGTTTGAATTCGTCCATCGCTTCGATCCGCCGCACTCGCTCCACCTCGCACACGGACAATGGGATTCCACTCTCGCGCATCGCGCTGGTGTCTTTGCTTGTCGGCGCGTGCAAAGAAGAAAGCCCCAACCCGTGGCGCCGTAGCATCCCTGCCAGCGTCTGAATCTCCGGCTTCGACGCATAGTCAAAATGCGCGCGAGAGCAAAAAATCTCGACTGCGGAAAATCCATTCTCCGCGACGTCGCCCAGAAATTCCGGCGTCAATTTTCGCGATACGGACAGATAAGTAGATAGGATTCGTTGCATTCGTCTATCCCGGGGTGTTTGTTTTATGCGCCTCTAGTATCCCACGGCCGAGCCTTCGTCACGGGGGTCCGCTGCACCCAGACGTTCTCCAGTTAACACGTCAATTCCAATCGCGTTTACGAGGCCAATATGCCCGATTTTCCGCGTTGCGTGCCCCATTGCGTCCAGAGCGCGCTGCACCGTTGGCGAAAACTGATTCTCCATCACGATGCGGTCCGGAAACCATTGATGATGAAACCGCGGCGCATTAATCGCCGCCTGCGCCTCCATACCAAGTCTCATCCAGTTAATAATCGAAAGCAGCACCGCCGAAATAATTCTTGGCCCCCCCGGCGATCCGGTCACAAAACTCAGTTTCCCGTCTCGCACCAGAATCGTCGGTGTCATCGAGCTCAGCGGCCGGTGCCCTGGCGCGATCGCGTTCGCTTCCGACTGAATCAATCCGAACAACGCATTCGGCACGCCCGGCTGCGTCGTGAAATCGTCCATCTCATCGTTTAGCAAAAATCCCGCGCTGGAAGTCACGTGCGAGCCGTAGCTGTCGTTCAGCGTGAACGTGCTCGCCACGGCGTTTCCCGCAGCATCAACGACAGAAAAGTGTGTCGTGTGCGGCCCATCGTTCAAGATGATTTCCTGCGGCGCTGCTGTGCTCGCTTCCATTCCGCAAACGTGCGGCTGCCCGGCTTGCGTCGTTTTGCTCGAAGACGCGTGCGCGGCATCAATCGTCGCGCGCAGCTCTTTCGCGTAGCACGGGCTCGTCAAACCGTCCACCGGCACTTTCGCAAAATCCGGATCGGCCAAATATGCAGCGCGATCCGCAAAAACGCGCCGCATTACTTCTGCCGTCACGTGAACGCTTACCGGGTCGTCCCAGCCTTTCAGAGGCACGCCATCCAGCATGTTCAAGGCTTCGATTACCGCTACTCCACCGGAACTCGGCGGTGGCGAAGCGATTACATCCCATTTGTGCCCATCAATTTCGTAATGCGCGTGCAGTGTCTCGCGGACCTTCGGCTGATAATTCGCCAAATCCTCCATTGTGATCAGCCCGCCAAGCCGAGCCATGTCGCCCACCAGCATGCGCGCCGTTTCGCCACGATAAAATTCCGCTGCGCCATTTTTCGCAATCCGCCGCAACGTTACCGCGAGCTCCGGCTGCTTCAGCGTCTCGCCCGCGCGAAACATTTCGCCGTCCTTCAAGAAAATCCGCCGCGAGATCGAAAATCGCTGCAAATCTTTCCGCTCTAGCGCAAATTCCCCCGCAAGTTTCGGACTAATGGCAAAACCATCTTCCGCCAGACGAATCGCCGGCGCCATCACGTCCGCCAGCTTCATCGTGCCATACGTCTTCAGAGCGAGATCCAGCCCAGCAACAGTCCCCGGAACCGCGACCGATTTGTAGCCAAGCGTCGAAGCTTCCGGATCGAGCCTTCCATCCGCGCCGATGTACATGTCCCGCGTTGCGCGCCCGGGCGCCACTTCGCGGTAATCAAGAAACGTCGTCTTGCCGTCCGCGAGCCGCACCAGCATGAACCCGCCGCCGCCGATATTTCCCGCCGCTGGTTCAACCACGGCCAGCGCAAACGCCGTCGCCACGGCCGCGTCTATCGCGTTGCCGCCCTTTTGCAAAATCTCCACGCCCGCGCGCGAGGCTAACTCCTCGTCCGTCGCAACTATGCCATGCGCCGCGCGAACCGCTTGCTTCGGCCAGGATTTCTCCGTCTCCGCGCGTTCGCGGTACTCCGCCGCATTTTGCCCGAAGGTCGAAATTGTCAGTGGAGAAGCTAGCACAAACAGGGAACTGCACACACGAACCAGGCGGGCGTATTTCATGATGGAGAAAAAACAGTAAGGGATTAGAAACGCCGCGTCAAGAAGTACGGCCACGCAACTTTCGCTTTAACTATAGTAGGAAATCGAAGGTCTACTGCTCGCTCAGAAACTCCACTTTCGCTGGTTCCGGCAACAATCCCGCCTTCGTTCCGCGCTCGATCAATTCCGTCACCGCCGCTTTGCCTTTTTCACCGTACCCGAGCGTCCACTTGTTCACATACATGCCTACGAACTGGTCCGCCAGCTCGGTTTCCATGTCCCGCGCAAACTGCATCGCATACTTCAGCGCATCGTCTCGGTGTTCCAATCCATATTCGACACTTTCGCGAATCGTTTTCGCAATCAGCCGCCCCATGTCCGGTGCCAGCGATCGCTTCACGGCGTTTCCGCCAAGTGGCAATGGCAATCCCGTCAGCTCCTGCCACCACACGCCCAAATCCAGCACCTTGTGCAAACCCATCTGCGGATAGAGCAGCTGTCCTTCATGAATCAGCAGCCCGGCCTCAACCATCTCCTTCTGCACCGCGTCCAAAATCTTGTCGAACGGCATCACCACCGCTTCAAAATCCGGCTCATACAACTTCAGCGAAAGATACGCCGTCGTCTTCAGTCCGGGCACGCCAATCCGCTTGCCTTTAATATCCTCTTTCTTCATGGACTTCGCCGACACCACGATCGGCCCATACCCCTCGCCGAAACTCGCTCCGCAATCGAGCAGCACGTACTTGTCGCGAATGGACGGGTACGCCGCAAAGCTCACCGCCGTCACGTCGTATGTTTCCGTCAGCGCCGCCTCATTCAACGTCTGAATGTCGCTCAAAATGTGCGTGTATTTGTAACCGGGAGTCGGGAGCTTATGCGTCGCCAGCGCGTAAAACATGAACGCGTCGTCGGAATCCGGCGAATGGGCCAGCTTGATCTCCACTGGCTCAGTTTCGGTTTTCTGCGCTGCTTGTCTTCCTGCCATGTGTTCTTCTATTTCCTTGGGGAATTGCCGGCGGGCCTGCGAAGAAACCTTTCCCTTCCGCTGGGTGAGAAGTGAACGGGAGGAAGAGAACCTACCCTACGCTGGGACTTGCGAGGCGCCTTGCCGGGTCTTTTTCGCGCAGCCAAAGCCTAACACACCCCATCCCACGTCGCCAAATACCCATAGAAAGTTCTGGCACTCGCAATCCGCAGGAGTACAATCCCGCCTAGCAGGTGCGCCATGAAACCTCAACCCGCACGGGAACCCTCGCGCGAGCAACAAATTGAGGCCGTGTGCGAAGGCGTTTCGCCATTGGATGAACCCTGCAACGAAGCCGCTTCTGTTTTCTGCGATCGGTGCGAGCGCTGGTTCTGCGCCACCCACGCGGAAGACGAAGAATGGCACGCTTGCGGCGTCGAACCCGGCGACGAAGGCGGCGAAGGCTAGCGCCTTCCGCCACGCACGGCCAATTTGTCCGCCGACACTTTTTGTGTGCCCTTCTCCGCACTCCCAAGCGCCCGCGTCTCCGTCTACAATCCCTCTATGCCAAACTCCGGCTTGTGGTTCGAGCGAAAATTCGAATTCGCCTTTTCCGCGGACCTGTTTCCCAATCTTTGCATAAGGCTCCGCGGAACTCCCGCCCGCCTGGAAGAAATGCTGCGCGGCCAGCCGAGCGATCTGCTTACCGCGCGCCGCGATGAAAAGTGGACAGTGCAAGAACAGGCGGGTCATTTGCTCGACTTGGAGGAACTATGGAGCGCTCGCCTCAGCGATTTCCTGGATGGCAAGCCGCACCTCTCCGCTGCCGACCTGCAAAATCGCAAAACGCACGAAGCGAATCACAATTCGCGTCCGCTAACCGGCATTCTCTCGGAATTCAGAACCGCGCGCACCGCATTTGCAGACAAGCTCGATGCTCTGGACCACGCCCGCATCGCGCACACACTCTCGCACCCGCGTCTCCAGCAGCCCATGCGCCTCGTGGACCATCTCTACTTCGTCGCCGAACACGACGACCATCATCTCGCCAAAATCTGGTCCGCTCTCCATCCCTGATTTTCTGCCGATTTTATGAAAACGCCTTCCCGGCATTTTCTTGCAGGGAAGGCGCTTTGCACGCTTGGTCTTTCTTTGCTTATTGCCCGAACGTAATCATTCCGAAAATTCCGTCCGCATAACCGTTCGGTCCGCCTGTAAAAAACAGTTGGTTGTGCGCTCCGTTCGGCCCTCCATCCTGCCCGAACTGCAACGCCCAAATGCCATCAACCTCGATCGCTTTGCCGTTTGCGTCGCGCAACTCCCCGAGAAACTGTCCGCTCTCCGGATTGAACGCAAGGATCTGCCCCTTCGCCGTATTATTGCTGATCAAAATCGCGCCGCTCATCGGCCCAAAATCCGATGGCGCCAGCGCGATGCCCCACGGCGAATGCAGCGGCCCATGCAGCGCGTTGTGCCGCAGCAGCGTTCCGTCCGTTGCAAACACGTCCACGAATCCGCCGAGCGCCTTGTTCAGCGGCGTGTACGTCACCCAAAGCTGCCCGTTAATCGTCTGAATTCCGTACGTCGTAAAATTGCGGGGAATCGCCGGATCACTGAACGATCGCACAAAATTAAAATTGCTGTCGAAGATATCCACGGCACGGTTCGGTCCGCCATCCGCCGCGAAAAGGAAAAATTCTCCCTGCGCATTTGCCGCAATCGCCAGCCCCGTGTACGTCGCGCCAAAATCCGAGCGGTCGGCCATGATCGTTGTGTGACTACTGGACACATGCGTCACCGGATCCGTGACGACTCCATCGACGTTTGGATTCCACGCACTGATTGTTCCGTCGAGCGATGCAAAAATAAACAGCGACTTCGCCGATTTGCCGTTCTCTTTCACCACAAAGTCGGTCGCATTCGGACTGATGTTTCCCACTGTCCCCGTTGGGGAACCAGTGCTTCCAGTAGGGTTGTGAATACTCACGATGAGCGGAACTTGCTGTCCCGCGCCCGTGTACAGCGTTGTAAAGCCCGAGCCGTTGTCGCTTAGCCAGAACGGGCTCGTCGGCAATGCTGTCAAGCCCCATGAATTGATTAAGTGCTGCTGGTCCGTCGAGGGCGTTGTTCCCGGCTTGTTCGAAGCCAGGTCCGTACGCACGTACTGCGCTAAGCTTGCTGGCGCAAGCGACGCGATCATCGCTAACGCCGCGCCGAATACCGCACGAATTACATTCGCTTTCATTTCTGCTTCTCCCCATCCGAAGATTTCACTGCTCGATCATCGTGGTTTTCTGCCGCTGCATCCGTTTTTGAACACACCCCTCCGCTGCAGTCAGCTCGCCCCGATTTGGCGCGCTGCAACTGACCTAGACTGCTATCGCACTCTGGAAATTCCCTCGCGAAGCTTCAGCCAAACACAAAGACCAATTTCCAGAATTTGTAGCTTTGCTTTTGATTCGAACGCAGACCAGCTACCCGCTGATCCCGTTTCACGCTCCGCCGGTAGGTACTTAACTGAGGAGCACTTGCCCTTCCAATTCATGCGATTGTAACAGTGCTTCATCGCAATTGAGAACACGCCACTTAGACTCCCTGAAGATTGGAGCTCGCCCGGCACCTCCGCGATTCCGTAGCTTCATCCCCTAAAAGCTCCAAATCTTTGGAGCAGTCACCGCCTCTCGGTCTGTTGCTGCACACTTCTTTGCGCGGGGGCACCCGCCGGAGTGGTGCCCCTTCTCGTTCCGCGCAAGGAACCATGGGATTACGTCATCTGCGCCACCGTGTCTGCGGTTACCCCTTTGTGTAGGGGCACGATATATCGTGCCTCTCCTTCGCTGGGTGACCGTCTGTTTTTGGCGCCCCTCGGCAATTCTGGTCCGGGCGGGGCTCCATTCGCGTCCTACGTCTTCCCCGCCGCCTTCCCCGCAAATTTCCCCGAATAATCCAGCGCAAACTGTGCAAAATACGTCGCTTCATACCCGGTGATATCTCGAACCGCGGAGCTCACTTGTTCCGCCTCGCCTTTCCGGTAATGTTCGTAGTCTTCCACGACTCCATCGGCCTGCCAGGCCGGCACACCGTTCTTCAACAGCGCTTCCTTCATCACTTCCGCCGAAACTTCCACATGCTTGATCGGTTTTCCCACCGCTTGCGAAAGCTGTTCCGCCATCTCCGCGTGTGTCAGCGCTTCCGGTCCGGTCAACTCGTACGTTCTTCCCTCATGGTTCGGCTCGGTCAGTGTTTTCGCCGCCACTTCGCCGATGTCGCGAACATCCACGATGCTGATTCGCGTGTGCGACACCGGCGCGAAGAACACTCCCTGCGACGCAATTGTCGGGCGGAAATTCAACAGCCCTTGCATGAATAGATTCGGCCGCAGGAACGTGTACGGGATTTTCGATTTAATGATGTAGTTCTCAACCGTGCCGTGATACCGCTGAAACCGCCCGGGAGCCTTCGCGTTTGCCCCGAACTGCGAAAGCTTCACGATACGTTTCACTTTGCCCTTCAACGCCGCGTCCACGAAATCGCACTGCCACTCTTCCGCCTCTGCCGAGGAAGGAGTTAGCAGAAAAACTGTTTCCACCCCTTCCAGCGCGCGCGCAAGCGTCTTCGGCTTCGCGAAGTCGCCTTCCACCATCTCCACTCCTGGTAGCGCGATCTCTCGCGCCTGTGTTCGATTTCGGAGAAAAGCTCGGGTGGGTTGTTTGTTTTGCGCGAGCTGCTTGATGACTTCCTTGCCGACGTTGCCTGTTGCGCCTGTTATCAGAATCATGTTGCCCCCTAGAATTTATTTAGGGGCGGGCAAACGTTAGGATGCAGGCCTGTAAGAATCCGTTTCTCGTTTTTCGAAACTCTTGAAATTCCGCTGCAGGGGCACAGAATCACCTGGATTCTAAGGATCCCACCATATAAAAATTTCGTACCCGCTTACTTTGCTTCCTAGACCTGTCCTTTTTTCGCGTTTCTGGCGTGCGTTCGATTTGTTTGCGGCCCGCGAAACCTCCAATAACTACCCGTCTACGTCCCCAAGAAGAGATAAGCGGCGGTTCGGGACAATCGGTATCATTTAGAAGATTAATCCCAGCGAAAACATAGGGGCCCTAATCTATATGGAAGCTCAGGAAACTCTTGTCCTCGAAATCGACGAGACCGGTGGCAGTGCCACTCCGAGTGTGGCCGCGCGCCCAAGGATTTTCGTATTCGATATTGGCATTCTTCTTGCCGCATTTCTACTGTTCCAGCTTGAGTTAATCGTCGCCAAGCACACTCTGCCCTGGTTTGGCGGCAGCCCAGCCGTCTGGACTACCTGCATGTTGTTTTTCCAGGGTGCCTTGCTCGCCGGATATGCCTTCGCTCACTGGACTTCCAGCCGTCTTTCTCCGCGCGCGCAAGGTAAACTGCAACTCCTGGTCATTGCGCTCGTATCCTTGTTTTTCGTTTTGGAGGTCCTGGCTTGGCAATCACCGCTAACTCCCGGCGGATTCCTGCAGCGGGTTCTCTCGGACAATCCGCTTCTTCACATTTTGCTTGTTCTAGCTCTTGGCCCTGGCGCCGCTTTTTTTCTTCTCTCAACGACCGCGCCCGTTCTGCAAAACTGGTTTCGCTTCGGCGCGGAAGACAGCTCTTCGTATCGGCTGTACGCCCTGTCGAACATCGGCTCTCTATTCGGCCTGCTCAGCTATCCGTTCCTCCTGGAATGGCTGTTCCCTCTGCAAAGTCAGGCCCTGCTCTGGAATGTGCTGTTCGTCGCTTTCCTTGCAAGCTATGCTCTTATCTGCCGCAAAATAATTTCGCGTCCCGCGGTAGACGCAATCCCACAGCGCCTCAATTCAAACCGCCCGAGCTGGCGCATGCGGGCTGTATGGGCGTCGCTGGCCGCTTGTGGTTCGGTTATGCTGCTCGCCACAACCAACCTTCTTTGCGAAGACGTTGCGGTTACGCCATTTCTTTGGGTCTTGCCCCTCTGCCTTTACCTCCTCTCGTTCATCCTTTGCTTCGATCATTCGCGCTGGTATCGCCGCTGGATTTTCTATCCCTTGTACGCCGCCGCGATTTGCGCCGCTCTCTGGGTTTTCCATCGCGGCATTGCCGCGGACCTTGTCCTTCGCAGCGACGCCTATTTGTTCATCCTCTTTGTTATCTGCATGGTCTGTCACGGTGAGCTTGCGCGCAGCAAACCTCTCCCCTCGCAATTAACCTCCTTCTATCTGATGGTCAGTCTGGGTGGCGCTCTCGGCGGAGTTCTTGTCAGTCTGATTGCGCCTCGCGTTTTCACCCGGTACTGGGAGTTTCACATCGGTCTGATTGCTTGCGGCGCCCTCGTCCTCTGCGCACTGCTCGCCAGGCGCAGCCGGCTGCTTCAGCGCGGTATGCGATGGAAGGTGTCCCTGGGTATTGGCTTCCTGCTAATCGCAACCGCAAGTATGTACAGTGTGGCTCACGCGCAAGCCGCTGGCCGGTTCTCCCTGCGCAATTTCTTCGGTGTCAAGCAAGTCTACGATCAAGAGGGTGTCCGGTATCTTCAAAACGGCGGCGTTGTGCACGGCATGCAAAACATTGACCCGGCGCGTCGCACCGAACCGCTCTACTACTATTCCCACCACAGCCCAATAGGCAAATTGCTCGTGAATTATCCGCAGCCGCCCGGCCGCGGGCGGCGTATTGGTGTGTTGGGTCTCGGCACTGGGGTCCTCTCCGTTTACGGCCGGCCCGGGGACACCATGCGTTTTTGGGAGATTGATCCGCAGATCATCGAACTTGCTAGCGGCTCGAACGCGAGGTTCTACTATCTCCAGGACACCAAAGCGAACGTCGAATTGGTTCGGGGGGACGGACGCCTCGCAATCGAGGGTGACAAAAAGTCAAGATACGACGTCCTCGTGATCGACGGCTTTACCGGCGACGCCATCCCCACGCAGCTCGTCACTCGTGAAGCGTTTCGGCTTTACATGAGTAGGTTGAGCGGACCCGACTCAGTGTTGATTTTTCATATCAGCAACCGCCTCGTTGACCTCACCCCGGTGATGTTGGCGTTCAACCGCTCCGAACATGTCCCCATGCGTTTCTTCATGACCAGTGTGAGCGAATATGCCGTATTCTCGCGCAATCAGGTCATGCTCGATCTCATCGGTCCGGACCAAAAAGATTACGCCTGGGATCACGTTGATAGCGTGCTCTGGACCGACGGCTACAGCAGCCTGCTCAGCGTCCTCCGCCACTGACAATTCGAGGCTCCGCTTCAAATCTCACCCCAATGGCTTTGCAATTCAGCGACTCTCGAAATTATGGAGACCGGCGCTGTTCTGGATCCACACCGGTCTGCACTCTCAACAGCCTGCTCACCGCTCTGTAGCCGTGCCCAGCAAGGCGTATTCTTCGCCTGGCCCCTTCTTTGCCAGTTCCATTTCTCGCTTGGAATCGGGCAAGCTGCGCCCCGCTTCTTGACCGGCAATCCACACCTGCGACAAAAAGCATTCGCCGGAATAGCACTTAAATACGGCCTTTCCATTCCGCGCAGGAACCTTTCCGTCAACCGAGTTGGTAAACAACGCCGCCACGTTCCGTCCGCTCGCTTCTTGCACCCAAATTTTTTCCCGGGACGAAAACAGCTTGTATTCACCCGCGGAAAGCACCTTTTGCCCTACAGTAAAAGAAAATGGAACGTTCACCTTGATCCCTGTTGTTCCTGCCTGACCGTTCGCTGAACCGATAGCAAATCCAAAAACCACAAAAAGTGCCGCGATCCTTTGTAGGTGCTTTCTCATTGCCGTTCTCCTTTGCTTTTTGTGGGCATTGCCGGCCCACTCGGCGTTTCACCCGCGCACTTTGGCGCGCCATGCCACGCTCGGCAATGCACTGGAAGTGGTCTGGATGGGATGCCCTTCTGACCTGCTATCTTGCTGACAATTCAGGGCTCTGGCGCTGGAGTGACCTGATTTTGCAAACTTTCTTCCGTGCTATACTCCGCTTTCTGAGGCTACCGTGTCGGAATCCGCCCAGAATCCCCACATCTTGCGATTCGGGGTCTTCGAAGTCGACCTCCAGGCCGGCGAATTACGCAAGTCGGGCGTCAAGATCAAGCTGCAGGATCAGCCCTTCCAGATCTTGGTCCTACTGCTGGAGCGCCCCGGTCAGGTTTTGACTCGCGAAGAACTCAGACAAAAGCTGTGGTCTGCTGACACTTTTGTGGAGTTTGACCACAGTCTGAATAGCGCCGTCAAAAGGCTTCGTCAGGCCCTGGGCGACGACTCGGACAATCCGCGGTTCATTGAAACGCTTCCCCGTCGCGGTTACCGTCTTATCGTGCCTGTCCCCGGACGCGACCCTGCCTCGGATCAGCTCGTCGGACAAGCCCCTCTAGCCAAGCCCGCAGCCGGCCGCATCCCCTTCTACTATCGGCTCGCTATTCTCGGCGGAGTTACCGTCCTACTCGTTGCGCTCGTCCTCTGGAAAACGGTTTTCGGAACTGCGGGGGCGCCGCGAGTTCTTCGTTTCACGGCGCTCACCAACGATGGTCAGGTGAAAACTGGCTCCATGGCCACCGATGGATCGCGAATCTATTTCAACGAGCAATTACCCGGTCCACGCAATCTCATCGTTCAGGTAGCTGTCGGCGGCGGGGAAGTGGTCCCGCTCTCCACGCCGCTCAAAGCACCTCAATTCATGGATCTCTCGAGAGATGGAACCTACCTTCTGATTGGGAACAATGAAGTAGGACATGCGTTTTCCCTTTGGGTGCAACCCGTCGCAGGTGGATCCCCGCGCCGCATTGGAGACATCCTCGCTGAGGAAGCGCGTTTCGGCCCCGACGGGTCAAGCATCATTTATTCAATCAACAACGAAGTGTATTCCGTGGATCGCGACGGTTCCTCATCCAAAAAGCTCTTCGCGTTTGAAAACTTTCCCTACTCCTTTCGGTTTTCCCCGGACGCAAAGGTTCTGCGCTTCAGCCTCGAGAATGGCGAAAACGACTCCATCGCAATGATGGAATCCGCAGCCGATGGGACGAATCTGCACAAATTGTTTACAGGATGCTGCGGCAAATGGACTCCTGATGGACGCTACTTTGTTTTTGAGAATGGGCTCAACGATAGAGTCGATCTCTGGGCCACATCCCACGCCAGACGATTCTTCTGGCAAAAACCGGACGAAAAGCCAATTCAGCTAACCGCCGGCCCGCTGAATTTTGTTGTCCCCTTGCCCAGCAAGGATGGCAAGCAACTCTTTGCCATCGGCCAATCTCCCCGCGCGGAAGTCGTTCGCTATGACTCGCACAGCCGCCAGTTTGTTCCATACCTTTCTGGAATCTCCGCCGAAGGGCTCGTCTTCTCCCGCGATGGGCAATGGGTCGCTTACACTTCCTATCCCGATGGCACGCTTTGGCGGAGCAAAGTGGATGGAAGCGAGCGGCTACAACTCACATTCCCGCCTTTGCGCGTGTTGCTGCCCCGTTGGTCGCCGGATGGAAGACGAATCGCTTTTAATGCCACTCGCCCGGATCTTCCTTGGAATATCTATGTCATTCCGAGCGCAGGCGGCACTCCGGAACGCTTGCTTCCCAGTGAGCAAGGCCAAGTGGACGTAAACTGGTCGCCGGATGGCAACTCCATCGTCTTCGGCTCACTCTTCGTTCCCGGCACGCCGATTTACACCATGGAACTCAACACCAAGCAGGTCACTGCCTTGCCAGGCTCGGTCGGATTGTTTTCCCCTCGTTGGTCGCCAGATGGAAAACACATCGCCGCTATTACTACCGACTCCGCCAGTAAGTTGATGATCTTTGATTTTGTGACTCAAGAAGTGGGCGGAAGCGTTCGGCTCGGGCACGGGCTACCCAAGTTGGTCGAAATACATCTACTTTTTATCCTCGGTGAGTTCTCCGCCGCCAGAACACGACAGCATCCTTCGCCTTCGATTGAGCGATCACAAAGTGGAAACCTTGGTGGATCTCAAAAACGTTGGGCGGCTCACCACCGGAACAATCACAGGATGGTTCGGACTTGCCCCCGACGAATCGCCTTTGTTCGCTCGCGATATCAGCAGCACCGAACTCTACGCGCTCGACGTCCAGTGGCCCTAGCGCCTTTCGGCTGCTCTCGCCGTTCTCCTCTAAGCGCAAATCTCGTCACATCACGCACCAGCGTGGACATCGGTCTTTTCAACGTCGCGCGCCTCCGGCGCATAAGCGTTCACCATCCCTTTGTTTCGCGAAATTTGGCCAGCTGTCCTCAATCCACCGTTCTGGTCAGTAGTCTTTTTTCCATCTCTTGCTCACATTTAGTCTCGGACTCGGCGCCAAGGCAGTTTCAAGCCGTTGCATAACTCGATGATCTCGCCACTCTCTCTTACCCTGCAACAGCCCACAACTCTGCTTCGAAAGCAAACGAAGGAATATCCTCCCGATTCCTTATCCGCGCTCCGGACTCTCGGTTTTGCCATTTCAAAACAACATTCTCTAACTCCTGTCTTTTCACACTCATGCAAACCCCTCCACCTCCAACCCCTTTGTTTTGATATTCATACAAATTGCCCGGGGGTAGCGGTGCCCCGCCTTCCACATTTGTGTTCGTACTCCTGCTCTCGGCAACGCTGCTTTTGCACATGGGCGCAACTCATCTCCAGTCTTCTCAATCGTTTGCGCACTCTTCACAAGAATACCGGGGTGCGCCCAAGAGCGAATCAATCTGTTTTCAAATCGCCGTTCCTCCCAGCGGGCAGCGTCTTTCGGGCGAACTCCTCTTTTCCCTCGGTCACTCGTTGCCGTTCCCTGGCCACTTCTGCGCACTCCCGCTACACTGTTCGTTCTCAATTTCTCCGGAGGCTCCGTATGGCCGCAGTGCAACGCGCGCTCATCAGCGTTTTTGACAAATCCAGCGTTCTCGATTTCGCCAAACGCCTCGCCGCTCTCAAAATCGAAATTCTCTCCACTGGCGGCACTGCAAAACTCTTCCGCGATTCCGGCGTTCCCGTCAAAGACGTCTCCGAATTTACCGGCTGGCCGGAAATGCTCGGCGGCCGCGTCAAAACACTTCACCCCAAAATTCACAGCGGCCTGCTCTTTCGCCGCAATCTCGCCGAAGATCAGAAGCAAGCCGCAGAACATGGCATCGCGCCCATTGATCTCGTCGTCGTCAACCTCTATCCCTTTGAAGCCACCGCCGCAAAGTCCGGACTCACCGCCGAAGAACTCCTCGAAAACATTGATATCGGCGGACCAACGATGCTTCGCTCTGCCGCGAAAAATCTCGAAAGCGTTACCGTCGTTACCGATCCCGCCGATTACGATCGCGTCGCCTCCGAACTCGAATCGAACGGCGAAACTTCTCTCGCCACGCGTCTCGAACTTGCGCGCAAAGTCTTCGCCACCACGTCGCGTTACGACGGCCTAATTACCATGGAACTTGAGCGCCTCGTCGCCAGCGGTCATCAAGTCGAACTCGCTGCAAAGCACGTTCTCCCCGAACGTGTCCATCTCGCTCTGCGCCTCCAGCAGGAATTGCGTTACGGAGAAAATCCACACCAGGCCGCCGCGCTTTATGTTCCGGCCGGAAAAACGCCGGACGGTCTCGCTGCTGCGAAACAACTCCAAGGCAAGGAACTTTCTTACAACAACCTCGTGGACCTCGAAGCCGCGCGTAGTCTCGCCGCCGAATTCAAGAATCCCGCGGCCGTCATCATCAAGCACAACAATCCCTGCGGCACCGCCGAACAATCCACGTTGCGCGATGCGTACCTCAAAGCGCTCGCGTCCGATCCTGTCTCCGCATTTGGTGGAGTCCTCGCCTTCAATCGCGTTGTTGACGCAGGCACAGCGGAAGAAGTCGCCAAACTTTTCGTCGAGTGCATCGCCGCACCGGGCTTCGACGCAAAGGCAAAAGAAACTTTCTCTGCCAAGAAAAATCTTCGTTTACTCGAATTGCCGGCAAACGGCCTCGAACCCGAGCGGGAACTTCAACTGAAGCGAATTCTAGGCGGGATGCTCGTTCAGCGGCCGGATCTCGGCGAACTGGAAGACGACAAATTGAAAATCGTCACCCAACGCCATCCGACCGCCGAAGAAATGTCTACGATGAAGTTTGCCTGGAAGGTTTCCAAACACGTGAAATCGAACGCTATTGTTTTTGCAAAAGACGGCGCAACGCTCGGTGTCGGCGCCGGTCAAATGAGCCGCGTGGACTCCGTGAAAATCGCCGTGATGAAAGCGCAATCCTCGCTCGAAGGCAGCGTCGTCGCCTCCGACGCATTTTTCCCGTTTCCCGATGGAGTGGAAGAAGCCGCAAAAGCCGGAGCAAAAGCATTTATTCAGCCCGGCGGCTCCGTTCGCGACAACGACGTCATCGCCACTTGCGACCGCCTCGGCCTCGCCATGGTCTTTACAGGCATGCGCCACTTCTTGCACTGAGTTTTGCCGAAGGGAGTAGCCAGCTATGTCAAAATTTTCCGCGCAACATGCGCAGCAATTTTTCCTGATCCGTCACCGGCCCTTCCAGAAATTGCAACCCCATTTTTCCGTCCGCCGTGTGCCGCACCACGGCGCGAAGCTGGAAACGATGCTCAGGGTCTTCCTGAAACGCGCCGAAATGTACTTCGATTTCCGCGCCAACTGGATACGCGCAGTTGTTGGTCAAGATGGACAAACCTTTTGCGTTAAGATCGCCCAGAAAACATGCAATTCCTCGCCCGGCGGCGCAAATTTCACCCGCCAATCAACACTGGTTCTCGCTTGCGTTCGCCGCTCTTCCATTTCTATTCCGTGGCGCGCTTAAACGGCCACACACAACTATCAATCAATTATTACAATCGTGTTAACCGGAAGCGATGGCAATCCAAGTGAAGAGCCTACTGTGTCCCAATGTGATGCAACTCTTTCTGCATGGACAGCGAGTCGAGGCTAGTGATTGGAAGAGAAAGGAACAAACCGATTCGCCGGTCGAGCACAACGAATGCATCTCGAAACGCGCGCTCGATCTGCCCCGGCGTCCCCGTGACTGCCGCCGGATCGGGAACGCCCCAGTGCGCCGTCATCGGCTGGCCCGGCCACACGGGACAAAATTCGTTTGCGGCGTTGTCGCAGACGGTGAAAACAAAATCCATTTTCGGGGCGCCGGGTTTTGCGAACTCGTCCCAGCTTTTGCTGCGATAACCTTCTATTGGCAGTTTTGCCGCCTCGAGCGTTTTCAACGCGGCTGGATTCACGCGCCCCGTTGGATGGCTGCCCGCGCTGTACGCGGTGAAATTCGGCTTTCCTTTTTGATTCAGGATGGCCTCGGCGAGAATCGATCGCGCGGAGTTGCCCGTGCAAAGAAATAAAACGTTGTATCGCCCTTGCATCGATTATTACTCCGCAGCGCGGCAGGAAGGGCCGACAACATTTGCGCGCGATAATGGTTTTGTCGCGCGGACGAATGCGCTCATGAATTTTCCATCAATGAGCGGAGCGACTTCTTCGACGTCGAGTCCGGCAGCGGAAAGAAAATCGCGCGCTTCTTCGACTTTGTAAACGCGCGTCGGCTCGATGTCGATGTTTTCAAAACCGGCGCCGAAGAGTTTGTGCCGGTATTCAAATTCTTCGAGTGCACCCGCGACGCAGCCGACCCAGAGCTCGACGCTTTTGCGAATGTCGGCCGGAACTTCGCCGCGCACGACGACGTCGGAAATCGCGAGCCGCCCGCCCGGTTTCAAAACGCGAAATGCCTCGCGCAGAACTCTGTCTTTGTCCCCGGAGAGATTGATGACGCAGTTGGAAATAATCACGTCCACGGAATTTTCCGGCAGCGGAATATTTTCAATCGCACCTTTCAAGAATTCGACGTTTCGGGCGCCGGCTTTTTCCTGATTCTCCCGCGCGAGCGAAAGCATTTCGTCGGTCATGTCGAGGCCGTACGCTTTGCCAGTCGGACCGACGCGCTTCGCGGAAAGCAGAACGTCAATCCCGCCGCCGGAACCAAGATCGAGGACGATCTCGCCCGGCCGCAATTTCGCGAGCGCCGTGGGATTACCGCAGCCGAGCGAAGCGGCAACTGCTTCCTTGGGAAGTACGGAAGTTTGCGACGCGTCGTACAAATCTTTTGTGATCGGATCGCAGCAACTGAGTTCGCCACCGCCGCCGCAGGAGGCGACTCCGCCGGCGGCAACTTGTTTTGCGGCCGCGCCATATTTTTGTTTTACGACTTCCTGGAGATTTTCGTTGCTCATGAAATTCCTCACTTGCGAGAAAGCTATTTTGAAATTTGTACAATTTCTTCCGGAGCGACGGCGCGGCTGCGCGTGCAGCACTCTTCGTACAGAAATCCGAGCACTTCGCGCAACGCATCCGTGTTCGCGGAATACCAGAGAAAAGTTCCCTCGCGCTTCACGTTTACAAGACCAACCTGTTTCAGCTTTTCGAGATGATGCGAAAGTGTTGATGCCGGAATTTCCAGTTCGTCCTGCACTTCGCCTGCGATCATGCCGCCGGGGTGCGCAGCAAGGAGCGCGCGCATGATTTGCAGGCGAGGCTCCGCGCCGAGGGCGGAAAAGCGGTCGGCGGAACGGGTGACCAGAAGTGGATCGGCGCGACGTCGCATATTTCGACTATTGCAGAAATACAGAAATATGTCAAGGAGCGGATGCTCGAGCCTGGAGACTATTAGTTAGTAGAGAAGCGCCCCACGACTAAGCGGAAGCGAGTTCGGCTGCCGGTTCGGGGACGATCTTGCCATCAAAAAGATGGACTTTGCGGTCGGCGAAACGGGAATAGCGCGGGTCGTGTGTGACGAGGCAGATGGTGGCGCCATTCTGGTGAAGGTCGGAGAGAAGCTGCATGACGGCTTCACTGTTTTGCGAATCGAGATTGCCTGTGGGCTCATCGGCCATGAGGATGAGCGGATCTCCGCCGAGGGCGCGCGCGACCGCAACACGTTGCTGCTGGCCGCCGGAGAGCTGCGCGGGAAAATGTTTTTTCCGATGGGACATCCCCACGCGTTCGAGGGCGTGTTCGGTTTTTTCCTTGCGCTCGGCGGCGCCCATGTTTCGGTAAGTGAGGGGCAGTTCGACGTTTTCGTAGACGGTGAGATCGCCGATGAGATTGAACGCCTGAAACACGAAACCGATTTCGCGATTACGGATGCGTGTGCGTTCGGCAGGTGTGATTTGCGAAACGTCCTTGCCATTCAAGAAATATTTTCCGCTGCTCGGAGAATCGAGCAGACCGAGGACGGAGAGCAGCGTGGACTTGCCGCAGCCGGACGGACCGGCGATGGAAACGTACTCGCCGCGGTCGATGGTCAGGTCAATGTTTGAAAGCGCGTGCGTCTCCACGTCTTCCGTGCGGAAGATTTTTGTGACGCCTTCCATCTTGATGAGCTGAGTTCTTTGGCGGTCCATGTTTTCCCTCGAAAGATGTTTTTGAAAAACTATTTCAAGCGAATCCGTTCGTAATTGCTCCACTGGGAAGTATCGGAAAGAATGACGCGGTCACCTTCGTGTAATCCCTGGCGAATTTCGACGGAGCTTACGGAAAATCTGCCGAGGCCGACGGGGATGCGCGTCGCCTCCGAGCCGTCCGCATTCAGTTTGAAGAGCGAGACCATAGATTCGGGCTGGCCGAAAGCGGGGCGGCCAACATAAAGAATGTTTTTCAGATTTTCGATTTCAACGGTGCCGTCCACGGTAAGGTCGGGCCGCGTGCCGTTCGGAAGCGGGCCGTCGAAAGAAATGTCCACGGTGACAGTGCCGTTTTGCACGGAAGGATCAATCCGCGAGACGTGGCCATTCACGATTCCGTTGCGCGTGTCCACGGTGGATTTCATGCCCGCGGAGAGTTCATTGGCCTGAGTTTCCGCGATTTTGATTTCCGCTTTCAATTTTTTAGGATCGGCGACGCGCGCGAGATTCGTGCCGGGCGCGACACTTTGGCCTACTTCGACGGGAACGAGTTGCAAAACGCCGTTGATGCCGGCGCGAACGTGGAGCGCGTCCAACTGGCTGCGGCGGAGATTGTAGAGCGCGCGCTGCTGGTCAACGTGTGATTTTTCGGCGGCGATTTTTGCCTCGGCCGTTTCTTGGGCGTTCTTGGCGCGTGCTTCTTCGAGCTGAGCGCGAATGGCGAGCTGGTCTTCCTTCACTTTGGAAAGTTTGGCGGTGACTTCCGCGCCGATTTGCTGGGCAAGCATTTTTTCGTCCACGGCGTGCTGGATTTTTGCCTGCTCGTATTCGCTGCGGACAGCGGCTGCGGAGGCCTTTTGATTGAGGATGTCGCTACCCATTTGCGCCTTGACGCTCTCGAATTGAGCCTGGGCGGCTTTGAGCTGGTATTCGGCGTCGAGGGTGTCGCGCTCGAGTTCGGGATTGCTAAGTTCGAGAATGATGGAATCGGGTTTAACGATTGCGCCGGGGTGAAGAATGATTTTGCTGACGCGCGCTGTATTGAGCGCGGGAATCCACTGAATGTCTTCGGGAACGAGAGTGCCGACGCCGTGAACGGCGCGGAGCATGTCGCCGCGTTTGACGGTGTCGGCGAAAAGAGAAGCGCCATCGACGCTTGGGGCGGCCGGGCGCAGGCGAGTCAAAGCGAAAGAAATTCCCGCGACCAAAAGCAGAGCAATGATCGCGAGCAGAATTCTGCGAAACATTTTGGCCCGCGCGTCTTGTGGTATGGCGATGTCCATGGATTCTTTCCTCAGGTGCTCACTCGTAGCGAAGCGCGACAGCAGGATCGACGCGGCTGGCGCGCCGGCCGGGAATCAGGCCGGCCAACTGGGAAACCGACAAAAGGAGAACAATGACGGCGAGAAAGGTCGCTGGATCCAGCGGGCTGACGCTAAAAAGCTGCGATTGAATCAAGCGCGTTAGAGCGGCGGAACCAAGAACTCCGCAAGTGACTCCGATCAAAGAGGTCACTGCCGTCTGGATAAGAATCATCGCGAGGATTTGCGAGGCAGACGCACCGAGCGCCATGCGAATCCCAAATTCGCGAATGCGGCGAGCGACCGAATAGGAAGTGACGCCGTAAATTCCAACCACGGCGAGCAGGAGCGCCGCTGCTGAAAAACAACCGACAAGGATCAGGCTGAAGCGGCGGGTTTCAAGTGAAGTCGAGAAGGTTTGGTCCAAAGTGCCGAATTCGACGGGCGTTTCCGGATCGAGACTGCGCACAATGACGCGTGCAGCGGCAAACGTGGACTGCGGCGTTGCGGTGGTGCGCGCAAAGATGGTGAAGCGCCACGCGGCGTTCGAGCGCTGGAGACCGTTGACGTAAATGGTGGGACGCGGTGGAACTTCGAGAGTCCGGTTGCGAACGTCACCCACGACGCCGACAACCGTGAGGAGGCGTAGATCGCCGTCCATGTTCCCAAATTCAATGTTGTGGCCCAGAGGATTCTGGTTTGGCCATTTTTCGGCGGCGAGGGATTGGCTAATCAGAGCGACGTGAGGAGCATCCGCGGTATCGCGGTCATCGAAGAGGCGGCCTTGCAGGACGGGAATGCCGAGCGCCTTGAAGTAGCCCTCGGTGGAGACGGTATAGTCAGCGTCGCCGAGGCGGGATTTATTGCTAAGGAGTCCCTCGAAGAACTTTGTAAATTCGGCAAGGAGGGCGGGATCTTTGTCCAGGTCGGCGGTGGCGCTGCGATTCATCAAGCCTCGAGTCTGCGGCGTGACGTCTGCCTCGCTCATCAGGACATAGGTCCCATCCGACAGGGAATCGCCAGAGAGAGGAATGCTGGTCGCGCCGCCAACTTCTTCGACGCCGGGTTGCGCCCGGAGACGGGAGATTAATTCACGCAAGAATACGGCGCGGTGGTTCTTGTCGGGCGAGGCGGGAAGCTGAAAAGACATCGTGAGAGTGTGATCGGTTCGGAAGCCCGGATTGACAGAGAGGACGCGGAGGAGGCTCTTGCCGAGGAGACCCGCGCCGACAAGAAGAACCAGTGCAGCGGCAAGTTGGCCAATGGAAATAAGTTTTCCAGCGCGTTGCTTTTCGGGGGATTCGGTTTGGCCGCGGGTCTGGAGTTGCCCACCGGCGACGGAAGCAGCGCGAAGAGCCGTGAAAACGCCGAGCGCGATCGAGACGAAGAAGACGGTGGCACCGGAGAAGACCAAGACAGTCTTGTCGATGGAAACGCTTTCAAGGCGGGGGATGTTCGACGGAGCGAAAGCAAGAAGCGCATCGACGCCCCAATGGGCGAGGAGAACACCGAGCGCGCCTCCCATCGATGACAGGAGAAAGGCCTCTGCGAGAAATTGCCGGACGAGCCGGACGCGGTGTGCACCGAGCACGGCGCGTGTGGAGAGTTCGCGCTCGCGCTTTGCCGCTTGCGTGAGAGCGAGATTTACGACGTTGGCGCAGGCGATGAGGAGAAGGAAGCTTGATGCACCGAGCAGGAGGATGAGCGCAGGGCGAACATTCCCGGTGATGGAGTTGCGCAGTGGCTCCATGGCGACGGCGACCATGGCGGTGTCGTCGCCGAATTGTTGTTTGAGGCGGGCGGCAATGGTGGAAAGTTCGCTGCGAGACTCGGCGAGCGCGAAGCCATCGCGCAACCTGGCGACCAACTGCCAGTTGTGCGCGCTGCGGCTGGGGTATCGCGCCGATGCCTCGCGCGGCATCCAGATATCCGAGTTGACGGGATAACGAAAGTCGGGCGGCAGGACTCCGACGATCGAAACGAGTTGAGAATTGATTTTCAGGCGAACAGCGGAAAGATCGCGCGTGGAATTGAGCGATTGGCGCCAGAAGGAATGGCTTACAAGAGCAACCGGCGAGGCGCCAAATTTCTGTTCTTCCGGGGCAAATGAGCGGCCAAAGACGGGATGAACGCCGAGGACAGCGAAGAAGTCGCTGGAAACGGAGGAAGCGTTCAAGCGAGCCGGTTCGATCGCGCCGGTGACCGTCGCGACGCCGGAATTGTATTCGGCGACAGCGAGCAGAGACTTGTTCTGTGAGCGAATGTCTTCAAAATTCGGGTCGGCAAAATTCATGCGGTTGCCGGCTGCGCCTTGCTCCCACAAGCGGACGATGCGGTCAGGGTGAGGATAAGGAAGCGGGCGGAGGAGCACTCCGTAAACGACGCTGAAGATCGCGGTGGTTGCGCCGATGCCAAGCGCGAGAGTGAGGATAGCGGAAATTGAGAACGAGGGAGCTTTAAGGAAAAGCCGCAAAGCGAAACGAAGGTCCTGTAGGAGAGATTCGAGAAATGGCAAGCCGCGGGAATCGCGATGAGCTTCTTTGGATTGTTGCGGGCCGCCGAAGCTGAGGTGTGCCTGGCGCTCGGCTTCCGGTTGCGACATGCCGCGCTTCAAATTGTCTTCGACGGCGAATTGAAGGTGAGTGGCCATTTCAGATTCCAGCTCGCGATCGAGCGAAGAATCGCCGAAGAAATTTCTCATTCGAGAAAGGAGGGCGCGGAGATTAGACAACATGGGCCACCTCTCACTCATAGCGCAACGCCACTATCGGATCCACGCGTGTGGCGCGGCGAGCGGGGATGAAGCAGGCAAGCAAGGCCACCGCCGTTAATGTTGCCACGACGGTCGCGTATGTGGCCGGGTCGATCGGCGGCACGTCGAAAAGGAAGCCAGTGATGACGCGAGCGAGAGCGACGGCGAAAGCGGCACCGAGGAAGACGCCAAGCAGGGCAAGCTTCAGACCCGATTTGAATACGAGGCCGTAGACGTTCGTTGATGCAGCGCCCAAGGCCATGCGAATGCCGAACTCCTGGGTTTGACGGGTGACGGAGTAGGAGATGACTCCGTAGATGCCGAGAGCGGCGAGGATGAGGCCAAGAGCAGCGAAAGCCGTTACCAGCAGCATGAAAAAACGGCGCGGAGAGACAGCGCGGTCCACGATGGCGCGAATGGGGCGAAATTCGGCGGCCGGTTGTTTGGGATTGAGTTCACGGAGAGCGTGAAGAACGGCGCCAGTCAGAGCGGAAGGCGGGAGACTGGTTCGAATCACCAACTGCGCGCTGCTGGGACCTTGCTGCGTGACAGGGTAGTAGATTTGCGATCCGGCGCCGCTTTCGACGTGTTCTTCATGGACATCGTCCACGACGCCAATGACGCGATCTTGTTCCGGGCCGCGCATTAGGATTTTGCCTACGGCGTCTTCGCCCGGCCAATAGAATTGCGCGGAGGAAGCGTTAATGACGGCGACTTTTCCGCTGCGAGGTCCATCGGCCCAGGAGAAATCGCGTCCGCGCAGATGAATGCCCATGGCGCGGAAGAATCCTGGTGTTACGACATAGACCAATGGTTCGGGCACCTCGCCCGGGGCGTAGGTTTTTCCGCGAGGAACCGGCGTGTCCCAACTGCGGTTTGGTCCGAGCGGCAAGTAATCGGCCATGCCGGCGGCTTCGACCCCGGGCACGGCGGCCATGCGATCGAGAATCCGCTGGAAAATGACGCCGCGCTTGATTTGGCTTTCTTCGCCGGTAGGAGCGCTGTCGTCGTAGGCGACGTTGATGGAGGCGGCGCGGTCGGGTTGAAAGCCGAGGTCCACGTCGAGGACTTTGAGGAAGCTGCGAAACAATAGGCCAGCGCTGATAAGGAGCATGCAAGCCAGCGCCACTTCCGAAACGACGAGAGTCGCGCGCAAACGTTCGTGTTTGCGGCCGAGGCCAGCACCCGGCCCAGCGTCTTTCAGAACCTCCTGAAGATTGCCGCCAGCCACGCGAAGTCCGGGAAGCAGGCCGAAGATCATGGCCGTGAAGATGGCGACGAGTAAGGTCCATGCCAAAGCTTGGGTGTCCACACGCAAGCTGTTCAGAAGCGGCAAGGCGAGAGAGCCTTGGTGCGTGAGCCAGGAGACGAGGGCAAACGCCAATGCAAGACCGAAAACCGCGCCGCCGCCGGAAAGGACCAAACTTTCGAGAAGCAGTTGACGAACAATGCGGCCGCGATTGGCGCCGAGAGCGCTGCGCATGGCGAACTCTTTGCTGCGGGCAGCGAGGCGCGCCAAGAGAAGATTGGACAGATTGACGCCGGCAATCAAGAGAATGGCGCCGACGGCGCACCAGAGAGCGATGAGAGAGCGGCGGAGTCTGCCAGTTACGTAGTCTTTGAGCGGCGTAGGAATCAAGGCGCCTTTGTAGCGGCCGAGGGTCTGAGGAAATTTGGTATTGAAATAGATATTGGGCGCGACGCGTTCCGCATCGCTGAGAGCCTGCGCAACGGTCACATCGGGTTTGAGGCGGCCGATGAGAGTGACGATGTTCCCCCACATGCGTTGCTGGTCGAGATCGAGCGGAGTGAAGAGATCAATGCGAGCGCCGGGAGAAAACACCGCGCCAAAATCGAAGCTGGCCGGCAGAACACCGACGACGCTAAAAGGAGTTCCGTTGAGCTCGATGCTTTTGCCGACGATATCGGGGTCAGCATTGAATTGCCGGCGCCAGTAAGGTTCGGCGAGCAAAGCGACGGCATGATGACCGCCGTGCACCTCATCGGGCGTGAACAGGCGGCCCTTGAGCGGAGTCACACCGAGAACCTGGAAAAAGTTGCCGATGACGTCTATGCCGGTAGCGGGCGGGGGATCGCCATAGCCCGTGAGGCGAAGATTGTCCGGAGTAGAAAAGGCCTCGTAGCCGGTGATGTCCTGATAGGCAAGACTCTGCGCGCGAAATTCTTCGTAGGCGTCGGAGGAGTACGTGGCGCAGGATAGGCCGCACGACGTGGGAGGAGGAGAAATCCAGACGAGCTGGTGAGAATCGGGGAAGGGCAAAGGACGAAGGAGCAGAGTGTTGACGACGCTGAAAACGGCGATGTTGGCGCCGATACCGAGAGCGAGAACCACGAGGGCGATGCAGGTGAAGGAGCGGTCTTTGCGAAGCGTGCGGAGAGTGTAGCGAAGGTCCTGCAGGAGATCGTCGAGTTTTTGGAAGGAGCGGGCTTCGCGGTGGGTCTCTTTGGATTGCTGCGGGCCGCCAAAGCTGATGCGCGCCTGGCGTTCGGCTTCTTGCGGGGACATGCCGCTTTGGCGATTTTCTTCGATAGCGAATTGAAGATGAGTGGCCATTTCCTCTTCGAGATCGGCGTCGAGTGGTTTCTTGCGTGCCAACGACCACATGCGAAAGAACGATTCGCGGAAGGAGAAGGTCATTGATCGTCTCCTTCGCTTTGCAAAGAAAGGACGCGCCCGATGACGCCGGTGAGGCGCTGCCAATAGGCGGCGTCCGTAGAGAGCTGCTTGCGGCCGCGTTTGGTGATGGAATAAAACTTGGCTTTGCGATTGTTGTCCGAGACGCCCCATTCGGCGGAAATCCAGCCGCGCTGCTGGAGGCGGACGAGGGAGGCGTAAATGGTGCCCTGATTGAGGAGGATGGCGTCGCCGCTGACCTGCTCGATGCGGCGAGCGATGCCGTAGCCGTGCTGCGGGCCGAGAGTGGCCAGGGTTTGCAGGACCATGAGGTCGAGGGTGCCCTGGAGGAGGTCGAGCTTGGGTTCAGAGGGTGCCATTTTGTGTCTCTCCTGTGGGATGACCACAGCAAGATACCAGTAGTTCTGTGGGGATGCCACAGGAAACCTGTTGGCGTCCCACAGGTAGAGACGAAGGGAGGCCGGGAAAAGTTTGATGAAAGTTTGAGGAGGCCATGACTGTCCTTATTCATAGCGGAGGGCGACGGCGGGATCAACGCGCGTAGCTCTTCGCCCGGGAATGAAGCAGGCTACTAAGGCGACGGCGATCAGCGTTGCGGCTACCGCGGCGTATGTGGTCGGATCGGTGGGCTTTACGCCGAAGAGGAAGCTGGCAATCACCCGGGTGAGGCCGAGGGCGAGTGTGGTACCGATAACAACGCCGAGTAATGCGAGTCTAAAACCAAGTCTGGTGACGAGGCGCAAGACCTCGACGGGGCTGGCACCAAGCGCAATACGTATGCCGATCTCTCGAGTGCGTTGATTGACAAAATAAGACAGAACACCATAAATGCCCATCACGGCCAAAAGCACAGCTACGGCGGCAAAAAGGCCGAGCAAGCGCATAGTGAACTTGGCCCCGCCAAGGGATTCCGCCAAAAGCTGATCCATGGTCATGACATCCGTGACCGACTGATCGGAATCGAGCTCCGCGACGATTTTCCGAACGGGGGTCGCTAGGTCTTCCGGCCGCGTGCCGGGAGCCGTGCGAATTGCCAGCTCCTGCCAAAGGTGGGCCACAATAGCGCCGCCAGGATAGACGGCGGGCTGTTGGAGGTGGGAAGCGTAAACAAAGGGAGGAGCGGGCTGCTCCAAACCCCAGTGCTTAACATCCCCAACGACGCCGACGATTTGGCGAGGCCGTTCTTGGTCGACCGGATAAGGGTCGTAGCGAAAGAGAATTTGGCGGCCGATCGGGTCTTCGTTGGGGAGGAAGCGACGGACAAAGGTTTCGTTTACAACCACAGCCCAGGGGGCCGCGGCTGTGTCATGTTCGTCCAAGTACCGGCCTTTCTTTAGAGGAATCTTGAGTGTGCGGAAGAAACCCGGGCTAACTTCATTGTATCCCGCCCGCGGCCTTTGATCGGGAAGCGAGCTGGGATGCCCCAAAATGGAGAAGCTGTATTCCTCTGAAAAATGCATCGGCAAACCCGTGATCGAGCCGGCGGATTCGACTCCGGGAAGCGCCGCGACACGTTCGAGAAGCTGTTGATAGAAAGCAGTGACTCGCGGCGAGGCCCTTTCCATATCGCCCCCCGGCACCCTTTGCATGTAGTTGCCGCCTTCAGGCAGCCGGATGCGGAGGGTTAAAAGGTTGTGCGTATCGAATCCCGGATCCACTTGTTGCAAGCGCAAGACAGAATTGATAGTCAGACCCGCGCAAATAAGGAGCACCATGGCCATGGCTACCTCACAAACGGCTAACGCGTGACGCGTCAGACTTCGGGAAGCGCCTGAAGTCCAGTGCGAGCCTTCGCGCAGCACCTCGTTTGGGTTGGGATCGGAAGCTTGGAGCGCCGGAATAAGTCCGAATACGAAAGCAGTCAAAAGGGAAATGGCCAGAGTGAAAAAAAGCACGCGGGCGTCAATGTTTATACTCTGCGAGCTAGGAAACTCACCCGCAAACGATCGAAAGATCTGAATGCCCCAATACGAAAGAAGGATTCCCAGTGCACCGCCAAGCAGAGCTAAGACCGTGCTTTCGGCGAACAATTGTTGCATCAGGCGGCGGCGATCGGCGCCAAGGGAGGCGCGCATTGCATATTCCCTGCGGCGAGTTTCTGTTCGCGACTGCAAAAGATTAGCGACGTTGGCGCAAGCAATCAAGAGAACAAAAGTGACCGCCCCAAAAAGGGGATACAGGGATTGTCTTGCCCAACCGAACAGAGCTTCGTGAAGCGGTTGGAGCTTCTTCCCAATGCCTTTATTTGTTTCAGGATAGGCCTGCTCAAGGCGACGAGCAATCACCTCCATTTCGGTTTGAGCCTGTCCGATAGTGACGTGTGGTTTAAGCAGCGCGACTGGCATCAACCAGTGATCCTGGCGGGCTGCGTACCGAGGACTCGCCGGATTTATAGGCTGCCAAAAGTCGACGGGGTCTCCGTAAAAAGGGGCGAAACCCGGGGGCATGATGCCTACAACGGTCGAAACAATTCCAGTATTGCGGTTCGCGAAGGTTTTTCCAAGGATGTCGGGATCGCTGTGGAAGTGGGTCGCCCAGAAAGAGTGGCTGATGACCACGGTTTGGGTGAGCTCCTGCATTTCGTCAGCGGCAAAAATTCTCCCGCGGATCGGTTTCACGTCAAGAAAATTAAAGAAGTTTGGCGTGACATCTTGTATACGGATGGTCTCGGATCCGTTGGCGCCCGAGAGGAGGGAAGACTCGGTGCCGCTGGTAAGGGCGATGTCTTCGAAGACGTGATTCTGCTTCTGCCAGTCCAGAATCTCTGCGATCGGCGGAGGCTGGCGCTCCTCCGGGCGTGCGAGAGGTGCTTCCCAGATGACTACCATCCTGTCGGCTTGAGGATAGGGAAGAGGACGGTAAAGCAGAGCGTTCATCACGCTGAAGATTGTGCTGTTTGCACCAATGCCGAGCGCAAGAGAGAAAACGACGACAGCAACGAAACCAGGAGACTTGAAAAGCATGCGGCACGCGAATCGGAGATCTTGAAGGATGGATTCAAGGAGAGGAAGCCCGCGCTGATCGCGAACCTTTTCTGTTGTGTTTTGGACGCCGCCGAGTTTGAGAAGGGCGTCACGGCGCGCTTGCTCGAGCGGGAGGCCATTGCGGAGATTTTCTTCGGTATGAAACTGAAGATGGCTTTCGAGTTCGTCGGAGAGTTCGCGGTCCAGTTGCTGCTTGCGGAAAAGGCTGGCGAGGCGAAGGAATGCGGAACGAACGGAATAGATAGGAGTGACCATCAGCGTTCCTCCCCTGAAGAAAGGAAGCGGGCGAGGATGGCTGTTGTCTCTTGCCACTCGCGAGTTTCTTTTTCGAGTTGGCGATGGCCGGTGCGCGTCAGTTTGTAGTATTTGGCTTTGCGATTGTTGTCGGAGAATCCCCACTCGGAGGAGATGAAGCCTTCCTGTTCGAGCTTGAGAAGAGCGGGATAGAGCGTGCCGTAATTGAGCGAGAGGAGATCGCCGCTGGTTTGTTCGATGCGGCGGGCAATGCCGTAGCCGTGGAGAGGGCCGAGAGCTTCGAGAGTTTTGAGGATCATGAGGGCGAGAGTGCCCTGGAGGACGTCTTTCTTTTCACCCATACTTTTCACCCCTGGCGCGTATGTGCGCCGGGTCCCTATGGGGAACCAATAGTAGGGTGACACTTTTCCTATGGGGAAGCAATAGGAGAATTTTGCGTAGCAAATTTGCGGGGAGAGCTACTCGTAGCGGAGAGCGACGACGGGATCGACGCGCGTCGCGCGGCGGGCGGGGAGATAACACGCGAGAAGCGCGACGCAGATCAGCAAGACAGTCGCCGCAAAGAGAAGAACGGGATTTGTCGGATTTATTCCAAAGATGATGCGGTCCAGCGCCCCGCGCAAAGCGATGATGCCTGCAAGTCCGATGACAGCAGCTAGGAGCACAAGCCCCAGGCAGTCGCTCAATACGGCGCGTAAGACGGCATGGGAAGGAGCGCCGAGGGCCATTCGAATTCCGAACTCGCGGGTGCGTTGAGAAACGGTGTATGCGATCACGCCGTACATTCCAACGCCGGCCAAGAAAAGGGCCAAACCGCCGAAGATGCTCAGGAGAGACATCAGGAAGCGCTGGAGGGCGAGCGATTGGGACCTTTTTTGATCCATCGTGAGGACAACACCTGACGGGATTTGCGGGTCCACGGAAGCAAGGGCATCGCGAAGCGCCTTGCCAACTCCGGCAGGTTGGCCAAAAGTTCGGGCGACGATGTTGCGAGGAAACCAGCCTTCGAAAAGGCGCGAGCTTTCAAAGGAAGCTTGAGCGCTGGGAACGAACACGGATGGAGAAGGGGGCTTGTCCAAAAAAGAGCGCACGTCGCCAACGACACCGACCACCCTGCGCAGGACGCCGTTTATATAAACCTGGCGGTCGAGCACGTTTTGACCATCCAGGTAGCGGCGCGCGAAAGTTTCATTCACGACGACGATAGGCGCCGAGGCTTCCGTGTCCGTTTCGAGAAATTCACGGCCCTGACGAAGGGCAATTCCCATAGCGCGAAAATAGTTCGGAGAACACTCGCGATAGTTGGAAAAGCGCCAATCGGATTCGGCTGTGCCGGCAATTCGGACGCCATTATTGCCGCCGCGCTCGAATGGCAAGCCAGCGGCGACGATTCCCGCAGTTTGCACTCCAGGTACGGAAGCAACGCGCTGTTCGAGGTTGCGGTAGAAACTCGCGATGTCGGCGGTCGTTTTGTGGCGAGAACCGGAAAGCCAGAACTGCATTGTAATGACATGGTGAGGATCGAATCCCGGATTCACAGAAAGCAGCCTAGCGAACGTTGCGATCATCAAGCCGGCGCCGCTAAGCAATATCAGGGAGAGAGCGAATTCAGCCACGACCAACGTACGGCGCAGGCGGGCGCGTCCATGGCCGGCGCTGGCTTTGCCTAAACTTTCCTTAAGCGTATTGGCAATATTGCTTCGCGCCGAGTACAGGCTGGGAGCAGTCCCGAAAAGAATTCCGGTCACAACCGAGACGAAAAATGTGAAGCAGAGTACCTGACCGTCCAAGCGAATTTCGTTTACGCGAGGCAGATTCAAAGGCGCCAAGCGGAGGAATAACGAAAGAGTTGCCTTTCCTATGACCAGACCAAAGATTCCAGCGGACAGAGAAACGAGTAGGCTTTCGACCAGCAATTGACCGAAGATACGCGTGCTAGATGCTCCGACAGCGCAGCGCACGGCGATTTCACGGCTGCGAATTTCGCCGCGCGCCAGAGATAGACTGGCGACGTTGGCACAGGCGATGAGCAAAACGAATCCAATGGCGCCAAAAAGAAGCAGCAGATAGGGGCGGATTTCCGCGCCGATGGAGTCGCGGAAAGGCACGAAAAGCAAACTTCTGGCGGCCCGCATATCGGAAGGAAATTCTTTTCGAAAAGTTTGCGAGACCTGATTCATTTGCAAGGAGAGTTGTGCGGGAGTGGTCTGCGGCTTTAGCCGCGCTATTACGGAGATGTTTTCGCCGCTGCCCGCTGTCTTTGCGACGAGAGAAAGTGGTGCCCAAACGTCAAAGGGCAAACCTGGGTCAAGGCCCGTGGCTGCGTGAGAATCGAAACCCTTAGGCATGATTCCGATTAGAGTGTAGGGCTCTCCGCTCAAAGAGATTTGCCAGCCAATTGCGGTGGGATCGCCCGCTAACCGGCGTATCCATAGATCGTAACTAATGATGACGACATGCTGACCGGTGCCGACGTCTTCATCTGAGGAAAAATCGCGCCCACGGGCTGGGCGGATGCCAAGGACGCTGAAAAAATTCGCGGAAACGGGCATGGTACGAAGATGCTCGGCTCCCGAAAGGGATGTGAGGTTGAGCCCAATTTCAGTGTAGCCGGCGATGTTTTCAAAAGAGTCGCTGAAGTCCTGAAGGCGGCGCAACTGGGTCGCGGTGACGGACATTTGGTCCGACTGGCCTTCTTCAAATTCGGTGAGCTGAACGATTCGCTCCGGGTGCAGGAAGGGCAACGGGCGAAGAAGTGCGCCATAAACGACGCTAAAGATGGCGGTGTTCGCGCCGATGCCGATGCCGAGCGTGAGAATGGCGACCGCGGTGAAGCCGGGATTTTTGCAGAGTTGACGCAAGCCGAAGTGAATGTCGCGGAAAATATTTTCGAGGGCGCCGAACCACTTCATGTCGCGGACGGATTCTTTGGTTTGCTGAAGGCCGCCGAATTCGAGGAGGGCGCGGCGGCGCGCTTCTTCCGGCGCGAGGCCCGAAGCGATGTGCGCAGCGATTTGCTGGTCGAGGTGAAAGCGAAACTCGGAATCGAGCTCGTGGTCGGCGTCGCGTTTGCGGAAGAAGTTCATGACAAATTCTTATTCCGTGGCGCGAAGAATGAGAGCGACTGCTCCCGAAAAACGCTCCCAATGAGCAATTTCAGCATCCAATTGCTTTCGGCCTTTTTTGGTGAGCGAGTAGAACTTGGCTTCGCGGCCTGTTTCGGAGATTTTCCACTCCGCTTCGATCCAGCCGCGGTCTTCCAGCCTGTGTAGGGCGGGGTACAAGGAACCTTGCGGAACCTGGAAAAAATCCCGTGAAATTTGCTGCATGCGCTGCGAGATAGCGTAGCCGTGGATGGGTCCATGGTTCACGATTTTCAAAATCAGCAGATCGAGCGCGCCTTTGAGGAAATCGTATTTTTGGTCGTCTTTTGGAGCGGAGGCTGACATACCTAGATGTTCTACATATGCAAATTCTGCCTGTCAAGACCCTAAGGTCAAAAAAGGGAACGTTTTCCTGGGGATAAGGGAAATGTTCTGGGAGGTGCCAAACGATTGGAGTGCTAGGTGCATCAGAAAAGAGACGGAAAGAATTGGAGGAAACGAGCGGTTTTTTGGGTTTTGACCGGGTTTGGGGCGCATGGGATAATTTTTAGTTCAGGGACTATATGGAACTTAAACAGAAGAGAGCGGTTTTGGCGGCAGGTGCGGGATTCCTGGCTGCCGGGATGACAATGGGATTTTGCGGCGCCGCCGCCGGACAAACGGCGTTCGCTGCAGCAGGGCAAGCGCAGGCCGCGCCCGAAAGCGCGGCGCAAAGCAACGGTGAGACTCGCGCGGCGGCGAGTTCGCACGCGGACGCGTATTTCAACTACACGATGGGCCATATTGCGGAGCAGCAGTACGAGCAGACCAGCCGGAGCGAGTACGCGACGCAAGCAATTGAATATTACAAGAAGGCTTATGCGTTGGATCCGAAGTCGCCGGTGATTGGCGAGCGCCTGGCGGAGATGTACTGGAAGGCGCAGCGAGTGCGCGAGGCGGAAGCAGAAGCGCGGGAATTGCTGAAACGCGACCCGAACGATGTTCAAACGCGGCGGCTGCTGGGACATATTTATTTGCGCAGCCTCGGCGAGGCGAACGGCAACGGGCAATCGGAAGCCGTGTCGCGCGCGGTGGAGCAGTTCAAGGAAGTAGTGCGGCTGGACCCAGCGGATACGGAATCGGCTTTGTGGCTGGCGCGACTCTATCGCCTGCAGAACAAGCACGACCAGGCGGAAGGAGTGCTGCGCGGAATTTTGAAAAATGACGCGGACAACGAAGCAGGCGTCGAGCAATTGACCCAGCTTTTGCTGGATCAGGGGAAGTCGTCGGAAGCGGTGGAGCTGCTGGAGAACGTGACGGCGAAAACCTCGTCGCCAACGCTGCTCGATTTGCTCGGAGATGCGTACACGCAGACGAAGGATTTGGCGAAGGCCGAGGCGGCATACCGCAAGGCGACTGAGCTCGACCCGAGCGAATTGGGCCATCAGCGCGGATTGGGCCAGACGCTGCTTGCAGAAGAAAAATATCCGGAAGCGCTGAAGGTCTATCAACGGCTGGCCGATTTGATGCCGGACGATTCGGACGTCTATTTGCGAATCGCTCAGATCTACCGCGAGCTGCACCAACTGGACAAAGCCGAAGATACGCTGACGAAAGCGCGGCAGTATGCTCCAGGCAGCCTCGATGTGATGTACAACGAAGCGATGCTCTATCAGGCGCAGGGAAGAAATGAAGATGCGATTCGCGTGCTGAGCGAAGCGGTGACGGCGTTAAAAGCGCAATCCGAAGCGATGCCGACGCGGCGGCGTTCGCTGGCCGTGTTTTACCAGCAGTTGGGCCAGCTTTATCGAACGACGGAAAATTTTCAGGCGGCGGCGTACACCTACGAAGAACTCGGACGCTTGGGTGAGGATGAAGACCGGAGAGCGCGGTTGTTGCTGATGGAAACCTTCCGTTCGGCGAAAGAATTGCCTAAGGCGCTGCAAACGGGCAAGGAAGCGCTAGGGAAATATCCGACGGACAGTTCGATTAAGAGTAGTTACGCGCTGCTGCTCGGCGAAGCAGGCAAGACGGAAGAGGCGCTGGCGCTGCTGAAGCCCCAATTGAAGAACACGGAGGCGGATCGCGACGTCTATTTGAATATTGCGCAGGTGTACGAGCGCGCGAGGAAATATAAGGAAGCGGAACAGGCCGCGCGGACGGCGGAAGCGTTGCCCGGCGTGCCGCGCGACAACGAGATGACCTGGTTTTTGCTGGGAGCGATTTACGAACGGCAGAAGTTGTACGACCGCGCGGAAGTGGAGTTCAAGAAAGTGCTGGCCGTGGATCCGCAGAATTCGGCGGCGCTGAACTATTACGGGTACATGCTGGGCGATTTGGGAATTCGGCTGGACGAAGCGGAAACGATGGTGAAGAAAGCGCTGGCGGAAGATGCGTTCAATGGGGCGTACCTGGACAGCCTGGGCTGGGTTTACTACAAGCAGGGAAAATACGCGGAAGCCGAAGCGACGCTGCGGAAAGCCGTAGCGCGCGAAAGCCACGACCCGACGATTCACTCGCACTTGGGTGACGTGTACGCGAAGACGGGGCGCACGGATTTGGCCGCGGCGCAGTGGGAGAAATCGCTTGAGGAGTGGAAGCGCGTACTGCCGGCGGATATAGAGAACGACAAGATTGCGGAAATTGAGAAAAAGGTCACTCAATCGAAACATCGTGTGGCACAGAAAGCGGCGCCGAGCGCCGCGCAGCCGAAGTAGCCGATGCCGGCAGAAGTTCGTATTCCCGCCTTTGCGAAAATAAACTTGCGGCTGGAGATTTTGGGCAAGCGTCCGGACGGATATCACGAGCTGCGGACGATTTTTCAAACAGTATCCTTACATGATGATTTGAAGTTGTGGCGCGATAAGCGTCCGGGCATTTCTTTGCGCGTGGAAGGGAATGCGGCGCTTTCGAATGAGCCTGTCGAGAAGAATCTGGTTTACCGGGCAGTGCGAGCGCTACAGCAGGAGTTGAAGGATTCCGGCGGGATTGAAATTGAACTGAAGAAAAAGATTCCGGCGGGGCGTGGACTGGGCGGCGGATCGAGTGACGCGGCGGCGGCAATGATCGGATATTTGCGGCTGACTGGAGAAAAGGTTGCAACGGAGCGGTTGATGCAGATAGGCGCGTCGTTAGGCGCGGATGTGCCGTTCTTCTTGCAAGGAGGACGGGCACTGGGAATCGGACGCGGGGACGAGATTTACCCCCTTCCGGACATCGAAACACAGAGCGTTTTGATTGTTTCGCCGTCAGAAATTCACGTGCCGACGCCCGATGCTTACCGCTGGCTCAACGCGCCGGAATTGACAAAATCGGCAGAAAACCCTAAACTTTGGAAGTTCTGTGCTCTAGCTTGGAGCGTGCAGGGAACCGGCCTTTTGAACGATTTCGAAGGCGCCGTTTTCGAGCATCATCCCCGGCTTGCGGAAATCAAGCGGGTTTTGCTTCAAAAAGGGGCAGCAGAAGCCTTGCTGGCGGGTAGCGGTTCGGCGGTGATTGGAGTTTTCCCGAGCCCAGCAAAGGCGCGCCGAGCCGCTGTCGGGTTTACTCACGACCAGACGTTCGTTTGCGAGACGCTCTCTCGCGCGAAGTATGTCCGTCTGACGCAAGGGCGTGCCGTTCGCGGTGCGCGCCGAGTCTAACCGCAGCGACTTAGCAAAACAAATCAATCAGTCGTCAGTTTTCAGTCTTTAGGCCGAGTTGTGTTTTTCTGCGCGAAGTCCCTGGCAGGGGACGATGCGCCGGGCTGAGAGAAAAATTTTTTCGCTAATCGCGACGAGAGCACATCCGTGAACGACGAGCGATTTAAGATTTTTTCAGGGACCGCGAATCCGGCGCTGGCCGAATCGATCTGCCGCCATTTGGACGTGCCGTTGGGCAAGTCCGTGCTGGGGCGATTCAGCGACGGAGAGATTTATTTTCAGATTTCGGAGAATGTGCGCGGCGCGGACGTGTTCGTGGTGCAGCCGTGCCATGCTCCGGTGGATAACCACCTGCTCGAGCTGTTGTTGATGATTGACGCGTTCAAGCGCGCGTCGGCGTGGCGGATTACTGCGGTGCTGCCGTACTACTGTTACGCGAGACAGGATCGCAAGGATAAGCCGCGGGTTCCGATCTCGGCCAAGCTGGTGGCGGATTTGCTGGAAACGGCGGGAGCGAGCCGGGCGTTGACGCTCGATTTGCATGCGCCGCAGATTCAGGGTTATTTCGACGTGCCCGTGGATCATTTGTATGCGTCGCCGGTGCTGGTGGAATATTTCCGGCACAAGAAACTGCCGAACGTGACCGTGGTTTCGCCGGATGCGGGTGGCGTGGAGCGGGCGCGGTTTTTTGCGAAGAAGCTGGATGCGCCGCTGGCGATCGTAGACAAACGCCGCGTGGACGTGGACGTAAGCGAAGTGATGCACCTGATCGGCGAAGTGCGCGGACGCACGGCGCTGATCGTGGACGACATCATTGACACGGCAGGAACGCTGGTGAAGACGGCCGAAGCGCTGTTGAAGGAAGGCGCTTTGGATGTTTACGCGGCGTGCACGCATCCCGTGCTGTCGGGTCCGGCGGTGGACCGGATTACGAAGTCGAAGATCAAGGAAGTGGTGGCGACGGATTCGGTGCCGCTAACGCAGGCCGCGGTGGCGATGGGGAAGATCAAGGTTTTGAGCGTGGCGGATTTGCTGGCGCGCGGGATTCGTTCGATTCACGAAGAGACTTCGATCAGCGAATTGTTTATCTGAAGCAGGAAAGAATTTGGTTTTGGAAAAAAGGGAAGGGACGAAGGCAATGGCAGAGAAGATTGTAGTGGAAGCTGCACCGCGCGACTTGCGCGGGAAGAATGAAGCTCGGAGGTTGCGCGTCAGCGGGCAGATTCCCGCAGTGCTGTATGGCGCCAAGGGCGATGCGATTTCGCTCGCGGTGAGCGCCAAGCAGGTAGGACAGATTCTGCGGTCGGCGACGGGCCACAACACGCTGTTCCAGGTGGCGCTGTCCGGCAAAGAGCAGCCGGCGATCGTGAAGGATTGGCAAGTGGACCCGGTGACGGGCAATTTGCTGCACGTGGACCTGCTGCGCGTGGCGATGGACGTTCGCATGCGCGTGAAGGTGCCGGTGCATACCTTCGGCGAGCCGCAGGGCGTGAAGGTGCAGGGCGGTGTGTTTGAGACGGTGACGCGCGAAATCGAAATCGAGTGCTTGCCCGCGGAAATTCCGATGGAGTTCCGCTTGGACGTGACGAACCTGATGATTGGCATGTCCGTCCGCGCGGGAGATATTCCGCTGGATGCGAACAAGATGAAGCTGGTGACCGAAGCCGAGCGCGTGATTGCGCACGTGGTTGCGCTGCGCGTCGAAGAAGAAAAGCCGGCGGAAGCGGTTGCGGCGGAAGTGGCAGCGCCAGCCGAACCGGAAGTCATCAAGAAGGGTAAGAAGGAAGTGGAAGGCGAAGAAGGGGCCGAGGCCGAGAAGCAGGAGAAGAAGAAGTAATCGTCGGGAGCGAAACCTGGTTTCAGGGTTTGTACTTACAAACCCTGAAGTGACGGATATCAGGGTTTGTACTTGCAAACCCTGAAGTGAAAAAAACTATGTGGCTCATTGTGGGGCTTGGCAATCCAGACCCGGAGTATCAGTGGACGCCGCATAACCTGGGATTCCTCGCGGTGGACGAACTGGCAAACCGCTGCGGAATTCGCGTCGAGCGGCCGGAAGGCAAAGCGCTGGTCGGGCGAGGCAAGCTGGCAGGGCAGGATGTGCTATTGGCGAAGCCGCAGACGTACATGAACCTGAGCGGCGTGTCTGTGAGGGAGCTGTTAGGGAAGTACGAGCTGACGCCGGACGATTTGCTCGTGATGTGGGATGAAGTGCAACTGCCGTGGAGCATCATCCGGCTGGCTCCGGATGGAAGCGCGGGCAGCCACAACGGAGCAAAGTCGGTGATTGGCTCGATCGGCACGCAGAAATTTGCAAGGCTGCGGCTGGGTTGCGGGCCGGACCATCCGCTGGACAGCAGAAGAGAGTACGTGCTGCGGCCGATGAAGAAGGCGGAGCTGGAAGTTGCGGCGGAAGAAGTGGCGCAAGCGGGCGATGCCGTAGAGTTGCTGTTGACTCAGGGCATCGACGCAGCGATGAACAAATTTAACCGGCGTGCGGATATTGCAAAGGAAGACGACGCCGGAAAGTAAGTCGGGAAAAGATTCGCGGCTGCCGCGAAAGCGGAGCCGGATTAGGAAGAGAAACGAGGCAACCATGGAAGAGCGTTTATACGACTTGATTTTCATCGCGCGTCCCGCGACGCCGGAAGATGAGATTAAGAAAGTGATTCACTCGATCGAGCACGCCTGCACGGAAAAGGGCGGGAAGATCGAAAAGTCCGAGCATTGGGGAACGCGTAAGCTGGCGTACCGCGTAGCCAAGCACCGCGAAGGGATGTACTACTACCACCAGATTCGCACGACGCACGGCGAGCTGATTACGGAACTGGAGCGCCGCTTGCATGTGCAGGATTCGGTCATCAAGTACATGACGATCCGTTTGGACGAAGATTTGAAGCGGCAGAAGAAGCTGACCGAAAAGCGTGAGAAGCGCGCGGCGCGGCGTCCGCGTCGTCCGGCGGCAACACCTGTACCGGCACCGGTGCAAGCTCCGGAACAACAGGCGACAGCGGGCTGAGCTTTTTCTGGACGAATTGAAAACGAGTTTCTGAAATTGTTGAAAGGATGAACGAGATGGCAGAGGAACAGAAGCAAGAACAGGCAGCTCCAGCCGAAGCGCCACGCGCGGAAGGCGGGGCGCAACGCGAAGGTGGACAAGGTGGACAAGGTGGACAAGGTGGGCACGGCGGACAAGGTGGGCACGGCGGTCATGGTGGCCCGAGGCGGGAAGGCGGACGCGAGGGCGGTCCGCGCCGTGAAGGTGGCCCAGGCGGAGGTCCAGGAGGACCACGCCGCGGCAAGCGGCAGTATTTCCGCAAGAAGAAGGTTTGCAAGTTCTGCGTGGAAAAGATCGACCTGATTGACTACAAGCGCGCGGACATCCTGTCGCAGTTCGTGCAGGAGCGCGGAAAGATTCTGCCGCGCCGCATGACCGGCGTTTGCGCGCGGCACCAGCGCTGGCTGGGCGTGGCCATCAAGCGGGCGCGCAACATCGCTTTGCTGCCGTTTGCGGGAAGCGCGGCGGGTTCGACGGCGCCGAAGGCAGTGGAAGCTCACAAGAGCTAAAAGAATTCAGGACGAAGGGATACGAGGATGCAGATTATTCTTCAGGAAGATATTGAAAAGTTGGGGCACCGCGGCGACGTGGTAGTCGTAAAACCGGGATACGCGCGGAACTATTTGCTGCCGCGCAGCCTGGCGATTGAAGCGACGCCGGGAAACATGAAAGCGCTCGAGCGGATTCGCACTTCGCTGGCGAAAAAGACGGCGACTGAACTCGAAGCTGCGAAGAAGCAGGCGGAATTGCTGACCGGCGTTTCGCTGAACTTCAAGCGCAAGACCGGCGAAAACGATCAGATGTTCGGATCGGTGACCACGGGAGACGTTTCCGAAGCGCTCGCGGCGCAGGGCTTCAAGATTGACAAGCGCCAGGTGCAACTCGCGGAACCCATCAAGATCATTGGCGAACACGACGTGACGATCAAGGTGTTCCGTGACGTGGTGGCGCATATTCGCGTGATTGTGGAGAAGGAAGCATAAACGCTAGAGTCTAAAAGTTAAGTTCAAGACGGCGCCTTTGTAGGTGCCGTTTTTGCTTTACCTAGGAATGTCCGATGCAAGTTCGAGATCGGCTGAAGACCAAGACTGGATTATTTTTCGGCTCTCCTCAAGATGGTGCTCAAGGTCGTCATGCACTTTCTCCCAAGACACTTCGTCGAGGAACATCTGCCGTTTCCAATATCTCTTCGAATTTCGGTCTTCGCTCACACATAACCACAAGCAGTACGTTTTTCGGTCTTCGTCCTTGAGGCAGATTTGAATTAACTTTCTGATTCTACCGGTGGACCAAGTAAGCGATCGCTCGGGCCAATTATGAAAATTCTTGCCTATACTTGCTTGGTGATTCTCCGCAAATTTCTCCAAAAGGGGGTCAATCTGCAGGAAGGGAGCTTCCATCTCCTTCCAGCGCTCTAGAGAACCCTGAAATCCGTTAGGCATCGTTTCACCTATTTTTCGAAGGCTTCGGCAAGGGCTTGCACTTCCTCGCCTTTCCAGCTTTCGCCGTCATAGTTGCATACAAACGCAACGACCATGTGCGTATCGGGATAGAGGATAAGGTCGGAAGTCCCTCCGACAGAGCCGCCGCTGTGCTCGAAAATCCGCTTGCCGGATTTTGATTTGCCGATAAACCAGCCCATTCCATAGTTCGTCTCCTTGCCGTCCTTGGTTTTTTGAGGAGTGAAGAGCATCGCGAGCGACTCGGCTTTCAGATAACCGGGCTGGAACAGCACCGAGCCGAAGCGCACGAGATCTTCGGAAGTGGAGATGAATCCGCCGCCAGCCCATTTGTAACTGTTGTCCACGAACATCGAGTTGCGCGTGGGCACGCCTTTGGCGCCGGAATAGAAGCGCGCCCTTTGCGGAATGATGTCGGCGGGCTGATCAGCGCTCGTGTTGAGAAGACCCAGCGGTGTAAACACCTGCTCTTGCTCAAACTCCAGAAACGGCTTGCCCGCCGCAGCTTCCATCGCCGCGCTCAGCAAATTGTAGCCATAACTCGAATAACTGAATTTGGTTCCGGGCGGTACGACGAGCGGATCGTTTTGGAAACGCTCTAGGCCCGCCACCACCGAGTCATAGTGTTTTTGATTGTCGACCTCGTTTTCCTTGTAATGACGGATTCCTCCGAGGTGCCCCACCAACATTCGCGGAGTGATGAGCGCGCCCTTGTCGGGAAACGTGGGAACGTATTTTTGAATCGGCGCGTCGAGATCGATCTTGCCTTGCTCGACGAGCTTCATGAGAGCCGCGGAAGTGAGCGGCTTCGAAACGCTGCCGATGCGAAACTTCGTGATTTGCCACGCGGGAACGCGTTGTTCGAGATCGGCGTAGCCGAAGCCCTCGGAATAAATAATTTTGCCGTCGATCGCCACAGCCACGTTGAAACCGGGAATGCCGCGAGCCAGCCATTCCTTGGCGAGGGCACGAGCATGTTCGCGAGCGGCCGCATATGAAGCCGATTTTTCTTGCGCAGTGGCGGTTGCCGCCGACTGCGTGCCGATTCTGGATGCGGCGGCAACTCCGGAAGCAAACAGCAGCAGCACGGCAAGAAATCTGCGCTGAGAAAACAGGCTTTTATTGAGCAGGCGGAAGTGGTCCACGGGAATCACCTCGAAAGGCAGAAAATCTGCGCGCATATGTTGCCACAACAGCGGGCGAAAAAGTTTTGCAACGATTTCCGAACTCATCCACAAGCAGTGTGATTGACGTCTGAGTCGCTCGCGCACACAATGCAGACAATCCTTCTCACATGAAAATTGAGGGGAACGCGGCAAGCGGTATAGGGGTTGCTTTGGCCAAAGCGGCGTGCTATAAAGCGAAGAAAAGGCGAATGAACTAAAGCTGCCGATGCCTACTGACACCACATTAGAACGCCCCCTGCCGAGCAACCTGGACGCGGAGCGCTCGATTCTTGGCGCAATTCTCCTGGATAACCACGCGCTGAATACGGCCATTGAAAATGTGCGGCCCGAGGATTTTTTCCTCGACCAGCACCGGCGCGTCTACGTCCAGATGATCGCCCTGGGCGAAAGCCAGCAGGCGATTGACCTGGTCACGCTTACCGAAGAGCTGCACCGGCGCGGGGAACTGGAGGCGGCGGGCGGCGCGCCTTACTTGTCCGCGCTGGCCGATGGCATGCCGCGCGTTTCGAACGTCGAGCACTACGCGCGCATCGTGAAAGAGAAAGCGCTGCTGCGGAATCTGATTCACGCCACGCACAACATTCAGCAGCGCGCGCTCGAAGGCGAAGACGGCGCGGACATGATTCTCGACAACGCGGAGTCTTCCATCTTCGCGCTGGCGGAAGACCGCGTGAAAGCTGGATTGATTCCCGTGAAGGACATCGTTCGCGACAATTTCGAACGGCTCGAAAGAATTTTTCGCGAAGGCAAAAGCATCACCGGCGTTTCCACCGGTTATGCGGAGCTCGACAAGTTGCTCAGTGGCTTGCAGAACTCGGAATTGCTGATTCTCGCGGCGCGGCCTTCGCAGGGAAAAACGGCGCTCGCGCTGAACCTCGCGGAAAACATCGCCATTCGCGCGGGCATGCCCGTGGCGGTGTTCAGCCTGGAAATGTCCAAGGAATCGCTCTTGCAACGTCTTGTGGCGTCGGTCGCGCAAATTGACGCGCACAAATTCCGCACGGGGCATCTGACTCGCGAAGATTGGCGCCGCATGACGGAGGCGCTGGGAACGATTTCTTCAGCGCCGTTGTGGATTGATGACGCAGGCTCCACGAGCGTGCTCGAAATTGGCGCAAAAGCGCGGCGGCTGAAGCGCGACAAAGGTCTTTCGCTGCTGATCGTGGATTATTTGCAATTGATCACGGCGCGTGGCCGCTTCAACAGCCGCCAGGAAGAAGTGGCCAGCATCTCGCGCGGCTTGAAGGGGCTGGCCAAGGAGCTGCAAATTCCCGTGCTGGTGTTGAGCCAATTGACGCGCGCGCCGGAACGCGAAGAGCGCGGGCCGCAACTTTCCGACCTGCGCGAATCGGGTGCGATCGAACAGGACGCGGACGTGGTCATGTTTATCTACCGCCCCAATTGGGGAAAGATGGATCTTTCGCCCGAAGAACGCGATCAAGCCGAGATCGTCATCGCAAAGCAGCGCAATGGCCCGACGGACAAGGTAAAATTCGTGTTCCGCAGCCGGCTGACACGCTTTGAAGAAGCGGCCCCGGACGCATTCTCGCAATTTGCACCCGACGACATGTAAGGAAAGCCACAGCGCGGCAGGTTCCCCACGCTGGCCAAAGAATTGTCAGTTTCGAGTCCGCGTCCAAAATGGCCGTAACTGCTTGCCCAGAATGACGTTACACTGAATTTGCAGTTGAACCGCGCTACCCCTCCCAGCGGCAATTTGCGTGCATTATGGCCTGTTGTCTTTCACGCGCCACAGTTTAGGCGCGGGCGCTCCAACTGCGTGAATGTCGTAAAATTGAAAGTTCTGGGTTTCGAATGACCACAAAACGCGAAAAGAAAGTTGATTTCGAACGCCGCCCGGTCTGGGCGGAAGTGTCCCTCGGCGCGCTGAAGCACAACCTGGACGCCATTCGGGCGTTTGTAAATCCAAAAGACGAAAAGCGCAAAACACCGCGCAAAGTTTTGTGCATTGTGAAAGGGAACGGCTACGGCCACGGCGGCCCGCAAGTGGCGAAAGCGCTGGAAAAATTCGGTGCGGACTGGTTCGGCGTCACCTGCACGGAAGAGGGAATTGCCGTTCGCAAAGCCGGCGTAAAGAGCCCGGTTCTGATCCTCACAAGTTTTGTCGCCGGAGAAGAGCCTCACTTGCTGAAGCATGATTTGACGCCCGTGCTGCATCGCTGCGAACAGCTCGCGGTGTTGAATCGCGCAGCGGCGCGGTATGCCAAACGCAAGCCCGTAGCATTTCATTTGAAAATAGACTCCGGAATGAACCGCCTGGGAATTTCGCCGGAGAGCGTCGACTGTTTTGCAGGGCAGCTTGCGAAGTGCAAGCACTTGAAGCTTGGCGGAGTTTTTACGCATTTTGCTTCTTCCGGCGTATTTTTGGACACGGTTGCCGGAAGGCAAACGCCCGAACAGGAAGAAAGATTCTATGCGGCTCTCGAACGCCTGAAGAAACTGGGAATTGATCCCGGCATCGTACACCTGGCAAACAGCGCGGCAATTGCATCGCGTCCCGAAACCTGGGCGGACATGGTGCGGCCCGGCGCGGTTCTCTATGGTTATCACCCGGGATATGATCCGACGGAATTGCGCGAAGAATCCGAGCGCAAACTGCCGCTGAAACCCGTCATGAGCCTGCGCAGCAGGATCATTAGTTTGCGGGACGTCCCGGCCGAGCAGGGCGTGGGTTATGACTCGACTTTTATCACATCGCGCCCCTCGAAAATTGCCGTGTTGGCGGCTGGATACGGAGATGGCATTCACCGCTCGCTTGGGAATAAAGGTAAGGTCTTGGTGCGCGGAACATTGGCGCCGATCGTCGGGATCGTTTCGATGGACGTGACCATGGTCGACGTGACCGACGTCCCTGATGTCTCGCTGGGCGACGTAGCTACAATCTACGGAACTGACGGTGACGATGTCGTGCTTGCCAATCGCGTTGCGCGCACAATCGGAACCGTCACCTCGGATTTGCTGTGCGCGGTCACCGCTCGTGTGCCGCGGTTTTACGTCAGCTAAGATCTCTGCACTGAATTTTCTTCCATTCACATTCCCGTAAAACGGCGCGCCTTTGCGCCGCGAGCCTTTCCTTGACGCGGCAAATATAGAAGGTATATACACAATGCATCGATAAATTGCATCGCGCCGCCGAGATGCAGCGCCAGTCCTTCGGCGGATGGCTGTTCGATTTTGCAGTGATTTCGGAATCCTGTGAGGTCGTATGAGCCGAACCAAGAAAGAAGTGGCGCTTTCTTCGGCTTCGAATGCGGATAGTTTGTCCGCTGCAAAAAAAAACAAGGCAGAGGTTACCGGCAGCGGCGTGGCGGGCGCCTGGATTGCTCGAGGCGCATTCGTGTTTGCCGTCGCGGTGCTTGCTTTTGCATGGCAACCGTTTGGTTTGAGCAGAGGTGTTGCGGCGTGGGCCGGCTTTGCTGTGGCGCTCGTGCTGATGCTCGTGGAAGTGCGCATCCGCCGCGTCGCAATCAACAGGCTTGCCGGAGGCACGGCGGGCTTGGTCCTGGGAATTTTCACTGCTCTCCTCGTTTGTATGGTGGTTGCGCGCACCGCCGAACCAGAACCAACGAAATCATTCCTCGAATACGGCTCGCTTTTGGGATTTGCTTACCTGGGAGTTTTCCTGGGAGCGCACAAGGGGCGAGAGCTGCAGTTCGACAGATTGCTGCAGCCCCTGGTGTGCGAAGTTGATCTAAGCGCTAGAAAGACCGGCAAATTGCTCGACACTAGCGTGCTCATTGACGGAAGAATCGCGGATATTTGCGAGGCGCACTTTCTCGAAGGGCCGCTCGAAGTGCCGCAATTTGTGTTGCACGAATTGCAGCAAATCGCCGACTCCTCGGACACCCTGCGCCGCCAGCGCGGCCGACGCGGATTGGAAGTGCTGCAGAAAATTCAGAAAATGCCGCACCTCGAAACGGTCGTCCTGGAAACTCCCGATTCTGCCGACAGCGATGTGGACCGGAAGCTGGTGGAATTAGCGCGGAAAACCGGCGCAAAGATCATTACCAACGATTTTAATTTGAACAAAGTCGCCAGCGTGCAAGGCATTTCCGTCCTGAACGTGAATCAATTGGCGAACGCGTTGCGGCCTGCGGTCCTTCCCGGCGAATCCATGCGCGTTTTCATCTTGCGCGAAGGCAAAGAGGCGAACCAGGGTGTCGCCTACTTGGAAGATGGGACGATGGTGGTCGTGGACGGAGCCCGGCGCCACATGAACCGCAATATCGAGATCGCGGTAACTTCAGTGCACCAAACGCCAGCCGGAAAGATGATTTTTGGCCGCTTGATGGAGGAGCGCAATGAAGCTTCGGCGCCCATGGCGCGGCATGCGGCCGCGGGGCGTGCGGAAAACGGCGGACGAATTACGGACTCCATGTCCTCAGAACGCGGCGCAAAACGAGAAGTACCCGACCCCACCAAGGAATTTGATTGACTAGAGCCTGCGGGCTCGCAGGTTGCGAGCCGAGTTTTCCCGGGCTTCGGGTTGAGGTACACTTTGGTGTTCGCAGGCGACTGACAGGGCAGCGTGTCGGCAGCACAATCATGAGCAAAATCACTGCAATCTTGCCCGCCGCGGGGCTCGGCACGCGTATGGGCGCGGAAACTCCCAAACAATTCCTGGAACTGGATGGAACCTCGATTCTGGTGCACAGCGTGCGGAAGCTCGCGTCTTGCGAACTGGTGACGGAAATCATCGTAGCGACGCGCGGCGAGGAAGTGGCGCGGCTCGCGGACCGCTTGCGCGAAGAGAAGCTGCGCCAGCAGGTGCGTGTGGTGAAGGGTGGAGACACGCGGCAGGAATCGGTTGCCGCGGCGCTCAAACAAGTGGCGGAAGGAACAGAAATCGTACTCGTGCACGACGCCGTCCGGCCGTTTGTGACGCGCGAACAGATTGCCCGGGTGATTGAAGAGGCGCGAAGGTGCGGCGCAGCGATTTTGGGAATCCCGGCGATGGATACGGTCAAGGAAGTGAAACGCACCAGCCTGCCGGAAGACGTAGCCCTCATTACCATGACGATCCCGCGCGAAAGAGTCGTCCTGGCGCAAACGCCGCAGGCGTTTCGAACGAACATCTTGAAGGAAGCGTTTGCGCGCGCGGAAGCGGACGGCGTAAGCGCGTCGGATGAAGCCGGCCTTGTGGAGCGCCTCGGGCAGGAAGTGCATGTAGTGCTGGGTTCGGAGCGCAATATCAAGATTACGAAACCTGCGGACATGGAGCTGGCGAATTTTTATCTCGAGCGCGAGAAGGCTCACCGGGCATGACGGCGCGAGTCGGGATTGGCTACGATTTGCATCGGCTGGAAGCGGGTCGTAAGTTGATTATCGGGGGGATTGAGGTGCCCTTCGACAAGGGGCCCGTGGGACATTCGGACGGCGATGTCCTCGCTCATGCGTTGTGCGATGCGCTGTTGGGCGCGGCGGGGCTCGGAGACATTGGCACACACTTCCCGGATACGGATCCCAAATGGAAGGGCGCAAACAGTCTGTTGTTTCTGGAGCACGCGCGTAAATTATTGGCGGAAAAACGGCTGGCCATTGAGCACGTAGATGCCGTGGTGATCTTGGAGCGGCCGAAGTTGGGGCCACATTTCCCGAAAATGATGGACGCGCTCGCAAAATCCCTCGGCGTGGCCGCTGAGAAAATCCACCTCAAAGCGAAAACCAATGAGGGCGTGGACGCCGTGGGCCGCGGCGAAGCGATTGCATGTCACGTCGCAGCCACCCTGACACCGCTGTGAATCTCTAGATAGTTCTCCACCGTGTCAGAACGTCTCCCCAATGGCAGTGAAATTCCCGAATCGGAACGTATTAATTCATTTTCCGCCGCGGATGTCATTTCGATTCTCCAGGAAAATGGCTGGTTAGCGGGCGAGCCGGCAGAAAAACAATTGGAGTGGTGTACGCGCGCGGCGGCGCTGCTTGGCCTGCAAGTCACCGAGCGTTCCGCATTGGCTGAACTTCTCGCGCTTGTCTTTCAGTACGACGCAAAGTCCATCTTGCAGACGACGGAAGCGCACGTCGTAATGTCTCGTTATGCCGCGCGCGATGTTTTGCGGCAACTGGCGCTGTTGCTCTTGGATGGAGCCGAGCTGACGACCGACCGCTTCCGCGAAATCATCGCGCATCTCAAGGAAAACATGGACTTGCGCGGGCGTGAGCTGTTTCACCCGTTGCGTCTGGCGCTCGCGGGTCGTTCGGGCGAAGGCGAACTCGACCGCGTCATTCTGCTATTAGACGAAGCGGCAGCAGCGGGATTTGCCGCGCCCGTGAAAACGGCCCGAGAACGCATTTTGGAGTTTTGTTCGGTCTTTGAATGAAAACGTGCCGTGAATTATTTCGTCGCTGGCGTTAAATTCGCCAAACGCTCTTTGTTGATTTTCAAAATCATCCCCGCGTTGCGATCCGCCACTTCGCCGACTTTGTATTCGGCGGATGTGCCGAGCACTTGCGCGACTTCGGAAGAAGTCAGTTTGTAGTCGTCCATCAGCCATTGCGCCATATTTCCCGTAGCTTCGCGAAACGCTTCATCGAGAGAGCCCGCCAGGCCGACCACCATGATATGTGTTGCCGATTCCACGCGCGGCGAACCGATTCTTTTCGACGGGATGACGTCAACGGAAAATTCCACGTCCATCGAAGTCTCGAGCGCGTTGCCGTTCAATTCGCCGTCGCCTTGCACCGCATGACCATCTCCAACGTAGAGGAGTGCGCCGGGATTGCTAACTGGGAGATAGACCGTCGCTCCCTCGACGACTTCGTTGAAATCCATGTTGCCGCCGTACCGGCCGGAATCTCCTGTTCCCGGCGGGGCTTGCGCGGGGCCGGTTGCCGTAGCCACGCAGCCGAGCATGGGCCGCACCGGCACGGAGTAATGCGCGATGTGGTCCCCGGGCTTCTCAGGAGCAGCAACTCCTTTTGCGATGTCGAGATGCCAGCGGACACTCTTTCCATCATCTTTGGCCTTTACGGCCATGTCGCGATCAACGGCGCGGTCCACGATGTAGTCGTCGCTCATGGCCCAATCGCGATTGAGCCGCAAGCGCGTGATGTGCACGACGAGCGTATCGCCGGGATACGCGCTTTCTACATAGAAGGGCCCCGTCTCCGGATTTCCTCCGAGCACCCGCGTTACGCCTTTTTCATCGGTGCCGCCCGCGTCCACGGTTGTGGTGTGCACGGTGTCTCCTGGAGCGATGGTCAACACAGGTTTGTTGAACGGCGAAAATTGTCGATAGAACGTGGTGGGAACAAATTCATGGCGCTTCGCGGGACCGGAAGGCCGCGGCTGAATTAGTGTTGCGGTAAATTCGTGCGACTCCGGATGGCCGGGATCGTCGCCATTTATGAAAATGACGGTCCCGGACATGCCGTTTCCCTTCAGCGTGGCGTTTGCCTCCTCGGAGCCTCCATGCTCATCTTTGGCAAGGAAATGAACCGTATTCCCCGCAACGGTCCCTTCCAATTTGTCGCCATCGAAATTGCCGGTGAGCTTGCCGTCTTGTTGCGTTAGCTCGAGCTTGAAATAGAGCGGCGTGCCGTGAAAATCAGAACTCACGAACCAGCGCCCCGTGAGCGGCCGCTTCGTTTCCTGTGAGTTTGCGTTTTGACAAACGCAAAATGAAAAAAGCAGACAAAACACGAACTGGAGTTTGCGCATGGGTTTGACCTCGGTCACAGATAGTAGACGAAAGCGCAAACAGAAAGTTCCGCAATTTTTCTCGATGCGGGTCGCAGCTATTTTGGGCCGCTCACTTCAGCCCAAATCTTGTGGCCGTGAGTTTCCTTCAGAAACAAACTTCCCACGACGAACGTGATGCTTGCCACGATCATGGGGTAGTAGAGTCCGGCGTAAATGTTGTGCGTACTTTCACAAACGTATACGCCGATGAGCGGGACCAGGCCGCCGAAGACACCATTCCCAATGTGATAAGGCAGAGATAAAGACGTATAGCGTATTTTCGCGGGGAAAGCCTCGACAAGGTATGCCGCAATCGGCCCATAAATCATGCACACATAAATGACCTGAATAAGCACAAGGAATACGAGCATGGGGACGTTCGGGTTGGAGGGTTCCTTTGCGGGGACAGCTTTGCCGGTCTCGTCGATCGTCAGGGCGGTCAGTTTCGGCGCTCCGGTGACTTTGTCTCGGACCGAACTGAGAGTCTGAACGTTGTTCCCTGCCGCTCGTTGCATGGCGTGATAAATGGGCATGTAGGTCAGAACCGCAAGCAGACATGCCGTCATCATGATCCACTTGCGGCCAAGCTTGTCCGAAAGCGCGCCAAAGACGGTGAAGAAGGGCATTCCGAAAAGGAGGGCGTAAGCGACGATGATGTTGGAAAGTTTTGGATTAATTTTGAGGATCGTTTGCAGGAAGACCAGAAGAACATAGAACTGGCCCGTGTACCAGATAACACCTTGTCCGGCCGTTGCTCCGAACAGCGAAATCAAAACTCGCTTCAAATTCTCCGGTTTTGTGAAGGCCTCTTTCAGAGGCTGAGCGGAAGTCATGCCGGAGGCCTTGATCTGCGAAAAAATGGGAGACTCCTTCATTCTCAGCCGGATGTAGAGAGAAATCGTTACAAGAATGATCGATGCGAGGAAGGGAATGCGCCAGCCCCACGCTTTGAATGCGTCGGGCGTCATGGCTTGTTGCGTGCCGAGAATGACCAGCAACGATGCGAAAAGGCCGAGTGTCGCCGTGATTTGGATGAAGCTCGTATAAAAGCCGCGCTTCCCGTCCGGAACATGTTCGGCAACATAGACTGTCGCACCGCCATATTCGCCACCGAGCGCAAGACCTTGGAGTACACGAATCGTTAGAAGGATGATGGGAGCAAGCAACCCGATGGACGCGTACGTCGGAAGAAAGCCGATCAGGGCTGTTGCGCCGCCCATGATCGAGAGAGTGACAAGAAACGCGTACTTTCTGCCAACAATGTCCCCGATGCGGCCGAAGAACAAGGCTCCGAAGGGCCGGACCATGAAACCAACTGCGAAAGTCGCCAGGTAAGAAATGTAGGCGAACGTGTCGTTGCCGGGCGGGAAGAATTTCGGAGAAAGAACGGCAGCGAGACTCCCAAAAATGTAAAAGTCATACCATTCGATCATCGTCCCGACGGCCGAAGCAAGGATGACTCGCCAAAGGCCTCGCTCGTTTGTTCCGTCCAAACCCATCGCGATCGCGCCGCTTGCCATTGTTCCTCCCTGGAATTGCGCGCCGTGGGACGCTTTCGAATGGCACAAGAAAATTTCACGGCACTCGCAAGAATCAAGTACACGCAGCTCGGCAAATTGGTCCTGTTTTTCGGTGCATATCGTGCCACGTTTTTTGTGAGATGCAAGTCTTGTCTTGTTCACACTGCTGTAACATTCGAAAGCCGGCGGCTTTGCGCGGTTTGAAAGCGACGCTACACTGTGGGGCTTATGGATAGAATCACTGGAATTCACGCGGTGCGCGAAGCGCTGGAGGCGGGGAGGGCGCTAGAACACGTGCTGATTGCAAAAGGGCGACAGGACACGCGCGTGGAAGAGATTGTGCAGTTAGCGCGGCGAAACGGCGTGCCGGTGCGATTCGAAGAACGGCCGCAACTGGATCGCAGCGCCGGCACACGGGATCACCAGGGCGTGATGGCGGTTGCTGCGGCGCGCGCTGCGATGTCGCTGGAAGATATCGTTTCGAACGCGAACAAGAGCGCGGGGCAGCAGGGATTGATCGTGCTGCTGGATGGAGTGGAGGATCCGCACAATCTGGGCGCGGTTATTCGAACGGCTCTGGCGGCTGGCGCACACGGCGTTGTGATTCCGGAGCGGCGCGCGGCGGGACTAACGGACACAGTGGCGCGCGCGTCCGCCGGCGCGCTGGCGCATTTGCCCGTGGCGAAAGTGACGAACCTTGTGCGCGCGATGGAAGAGCTGAAGGAACTGGGCTACTGGCTCGTGGGATTGGATGAGCGCGCGGACAGAAGTTATTCGGATGTGGATTATTCGACTCCGACAGGAATTGTTTTGGGCAGCGAAGGAAACGGCTTGCACGAGCTGACGAGGAAGCGCTGCGATTTTGTGGTATCGCTGCCGACGACGGGGCCGGTGAAATCTCTGAATGTTTCGGTGGCCGCGGGAGTTGTTTTGTTTGAAGCGGTGCGGCAGCGGCGCAAGAAAAAGTAAAACTACTTGTCGTATTGAATCAAAGAAAAAACGTCGAGGCCCGGCAACTTGCCGCGCCCGTTGAGAAACGTAAGTTCGACCGCGAACGCGGCGCCTTCGACATTGCCGCCGAGCTTTTCGATAAGTTTTGCGGTGGCGAGTGCGGTGCCGCCGGTGGCGAGAAGATCGTCGCAAATCAAGACGCGCTGGCCGGGCTTGATGGCGTCTTCGTGAACTTCGAGCGAGTCGGTGCCATATTCGAGCGCGTAGGACATGCTGACCGTTTTTGCGGGAAGTTTTTTCGGTTTGCGCACGGGAACGAAGCCGGCGCCGAGACGATACGCGAGCGCGGGGGCGAAGATGAAACCGCGCGCTTCCATTCCGGCGACGAGGTCAATCGTGTGGCCGTTGTAATGATTGCAGAGACGATCAATGAGCGCACGGAAGCCCTGCTTGTCCTTGAGAAGCGTCGTCAGATCGTAGAAAAGAATTCCCGGCTTCGGATAATCCGGCACTTCGCGGATCAACTTTTTCAAATCATCCATTCGAGAAGCTCCTACCATTCATCGCGTGTGATGCTGAATTCTTTTGCGTATTGCTCGTCGGGCGCGGTAGGCTCTTCGACGACGCCGTGCACCATAGCTCCGCGCGGGCCTTTTTTCAGAGCGGCGAGGAAGCGCAGGAGCTGCTCCTCGGTGCCGATGGCGTAGGCTTCGACGCGGCCGTCGCGGAGATTGCGCACATATCCGGCGAGGTGCAGGCGTTCGGCGGCGTCCTGCGTGAAGTAACGATAGCCTACGCCTTGCACCAAACCCGAAACGAAATATCTTCTGGCTTGTTTTGCCGCGCTCACCCGAGTACGGGATTGTAGCAGAACTCTTTGGGGGAATTTGGGCATCGGCACACATGATTACGCGCTAGTTTGGCAACGTAACTTCGTTTACGAGATTGAATTCCACGGCCGCGCCTGGGGGCTTTGGCGCGCCAATCGTTGCAATTGGCTGGCCACCGCCGATCCAGGCTTGTACTTTTCCCGGAATGATCCGATGTGCACCGGACTCATCTACAACGCTCAGATCACGGTCGTGCAGCACGAAGCTGACCGTCTTTTTTGCACCGGGCGCGAAGTGCAAGCGCTGGAAACCCGCTAGCGCGCGCAGAGGGGCGCCGGGCACACCGGCGTGAGTGAGGTAGAGCTGAACAACTTCATCGCTGGCAACGGTCCCCGTATTCTTCACTTCGACCGAAATGGAAAGCGAATTCTTGCTCGCGAGCTGCGCGGTGCCGACCCGCGGTTTGCCATAAGAGAACGACGTGTAGCTCAACCCGAAGCCGAACGGGTAGAGCGGTTCGCCGTCGAAATAGCGGTAGGTGCGCTTGGCCATCGAGTAGTCTTCGAACGGAGGAAGCTGATCTACCGACTTGTAAAACGTGACGGGCAAGCGGCCCGCGGGACTAAAGTCGCCGGCGAGGGCCTCTGCTACTGCCGTGCCGCCCTGTCCACCCGGGTACCACGCTTCGAGAATTGCGGGCAAGTTGGCGTTGGCCCAATTGATTCCCAGGGCGCTGCCGTTCATCAGAACTAGAACGACCGGTTTGCCGGAGGCATAGACTCGTTCGAGCAACTGTTCCTGCGGCGCGGGCAAATCGAGGCTGGTTCGGTCCCCGCCGGAGAATCCAGCGGCATCCACTTTCATTTCTTCGCCTTCGATGCGAGCCGAAAGGCCAAGCACCATCACGACGAGGTCAGCGGCGCGCGCCGCCTCGACGGCGCTAAGCGCTCCGTCATCTGAGCGAGAGCAGTCGGCACTGGCCGCCTCGCACGGCGCAGCCGACGTGCCCGGATTCTCGACAGGACGGACAAGGCCGGTGCCCTGGACGTAGGTCACTTTGGCCTGCGGAAACCGGCTGCGAATTCCCGTGAGGACGGTTATGGGTTTGGACGGAGTGCCGTTGTAATTGCCTTCGAGCGCGTCGAGACTGTCCGCGTTGGGGCCGATGACAGCAATTGTCGCGGGCGGATGTTTTAGAGGAAGAAATCCGCCCTTGTTCTTGAGGAGAACCAGAGATTCTCGAGCCATGCGAAGAGCGATTTGATTGTGTGCGTCGGTGTCGTTGTCCGCGGACGTGATTTTGGAAAACGGGACAGAGGCCGCGGGATCAAACATGCCGAGGCGAAAGCGCGCCGTGAAGAGCCGGCGAAGAGCGGTGTCCACGACTGATTCGGGCAGCAGGCCCTGACGGACGGAATTGACGATGGCCGCGCGCTCCGTGCTCATGTTGTTGCGGTAATCGCCGCAGATGAGATCCATGCCTGCTTTGAAGACGTCGGCGATGCCTTCTTCCGGTGTCGCGGCAAATTTGTGACCGCGAAAAACATCGCCAACAGCGCCGCAATCGGACACGACGTAGCCCTGGAAGCCCCAGTCTTTGCGCAGACGCTGGTCTAGCAGAAAAGTGTTGGCGCAGGCCGGCTGGCCGTACAGGGAGTTGTAGGCGCACATGACGGATTCCGCTTTGCCCTCGGTGATGGTCGCACGGAAGGCGGGAAGATAGGTGTCTTCGACATCGTGGCGGGAAGCCTCAATGTTCACGGTGTGGCGCGTCGATTCAGGCCCGCTGTGAACGGCGAAGTGTTTGGAAGTCGCGACGGTCTTGAAATAGCGCGGATCGCTTCCCTGGAGGCCGGTTACAAATGCAACGCCCATGTGCGAAGTGAGAAACGGATCTTCGCCGTAGGTTTCCTGGCCGCGCCCCCAACGCGGATCGCGAAAGATATTGATGTTTGGCGACCAGACGGTAAGACCACGATACCAGTCAGAGGAGCCGTCGGGATGGAGCGTGGCGTAATACTTTGCACGGAACTCGGTGTTGATAAGGTCGGCGGCTTGATGCATAAGCGGTTCGTCGAAGGTGGCGGCCATACCGATAGCTTGGGGGAAGACAGTGGCTACATCGGCACGGGCAACGCCGTGAAGACCTTCGTTCCACCAGTTGTATTCCGGAATGTGGAGACGTGGAATCGAGGCGGCGGTATGGCCGAGTTGCGAAGCCTTTTCTTCGAGAGTCATGCGAGAGATGAGATCGTTGACGCGCTGTTCGACGGGCACTTTGGGATCGAGGTAAGGAGCTTCGGCTGAGGGCTGCTGGGCTCCTGACAGCAATGCCGCCACAACCATGAAGCAAAAAGCGGCTACCAAGATTGTGCTGAATTTCATGATCCGGGGATGAAATTCCTGGCGATTTTCCATGGAATGCACGGTAGGAGGATACCATCATTGAAATTCTCGAAGCAGAAGGTTCCCCTCGCTAAAGGGTCCTGGGCCGCGCTTTGCTCGGATTGAGCATCTGAGTGAGAATGAAGGAAATGACCGGAGTGAAACAGAGATTGGCGGGATTGGTGCGGATCGCCGCGGCAGTGTGTTTTGGCGCGGGATTCTTGTTTGCTGCGGCGACCATGCGCGCACAGGAGAAACAAGGACCGCAGACGGCGCCACCTCCGGAGCATGACGTGAAGCGAGTGACGGCCGACCAGCCGCCGCCGGAAGCGCCGCCGAACGTGCCGCAGGCGGTCATCGTGAAGCATTTCGCGGAGAAGGAAGAAGAGTATGCGAAGGCGCGCGGGCGATACGGCTACAAGAAAACGATTCGTTTGACGGAGTACGGGGCGGACGGGAATCCGATGGGAGAATTTTCCGTGACGAGCACGCCGATTGTGGCGAGCGACGGAAAATTGTACGAGCGTGTGACGGCGAATGAGCCTTCGACGCTGAAAACGGTGAAGCTTTCGCCGGAAGACGTGAATGCGCTATCGAAAATTCCGAGTTATCCGCTGGCGCAATCGCAAATCGAAAAATACACGATTACGTATGCCGGCAAACAGCTTGTGGATGAAGTGGACTGCTACATCTATCAAGTGAAGCCGAGATTTCTGGAGCGCGCGAATGCGCTTTTTGAAGGCGTGGTGTGGGTGGACACGAAATATCTGGAAATTGTGAAGAGCTATGGAAAATTCGTGACGGATCTCGGCGATTTCCATTCGCCGGAGTTGCCGTTTTCGAATTTCGAGACGTACCGGGAAAATGTGGAAGGAAAATATTGGCTCCCGAATTACGCGCGGTCGGATGACCGTTTGCATTTTGAGAGCGGAGATGTTCCACTACGCGTCGTGATCAAGTGGACGGAGTTTAAGCCGCTGAACGCGCCGGCGGCGAGTGCGTCGCAGCCAATCAGCAAGCCGAACTAAAATCGCAAGAAAATTCTAGAGAAAAGCTTTCAGCGCGCGAGGCAACTCTTCGATGGATTCGAGGAGCGCGTCCGGTTTTGCAGCGCGGAGGCGTTTTTCGGTGGGAAACGGGCTGAGAACGGCGATCGCCGCGCGGACGCCGGCGCTGCGCGCCATTTGCAAGTCTTCGGGAGCGTCGCCGACGTAGACCGTGTCTTGCGGATTGAGGCGCATGCGGCGCAGAGCGAGTCTTAGCGGAGCGGGATGAGGCTTGCGTTCTTTGGTGTCGCCGCTGCAGACGCGCGCGGCAAACGTGTCCCAAAGCGCGAATTCTTTAAGCTGGCGATGGACGCGGTCGCGATCGCCGCTGGTGACGAGGCCGAGGTCGTGGCGTTCGCCGACGCGCGCAAGGACGCGCCGGGCGCCTGCGATGAGTTTCGGTTTCTGTTTGGCGTAATTTTCGCGCCAAACTTGGTCCGCGTCGTCCCATTTGTGTTTCGGCAGTTTTGCGGCGCGATAGACGAGATACCAGTTCGGCGAATAGTGCTGTTCGAGCTCGGCGAAGCCCCAGGGAATGCCCATGGCGCGGAACATGGCGAGGTAAGCGGCGGTGTCGGCCTCGTGGGAATTGAGCAGCGTGCCGTCCCAATCGAAGAGGACGCCTTTGAGCGATGAGAATTTCTTGATAAGCATTTTTGACCGACTTGAGTTTGACACGCCCGTCAATGCAAAACAAAAAGGGGCGCCGGAGCGCCCCTTTTTTCATGAACTTGCTTCTCGGTTGCTTTCTAGAATTGGAAGCGCACAGACAGCTGCGCCTGCCGAGGATCTCCAACGCCAAGGCGGAGGAACCCGTCGAAGTTGAAGAGAGCCGGCGTGGCTAGCGGGTTGACGTTGTTCTTGTTGTTGAAAGTGTTGAACATTTCCACGGCGGGAATGATGGTGAAGCGGTCCCCGAATTTGAAGGGACGTGTGGCCCGCCAGTCAAAGGAAATGTATTCATTGTCTTTCCAGACGGAATTGCGCTTGCAACCCGCCGTGGAAGCGCAATTTGCTGGTGTGATCGGCTGCGGTGTATGCGCCTGAAGACGTCCATCGAAATTGAAGCCACCTGGAAGCTCAACGTAACCGAACAAGTTGAACTTGTGGCGCTCGTCGCGGTCGGAGAAGCTGTAATCCCGCGACGGGTTTTGCGGGTCAAGACGGCGATCAGTGAACGGATCACGCTCGTTCGAGTCATTGTCCAGGTCTTCGGAGATGACATAGTTCCATTCCAACTGGAATTTCTGACTAAACCTTTTTTTCATGCCGATCGTGAGGCCACGGTAGAGGGACTTCGCCGTGCTGGACGTAACGAACACATCTCCAAGGAACGGATTAAAGGCGCCGGGGGCGACAAAAGTGCCATCAGGCGCGAAGAAACCGCTTCCGTCGGCGTTGATAAATGAGGTCAGATGAACTCCCTTGGAGAGCGTGAAATCCGCATACGCGGAAAGGTTAGGGATGATCTCCTGCTCATAAGCGACGTTTGTAGTGTAAATCCGCGGGTTCTCGTAATTCTTGCTGAAAACGCGCACGCCGCTAAAGCAGGGGAACGGATTTGTTGTCGTTCCGGCCGTGCATGAGGAAACGCCCGGAGTGGGAGCAAAATCGCCGGGCCAAGCGGGACCACCGCCGAACGACGATTGCGTGAAAATGGTGCTCTGCTGGACGCCGTTCGTCGTGATGGAGCCGACCTGCGAAAGCATGTTCTGATGCCCGTAATAAATACCGTAGCTTCCACGCAGAAGAGACTTGTGGTTATTTAGCACGTCCCAAGCAAATCCAACTCTGGGCTGAAACTCTTTCTTCGGGCTGTGTAGCTTGCCGTCCGACGGGAAGATCGGGTTGCTGAGGAAGAGTCCGTAGGCCGTTTGGCTTGGAGGTGTAACCAGATCCGGGAAAATCTGAGCTTCCCAGCGTAATCCGTAGCTCAAGCTCAAGTTCGGCAGGATCTGCCACTTGTCCTGGGCATACAGAGCGTAGTCCTCATTGGTGATGCTGGAGGCGCCCGGTGGAATGTTCACCAATCCCGTCGGGACGCCGTCCTGGAGATAAAAGATCAATGGACCGCCCACACTGCTGTTGGCAGCGCATGTTTGACCCATGTCCTGAGTGATCCATCCCGTAAATGCGCCAGTTGTGTTGTTGAAGCACTCTCCAGCGGTCGGACCAAAACCCCCGGCCGCTTCCGGAGAAGCGTAATGCAAGAAGCCGCTGACGCTGTCGAAAATGTACCGGCCGGTGAAGAAGCCGCGGAAGGTTTGCGAGTTGTTGGTATGCAGCCAATCGCCCCCGAATTTGAGACTGTGCTTTCCATGAACCAAGGAGAAGCTGTCACGAAGTTGCGTGCGCCAGATGGTCTCATCCACATTGGGTTCGAGAAAGAACGGGTTGCCGAAACGGAAAGTCGTGCCAAATCCCATCGCGGTATCGGCAGGAATATTTGATTGAGTTGCCGAACGAGGCCGAACTTCACGCTGATAGCTGAAGTGAGCTTCGTTGAGCTTGTTAGAGGAGATCGTCGTAAAATAGTTCACATTGACGACGTTGATTTTCGAGGGGCCCTCGGTGCCATTTGCGGAGTCACCATACGTAGGTACGTCAAAGGTTTGATTTTCGTTCTTCGAATAATCGAAGTTGTACGAGACGGCCAGCTGGTTATTTTGATTGAGGTTCCAATCGAAACGGCCCAGAACGGCCGTATTGCGGATAGGGTGCTTCACCGGCAAGCCATCGTTTTGGCCCACGCTGGTATTCAAGAAGTCCAGCAGGGTAAGCCGCTGACAATCCGGATTCGCTTCAATCTGCGCATCGCTGATGTTGGAGTTGAAGACAGGCTTGGCCACACCGCAAGGAGTGCTGCCGAGAGTCTCGCTCAGATTGGGACGAGTGAGATTTGAGCGAATGTGCTCGACGGCGCCGAAGAAAAACATCTTGTCCTTTACGATCGGCCCGCCAAGCGTTCCGCCAAACTGATTGCGATTGAAATCCTTGAGCGGCTTTCCATCGGAGGTATCCGCCGTCAAGGCTTCCGTTCGGAAGTATTCAAACGCGGTGCCGTGCAACTGGTTTGTGCCGGATTTCGTAATGACATTGATCACGCCGCCGGCGGTGCGGCCATATTCTGCATTGGCGCCGCTGGCAATGACCTGAAACTCTTTCACCGCGTCGAGAGTGATGTCAATGGCTGCGCGCTGTCCGCCGAGCTGCTCGCCGAAAAAGCCATTGTTGTAATCGCCACCGTCGAGGCTGATGTTATTGAACACGCCGCGCTGGCCGTTGAAGTTGATCTCGTCGCCGTCTGGCCCCTGAGTAATTGCAACACCTGGAGTGAGCGTCAGCAAGTCTTCAAATTTGCGCCCAAGAACAGGCGTGTTTTGTATGGTAGCTTCTTCCAGGGTCGAGGAGGACTCTGTCTTGGTGGTTTCAATTACAGGGACGTCCGTAACTATGATCTGTTGCGCAACCGAAGAGATCTTTACCGTCACTGGAATCGAAAGAACCTGGCCGACGGTGAGATTGATATTTTGCTGAACGATCGTTGTAAAGCCAACCTTGGTGATGGTCAACGTATAGCGGCCCGGCGCCAGATTCAGAAATGCGAAATGGCCATCGCTGTCCGTGGTTTCCGTGCGTACGAAGTTTGTGTCGAGATTCTTTGCTTCGACGGAGGCGCCAGGAACGCTGCCTCCTCTTTCATCCAGCACGTCACCCTGAACCGTGCCGGCAGTAATCTGCGCTTGGCCCCAAATCGTTGGTGCAAAGAACAAACAAAGCGTCAAAAAAATGACGCCGGACAAAAGCTTTTTCATTTTTCCCCCAGACACATTCCCTGGCTAGCGCGCGAGACCCCGAGGACAGCACACACGCGTCAGCAGTAGATGAATGTAGTTTGTCAAAGCAGATGGGAAATCACAAGTGGCGCGTCTGTGGAAACTTTTATTTGGCCCAATCGAAAATTCAGACCTTACTTTAATAGTGCAAGCCTGATGATTAAGGAACGGCTATTAAACGGAAGGGAATTTGCAGGGGACGCCGTCGTCGCGGTCGAACTGGAGATCGTCAAACGACGCAGCGATGCCAAACCAGCCCGGCATGTTGGCAGCTTCAATGCGGCGAACGCGAGCGACAGTTACAGCGACGACGTTTCCGTGGCCCAATGGACGGCTCACCAGAACAATTTCCAATTCAATACCGGCATTCAGTTCCAGGCGTTTCGGGCAAAGAAAGAAAACGCCGGTCGAGCTAATGTCGCGCGTGACCAGCGTGATCGGATATTTCTCGGCGACATTCTCCACGCTGCGAAGGCGCATGGGGAGTTGCAACGAAGCGCGAGGATATTCGCGCTGCTCATGAAAAACGCCGACGGCGTGTGTGGGTACTCTAGCAAACCGCCGGATGGAGATCGCGGATTCGGTTCGCAGTGGGACAACTTTCAGAGAGAGTGTGCGAATTCTGACGGGGCTAATAGTTGGCAACGATTGAGGAACACTGCTGGTTTCAGTGCATGCCGGCAGCGAAAGTTCTCTTTGTGTTTCCGGCAACGCGATTTTGTTGACTGCGTTCATCTCGACCCCAGAGACGCCGCGGCCCGCTTCCGCGAAGCTGCCGCAAGAATTCACCCGATCTGGCCCAAATTCCCAAGGAAAAGAATGGAGTGCCAAAATGCCACTAGAGGACGTTGGCGTCAATCTGTGGAAAACGGACGAAGTGTCTTATCTTCAAACAGATAGTTATAGTACTGGCTCGAATCGGTGGTGCTGTGACAATTTTGGTGGCGGAGCATCGAACTGCCATCGCCAATATGGTCGTACTGCTCAGGAAGCCAATCCTCTATGCTCGTCAGGTTCCGTTTGGCGCGTGATTGCGGATAGTTTTTCCAGTTTTAGCTGCCTACGGTGACGGGCTAGCCATGTCTAATACCAATTCGCGGAGCTCAAGCCTCGTACTTTTGGCCTTCTTGGCCGTGTATGTGGTTTGGGGCTCAACTTATCTTGCCATGCGGATTGGAGACGAGTCTTTTCCGCCCTTACTTCTCGCTGGCACGCGGCATTTGATCACCGGATTGCTGTTCTACCCTTTCTTGCGCTGGAAGACCGGTATTCGGCCCACGCTGGCCCATTGGACGACAGCCTCGATTACAGGGTTTTTGCTGCTATGTATTGGAAATGGCGGGGTTTGCTGGGCGGAGTTGACCGTGCCATCGGGCGTGGCGGCGCTTCTGGTGGCTATGGTGACGCTGTGGATGGTTCTTGTGGACTGGTTGAGGCCAGGGGGGCATCGGCCGTCGGCCAGGGTATTCTTTGGCATCGTGCTTGGTTTTGCGGGGTTGGCTTTGCTGGTGGGGCCGGCACATTTGGGGTCCTCGGGCAGGATTGACCCGTGGGGGGCAGGGGTCCTTGCCGTGGCATCGTTTGCCTGGGCATGCGGGTCAATTTATTCGAAACACGGCCAACTACCGGACTCGGCGATGCTGAGCATGTCGATGCAATGCCTTGCGGGCGGAATCGCACTGTGGATAGGCGGATTCCTGACGGGTGAGGTGCACAATTTTCACCTTGCTTCGATTTCGATGCGCTCCTGGCTAGCTGTAGCATATCTGATCGCGTTCGGTTCGGGCATCGGCTTCACGGCATACATTTATATACTGAAGAACAGCACGGCACCGCGCGTGGCGACGTATGCGTTCATAAATCCGGTGGTGGCGCTCTTGCTGGGGTGGCTTTTTGCGGCGGAGGCGTTGACGTTGCGCACTTTGCTCGCTGCCTTTGTAATTTTGGGTGCCGTGGTATTGGTAATTACCGCGCCGCATCGCGTGCCCGTGCCGGACACGGAGCCGGCGCCCGTTCCCAGCGAGGCGTAAGCCCCTGCGCCGCTCGCCCGGCTTTCCACATTGACGGTTCATTCCGGATAGAATCGTTTTTCAGCCCGCGTTATCTTTGCCTCGTTGAGAATGACTATGGACAACACACTACAGACATCGGTTTTGGGCCCGCGCGTCGCGGAGCAATATTGGAAAGCCACGGTAGCGCGGGATCCGCGGGCGGACGGGGTATTTTTTCTAGGCGTGCGCTCGACGCACATTTATTGCCGGCCAAGTTGTCCGGCACGGCGGCCGCTGCGGCGCAACGTGGAATTCTTCAAAACACAGAAAGAAGCGGAGCAGCACGGTTTTCGTCCATGCTTGCGCTGCAAACCGAATGAGATTTCCGGCGCTACGGCGCTCGTACAAAAAGCAGCCGCGTTATTAGCGGAGAGTGACGAGGAGTCGCTTCGGCTTGGTTCGATCGCCGGGCAGCTCGGTACTTCAACAAGCCGTTTGCGGCGGGCGTTCGTTCAAGTGACAGGACTCTCGCCGCGTGATCTGGCAGAGGCATTGCGGCTCAAGCGCTTCAAGAAGCTCTTGCGTCAAGGACGAAAGATAACGGACGCGCTTTACGAAACGGGGTATGGCTCATCGAGCCGCGTTTATGAACGCAGTAACGCACAACTGGGAATGACGCCGGCGACTTATCAAAAAGGAGGAAAGGGAATGAAACTCGGATTCACAATTGCAAATGCAAAGTTGGGAAAAGTGTTGGTGGCAGCGACCGAACGTGGGGTCTCCGCGGTTTATCTTGGCGACTCTGAAGCCAAGCTGCTCTCGGAACTTCGCGAGGAGTATCCGAAGGCGGAGATTGCTCCGGTGCGCAACGGTCTGGAAAAGTGGGTGAAGGAAATCGTGTCGCGCACGGAAGGGAATCCGCCGCGCCAGGAATTGCCACTTGATTTGCTGGCGACGGCGTTTCAACGGCGCGTTTGGCAGGAATTACAGCGCATTCCCCTCGGCAAAACGCGCACGTACGCGCAAGTGGCGCGCGCGCTCGGCAAGCCCAGCGCCAGCCGCGCCGTGGCTCGCGCATGCGCGACGAATCCGGTGTCCGTTGTCGTTCCGTGCCATCGCGTAATTCGCGGGGACGGCAATCTGGCCGGCTATCGGTGGGGGATCGAACGGAAACAACAATTACTGAGGACGGAAGAGGCGGAGGCCGGCGCGGCGAATTAGCCGCGCGGCTTCACTTTCGTAGCGTTTTTCGGCCAGTCTGGCTTGAAGCGCGAATCGTCAATCTTCAAATTCTTCATTAATCCCGTGCAGTGAATAATGAAATAGTCTCCGGAATTTGCCTCGAAAACTTTCTGTTGAATGGCCATCCAGGAGCCGGTGTCCACCCACATCTGAATTTTCGTGATCTGCTCGCGAATCTTGTCGGATTTTGGAGTCAGCTCGATCACGACTGTTTTGCGGCCGTCCAATTCTTGTTCACCGGTGACCGCAACCAAATAGTTCTTTTTCAGGTGCTCGCCCCGCGTATTGAAACCCAGCTCCAGGTATTGATCCACCATTTCACGATTCTTGCCGATGTCGTATTCCTCCACGCGATTGATCTTCGGATTGAAAATGTAAAAGGTGTCTCCGACGCGCAAGACGGTGCGTGGATCTGGCTTGGTAATTTGGATACGCATCTTGTCGTCTTTTCGCACCCAGAGCTGGCCACTTTCGGTGGATGTGTCCTTGACGACGTCCGTGTACTTGATGCGTTCGATGTTTGCAGAAACGCTACGGAAGTCCTGCGCGGCGTGATCCATCAGGGTGAGGATGGTATCCGGAGTCCATTTCTGGGAACCCTGTGAGGAAGCGGCGCCGGAGCAAATACACAGCGCAAAAGTCGCGAAACCCAAAAGAAGTTTTCTTGAAGCAGTCAATATAAAGCCCCTGTCTTTGGTAATTCGGCTTGTTAAGGTACGTTCAACCAGTATACCTAAGTTGGATGCGCCGGCTGCAAGCGGCGTTTCGCGGGCAGGTGCTTCTCAGGTCCTATTTGCGTTATGCGCTATTTGCGGCGAACGGCCACTTGATAGGCGATGACGGCGCCGTGCTCGTCCCGCTGTGCCTCAATTTTCAGAATCTCAAAGCGGCCATTCTGCAGGTCCGGCAGGACTCGCTGCAAGGCGCGATGGAGCTCGTTCTGGAGCTGCGGCATTTGTTCGGGAGGCGTTAGTATGCGGGCGTCGATGCGATAGGCGCTTTCGCTCCCGGACGTGGAAAGCAGCTCAATCTGTTGGGCCTGCGACGGCAGGGACGTTTCCGGCTGGTCGCGCAGCCATCGGCGCGGCATGAAGAAAACGAAAATCAATATGCCGATTACCGCCAAATCGTATTGCCACGAGCCGCGCTCGAAAGTCCAAAAGAAAACTCGCGAAAGAAATTGCCCGCTGCCTCCCATATCAGTCCGCCGGGACTCCGTCCACAATCACGCCGTCGCGCATGTGCACGACGCGGTCGAAGTAGGTGACCGCCTCGGGATTGTGCGTAATCATGACGATCGTCTGACCGAGTTCCTTGTTCAATTGGCGCAGCATCTCCAGAACGACGTCGGAATTTTTCGTATCGAGATTGCCGGTCGGCTCGTCCGCGAGAAGAATCTTCGGTTCGTTAATGATGGCGCGAGCGATGGCCACGCGCTGCTGCTCGCCGCCGGACATTTCCGAAGGTTTATGATTCAGCCGCCCTTCCAGACCGAGAAGCTTCGTGACTACGTCAAAGCGATGCGGGTCGAAGCCGTCCCCATGGATGTATTGAGCAATGGCGATGTTGCCTTTGGCAGTCATGGTGGGAAGCAGATTGAAGCGCTGGAAGACGAAACCGATTTTGCTGCGGCGGAGTTTGGTGCGCTCGGCGTCGGACATGGCCGCGAGGTCATTGCCGTCCACAAGCACCGTGCCGCGCGAAGCCGAAGCGAGGCCGCCGATCACATAGAGGAGAGTGGACTTACCGCAGCCGGACGGCCCCATCACTGCAACCGATTCTCCCGGCTGGACGGAGAAATTTACGCCGCGCAGAGCCGGCACTTCCACTTTGCCCGCGCGGTAGAGCTTCCATAAATTTTCCGTTTTGAGTATCGGTTCCACGCTTTTTCTTACCAGTTCCCGGCCTCTTACAGAGTGTGCCTCCGTAAGTTGCGCGTTTGGAATTGTAGCCGCGATTGCCATCTCTGCCTAGCTTCGTCCCTCGGCTTTCTTTGGTCAACTAGTCGAACGTCAGCGCTTCGACGGCATCCCTGCGGCTCGCCATCCAAGCGGGATAGCTTGCGCCCAGGACGGCGCCCACCATCGCGATTGCGCCCGCCCGCAAAATCCATTCCGGCGTGATCGAAATCGAAAGCGTAGGGAACGCCTTCAGAAAACCGGCTCGCGCAGCGTAGCTGAGCGCAACTCCGGCAAGGATCCCCCCCAAGCACAACGCCGCCGATTCGTACAGGACAGCGCGCACGATGAAGGGCGAATTTGCCCCAAGGGATTTAAGCACGCCGATGTCGCGAGTGCGTTCGATGACCGTTGTGTACATCGTCAGGAAAATGACGAGCAAGCCGATGCAAACGGCGAGCGAGATCATCGCGTCAACGAATACGTTCAAGCCCGGGACACTCGTGGAGGTCATCAATGAAACGTAATCCTTGATCGCTCGAATCGTATAGTTTGGGAAGACCAACTTCATGTCCGCGATGACGTCTTCCGTGTGCTCGGGCCGGGTACACTTTATGAAGAACAGAGACGCTTTGTCTGTCGCGCCGGAGAGGTCCTGAAGTGTCGCAAGTGGAACAAAAATTCTTGAACCCTTTCCGTGCTCGACGACCCCTACGACGTTCCAATCATGATTGAAGAGCTTGAACGTTTGTCCGACGCGTACGTTTTTTGACTTAGCGGCCAGGTCATCCACCAGCATGTCATCCGGCCCTTGCAAGTTGCGGCCCTGAAGAAAAACGAAGCCGCCGGAAACCTCGTCGAACGTTTTGTTAATTCCGTAGACGAGTTCAACTCCGCCAGTGGAATTGAACTGCAGCAGCACTGGTGCAACGGACTGCACGTATTGCAATTCCGAGAGCCTATCCCGGATCTTGATCGGCATTGGCGCGTTGCTCATGCCCATAATGACGCCGGCCGAGGAAGGTTGAAGCATGATGTCCGCGCCCACGCCCTCGATGCGTTTTGCGGTTTCCGACAGAATGCCGCTGGTTAGGCCGACGATGAAGACGATCAGCATCACTTCGAAACCAATCGCCAGCACACCGATAACTGTGCGAATCGGGCGATGCAACAAATTACGGAGGATCATCTCGCCCATCATGGCTTGGATTCCTTCGCAGGCGGTGCCTCTTTGTCTTGGCCGACGTGGACTAACTCGGAGTTTGGCGGCTGCGTCAGTTGGAAGCGATCCGCCGGCAGGTCTTCATTCAATGCGAGCTTGATGATCTGCAGATCAATGCGGTAGTCGTCGTGGGGGCGATCGATACGAATGGCACGCGGATAGGCGGCTCCTGCAGTTCCCGTGGGGTCACCGGCCGGCTGCCAATCCGAATAGTGAGCATCGGAGAGCAGCGCGCCCCTCGGCCCATAGTTTTGTATCCGCGCGATGCCCAAATCCGCGCGGTCAAACCAGATTTTGCGGCGAATTTCCGTCGTGTAGCCGCCGCGCAGCACGGTCAGGACGTAAAACCGCGCATTTTCATCATTGAACTCCTCGAACAAGACGCCCTCGCCCCTCACAATTTCCGGCCAAAGGAGCGCGTCAAACAAATGTTGCGGCCGTAGATTTTCGAGCGGCTTCGCGCTGTTGCGCTCGACGCCGACCTCGCCCACAAGAAACTTATTCTTCGTCGGCAAAGACACGCGGAATGTTTCGCCGTCGCTGGTCATGTCGAAGATCGTTTTCGCAACCACGGGCGCTTGGCCGATCATTCGAATGTTCGCCGGACGCTTCGCCAGGAGGAATGCTTTGACTTCGTGATATTCCTCAATCAAACCGCTGTATTTCGAGCCCGCCGTCGGCCGCAAATCTACCGTTGCATTCAAGGTTTTCAAGTTCGCGGCTATGCCGTTGAATCTTTCGATCAGCTCCTCGCGCGTTGCATCCTTCGCAACCGCGATTTGTCCCTTTGGGACAACGTGTTTGGTGCTGACGCGCCCGCACCCGCCAGCCAGCGCCGTCAGTGTCGCCAATCCCAGACATGTCCACACACGTCTCATCAATAATTTAGGCCCTTCTCGCCCTGTTTAATGCAATCAAGCGGCCAGCCGCAACCGGAGTGCGGGCACAATTCGCTTAATGCGGCCGCGCGATATGCACGTCAAACGGCTGCACGGCGGGGCGCATGCGGCGGATGGCTTCGCTCGGCCAAAGCGTCTCACTCAGGATCGTGAGCCAGCCATCTTCCAGTTCACAGACTACACAAAAAGTATAACGCGTGTAGTCCGCCTGGTACGCGTCCAAACCGCGCCTGGAGAGGTCGCCTTCCAGTTCCGCGTCCGGCGTTAAGGCGTTTTGGCCTGCGCGTAAGCCAAACGTCTCTCCCTCAAAGCGTTCCAGCAGTTCGCGCAACTGCTGTTCGCTTGGCTGCGGCACAACGATGCAGCGGCCCGCCGCTTCGCGAAAGGTAATTTTGCGCGCGGCGCAGAAATCGCGGACGCGGTCGAGGTGGCTGAAAAAATCGAGCACGAAAGGTTCTTGCGCAACCAAGGCAGGGAAGACTCCCGCCCAGATGGCAACTGCGTCGGCGCCACGTACCGGCTCCCGGCTCTCGGTTTCGATCAACTCCATGCCGATGGCCTTAACGCCCGGCCCCAGGTCCATTGTTTCCACATCGAGAGAAAAGGGAGGAAGATCCAGCTCGCTCATTCTTCTTCTTCGGCCTGAGGAAATTTCGCGTGGAATTCCGGCGACTGCTTGCGCACATCCAGCCAATCAAAAAAAGCGTCCGGCGTCTCCAGCCAGATGCGGAACCAGTTTGATATTTCTTCCTTTTCCTGCCGCTTCCGCGGTTCAACCTTATGATTCCGCGCAATCATCTCCGCGCGGCGCTTGCCTAGCCTTGCGACATCCAGGACACGCCCGGCGGCCGCTTTTTCACCGTGCGTCTGAAAGCGGCGCCAGAGCTCATCCAGACGCATCAGGCTCACTTCGGCATCCCTCAGAGTCTTGAAGTGCAGCAGGTCTTCAAACTCTTCTTCAAACTGGTCTTCGACTTCTTCGAGCTGCGACAGATTCACTTTCAATCCCGCGCCTTTGAGCACGTCCGCAACGTAGTCCGCGCCGGTTTTGCCCTCTTCCCCATGCTCCGCAATCAGTTTTCGGCGCAGCTGATCGATTTCCGCAGGCGTCCACTTCTCCGCGCCAATTTCCCGCGCAGTTTCCAAAATCATGGCCTTCTTTGTTTTCAGATCTTCGCTCATGCGCCCTAACGCTTTTTCGCCTGTTTTTTCTTTGCGTGCGCCGCTGGCCGCTTCTTCACGGGAGGCGGTGGGGGCGGGTCAGCCGGCAACCCCTGCAACAATCGATGATACCTGTTTACGTTCCTGTTGTGTTCCGCAAGCGTCGCGCCGAAGAAGTGGCCGCCCTGCGTGTTGGCGACGAAGTAGAGATAATCCGTCTGCGCGGGGGAAAGCGCCGCGCGAAGAGCGACTTCGCCCGGATTGCCGATTGGCCCTGGCGGCAAGCCTCCGTGCTCGTACGTGTTGTACGGCGAATCGTAGTGCAAATCCTTTCCGGTGAGGGACCCGTTGTATTTTCCAACCTGCTCGAGCGCATAGATCACCGTCGGATCGCACTGCAGCGGCATGCCCTTGTGCAAACGGTTTTCGAAGACGCCCGCGACGAGCGGCCGCTCATCCGGCTTTGGAGTTTCCCGCTCGACGAGCGACGCGAGCGTTATCGTGGCAAGCGTCGGCCGCGCGACACTCGCCGGCGCCGGGTCTGAGGCGGAAATCGCGCGCCACTGTTCGCGGAACTTCTGCACCATCTTCGCTGTCAATTCCGTGGCGACCGGGTGTCGTGGCAATTGATAGGTGGCAGGGAACAAGAATCCTTCCAAAGTTTTCGCGTACGGTGCCAGGTCTTTGATGCCGGAGGTGTCCTTTGCGGCTCTCAGGAAATCGGCGGCAGGGATGAATTTCGCGGCCTCCAGCTCGTGCGCGATGTCGAACATCGTCTCGCCTTCACGCACAGTGAACGGCAGCACGTACACCTCGCCTTGCGCCAACTTCCAAAAAATGCCCTTGCCGGAAGCTGCGTGATCGAAGAAGTATTCCCCGGCCTGCAGCGAGCGCCGCGAATGACGGCGTGCATAAAACTCGAATGCGAGCGCGCTGCGAATCACACCGTTTTTTTCCAGGATGCGCGCGGCCGCCCGGCTGGATGAGCCGTGCGGAATCGTGACGAATACGCCCTCGGTGCCAAATCCCTGATACGGTTTCTGAATTCCGTACCAAAGGTAGGCGCCCGCGCCTGCCGCAATCAGCAACAGAATCAGAAAAACGACGAGAAAAATCTTCACCTACGCACGCTCCCCTGCCGCTTGCCCTGCGAGGTACTCCCGCAAAATGACCGCTGCCGCGACGGAATCCACGGTGGGCTTTTCGTTTGCCGCTTTCTTCTTTTTTTCTGATTCGTCGTGGTATTTCTTGCCGAACTCTTCTTCGAGCAGCCGCTCCGCTTCCCAACTCGTCAGGCGTTCGTCCACCATTTCCACGGGAACGCCGATCTGTTTTCGCGCGCGTTGCGCGAACCGCTCCGCTTCCTCGGCCATTTCGCCCCGCGTTCCATCGAGAAGCAGCGGCAGGCCCACCACGATTTGCTTCACTTCGTGTTCGCGCACGAGTTCTCGCAAGCGCCGCATGTCTTCATTGCGATTGATGCGTTCCAGTGTGGTCAGCGGACGAGCCAGGCGAGCTTCGGCCGTGGCGATCGCCAGGCCGATGCGGGCGCGGCCGTAATCCACGCTAAGAATCGTTTTGGCCGAGGCTGCCGCAGATCCGTGTAAAATGTGTCTTGCAGGACTCACATCATTATTATAGCGGTTAGGGCTGGCGGCCTCGCGTTCCGCTTTGCCAGGCGTCCCAATAACCCAACACCTTCATTTGCTGGTCCAGACCCGTATCTTTGATGAGGGCTTCCATTTCAGGGCGGGAGAGGCGCTTGCCGAGCGGCTCCGCGCGATCCGCTACTCCCCACGCCGTCAATGCCGCCAGCGCCGTGTTGAGTTTTAGTTCGCGAAGGTCCACTTTGTCGAATGTGTCTGATGCAGCGTGGTAGTTCACCAGATAATTCGAAATTTCCTGATTCGCGACAAGCGTTGGCACGCCTTCGAGCAAGAAATCGAAATTGTCGGTGCCGAAAGAAGCGTCCGCGGTGTGATTCGTTGCGCCCCAGGAATCCAGGGGCTTCAAGATGGCCCGCACGCCCGCTTCAATATCGCGCCGTCCGCCCAGAGAGTAGCCCGTTACGCGGCCGCTGCCTGTGTCGTAGACAATCACCGCGCGGATTTTGTCCATCTCCGTGCGATGCGCTCTCACGTAAGCGTACGAGCCGACTGTCCCTTGTTCTTCACCGCTGAAAAGAATGAAGCGAATCGTGCGCCGCGGGAGGAGTCCCGTAGCTTTAATCGCTCGCGCTGCTTCGATGACCAGCGCCGCGTTGCAACCGTTGTCGAGCGCACCCGTGCCAAGTTCCCAGGAATCAAGATGTGCTGCCAGAATTACAACCTCATCCGGTTTTTCTCGGCCACGAATTTCCGCGACAACATTTTCCTGCTCGATCGGTCCACCAATCTTATTGGCCATATTGAACCGCGCGCGCACCTGACCAGGATGCGCGGCAATCGCTCGTGCGAGGCGCATGGCATCTTCCCGCGCGACCACAGCCTGCGGAATTTTGTCGATCTGGCCGTCGAGCGTATTCGTGTGGCGGTACATCAGTAGACGTTCCCTTGCTCCCATCCACAAAATCGCGCCTGCGCCGCTTTTCAACGCCCGAGCTATGACTCCCGGAGGGCGCAGATATTCGTCAAACAAATCCGCCCACGATGAGCCAATTTCCGAGTGTGCCAGCAAAATTGCGCCCTTGATATTTCCAGCGTGCGCGAATTCCTCCTCGCTGCCATTGCCAATATCCACGATGGCCGCTTCTATCCCGCCTGCCGGCGTCGCCGGTGACCAACCCGTACTGACTACCCGCACCGGAAATTGTGTCCCGCCAAGCAATTCCAGCCGCGTGTCGCCGTCGCTCCACGTCACCGGCAACGTGTATTTTTCGGTGTGAACCTCAACTCCGGCTGCGCGGAACGCCGCCACGCCCCACTCGACTGCTTTCGCCATTTGTGGCGAGCCAGTTACACGCCCGCCCACTTCATCGCTTAACCGCCGCAAATTCTCCGCCATCGGCGAGTCGCCCATCACCTGCGGCAAAATTTTTGCTGCGGCCTCCGCGCACGACGACAACTCAGTCGCCGAGCAAGCCGTCGCACCCTGCGGCGGTTGCAACTTGCCCAGCGGATCGTTCTTTTGCGGTTGCAACTGTGCCAGACAAGCGGACGGTAGGAGCACACTCATCAACCAGAGCCGTTTCAGCAACATTGCACTACTCCTTTATGAAAATCGCCGGCGAATTATCGTGCACTGTTCAGCAGGCAATCCGCAACGCGCGCGACTTGCGCCATTTCTAGGACGTCATGTACACGGACAATGTGCGCTCCTCCGAGAATACTGGCGGTAACTGTCGCTGCTGTTCCCCAGATGCGCTCTTCTGCTGGAGCGGGCTTGCCGTTTCTCTCCAGCGTCTTGCCCAAGAAACCTTTACGGGAGGCTCCCACGAGTAGCGGATAACCTAGCTTCGCAAGCTCGGGGAGTTTTATCAGCAATTCGTAATTCTGTTCAAAACTCTTGCCGAATCCGATTCCCGGATCGATGAGGATTTTGTCTTTCGCGACGCCTGCTTTGCGCGCGATTGCAACTGATTTTCGCAGCCCACTCGCGACATCCTTCATCACATTTTTTGCGAAGGGCAACTTCTGCATCGCACGCGGCGTTCCACGCATGTGCATCAAAATGATTGGCACGCGATGTTTGGCTACCACTTCCGCGAGCCGAGGATCGTGCCGCAATCCGGAGACGTCATTAATAATCGCTGCGCCCGCCCCGATCGCGAGTTCCGCTACGGCGGATTTTTGCGTGTCCACGGAAACCGGAATTTTTAGTTTGCCGCGAAGCGCTTCCAGCACAGGCAACAGCCGCGCCAACTCTTCCGCCGCCGAAATCCCTTCCGATCCCGGTCGCGTGGACTCCGCTCCAATATCGATGATGTCCGAGCCCTCGCGCTGCATCGCAAGCGCGCGTTCCACCGCCCGCTTCATATCAAAGAACTTTCCGCCATCGGAAAAACTGTCCGGCGTGACGTTCAGCACGCCCATGATCAGCGTTTTTCGCCCCAGCGCCAACTCGCCGCGGCGCAATTTTACCCGGCACGTTTTTCTGTGGTGCATATCGAATCAGGAAGTGTAGCGCGCAAGAATGCGCAAGTGCGGGCAATTAATCCAAATCAAAATCACGGATTGGTTTTCCGGCGGGAGCGTCTTTCGCCTTCTTCATCGCTTCTTCAAACTTCTTGGCGAGAATGTCTTCCTTGTGCGTCTCCTGGAACACTGAATCGGCGAATTTATCCTCACGCTGCTTTTTCTGCTCTTCCAGGATGCTCGAAGCCTTCGTCAAATCCACATTCGGCCCGGCCTTTACCGGCGCCGTATGCGAAAGCACCGTGCCAAAAATCGGATCAACCACCAGCTTCGCCTGGCAGCACGGGCAAGTCACATTCAGATTTTCGCCGTCCTTCAGTCCCATGGCCGTATTGTACGCCACCGCACGCAAAAAAGTAGGGGCACGATATCCGTGCCCCTACCGTTCAAGATGGATTGTGGATTACGCCTTTGCCGGCGAATCTCCCCGCGTAAATCCCGGCGCCGGCCGCAATTCCGGCCGCACCAATTTCGGGTCAGCTGTGGTCGCGCCTTGCGGAGGTGGTGTCGGAGGTGTGCGCGGCTTTTCCGGCAGGTCCTTGCCTTCCATCAGCAGCTTCACTTCGTTCGCGTCCAGTACTTCGCGTTCCAGCAGAGCCCTCGCGATGCGGTCCAGTGTGTCGCGGTTCGTATCGAGAATTTTCCTCGCGTTTTCGTAAGCCAGGCTAACGATGCGCTTCACTTCCTTGTCTATTTGCACCGCCGTGTCCTCGGAGAAGTCGCGGTGTTGCGCAATCTCGCGGCCCAGGAAAATGGCCTCTTCCTTTTTACCGAATGCGAGCGGGCCCAGTTCACTCATGCCCCATTCGCAAACCATGTTGCGCGCGATGTCCGTCGCTCGCTCGATGTCGTTGCCCGCCCCGGTGGTGATGTGCCCGAGGAAGATCTCTTCGGCTGTGCGCCCGCCCATCAGAACCGCCAGCATTCCTTCCAGATGTTCTTTCGTATAGGAATGTTTGTCGTCGGTCGGTAGCTGCATGGTCAGTCCTAGAGCCATTCCGCGCGGAATGATCGTGACCTTGTGTACCGGATCGGCCCCGGGCGTCATCTCTGCAACCAGCGCGTGCCCCGCTTCGTGATACGCCGTGTTCTTCTTTTCTTCGTCGCTCAAAATCATGGACTTCCGCTCGACGCCCATCAGGACTTTGTCCTTGGACATTTCGAAGTCCGCTTGCGTGACGAATTTGCGATTCTGGCGCGCAGCCCACAGCGCCGCTTCATTCACCAGGTTCGCCAAATCGGCGCCAGAAAATCCCGGTGTGCCGCGCGCGATGATGGAAAGTTCCACGTCGTCCGAAAGAGGCACTTTGCGGGTGTGTACACGAAGAATTTCTTCGCGTCCCTTCACATCGGGCCGCGCCACAACCACGCGCCGGTCAAAACGTCCCGGCCGCAGCAGTGCCGGGTCAAGCACGTCTGGCCTGTTCGTCGCGGCGATCAAGATCACGCCTTCGTTGGATTCGAAGCCGTCCATTTCCACGAGCAGCGCATTCAACGTTTGCTCGCGCTCGTCGTGTCCGCCGCCAAGTCCGGCGCCGCGATGGCGCCCAACAGCGTCAATTTCGTCAATGAAGATGATGCACGGCGCATTCTTCTTGCCTTGCTCAAACAGATCGCGCACGCGGCTCGCGCCGACGCCTACAAACATTTCCACGAAGTCCGAACCGGAAATCGAAAAGAACGGCACATTCGCTTCGCCCGCAATCGCGCGCGCCAGCAAAGTCTTTCCCGTCCCTGGGGGCCCCACGAGCAATACGCCCTTGGGAATACGCCCACCGAGCTTCTGGAATTTCTGCGGGTCTTTCAGGAACTCAATAATCTCCTGCAACTCTTCTTTCGCTTCATCCGTTCCCGCCACATCCTTAAAAGTCACTTTTTTCTGCTGTGCGGAAAGCAATCTCGCGCGGGACTTTCCAAAGCTCAGCGCCTTGTTGCCGCCGGCCTGCATCTGCCGCATCAGGAAAAAGACGAATCCGGCCAGCAAGAGTAGCGGCGCGGCATTCACCAGCAAAATCAGCCAGTCGTTGTTGTGCACTTCCTTCACGCTGATTTTCACGTTCTTGTCGCGCAATGCCTTCGAAACCGTCGGCGCATCTTCTTTTGCAATCGTCGTGCGGAACTTCTGATCTTGAGGAACCGTGTACTCGCCCTGAATGTCGTATGCGTTTGGGGCGAGGTAGAGGGTCACTTCCTTCACTTGGTTTGCGTCCACCTTTGCCATGAACTCGCTGTACGAGGGCGTTTGTTCGCGCGTCGACTGGCCGTTCTTCGACACAAGCTGCCAGAGCATCACGCCCAGCAGCACGATCGCCAGCCAGAATAAAATTGTTTTTGCCGTAGAGCTTGAGTTCACAGTTACCTCACAAAGTTCTTCCCAAGGTCCCGCCTGCGCGCCTACTTCTTTCCGCGCCCGCGGTTCCTATTACTATTAGACGCCGCAGAGCCCCCGGATGACAAATCTTTCAGGTTCCGGTCGGTTCCATTCTGCGCAGCAAGACCGTATCCAACCCACATCTCTTTAGATGCGGTTCGGAACCCAAAGTAATCGGGCTCCAGGGCCATCCGGCGCTTCGAAGTCTTGTCCAGCAGCACCGCCAGCCGCAGCGACCTCGGCTTTGTTTCGCCCAGCCGCCGCAGCAGGAAATCCTGTGTTACGCCGCTTTCCAGCACCGCGTCCAGCACCAGCACGTCGCGTCCCTTCAAGTCCGGCCGCGTGCTGAAAAAAACTTCCCTGCGTGACTGTCCCGCGTGTTCGACATCCCTCACTTCTTCCCGCACGAAGTGGCAATACACTGGACACCGCACATTTCGCAAAACATCCGCCGCAAAAACGAATCCCCGGTCCAGCGTAATCACCGCATCAATTCGCCGCCCGTCGTAATCTTTCGTGATTTGGCGGCCAAGCTCAGCAACCTTTTTCGCAATTCGTCCCGCGGAATACGAAGCAGCTTTTGCAGCGCTCAAGCCTTCTCCTCGCTCACCAGGATCACTTTTCGTGTCTCGTTCGTGGCGGCAAACTCCGCCGAAACGAAACCGCGGGCCCAAACGATATTCTTGTCACTCTCCAGCACGGGCCAGCCCTCGCGATCCCATCGGCTGACGCGCTTTTCATTCAACAAGCGTTTCAACTTGTGCGTGCCGCGATGCCCCTCCGGCCGCATCCGGTCTCCGGGTCGCAGGTTGCGCAAAACCAGCACACCGCGCACTTTCTCCCGGTCCAGGGCGGCCGTGCCCTTCTTCATAGTCTCTCGCTGCGCGGAGGGCCAGTCAATGGACCTGAGTCGCATTACGCAACCAATTTCCTTCACTGCAATCTGCGTTTCCCCGCCGTCGAGTTTCACCGGGTACGCATACTCAATTTGCGCTTTGCCTTTTTTGTCGCTTGCGGTCCGCCGCATGAATACAAGCGCATCATCGTCGCGCCGCACGTCCACTCCGCCCGGCAATTGCAGCACTTTTCCGTTTTCTCCGCTCTTCGCAAATTGCCGCACGGCTTCGACATGGAATGCTGCAAGCTCCGTCCCAGCTTTTTTGTGCTCGTCTACGAGCAGCCGCACCATCCGCGTGCTGATTGCTCTCGAATCCTCTTCTTTCTTCTCTGTGCGCTCCGTGCCCTCTAGGTTAAAAGGTTCTTTTGCAAGCGGTCGCAAAAGCTTCGAAGCTTCGATCCTTTTTGTCCCTGCACGTTCTTGCACTAACTCTTCACATCGTGAGTGAGCGAGTCCCGACAGAAATGTCTCATCCTGCAGGGCAAGCTGCGCCAGCATTCCCAAATGTTCGACAGTCTTGGGATTGAACTGTTTCTCCAGCAACGGCAGCAGTTTCTTCCTCATGCGCGCCCGCTGCCGCGAAGTATCGCGATTTGTCTTGTCCTCGCGCCAACTCTGTTTCTTTCCTCTCAGGTACTTTCGCAATTCGCCCCGCCGCACTTCTAGCAATGGACGAATAATTCCTTCTGCGGTCACTGGATGAATTCCTGCGAGTCCTGCTAACCCCGCGCCCCGCAAAATATGAGCCAGCACCGTCTCCGCTTGGTCGTCAGCCGTATGCGCCGTCGCCACGCGGTCGACTAGTCCGCCTTCCGTTAGTTTTCGAAAGAACGCGTAACGTGCTCTTCGCGCAGCGTCTTCTAGGTTCGCCTTCTCGCGCCGCGCTTTTTTCCCTACGTCGCCGCGCCCCAGGTGCAGCGTCAGCCCATGTTTTTCCGCGAGCGCCGCAACAAACGTTTCATCCTTCTCCGAATCTTTTCCGCGCAGTTTGTGATTGAAATGAACGAGGCTCAGCACAACGCCGAGCTCTTCTCTCAATTCGAGCAGCAGCCGCAGCAGCGCCACCGAATCGGCACCGCCCGACACGGCCACGCCAACACGCTCGCCCGCACGAAATAATCCTGATCTTTGAATGTGCTTGTGAAGTTCGGGCAGCCGAATCGCCAAGTGTCACGCGGCCCACGGACCGCTGTACGAATCCTAACAGCGGCCTAGTCAAAACTCACGCGCCGAACGCTACTTCAATTGCTTCGCCTGGGCGAGAAACTGCTCGGCCCGCGCCCTCACGCGAAAATCTTCGGTCAAATTGAGCCAGCGCACAATCCCTTGGGAATCCACTAGAAATTCACCCGGCCGTGCAACATCGTGTCCGTTGATTCCTTGTTTGGCGTGCAGCAAGTCGTATGCACGAATTGCGGTTGTGTCCGGATCGGACAGAAAAAGAAAATTGAGGCCCGCTTTCTTGCGCAAACTCTGCGATTCTTCCGGTGAGTCCACACTGATTACGGCGACTTTCACTCCAAATTGCTCGATTTCAGCCAACTTGCCTTGAATTCCCCGTAACTCGGAGACGCAGAACGGTCACCAGTACCCGCGGTAAAAAACCAGCAATACTCCCTTGGGAGGTTTTTGGGTTTCAGGCAGCGGCGTTGCAAACAAGCTCGCGAGCGATTCCTGTTGATGGTTAACGTCTGTTAGGAGGAATTCAGGAGCCTTATCACCTACCTTTGGCGCTCCGGCCGATTTCGGCATTTGCTTCGCAGCATAAAAAATGCCGAAGCAAAACAACCCCGTTACTGCAAAGCTCAGCACCCCAAGAATGGATCCGGCGACCTTGCCTTTATATTCCTGAGAACGCCCGAACACCCGCCATAAGCCGGAGACAACGAACGCCAGTCCGGCCGCCAAAATCAGAAAATTCACCCACGGGACGTCCCGCGTGATCGGATACATTGCAAAGAAAAATGGATAGCTCAGGAACCCGATGGCGCACAGCAGAAATCCAATCCAGACGTGCCAGCTGCGTTCTCTGTTTTCCATTGACTTACCTCGGGAAGGCATTCGCTTGTTGAATTGGATACCACGAATCCCAATCGGTTTCTACATTTACTTGCACTAGTTCTTGCTGGCAGCTCCTGTACGCTTCGCCTTCGCGACAATCTCTCGCACGTCCGCCAGCAACGCTTGCGAATCGAACACGACCCCGTCACGAATCGTGTACTTCACACAATGTTCTTGCGTTTGCTTTCCGTCTTTGCTGGCGCGCGTCACGCCGGAGCCGTACAAAATCTTCACGTCTGCGAGCGGATTTTCCGTTAGTACTACCATATCCGCCAGGTAGCCCGGCCGTATCAATCCCAACTCCGGACTCCGCAGCCCCTTCGCGCCGTTTTCCGTTGCTGCGTGAATCGTCTCCAGCGGCGAAAATCCCGCTTCCTCCAGCAGCTCCAGTTCGCGAATCGTTCCGAATCCCCAAATGCTGAACAAAAATCCGCTGTCCGAACCAACCGCCACTATCCCGCCCTGGTTTTTGTAATCGTTCACAAAATCCATCCAAATCCGGTATGCCCGCGCCCAATCCGCTTCCCTATTTGAAGTCCATTCGAAAAAATACGAAGCGTGATGCGAAGGGTTCGGCAAAAACGAATTCATCACCGCCGGATGCGTGTACTCGCTATGCCACGGCAGATTCACCGCTCGCGTCACGTCGCGATTCGCCTCGTAGATGCTGAATGTCGGATCCATGACGAATCCATTCGAATGCATCGCATCGAGCAGGGAATTGATTACATCCCCGTGCAGCCTTCCTAAGTCCGCCTGCAGCCACACGCGGCCCGTCTCCAAAAACCGGTCCGCCTCGTTCGAATAGTTGTAATCCGCAGGCAAATCCTGAATCGTTTGATTCGTAAAAGACGACTCAGAGTATCCGTAATGATGTTCGATCGTCGTCGCGCCGTCCGTCGCGACGCGCACCGCGTTCATCGGATACACGCCGTCTTGCGCGATGTGCACCGCCACGCCCATATTGTTTTTTCTTGCTTCGTCCGCAATCGCTTTAAAAACATCCGGCCAAAGTCCGGGCTTGCTGAGGATTTTGATTCCGTCCACTCCCAGCGCGTGCCATTCATCCACGATCTGCTTCGCGCCTTCCGCGTTCGAATAGCGTGGGTCCGCTCCGCCCCTCCAGAAAGGATACACATACATCCGCGGCGCAATCATCTGGTTGGCCGCAATCTTTTTCTTTTCCTCGACCATCCGTTTCGGATCGCCTTCGCCGTAATTGAACGCCCGAATCGTCGTCACGCCATGTCCCAGATAAAGCTTGTAAATGTATTCCGCCGGCACGTCCTTGTTGAAATTGATGTGAGCGTGCAAGTCCACGATCCCGGGCATCACGTACATCCCCTTGCCATCAATCACTCGGTCAGGCGCCGCGCGTTTCCCGCCCCCCGCTTCCACTTTTTCTTCCTCGCGCGTAATCGCATCCGTCAACGCGACGCGCGCAATTCGGTTTCCCCGCACAAAAACATCCGCCGGACCAAACGCCGGCGCGCCCGACCCGTCAATAATCGTCACCCCGCGAATCACTAGCGAACCATACGGCCCGGCTTGTTCCGGTTCGTTCTTTTGTGGAGTCTGCCCGAAAGCCGTCCAAGCTAAACTCCACGCGAGCAGCAACTGAACGCCTAGTTTCTTCAACATTATTTCTTCCCCGACAGCAGATTCGCCGGAATCGGATTCTCCGGCCCTTCTTCATCCCACATCATCGTTTGGATCCACCAGCGCTTGCCGTCAAAGTACAGCGAAAAAATATTTACTCCGCGCGTCACGACTTTTCCCGTGGACTGTACGCGCCCCTCATAGCCGCTCAGCACGGTCGCCACATTTCCGAACCGCTTGATCTCGTCTCCCAACTCCGCTTCCGTGAATCCCTGTTTCACCAAAAAATCGTCGCTCTCATCCAGATACTCCTGATAATCCGAAGTTCGCGCCTTCACCTCTCCCGCTTTATTCTTCGAAAGCGAAATGTACCGCACACTTGGCGCGAACAATGTCCGGTCGCGGCCCCACTGCCGCGCCACTCCCACGCCGCCCGAAATCGTTTCATAACTCGCCTTTACAATTCCTTCAATCGTGTTCACGTCTTCCGGCCGCGCCCCAATTGTCGGCGCCTCCACGCGCCTCTTCTCGCCTTGCTTCTCCATGGCTCTTCCTCCGCCAAATCCGCAAACAAGCAATCCACAAAATGCCGCCGCTCGAAGTCCCGCACCCAAGCGCATCATCGCTATTTCTCCTGAACGCCATCGCCCAACGCTCGCTTCGCGCCGCGCATCCTATCACTTTTCAGCCACTTACAGCTTTGTGAGGAAGCTTGTGGAAAACGCAAAGATTCTTTGTTTCGGAGTGTTGACAATCCTAGCTAGCTTAGGTATTCTTCTTGGGCTGTGAGGACGTCTTCTGCTGGACAGGAGGCCTTCGCTCTTTGACAACCGATACGATGTGCCAGAATCTGTTCGAAACCATTAGAGTTTTCGAGCGCTAATGGTCTGAGTAAATCGAGCGATCAACAATTCGCTTGGCAGGCTGCCTGGGATGCAAATCCCGGGATTTTTTTTCGCCAAGCAACCAGATTCAAACGAGAGTTTGATCCTGGCTCAGAACGAACGCTGGCGGCGTG
>Ga0137404_10000009_pt1 | contig 104704 bp, 105 predicted proteins | sample CZOMad2_1_16fung_FD_108285 | JGI IMG/M metagenome (GOLD analysis project Ga0137404, IMG submission 108285) | Vadose zone soil fungal communities from Angelo Coast Range Reserve, California, USA - CZOMad2_1_16fungal (Illumina Assembly) | ecosystem: Environmental > Terrestrial > Soil > Vadose... | reverse complement strand
TGGCCTGCCTCCTCGAATGGTTGATGCCCTCGTGCTCAACGTGTGGCTCTGCGTGCGCGAACACGTAATCCACGATACGCCGGAGGCAGGCCGCCTCTTCGCGTTAAGCCATTCTGTCTAGGCTGCAATGAATAGCGTAGGCCCGTGGACGACCAACGACTTCGACGCGATGTCATGGCACGACGTCCACGTGCATGGGTTCCGCCTCGATGCATACAAGGAATCCGAAGGGTCAGCGGACCTGATCCTCGACGTCGATTACATCTTGAAATGGGACAGGTCTGGGGACACGTTTCTGTTCACCATCTGTCGCGCGGATCTACGGTTTCACGAGGTCTTTGGACTGAAACTCACGCTTGATTACGCAACCTCTACCGCCGGAATGAGTCCCTTCTCCATCAAAGGCATTGAACGCGAGGTCGTAAAGTTTCCGATCGGCCACGAATCGTACAAATGGCGGTTACCGATCAATTGGCCGAAGGGATCGCTAGAGTTCCAAGCGCCAAGGTTCACCCAGGTGCTCACTGGCAAACCGCAAGTGCAATCAGGTCGTCAATCACTTACGCCTGAAGAGCGTGGAGGCGATATTGCAGCCTAACAGCGCGTTGTTGACCGACGCGGAACCTCATTCGATAAAGTGGACACCTCGACCTAACGCTCGAGGGAGTTCAAATGGCAGCGCCGGTGGGCGTGGGCGTTAGAGCGCACTATCGAAGAGGTCCGTGTGTTCTACGACGTATCGGGTTCGGACGTCCAAGTGCTGGCGATCGTGCCCAAACCGGAGGCTGAATCATGGCTAGCCCAGTTCGGAAGGCCAAAGTGAAGGAAGTGCCGCTGTCCGAGGTCAAAGACGACTCTTAGAGAAGCCGAGACACAGGATGTCGTTATCACACGCCATGGCAAACCCGCTGGCGTGCTTATCGGGTTCAAATCGGAGGACGACTGGTTCGACTACCGACTTGAAAACGATCCTCGGTTCTTGCAGCGCGTCGAGCGAGCTCGCGCAAGCTTCCGTGTGGGCCGGGGTATCAAACTCGAAGACGTCAAATAGCGGTGCGCTCTAACCACCCAGCCAACACCGACGCGCGCGCGGGCGCAGCGGTTGTGCGAAGCCTGGTGAGCGCGTGCGGGTTGTTGGGAACGCTAGGCCGCGAATAAATTGACCCAGACCTACCAAGGCGCATGCCACTGTGGGCGGATCACATTCGAGGCTCGCGCGAAGCTCGATTACGTTGTTGATTGCAACTGCTCGATCTGTCGCCGGAAGGGCGCGCTCTGGCACCCGGCGACCCGGCCAAAGACTGGATCGGCATCGCGATGGGCGCGTTCGACTCGCCGACTGCCACTCACCTGGAGATGCACATCTTCGTGGCGGAGAAGGGCGACTACTATGAGATCAAAGACGGCCTGCCGCAGAATCAGCGCTGAATGAACCCCGTGCAGATCCTGTTTCCGATGGTGGCGCTTGCGATGTTGACGTTCGTGGTGCTGCTCCTCATTCCGGCGGCGCGATTCAGGGCCGGCGCGCGCGGCGAGGTCAGGACGCGCGATTTTGAATACGGCGAGTCGGCCAATGTTCCGCAAAGGGTGAGCCTGCCGAACCGGAACCTGCTCGAGCTGCCGGTGCTCTTCTACGTGGTGTGCCTGGCGTTCTATGTCACGCGGAGCGCGTCCGCATCCGCCGTTACCCTGGCGTGGACCTATGTCGCGCTACGCGCTGCGCATAGCGTGATCCACCTCACCTACAACCGGGTTTCCCATCGCGGGCTGGTCTTCGCCGCGAGCAACGTGGTCCTCGTGATGCTCTGGATCCGCTGGGCCGCGACGCTCAGCGCTGCATAACCAGCACCAGCGCGACGAGCACGAGCGCCGCGCCGCCGAGCATGCTGAGCGTGATGATCTCGCCGAGCAGCAGCCAGCCCCAGAAAATACCGAGCACCGGAACGGCGAGGCCGACGGTGAGCGTGCGCGTCGGACCGATGTCGCGCACCAGCGTGAAGAACGGCAGGTAGGCGACGCCGCTGCACAGCGTGCCGAGCGCGATGAGCGCTGCGACGGCGCTGGGTGTCCAGGCGGCCGGCGGCGGCAGCTCGCCCCACGTAGGAGAGAGGATCAGCGCAGAAAAGACGATCGAGCCGGCGGCGAGGCTGATCGGCGGAACGCGTCCCGTGCGCTGGCGGATGACGACGCCGGCCCAGCCCCAGAGCGCGGCGCCCACCATGCCGGCGACCGCGGCGAGGACGATGCGCGGCGTGACCGCGACCGGGCCGAGCTTGACGATGAGCGCGATGCCGGCGAGACCCAGGGCGAAGCCGGCGACGCGCCGCGCGCCGAGGGGCTCCTTCAGCACCGGCGCCGCGATCAGGCCGCTCCAGAGCGGCACCATGCCGTTCATCACCGCGAGGTAGCTCGCCGGCAGCTCGGTCGCCGCCCAGGCGAAGCAGATGAAGGGCAGCACGTTGTTGACCATCGTGACGGCGAGGTGGTCGCGCCAGTGCGCGCGCAGGCCGATCGATTCGCGCATGACGAAGATCACCCACGGCACGAGGAACAGGGCAGCAAAGAATCCGCGCGATTCCGCGACGATGCCGGTGCCGAACACCGGCACCGACATGCGCATGAAGATGTACTGCAGCGACCACAGGGTGGCCAACAGCAGCCACCGAGCCACTGCGGAGCGGCGCATTTACTCCCTGGGTGACAGGGCTAGAGGTAGACGCGCTTCATCGCGTCGACGGGATAGCGCGGCCCGGCGCCCGCGCCGACCGGCGCGATTTCCGAGATGCGCTTCACGTCCTGCGCGGAGAGCTTCACCTCGAGCGCGTCGAGGTTCTCGTCCACGCGCTGCCGGCGCTTGGTGCCCGGGATCGGCACGAGGTCCTTGCCCTGCGCGAGCAGCCACGCGAGGACGAGCTGCGCCGGCGTGCATTTCTTCTGCGCCGCCATTTCCTCCAGGCGCTTGACGATCTTCACGTTCTTGTCGAGGTGCTCGGCCTGGAAGCGCGGGTGCGCGAGGCGCCGGTCGCCTTCGGGCAGGTCGGCCTTGCCCTTCACTGACCCGGTCAGCATGGAGCGGCCGAGCGGCGCGTAGGCGACCAACGAAATGCCGAGCTCGCGCGTCGCCTCGAGCGTTTCCTCGCCTTCGGCCCGGTAGAGGAGCGAATACTCGTTCTGCACCGCTGCGATCGGATGGATCTTGTGCGCGCGCCGGATCGTCTCGGGACGCGCCTCCGACAGGCCGAGCGCGCGCACCTTGCCCGCTTCGATGAGGCGCTTCATCGCACCGACGGTCTCCTCGATCGGCACCTTCGGGTCGACGCGGTGCTGGTAGTAGACGTCGATCACCTCGATGCCCAGGCGCTTCAAGCTCGCCTCGCAGGCTTTCAGCACATAGGCAGGGCTGCCGTCGACGTCCTGTTTGCCGTCGGCAAGCTTCACCTGCCCGAACTTGGTGGCGACGATCACGCCGTCGCGGTGGCCCTTCAGCGCCTTGCCCAAGACTTCCTCGTTATGGCCCCAGCCGTACATGTCGGCCGAGTCGAGGAAATTGATGCCCTTGTCGAGCGCGTAGTGGATGACGCGGATCGATTCCTCGTCACTGGCGTTGCCGTAGATGCCCGACATCGACATGAGGCCGAGGCCGACGGCGGAGACCTTGATGCCGCTCTTGCCGAGCGTGCGCGTTTCCATGCGTTCTCCTAGAACAGATCGAAGTATTCGCGGTGTTCCCATTCGCTCACTTCGAGGTTGAAGCGTGCAATCTCAGCTTCCTTGATCCGGCAGTAATAGTCCACGAACGTTTCACCGATGGCATCGCGCAGGACCTGGTCCGCACGCAGCGCCTCGATCGCCTCGGCGAGCGTGCGCGGCAGCAGCGCGGCCTTCGCCTCGTAGGGCGTATCGGCCGAGGGCGGCAGGCCGGGGCGTGTCGCCATGCCGTCGAGCCCGCTATGGATCTGGGAGGCGAAATAGAGGTACGGATTCGCCGCCGGCTCGCCGATGCGGTTCTCGATGCGCGTGCCGGGATTTCCCGGACCGCCGATCACGCGCAGCAGCGCGCCGCGGTTCTCCTTGCCCCAGATGATGCGGTCGGGGGCCAGCGAGTACGGGCGGTAGCGCTTGTAGCCGTTGATGGTCGGCGTGCTGAAGACGCAGGCGCCGCGCGCATGGGCGAGCAGTCCCGCGAGATAGTTCTTCCCCACCTCGGACAGATCCTCGCGCTCGGCCATGAATGCATTACGTCCGCCTTTGGCGAGCGACTGGTGCAGGTGCCAGCCGCTCGACAACACGTTCGGCAGGTTGGGCCGGCACATGAACGTGGCGTGATAGCCGTGGCGGCGTGCGATCTGCTTGATGGCGCTTCTGAGCAGCACCATCGCATCGGCTGCCGCCATGCCGGCGAGCGGGGCCAGCGTGAACTCGAACTGGCTGGGGCCGAACTCGACCTCGAAGGAGCGCAACGGCAGCTGCAGCGCCTCGAGATCTTTTCTCAATATTTGAACTACGGGATCGATGAGGTCGTAGCGCTGCTCGGTGAGGTACTGGTAGCCGGTCGTCAGCAGCTCGACCGACGGCGGCGTGCCGGGCTGCCCCGCATCCGAAGGCTGCAGATGCGGATCCGCGATCTTGAAGACGTGGAATTCGATCTCCAGGCCGGCGACGAATTCATACTCGCCGAGCTTTTCCAGCGCCTTGCGCAATACGGCACGCGAGTCGTAGGGCAGTGCGCCGCCATCCTGCAGGCGCAGGTCGCAGAGCACCCAGCCCGTGTCCGCGGCCCAGGGCAGCACGCGGAACGTCGAGGCGTCGGGCATCATCAGGATGTCGGCCGCCCCCTGCAGCTCCGGCATACCGACGCCGCCGCCCGGCGTGAAAGCCGGAAACACCGTCTTGTGGGCCGTGTCCTTGAGAAGGAGCGTGCTCGTCACCGTCACGCCGCGCTCGAGCGCGCCCTTCACCTCGGCTGCGGCCAGCGTCTTGCCGCGCAGCACGCCATGCTGATCGGCGAACGAAAAGCGCACGGCTTTCAGGCCGCGTGCTTCGATCTCCTTCAGGATATTCACGCCGCCCAGGCAGCCTGACGGCGGCGCTTTGCGTCCGCCTCTTGCCAGTATTCGTCGATGCGCGCGGTTGGGCCGATGCCATCGATCGCCGGAGGGCCGGATGCATCCTTCAAGGCCACTTTCAGCTCGCCGGCTTCGTTCTTCTTGATCGCATCCACCAGAAGCCGCCGATAAAGGACGATGCCCTTGTCGGTGGTCCCCAGGTTCTCGCGCGTGCGGTCGGCGATCACGCCTTGCGACTCGCAGGCCCACTGGTCGTGGATGTTGATGTCGAAGCCCATCCCGGTGAAGGTCTTGCTTTGCTGCTCCTCGACATCGAAGCCCCAGCCGTTGCTCCTGCCGTGGATCGGCTTGTAGTCCGGCGCCGGATAGGTCTTCAGCCGCTGGTTGCGCATCGTGTCCTTGTCGACCGGCGCGCCGAAGCTGGTGAAGATCGAATACCAGTAGCAGCCGGTGTCGTCGACCGGCACGTGCCACTGCGAGATCGTCATCTCGGCATTCATCGGAATGACGAACGCCTGCGGGAAAAGGATGTTGGTGACGCGGATGTGCGTCTGCGCCTCGCTCAGCTTGCGCAGCGTCTGCAGGCGCATCCCGTAGTCGGTGCGCTCGACGCGGATCTCGGGGCGATCGAATTCGCGCAGCACCTTGGAGATCGGGATGCCGGCATCGGAGGGCACGCCGCGGAACTGCCGGCCATAGCTCGCCGCCGGATCCTCGTCCTCGAAGAACTTGTGCAGCCACGAGGCGTGCGCGGGATCGATGCCCACTTCGAGCGCCTGCAGCCAGTTGCAATCCCAGTAGCCTTTGAAGGCGAACGTGTACTCGCCGGGCGCGACGAAGGCATCGAAGTGCGGGAACGCCGGCGCCTCGCCTTCGCCCAGATAGGCGAAGAGGATGCCGCTTTTCTCCTGCACGGGATAAGCGCGCAGCCTGATGTGCTCGCACAGGCGGCTGCCCGCGGGTTCCGCGGGCGTCTGCAGGCATTTTCCGTTCACGTCGAAGAGCCAGCCGTGGAACGAGCAGCGCAGGCCGCCGTCTTCGAGGCGCCCGTACGCGAGGTCGGCGCCGCGATGCGCGCATTGGCGCTCGACGAGCCCGTATTGGTTTTTTTCCCTGAACAAGACCAGGTTTTCGCCCAGCAGGCGAACCGCCTTTACCGGGCGCGAGCCCGTCATCGAATCGCTCATTTCATCGACAAGCCCCACCGGCTGCCAGTAGCGGCGCAGCAGCTTGCCGCACGCCGTGCCGGGCCCGACTCGCGTCATCAGCTCGTTCTGCTCGGCGCTGATCATGGCGAGGCGATCTTATACTAGGCACCATGAAGCGAGACGGCCCCTCGGCTCAAGGTGAATTCGACCTCGGCGGCGTGCGCTGGCCGCGGCCGTTTCGCATCCGGCGCCTCGGCCATTTCGGCATCTGCGTCGCCGATCCGGAGGCGAGCCGCGACTTCTATTGCCGGCTGCTCGGCTTCCGCATCTCCGATCCGCTCGATTTCACGCATCGCTTGCCAGAAGACAAGCGCGGCAGCGTCGGCCCGACGATCGGCTACTTCACGCGCCATGGCACCGACCATCACTCGTTCGTGTTTTTCCCGCGCGGCGCATACGCGACGGTGAACCCCTGGGCGGCAAGGCCGCAAGGCACGGTGAACCAGATCACCTGGCAAGTGGGCTCGCTGCAGGAAGTGTCCGACGCGTTCGACTGGTTCAGCGAGCGCGGCAAGCCCATTCGCCGCGCCGGCCGCGACCTGCCCGGATCGAACTGGCACTTCTATCCGCCGGATCCCGAAGGCCACACCAACGAGCTCTATTACGGCATCGAGCAGATCGGCTGGGACGGCTACTCGAAGCCGCGGGAAATGTACGGCGTGCGCTATGCGAAGCCGCCGCAGCTGCCGCACAAGTCTGAATACGCCGAGGTCCGCGAGGCGACGGCGCAGGGCATCCCGATCGAGAAAGGACTTCGCGCAGCGGAGTCCGCGGAAGAGAAGTACGACGTCGCGGGGGTTCTCCTCGCGCGTCCGTTCAAGATCGTGCGCCACGGCCCGGTGCGCCTCTTCGCCGAGAACATGGAGAGCATGGTCGGCTTCTACCGCGACGATCTCGGCTTCGCCATCACCGAAGAGATCGAGTACAAGGGTCATCGCTGCGTGTTCCTGCGCGCCAACACGGAGCATCACTGCATGGCGATCTATCCGATCGCGCTGCGCGAAGAGCTCGGGCTCGGCGCCCACACGACGCTCATGTCGTTCGGGCTCCAGGTGGGCAGCTATCGGCAGCTGCGCGATGCCGTGGCGTTCCTGAAAAGCGAAGGCGTGCAGATCAAATACCTGCCGCCCGAGCTCTTCCCTGGCATCGATTACTGTGCGTTCGCCATCGACCGGGACGGGTTCGCCTTCCAGCTCTACTACTACATGGAACAAGTGGGCTGGGACGGCAAACCGCGTCCCGCGCATCTGCGGCCGAAGGTCGACAACGCGAATTGGCCCGCCGCCGTGGCGGGGCAGAGCGATTCGTACCTGGGCGAGCCCTATTTGGGTCCGCTCGGCTAGAACCCGCCGAGCAAGGCGCTAGGTCCGCTCGGCTAGAACCCGCCGAGCAAGGCGCTAGGTCCGCTCGGCTAGGTGCTCTTGGTATCGCGCGGCTGCGATACCTCGCCGAGCTTCCTTCGCAGCTCGAGCGGCCGCGCGATGCCGATCAACGGTTCGAGCGAGGCCCCTGTGCCGACGACCGTAACGTCGCCGTAGTCGAGCAGCCGGCCGAGCAGCGATTGGTTGACGTGCACGCTCTCAACCTTTCCCAGATTCATCTCAACCGTCTCGCGCGAGATCAAGCCGCGCTTGGTGATGATGCGCCGATCCGTCAGGACCAGTTCGGTGGTTGCGCGGCGGATCGCCGCGGCGAGTAGCACGATGATCCCGATGGCGAGCGCGGCGGCACCGACGAAAACTGCCGTGCGGTTCGAAATGAACAGCGTCGCGAACCCGGCTGCGACGAGGGCAGCGCCGAACAGGTAGGAGAGCGCGAAGTTCCAGTGCGAGATTGAAGCGCGATGGACGATTTTCTCGCCAGCAGCCAGGACGGAGTCGACGTAGGAAGCCATGAGCAACGGTACAGCCTTCTAGGCCGAAAGAAAGAAACGCAGCATCTCGCGCGTCGCGTCGGGTCCCTTGGCATCCGCGTACGGCGCCGCACCGTCTCCGCCCGACCAGGCGTGACCGGCGCCGTGCACCAGCCACAGCTCGAGCCCCGGGCACCGGGTGCGCGTATAGCTGCGTCCGCCGGCCTCGCCGGTCACGGTCTCGAGCGTGCCCTCGGCGATCGCATAGTCGCTGTTGCTCGGATGCACCGTGGTGTCGGCGTCGCCGTGGAACACGATCGTCGGCATCGCCGGCAGCGGCGCGGCAGCCGCAAGCCGCTTGTAGCGCATGGCGGCCGCGGCGGTCGCCGCACCGCGTGCCGAGGCATAGGGCAGGCCGGAATGGATGCCGACCGCCGCGTAGAGCTCAGGATAGGTCGTGGCCATGATCGCGGCCATCGAGCCGCCGGCTGAGAGACCTGCGACGTACACGCGCCGCGGGTCGATGTTGTAGCGCGCGATCACCTGCCGCGTGATGCCGGCAATGATCGCCGGCTCGCCGTGGTCGCGCTGCTGGTCGCGTTCGCGGAACCAGTTCCAGCAGCGATCGACGTTGGCGCGCCACGCCTGCGCGGGATAGGCAACGATGAGCCCCAGCTCTTCCGCCGCCTGATTCATGCGCGTGCCGGCGGCGAAGTCTTCCGGCGTCTGCTTGCAGCCGTGCAGCATCAGGACCAGCGGCAGCGACTGTCCGCGATACACGCTCGGCAGGTACAGCAAGTAGAAGCGCGTGCCGGCGCGAGTGACGAAAATGCGCCGTCCGAAGCGCCCGGGCGCCGGTCGACGCGGGAACAGAAGCCGCGCTGCCCAACGACGAAGTGTCACTGCTTCTCTATGTGCCGCAGCGCGGTGACGCCGCGCCACTTGGCAATCTCGCGAGCGATGAAGTCCTTCATCTCGTCGGGGCTCGACGCGTCCGGTTCGCCGCCGAAGTCGACAAAGCGCTGGTGCGTTTCGGGGCTGGCGAGGGCCTTGCGCACTTCGCTGTTCAACCGATCCACGAGCGCGCGCGGCGTGCCGCCGCTCGCGCCCAGGCCGACGAACGACTTCACCTCGTAGCCGGGCACGGTCTCGGCCACCGTCGGCACGTTCGGCAGTGCCTTCCAGCGCTCGCGCGACGTGACGGCGAGCGCGCGCAGTCTTCGGGACTGGATCTGGCCGATCGAGAGGGTCATCGCTTCGAGCAGCAGGTCCATGCGCCCGCCCAGTACCTCGGTGAGGGGGCTCGCGCCGCCGCGAAACGGCACGTGGACCATCTCGATGCCGGCCATCGCATTCAGCAGCTCGCCGGACAGGTGATGCACCGTGCCGATGCCCGACGAGGGAAAGTTCAGCTTGCCGGGATTCGCCTTTGCGGTCGCGATCAGGTCGCCGAGTGAGCGAAACGGCGAATCGGGGCGCACGCTGAGGACGAAGGGATACGACGTCAGCAGGGAAACCATGGCCACGTCGGCCAGCGGATCGAACGGCATCTGCTTCAGCATCGCCGCCTGCACCGGGTAGGCGCCGGTGATCAGCACCAGCGTGTAGCCATCCGGCGGCTGCTTCGCCGCATAGTCGGTGCCGGTCAGCCCGCCGGCGCCGGCCCGGTTGTCGACGACGACGGGCTGGCCCATGTTCCCGGACAGCTTTTGCGCGATGAGCCGGGCGATCACGTCGCCGGAGCCGCCGGGCGGAAACGGCGTCACCAGCTTCAGCGGCCTGGCGGGAAAGCCCTGTGCGAACGTAAGGCCGCACCAGAAGACGAAGACGAGCCAGCGCATGCGCGGCTAGTTTATGCTCGCGCGATGGAAGAACGCGTGCAGTTCGCAAGCGGCGCGCTGCGGCTCGCCGGCATCGTCCACTTTCCGGCCGACATGAAGCGGGACGAGCGCCGCCCGGCCTTCATGGTGCTGCACGGCTTCGGCAGCAACAAGGACAACAGCACTTCCCGGATCGTCGCCGAGCTCTTCGCCGCGCTCGGCTACGTCGCGCTGCGCTTCGACATGCGCGGCTGCGGGGAGAGCGAAGGTCCGCGCGGGCGGGTGATCTGCCTCGAGCAGGTCGAGGACACGAGGAGCGCGCTAGTCTATCTGCAGAGCCGGAAGGACGTGAAGGCCGAGCGCGTCGCCGTCTACGGCCACAGCTTCGGCGCGGCGGTCGCCATCTACGCGGCCGGCGTCGAGCCGGGGATCGCGGCGTGCATCTCTTCCGGCGGCTGGGGCCACGGCGCGAAGAAGTTCCGCAAGCAGCACGAATCGCCGGAAGCGTGGCGGCGCTTCACCACGATGATGGAGAAGGGCCGGGCGATGAAGGAGAAGGGCGAGACGCTGATGGTGCCGCGCTACGACATCGTGCCCATCCGCCCGGAGCTGCGCTCGAACCTCGCGCCGGGCTCGATCCTCGAGTTCCCGTACGACGTGGTGGAGAGCATGTATGCGTTCACGGCGAACGAGGTCGTCGGCAAGATCGCGCCGCGGCCGCTCCTGCTCATGCATCCGGCCAAGGACACCGTTACGCCGACCGAGCAGTCGATCGAGCTTTTCCAGCACGCCGGGCAGCCGACCGATCTGCACCTCGTCGCGGGCGTCGACCACTTCCTGATGAGCGAAGGCAACACGATCGTCCTGGATCTCGTGCGCGACTGGCTCGCGCAGCATTTTCCGGTCCAATGACCCCGGAGCGCCTGCGGGCGCTGGTCGGCGACATCTTCGTGCGCGCCGGCATGGTCGAGGACAACGCGCGCACCGTCGCCGAGGTGCTGATCTGGGCCGAGCTGCGCGGCCTGGGCAGCCACGGCGTGATGCGCGTGCCGCGCTACGTCGAATGGATGCGGCGCGGCGACCTCAACGGCCGCCCGAATATCAGCACCCGCGAAAGCGGTGCGACCGTAACGCTCGACGCCGATCGAGCGGCTGGGCCCGTGGCCATGGTCCGTGCCGCGGAGCTTGCAGTGGCGAAGGCGCGCGATACCGGCATCGCACTCGTCCTGGTGCGCTCGACGACGCACACCGGCGCCATCGGCTACTACACGCAGCTCGGTGCGCGCAGCGGCATGGCCATGATCGCGATCACCGCGTCGGTGCCGAACATGGCGTACCACGGCGCGCGCGCCGCAGGCGTGTCCACCGCGCCGCTTTCCATCGCGGTGCCCGGCGAGGAGGAGCCGCTCGCCCTCGACATGGGCTCGGGCGTGATCTCGGTCGGCAAGCTCGCCCAGGCACGTCGCAGCGGCGAGCGATTGGCCGCCGGTTCTGCTTTGGACGCGAGTGGAGAACCCACGACCGACCCGCGCACGGCGACGCTGCCGCTGCCGCTCGGCGGTCCGAAGGGCTCGGGCCTCGCGCTGCTGATCGAGTGCCTCTCCAGCTTGCTCGCCGGCAACCCGATCCTGGCCGAAGCGCTGGAGGGCACGCCGAAGGGCAAGCGCCATTACCAGAACGCGCTCCTCATCGCGATCGACGTCGCGCGATTCCTTCCCTTGCCGGAGTTCAAGAAGCAGGTAAAGCGGCTGATCGGGGCAATCAAGGCGCTGCCGCCGCAAGCGGGGGCCGAGGTCCTGGTTCCGGGCGAGCGAGGCCATCGGCAGGCGCAGCGCACGAAGGACATCAGGCTGCAGGCGTCGGTGCTCGAAGAACTAAGCGCGCTGGCCAGGTCGCTCGGCGTCGAGGTACCGGTGTGAGAGTTGCGCTGCTGGCCCTCCTTTTCTGTGGGCAGGCGTTGGCGCAGCCGGCAAGGCTCATCCACCTCATCGTGCCGTTCCCGCCCGGCGGGACTGCGGACGCCTTGTCGCGGCTCGCGGCCGAGCGCATGGCACCGCTGCTAGGCCAGCAGATCGTGGTCGAGAACCGCGCCGGCGCCGGCGGCAATCTCGGGGCGGAGCAGGTGTGGCGCGCCGAGCCCGACGGCCTCACGCTGCTCTCGTCGCCGCCCCACCTGCTGACGATCAATCCGCTCCTCTACAAGCTGAATTTCGATCCGGCGAAGTTCGTGCCGGTCGGCATCATCGCGACGTATCCGAACGTGCTCGTCGCCTGCGCGAAGGTGCCGGCCGAAAGCTTCGACCAGCTCATCGAGCTCGCGCGGGCCAATCCCGGGAAGCTCAGCATCGCGTCGCAGGGCAACGGCACGATCGCGCACCTCTCGGCGGAGCAACTGAAGAAGATGGCGCAGATCGATCTGCTGCACGTGCCTTATAAGGGAACCGCACCGGCGCTCACCGATCTGCTCGGCGGCCAGGTCGACGTGATGTTCGACAACCTGATCACCCTGATGCCGCACGTGAAGAGCGGCAAGCTCAAGCTGCTCGGCGTCGGCGGCCCAATGCGCATCGCGTCATTCCCCGACGTGCCGGCGATCACCGAGCGGCTGCCGGGCTTCCGCTCGGAGACCTGGATGGGCCTTGTCGCGCCGCCGGGCACACCCGTAGCGGTCGCCCGACGCCTATCGGGCGTACTCACGAAGGTGATGGAAGATGCGGAGGTCAGGCGGCGGCTGGTGGACCTGCAGGCGGAGCCCGCGGGCTCGTCGCCGGATCAAATGGCGCAGACCATCCGGCAGGAAACCGAGCGCTGGACCGAAGTGATCCGCAGCGCCCGGATCACTATCGATTAAGAGTTGGCCTCGCGGTAGAGGCCGAGCGCGCGCATCGCCGGCAGATCGTCGAAGGAGAAGAGAACCGATTCCTCGTGCGCGCCATGGCGATGCAGCGCCCACGACGGCAGCGCGAAGATGTCCTTCTCCTCCCATTCGAAACGCTGGCCGGCGATCTCCGACCAGCCGCTGCCCTGCGCGACCTGGTAGATCACGCTGCCGGTATGCCGATGCGCCTGCGTCGCTTCGCCTTTGCGCACGAGCTCGAGCTGCGCGCCCATGGTCGGCATGATCGGTCCGCCGGTGAGCGGATTCTTGTAGATGTGGCGGTGTCCGTCCGCCTTGAGGGCGCGATAGGCCTCGTCCCACGAATACTTGAACTGGGGTGAGTAGGGCTTGGACCAGTTCTCGCGTGACAGCGAGCCCGGCTTCTGCACGACGTCCGGATGCACCTCGTAGAAGTTGGCATCCAGCGAGTTCATCAGCGGAATGTCGAGCCCGTCCTGCCAGACGCATTGCGTGCCGCTTGCTTCGACGCCGTGGTCGTGCCACGCGCCATTAGGTGTGAGGACCAGGTCACGTGCGCCGAGCGACATGCGCTCGCCGTCGACCGTGGTGTAGGCGCCGCGGCCGTCCATGATGAAGCGCAGCGCCGAGGCCTGGTGCCGGTGGGCGGAAGTGAACTCGCCCGGATTCATCACCTGTACGCCGGTGTACAGCAGGCCCGCGGCCGCGCTCCACTCCTTGCGGCCCGGATTGACGAGCATCACCACGCGGCGCGCGGCCTTCTCGGCCGAGACCAGCTCGGGCGCGCGGCGCACGAAGGGCTCGATGCGCTGCCACTTCCACAGCGTCGGTACCGATTTCGGCTGCGGCTGCCAGGGCTCGATCTCGTTCGCGACCGTCCACAGCGCGCCGAGCGCCTCGCCCTCGAGGCTGCGGTAATAGGCCTCGAGTTCGGGCGTGTCCTCGACGTTGGCGCGGCCGACGATGTTTTCGCGCTTCACGGATTGCCTTTCATCGGCGGCGGAAGGGCGATGCTGACTACAAAGGCACTCTTCGCCTGCTCGCCGGTCGCGTTGAAATAGCGAACATTGCCCTCTTCGGAAACGAGCCAAACTTCCTGGGCTCCCGCCGCGACATACGCGCCGATCTTCTCGTCGATCTCGGTCTGAGTATTCGACCGCGAAATGATCTCTACACAGATCTCCGGCGCCCGCAGGTACGGGGTTATTTCGCCGAGGTCCGCCATGAACGCTGCCGATGCCCAGACGACGTCCGGGACGCGGATTCCTATGCGGGTAAAGATGGAGCACTCGCTGATCACGACCCCATCGGGCAACTGGCGCATCAGCTCCCCGCCGATCGCCATCTGCAAGCGACCGTGACGGTTGCTCGCAGGGCTCATTTCCAGCTTGCCCCAGGCGTTTATCTCGATCTTGTAGGGCAGATCATGCAAGCTGGGGTCGCGCAACGCTTCCTCCCAGCGTGCGAGTAGGGCTTCGGGTGTAGCGAGATTCCCCATGAAAAAAAGTATACGCCCCTCTGTTAAACGCCCAGATAGCGGTGCTGCAGTTCCCGGTTGGCCGCGAGCTCGGCGGAGCTTCCGCTCCACACCACGCGGCCCTTCTCCAGCACGTAGTGGCGATCGGCGACCTTGGTTAACGCCCTCACGTCCTTGTCGATGACAAGGATCGAGAGGCCCTCGGCCTTGAGTCGTTCGATGGAGCGGTAGATCTCCTGGCGGATGAGCGGCGCGAGGCCCTCGGTTGCTTCGTCGAGGATCAGCAGGCGCGGGTTCGTCATCAGCGCCCGGCCGATGGCGAGCATCTGCTGCTCGCCGCCGGAGAGCTGGTTGCCGTAGTTCGACTGGCGTGCCTTCAATTGCGGGAAGAGTGAAAAGACGCGCTCGAGCGTCCACGGCCCATGACCGCGTGCAGTGGCGACGAGATTTTCCCTCACCGTGAGGTTGGGAAACACCTGCCGCCCCTCGGGCACCAGGCCGATGCCCGCCTTGGCGATGCGATAGGAGGCAAGACCGTGCATGCGTTTGCCGTCGAACTGGATGGTGCCGGCCTTGGGCGTGCAGAGGCCCATGATCGATTTGACGGTGGTGGTCTTGCCCATGCCGTTGCGCCCGAGGAGGCTCACGACTTGCGAGGCGGCCACATCGAGGGTGACGCCGAAGAGGACCTGGCTGCGGCCATAGGCGGTCTCGACGTCGCGCAGCTCGAGCATCACGCGTCCTCGCCGAGATAGGCCGTGCGCACTTCGGGGTTGGCGCGGATTTCCTCCGGCGCGCCCGTGGCGATGAGGCGGCCATAGACCAGCACCGAGATGCGGTCGGCGAGGCGGAAGACCGCGTCCATGTCGTGCTCGACGAGCACGATCGTGTAGCGCTGTCTCAGCGTGCCGAGGAAGCCGATCATGCGCTGCGACTCCTCGGCACCCATGCCGGCCATCGGCTCATCCAGCAGCAGGAGCCGCGGCCGGGTGGCGAGTGCCATGGCGACCTCGAGCTGGCGCTGCTCGCCGTGCGACAGGTTCGCCGCGAGCTCGCTCGCGCGGGCGCCGAGCCCGACGTCCTCCAGGATTTTCTTCGCAGGCTCCATCAACGATCGATCGCGACGCGCATCGCCCCAGAAGCGGAAGCTGTGCCCGGCGTGCGCCTGCACCGCGAGCGCGACGTTGGCGAGCGCGCTGAACTCGGGATAGATGCTCGTGATCTGGAAGGAGCGCGCCAGTCCCTTGCGCGCGCGCCGCGGCGCCGCCAGCCGCGTGATGTCCTCGCCGCCGAATACGATGCGCCCGCCGTCGGGGCGCAGGTTGCCGGCGAGCTGGCCGATGAAGGTGGTCTTGCCGGCGCCGTTCGGGCCGATGATGGCGTGCGTCTCGCCTTCGCGCACGTCGAAATCGATGCCGTCGGTCGCGCGCAGCGCGCCGAAGCTCTTCGTCAGTTGACGGACCGCTAGGATAGAAGCATCACGCATCGGGCTTGTACAGGATCCCCGCCAGGCCGCGGCGGAAGAAGATCACCGAGAGGATCAATAGCGGGCCGAGGATGACCTGCCAATGCTGCGTCCAGCCGGAAAGGAAATCTTCGAACAGCAGCAGGGCAAAGGCGCCCAGCACCGGCCCGGCGGTGCTCGCCATGCCGCCGAGGATCACCATGAACATGATGTCGCCGGACTGCTGCCAGCTCATCAGGCCGGGTGTGATGTAGTTCGTGTGATTGCCATAGAGCGCACCGGCGAGCCCGCACATCGCGCCGGCGACGACGAAGGCGGTCAGGCGGTATGGGTAGGGCGAGAAACCGATCGCGCGCGAGCGCGCCTCGTTCGATTTGGTCGCACGCAGCACGAGGCCGAAGCGCGAGTTGACGATGCGATGAGTCAGGACCACCGCGATCAGCATCAGCGCCAGGACCAGGTAATAGAACTGGACCGGGTCGTTCACGTCCACCAGACCCAGTTCGCTGCGGCGCTTGAGCCGCATGCCGTCGTCGCCGCCGAACTCCGCCACGGAAATGCCGAGGTAATAGAGCATCTGGGTGAAGGCGAGCGTGATCATGATGAAGTAGATGCCGTTCGTGCGGATCGACACCGCGCCGATGGCGAGCGCGACCAGCGCTGAAGCCAGCATGGCGACCGCGAAGTGCAGCCAGCCGTTGAAGAAGCCGTAGAAGCCGAGGATGCCCACCGCGTAGGCGCCGATGCCGATGTACGCGGCGTGGCCGAAGGAAACCATGCCGCCGTAGCCGAGAATCAGGTTCAGGCTGACCGCCGCGATCGCCAGGATCATGATCCGGCGCACGAGGTCGACGTAGAACGGCTGGCCGAGCGCGAGCAGCACCGGCGGCAGGACGATCAGGAGCGCGACGCCGATCGTCCAGCCGAGGATGCGCGAGCGCATCAGCCGCCTCGCGCCGGGAAGAGGCCTTGCGGCCGGAACGTGAGCACGAGCGCCATCAGGAGATAGATCAGCATCGAGGCGAGCGCCGGGCCCGCCGATTCGGCCGCCGGCGGCGAGATCAGCGTGCCGAGGAGTGGCTTCAAGAACGCGCGGCCCAGCGTATCGACGATGCCGATGATCACCGCACCCACGAGCGCGCCGCGCACCGAGCCGATGCCGCCGATGACGATGACGACGAACACCTGGATCAGGATCAGCTCGCCCATCCCGGGCTGCACGTTGTAGATCGGCCCGGCGAGGAGACCGGCCAGGCCGGCGAGCGCGGCGCCGAAGCCGAATACCACCGTGTAGAGCAGGCGAATGTTCACGCCGAGCGCCGCGACCATGGTGCGGTTGGTGGCGCCGGCGCGGATCAGCATGCCGAGACGCGTGCGGGTGACGACGTACCAGAGCGCGAGCGCCACCACTATGCCGACGACGATGATTGCGGCGCGATACATCGGGTAGCGCGAGCCGGTGAAGAGATCGATGTGCCCCGAAAGCCACGAGGGCCCGGAGGCGAAAAGCGCGGCGCGGCCCCAGATGATCGCCACGAGCTCGTTGAAGAAGAGGATCAGGCCGAAGGTGACGAGCACCTGGTCGAGGTGGTCGCGCTCATAGAGCGGACGCAGCGCGATCACCTCCACCAGCATGCCGACGACGAGCGTTCCGGCGAGGCCGAGGGCGACGCCGGCGACATAGGACCCGGTCCACTGCGTCGCGGCGACCGTCAGGTAGGCGCCGACCATGTAGAGGGAGCCGTGCGCCAGGTTGATGAGGTTCATGATGCCGAAGACGAGCGTCAGCCCGGCGGCCATCAGGAAAAGCATGACACCGAATTGCAGGCCGTTCAGCAGCTGCTCGAAAAGAAGCGACGCCATGATGAAAAAGGGCGCTTGCGCGCCCTTTTGCGGTTACCTGCGCAAGACCATCACTTCATCTTGCATTCTTGGTAGTACGCGTCCTTGTGCTTCTCGAAGATCGTCTTCTGGATGTGCATCTCGATGTCGCCGCTTGGCGTCTTCACCGATTTCAGCAGGTAGAAGTTCTGGATCGGGTGATGGTTGACGTTGTACTGGAACGGGCCGCGCAGCGATGCGAAGTCGGCTTTCTCCATCGCCTTCACCATGCCGTCGACGTCCTTCAAGTTGCCCTTGACCGCCTTGATCGCGGAATCAATCAGCATGATGCCGTCATAGCTCTGCGCGCCGTAGAACACCGGCAGCTTGCCGTACTTCTTCTTGTAGTCGGCGACGAAGCGCTGGTTCGCTGGATTCTTGAGGTCCGGGCTCCAGTAGCGCGTCTCATAGACGCCGACCGCCGCATCCTTGACGGCCGGAATCGAGATCTCGTCGACGGTATAGACGGTGTACAGCGGTAGCTGGCCGCGCAGGCCCGCCTGGTCGTACTGCTTCAGGAACTGGATGCCCATGCCGCCGGGCAGGAAAGCGAACACGGCCTTCGGATTCTTGGAACGCAGCTGCGTGATCTCGGCCTGGTAGTCCTGTTGCCCGAGCTTGGTGTAGTTCTCCTCGACGATGTTGCCTTTGTAGTAGCGCTTGAGTCCGGCCACCATGTCCTTGCCGGCCTGGTAGTTCGGCGCGATCACGTAGATGTCGTTCACGCCGCTGTCGGTCAGGAACTTGCCCATCGCCTCGGGCGTCTGGTCGTTGTTCCACGAGGTCGAGAAGTAGAGCTTGTTGCACTGGGCTCCGGCGAGCGGGCTCGCGCCGGCGTTGGTGCCGACCATGATGTGTCCCGCACCGGTGACCACTGGCTCGACGGCCAGCATCACGTTCGACCAGATGATCCCGGACACGAAATCGACCTGGTTTTTCTTCAGCATCTCCTCGGCGACCTGCACGCCGACGTCGGGCTTGACCTGGTCGTCGCCGTAGAACATCTCGACCGGCAGGCCGCCGACCTTGCCGCCGAGGTGCTCGATCGCGAGCTCGACCGATTCCTTCATGTACTGGCCCATCACGCCTTGCGGGCCGGAGAACGTGCTGATGAAGCCGATCTTGACCTTCTGCTGGGCCGCCGCGGGTCCGGCGAACGCGAATGCGCCGATGACGGCGCCGGCAACAAGCGAACGCAATGCGCTACGCATATTTATCTCCTCCTCCTGCGAACGAGTCTATCACGCCAGTTTCTTCGTTCGCTCCTGGCGGACGAAGGGCAGCGCGACCATCTTGGCGCGGATGCGGAAGGTCGGCTCGTCCGAAAATCCGCCCCACAGCACCTCGACCTCCGTGTCGGGCTCGATGCGCCGGTCGAGGCGCGCGAGCGAGATCATGCGGCGCAGCGTCGGGCTGTAGGCGAAGCCCGAAGCCCAGCCGAGCTCCTTGCGATCGGCCAGCACCTTGAGGAACTGCACGCGGAACTGGCCCGTGGGCAGATCGGGCGGCGGCGCGGCGGGCGAGTCGCGGAACTGCGCGGCGTAGAGCTCGCGCATGTCTTCGTTCGACCAGACGAGTCCTATCAGCCGGCGCCGCGGGCCGCCGGCATCGGCTTCGCGCGCGAGCGCTGCGCGGCCATGAAATGCATTTTTCCGAAGGCTTATGGTGTGCGCCCAGCCGAGCTCGACGGGAGAGCAGAGCTGCTCGGCGATCACCCAGTCGATCGCGGCAAGCTCGTCCGCCGCCATCCAGTGGCCCATCATGCGCTTTAGCTGCTCGGGCGAGCCGCGCGCCGGGAGGAAGTCGCGGATCACCGTGGCGATGCCGGTCTCGGTGTGGCCGATCATCTGCGCCTTGAAGCCGAGCTCGCGCAGGCCGAAGTCCTTGCCTGCCTCGCGCAGCTTGCGCCAGAGCTCGTGCGCGCGGCCGTTCTCGGTGCGCATCATGAATTCGTAGCCGACCTCGCCGGTGACGCCCTGGCGCGCGACGAGGGTCTCCGCGCCGAGCAGCGCGATCTTGCGGAAACGCGAGAAGCGCAGGTCGCGCCATTTCTCGCCGGTAAGGGCTTCCAGCACGTCGGTGGACTTCGGCCCCTGCAGGGCATAGCAGGTGTAGTCCGGCGTCACGTCCTGCAACTCCACCTTGAGTCCGCTTTTCTCGCGCAGGAATTCGAGCCATTTCAGCCCGGCCGATTGCGTGAAGATGTATTCATCCTCCGCGAGCTTGAGCGTGAGGCCCTCGATCGCGACCTTGCCGGCCTCGTTCACCATCGGCGTATAGACGATCTGGCCGGCCTCCTGCTTCGACAGGTCCTTGACCGTCGCGTAATCCATGAAGCGCGCCGCGTCGACGCCCCGCACCCGGGTCTTGTTGAGCCAGCTCCAGTCGCCGATCACGGCGGCTTGCCGCAGCGCCAGGGACTCCTTCCACCACCTCGTGTATTCGTAGGCGATGAGGTAGCCGGCGTTGATGTGCCCCCAGATCTGGCTCGCGTTGGTCTCGGCCTGTGCGGGTGCCGCCGGCGAGCCGAAGTAGGGACGTTCGACGAAGGCGAGCTTGCCAAGCTGCTGCGCCTTCTCGTACTGTTCGCGGAAATCAGGCATCAGCGACACTCCATGGAAGCCAAGCGCAGCATTATCGATTACCTCGCCGGCCATGCGCGGCGCAGTCCGGCGAACGTCGTCGTCCATTTCAAGGACAAGAAGCTGACTTTCGCCGAGCTCGAAGAGCGCAGCGCTCGCGCGCGCGGCGCGCTCGCCGCGCTCGGCGTCGAGCCCGGCGATCGGGTCGCGCTCCTGATGAGCGACTGCCCCGAGATGATGATCGCCATGCTCGCGGTGACGGGGCTCGGCGCGATCGTGGTTCCGTGCAGCACGATGCTGAAGCCCGCCGAGATCCAGTACCTGCTGGAGGACAGCGGCGCGAAGCTCGTCATCGCGACGCCCGAGCACGCGGAGAACGTAAAGGCCGCCAAGGCACGGCAGATCGTCGTGGCGCCCGATGAGTTCAACCGATTGCTGGAGAAAGCCGCGCCCGCGCCGCTCGGCAAGTTCGATCGCGACACGCCCTGCCTCATCCTCTACACCTCGGGCAGCACGGGCTCGCCCAAGGGCGCCGTGCACCTGCACGACCATCTGCCCGAGACCGTCGAGCGCGTGGCGCGGAAGGTGTATGAGCTCGGTCCGGACGATCGCATCTTCTCGTCCTCGCGGCTTTTCTTCGCCTATGGGCTCGGCAACAGCTTCTCATTCCCGATCGGCATGGGCGCCTCGGTGATCCTGTGCAGCGAGCGGCCGACGCCGCCAGTGATCGCTTCGCTTTTCGCAAAGTACAAACCCACGGTCTTCTTCGCAGTGCCGGCGGTATTCCGCGGGCTGGTCGAATATGCACGCGCCGGCAACAAGCTCGAGACCGGCTCGATCAAGTTCTGCGTCTCGGCGGGCGAGGTGCTGCCGGTCGCGACGTGGAACGACTGGAAGGAAGTGAGCGGCGTCGAGATCATCGAGACCATCGGCACTACCGAGCTCCTGCATGCGTTCATCCACAACTTCCGCGGTCGCAACCGGCCCGGCAGCTCGGGCATTCCGCTCGAGGGCTACGAGGTCAAGCTCGCCGACGAGCATGGAACCATCGTGCAGGGCGCGGGCCGCGGGCGTCTGCAGGTGAAGGGACGCAGCGCTATTCCCTACTACCTGAACAAACCGGAAAAGACCAAAGAGCTCATCCACGACGGTTGGGTCACGACGGGCGACATCTACCGGCGCGACGAGGAAGGCTTCTACTGGTTCGAGGGCCGCAGCGACGATCTCTTCAAGTGCTCCGGCATGTGGGTGTCGCCGGGCGAAGTCGAGGAAGCGGTGATCACGCATGCGGCGGTGCTCGAAGCCGCGGTGGTCGCCGAGGCCGACGACAAGGGCGCCACCATCGCCGCCGCTTACGTTGCTCTTCGCCCGGGTCACTCTCCGGGAGACGGCCTATCGAAGGAAATAATCGATCACGCCGCCAAGAACCTGCCGCGGTTCAAGCGTCCGCAGCGCATCCACTTCATGGACGCGCTGCCGCGCACTGCGACGGGCAAGGTGCAGCGCTTCAAGCTGCGCCAGATGTCGGCCAGCAAGTAATTCCGTAGTAAGTGCAGAATTAAGCGACCTTGGCCGGCTGCTGCTCTTCCCTTACCAGTCGATCGATGATCTGCCGCATGGCAATCCATGCCTTGTCCTGCCCCAGGTTGACGGGTGCGGGCGCGGGCCGCAGGTCGATGTTGACCTGCTGCGCCTTCACCATCGCCATGTCCTGCAGGAAGATGTCGCGCACCTGCACGCGCAGCATGTCCGAGAGCCACGGCTGGTCGAGCTTGAAGTTGTAGGCCTGCGCGAAGAAGTAGTGCGCGGTCTTCTCGGTCTCCGGCGTGATGGCGTTCAGGTTCCACATGTTCATCCAGCGGCTGCCGCGGTCGGCGACCGAGCGCATGCCCGAGCCGGCGGGCGCCGAGCCGACGTCGAGCTTGACGAAGCACGGCGGCGCGAAGTGCGTGATCTGCCAGCGATCGACGTTCAGGTCATCGGGGAATTCACCCATCTGCTTGTGGAAGGGCGCGGGCGGCTTGTCCATGTCGTAACGGGCCACCTGGATGCGGTCGCCCTCGCGCGTCACTTCGAACTCGGAGCGAGCAAAGGAGCCGGTGCCGAGGCTCTCCGGGTGCAAGAACGGCAGATGCGTCGTGTCGAGGAGATTCTCGACGAGCAGGAGGTAATTGGACGGCACATGCAGGTAGTTGCCGCCGAAGCGCCACTTCGGATCGTCCATCCAGTGGAAATCCTCGACGAGCGCCGGGTCGGCCTTCGCCGGATCGCCCATCCAGAGCCAGATCCAGTGGTTCTTCTCGACGGCCGGATACGACTTCACCTTCGCCGAGGGCGGGATGCGCTCCTGGCTCGGCACTCTTACGCACTTGCCCGAAGGATCGAACTGCAGCCCGTGATAGGGACATTGCACGATGTTGCCGATGAGCTTGCCCATCGAGAGCTGTGCCTGGCGGTGGCAGCAGCGGTCCTCGAGCGCGACGACGCTGCCCTCGACGGTGCGATAGAGCACCACCGGCTCGTCGAGCAGAACCCGCCGCAGCATGCTGCGGCCGATCTCGTGATCCCAGGCGGCGACGTACCACGCGTTGCGAACGAACATGGGCTCCTCCTGGTTTTAGTTTAGTACGATTCAATCGTGCTCAGGCTGGTCGCAGTCAGCAAGCGCTTCGGCGGGCGGCCGGTCCTGGACCAGGTCTCGCTCGAGGTGCGCGCGGGCGAATACGTCGCGATCCTCGGCGAGTCGGGCATCGGCAAATCGACGCTGCTGAATGTGATCGCCGGCCTCGAGCCGGTGGACGGCGGGCAGATATTCTTCGGCGACCAGGAGCTGACCCGGCTGGACGACGACGCGCTGACGCTCCTGCGGCGCAACCTCTACGGCTTCGTGTTTCAGGCGTTCCACGTGCTGCCGCAACTCTCCGTCGAGCAGAACGTCGGGCTGCCGCTCCTTCTTCGCGGTATCACCGACCCGGCGAAAGTAACGAGCATGATCGGCGCGGTAGGACTGAGTGGAAGGGAGCGCAGCGCGCCGCGGGAGCTCTCGGGCGGCGAGCTGCAGCGCGTGGCGATCGCGCGTGCGCTCGTCGGTAGCCCGAAGCTCGTGCTGGCCGACGAGCCGACCGGCAACCTCGACCCCGAGAACGCGCGCCAGGTGCTGGCGCTCTTCCAGGCACAGGCGAAGGAGCAGGGCGCAGCGGCCATCCTCGCCACGCATTCCGAGCAGGCGGCGGCGGCCTGCGACCGGCGCTACCGCCTCACCGCAGATGGAATAGTCGCTATTTACTGAACAGTCTGCGAGCGGGGAAGGGCAGCGCCTTGGCGCCAAGCGCTTCCTCGATGCGCAACCCCTCGTTCCATTTCGCCATGCGCTCGGAGCGCGAGAAGCTGCCCACTTTCAGCTGGCCGACGCCCCAGCCCACGGCCAGGTGGACGATCGAGACGTCCTCGGTCTCGCCCGAGCGCGCCGAGACGATCGCGCGATAGCCCGCGTCCTTGGCCGCCTGCCAGCAGGCGAACGTCTCGGTCAGCGTCCCGACCTGGTTCGGCTTGAGCAGCACCGCGTTGCACGCCCCATTCGCGCTCGCCACACGGTCGGCGGAAGTGACGAAGAAATCGTCGCCGACGACCTGGATCCTGCCGCCCGCCGCTTTGGTGAAGGCCTGCATCGCGGCGGCGTCGTCCTCGGCGAACGGGTCCTCGATCGAGACGATGGGGAAGCGCTCGATCCAGCGCAGCAGCATGGCGTGCATCTGCTCCGCGCTGAGGACACGGTTCTCCAGCGCAAGGTGATAGCGCCCGGCGCGATGGAGCTGAGTCGCGGCAATGTCGAGCGCGATGCCGGCATCGACGCCGGGCTCGAGGCCGGCGTCGGCGATGGCGCCCACGAGTTCGGTCAATCCTTCTTCATTGGTTTTGAAGGCGGGCCAATATCCGCCCTCGTCGGCGACCCCGTGCAGCGCGCCGCGCTTTGCGAGGCGCGCGCCAGCGGCGGCGTAGATCTGCGCGGTCCAATCGAGGGCCTCGCCGAAGCTGCCGGCGCCGATCGGCACCACCATGTAGTCCTGCACGTCGACCCGGCCCCGCGCGTGCGCACCGCCGCCGAAGATCTGGATCTGCGGCACGGGCAGCGCGACTCGGCTGTCGCCGGACAACTTCTTCCACAGAGGGATTTTCTGGGCGGCGGCGTCGGCGTGAGCGCAGGCAAGCGAGACGGCCACCATCGCGTTCGCGCCGAGGCGGCTCTTGTCGGACGTGCCGTCGAGCTCGATCAGTCGCTCGTCGATCGCCTTCTGGTCGGAGACGCTGAGCGCACGAATTGCGTCGCGGATGAGGCTGTTGATGTTCTTTACCGCCATCGCCGCGTCGAGCGATTGCGCTTCGCGCGAGCCGGTGGAGGCGCCGATCGGCGCGATGGCGCGGCCGCTCGCGAGGCGCGTGGTGCCGCGCCCGACCGTTACTTCCGCTTCCACGGTCGGCCGGCCGCGCGAGTCCCAGACTCGCCGGCCTACGACGTCGAGTATTCGAGCCATGCGTTGTGCAGACCGAGGAGCGTGCGCTCGCCGCGCGCGAGCAGTTTGCGCGCAGCGTCGCGCACCAGGGACTGGCCCGCGGCGTCCAGGTATTCGACCGGCGATTTGCCGTCCACGCGACCGAGGAGGAGCCCCGGAAGCAGCGTCGCCGCGCGTTCTTCGACGGCCGCGGCCGGCTCCCACGTGACGCCGCGCAAATAAGCGGAGTAGAGCGCGATGAAACACTCGAGGAAGCCGGCGCGCGCCTGGGGCACCCAGACGGATTTCAGGAACATGTGGTTCAGGCAGAAGGCGAGATCGAACGCGGGGTCGCCGTACCACGCGCACTCGGCGTCGAGGAAGACCGGCCCATGGGGCGCGACCAGGATGTTTTTCGGGCTCACGTCGCCGTGCACGAGGCAATGCTTCGAGGCCGCCGTCCGTTGCACCAGGCGTTGCAGGACATCGGCGAGATCCGGATGCCTCGCCGCGCTCGCGACGAGGTAAGGCTCGAGGCGGATGGCGTAGAAGATGGCATCGGTAGGAAAGGCCTGCTCGACCTCGCCCTTGCCGGCGGTTGCGCCATGGATCGCGGCGAGTACGGAGCCGGCCCTGGCGGCAAACGGGGCGTTGGCTTTGCCCTCGCGCAGCAGGTTCTTCCACACCGGGTAGTCGAGATACTCCATGGCGAAGAGCCCGGCCGCGTCGTCCCAGGCGAGCACCTTCGGCGCGCAGCCCGCGACGGCGCGCGCGGCGGCCTGCATCCACTGGCGCTCATAGCGGTTGCGCTCGATCGGCGCTTCCCAGACCTGCGCGACGCGCAGGCGCGGCAGTGCGCGCTTTATGCAGATGCGCTTGCCGGCGAGATTGACGCGCCAGATATCGGACGAGACGCCGCCGGGAAGCACTTCCATGCCGGTGGGCGAGCCGAGACCGGCGCGATGCAGGAATTCGCTGATCAGCGCCTCGCTCAGGGCGCAAGCCGCTCCACGGTCCAGACCGTGGCTGCGCGTCTATAGAGAAGACGGTCGTGCAGCCGGTCCGCGCGCCCCTGCCAGAACTCGATCTCGGTCGGCAGGACGCGATAGCCGCCCCAGTGCGGTGGGCGCGGGGGCGAATCGCCATAGCGCCGGCGCGCCTCGCCCATGGCCTTCTCCAGGATCGTTCTCGAGGCGACGGGCTCGCTCTGTGCGCTCGCCCAGGCGGAAAGGCGCGCCCCGAGCGGACGGCTGGCGAAGTAGGCGTCGGATTCGGCGGCCGCGACGCGCTCGATCCTGCCGTCGATGCGCACCTGGCGCTCGAGCGGCGACCACATGAACACCAGGCAGGCGGCGCCCCGCGCGTCCAGCTCGCGCGCCTTACGGCTGTTGTAATTCGTGAAGAAGACGAAGCCGCCGCCATCCACGCCCTTCAGGAGCACCACCCGGGCGCTCGGCCTGCCGCTCGAGTCGGCGGTGGCGAGCGTCATGGCATTGGGCAGCGGCAGCGCCGCGCTCAGCGCATCCTCGAACCAGCGCTCGAATTGACGCATAGGATCGCGATCTGCATCGGATTCCGAGAGGCCGGCGCGCATGTATTCCTGGCGCAGAGCGGCGATGTTCATGCCGGGATTTTAAGGTGCGAAATGCAGCGCCCGAGGGAAATCCACTCGTTTTCCCTCTGAAAGTCGTTGACACGCCCTCTGGAAATCGGCATCTTCTCGTCCACCGCTGCAGACGGCGGGAACCCGGGATCGAAATCTCAGCGAACGTCAGAGGAGAAAAGTAGATGGCGAAGAAAAAAGCGAAGAAGGCGAAGCGCAAACCAAACGCCGCCTTCATGAAGCCGATGTCCCCCAGCGCCACCCTTGGCGCCGTCGTGGGCTCCGGCAACATGCCGCGTACGGAAGTGACCAAGAAGATCTGGGGCTATATCAAGCGCCATGGCCTGCAGGACAAGAAAAACAAGCGCATGATCAACGCCGACGACAAGCTCAAGGCCGTCTTCGGGGGCAAAGGTCAGGTCTCGATGTTCGAGATGACCAAGCTCGTGAGCAAGCACCTCAAATAAACGGTTTCAAGGGAAGCACAAAAAGGCCGGGTCCGCCCGGCCTTTTTATTTGCGGTGGTACGAGGTGACGCGCTCGACTTCGTTCTTCGAGCCGAGGATCACCGCCACGCGCTGGTGCAGCGCCTTCGGCTCGAGGTCGAGGATCCGGCTGCGGCCGTCGGTCGCTGCACCCCCCGCCTGCTCGACGATGAACGACATGGGATTCGCCTCGTACATGAGGCGTAGCCGCCCGTCCTTGTTCTTGGAGTCGCGCGGGTACATGAAGATGCCGCCGCGCGAGAGCACGCGAAACACGTCCGCCACCATGGAAGCGACCCAGCGCATGTTGAAGTCCTTGCCGCGCGGGCCGTCCTGGCCTGCCAGGCACTCGTCGATGTAGCGCTTCACCGGCGGCTCCCAGCGGCGCATGTTCGAGGTGTTGATGGCGAACTCCGCGGTGTCGGCCGGAATCCTGATGTTCGGGTGCGTCTGCACGAAGGTATACGTCTCGCGGTCGAGCGTGAAGCCGTGCACGCCTTCGCCGACCGTCAGCACGAACACCGTCGTCGGTCCATAGACGGCGAAGCCCGCCGCCACCTGGCGGCTGCCCGGCTGCAGGAAGGCGCGCTCTTCGGGCTCGCAGTATTTTCCTTCGGGGGTCTTCGGGCAGCGCAACACAGAAAAGATCGTGCCGACCGAGATGTTGACGTCGATGTTGGACGAGCCGTCCAGCGGATCGATCAGCAGGAGGTATTCGCCGCGCTTGTAGGGCTCGGTGATCGGCACCGGCTTCTCCATCTCCTCGGAGGCGAAGGCGGCGAGGTTGCCGCCCCAGACGTTCGCCTCTAACAGAATCTCGTTCGACAGCACGTCGAGCTTCTTCTGCGCCTCGCCCTGCGCGTTGTCGGTGCCGGCAGCGCCCAGGCCGTCCGCGAGCGCGCCTTTGTTGACGCGCGTGCTGATGGCCTTGCACGCGCGCGCGATGGTCTCGAGCAGCAGCCGCAGGTCGGCGTTGATCAGGTTGTGCTGCTGCCGCCCGACAAGGAACTGCGTGAGGGTGACGCGCCGCATCGGCGCCGATTCTACCTTCAGGCGCTCGCGAGGCGAGGCTCGCCAGCGTCTGTTTCGAGCATTGCGAGGAGCTTTTCCTCCACCACCGGCGGGCTGCAGTAATAGCCCTGGTAGGCGAGGCAGCCCTCGCGGCGCAGGAACTCGAGCTGCTCGCCGGTCTCGACACCCTCGGCCGTGACATCCATGCGCAGGCTGTGCGCCATCGCGAGCACCGCGCGCGCGATCGCCACGTCGTCCTCGTGATCGGGCAGATCGCGCACGAAGCTGCGATCAAGCTTCACCGTGTTGATGGGAAAGCGCTTGAGGTAGCCGAGCGAGGAGTAGCCGGTGCCGAAGTCGTCCATCGAAAGCCGGGCGCCGAGTTCGCGCAGCTTGCGCATGATGCCCACGGCGGCTTCCGGATCGCGCATCACCATGCTTTCGGTGATCTCGAGCTCGAGGCGCGCCGGCTCGAGCCCGGACTGGCGCAGCGCCGCGGCGACCGTGGCGAGCAGTTCGGCATCGGAGAACTGGCGCGCCGAGAGGTTGACGGCAATCGAATAGGAGCCGTCCCAGGCAGCGGCGCGCATGCAGGCCTCCTTAAGCATCCAGCGGCCGATCGACACGATCGCGCCGGTTTCCTCGGCAAGATCGATGAAGCGATCGGGAGCGAGGAGGCCGAGGCGCGGATGCTGCCAGCGCACGAGCGCCTCGGCGCCGCGGATGGCGCCATCGGCCACCGCGACCTTCGGTTGATAGAGCACGCGCAGCTCGCCGCGCTCCACCGCGTGATGCAGGTCGGCCTCGAGCGCGAGGCGCTCCTCGGCGTGCTCGCTCATCTGGCGCGTGTAGAAGCTGTAGCAATTGCGCCCGAGCGCCTTGGCGCGGTACATCGCGATGTCGGCGTTGCGCATCAGCGTCTGGGCGTCGCGTCCGTCGCCGGGCATCGCCGCCAGGCCGATGCTCACCGAGAGGGCGAGCTCGCGCCGTTCCAGCTCCAGCGGCCGCGCCACCGCGTCGATGATCTTCTGCGCTACTTCCTGCAGCGCCTCGACGGCGGGCACGCTCTCGATCAGGGCGACGAACTCGTCGCCGCCGAGGCGCGCGACGATATCGCTCTCACGCACGCAGCCGCTGATCCTGCGGCCGACCTCGCGCAGCGCGCGATCGCCGACCGGATGGCCGAGCGTGTCGTTGATCAGCTTGAAGCGGTCGACGTCGATGAACAGTACGGCGAGCGTGCGTTTGTGGCGCTCGGCCTGCGCCAGCGCGTGGCCCAGGCTTTCGGTGAAGAAGGCTCGGTTGTAGAGCCCGGTCACCTCGTCGCGCGTCGCCATCGCATGGATCGTGCCGATGGCGTCCTGCAGCTCGCGATTCCTCTCGCGCAGCCGGTCGCGCAACGCGCGGATCCGGCCGCCGACCACGCCGAACCAGGGCAGTGACACCGCGAGCAGGAACCAGTTGAACCATTCCTGCTTTACGTTCGTGATCGCCTCGGGCCGCCAGTGCATCAGCAGGTTGATGACCAGGGCGTAGGCGGCGAGCGTGTACAGCGAGAGCGTCATCAGCTCGCGCGTGCTAAGACGGAACAGGCCGAACAGCACGACGAGGAAGCACAGCCCGAGGGAGATGCCGCGCCCGATGTCGACTTCGTAGAGCGCGATCATCAGCAGCGTAATGCCGAAGTAGAGCTGCAGCTTGGTGAGGCTTGGGTCGGGCAGGCGCAGGTTGAGCCCGCTCGCGAACACCACATAGAGCGCCGCATTCAGCACGACGATCGCGATGGAGAGCGTGAGCGCCGAGCGCGCATGCATGAAGTCCATGCCCTGCGCTGCCCAGAGCAACGCCAGGGTCAGCCCATAGCTGTAAACGGCGAGCTGGAAGCGCCGCAGGCGGGTCGCTTGCTTTTCTTCGGTGTTGCCCGAGCCCTGCGCCATGGGCCTCCCCTCCAGCGGCCGATTCTACGGCCGCCCAGCGGACCCCGCAGATTCAATCACGTGCGCTTTTTGGCAAACCAGGCGCCGCCGAAGAGCAGCGTCGCGATCAGCGCGAACACCGGCGTCATGCCGAGCGCGGCGGAGATCGCGCCGGAGGCGAGCGGGATGAAGGTCTGGCTGCCGTTCATCATCGTGGTGCGGATGCCGACCGCCTCGCCCTGGCGTCCGGGCGGCGACGCCTCATAGAGGAGGGCCATGATCACGGGCTGGGATGCGCCGAGCCCGAGGCCGAGCATGAACGACAGCGCGATGAGGAGCGGCACGCTGCTGACGAACGGAAACAGCAGGTACGCCGCGCCGGCGAGCGCCATCGCCGAGCCGATCAGCACCCAATGGCGCACACGGCGCACGAGCTGCGTCAGGATCGCGCGCACGGTGAACGTGGCGAGCGCGAAGGTGGACATCACGATGCCGATCATCGCCGCGCTGAGTCCGATGCGGTGGCCATAGAGCGGCATCAGGAAGCCGTAGATGTCCCACGCCATGTTGAGCAGCCCGCTCGCGATGAGCGTATAGCGCAGCGTCGGCAGGCGCAGCAGGTCGAAGACGCCGCTCGCGCGCGAGCGCACGCGCTCGGGACGCGGCAGCGGGCGCTTGCGCCGCGCCAGCATGACGAGCGCGATCACCGGAAATACGGCGAGGACGAGCATGGCGCCCGCATGGCCGAAGCCCTGGATCGCATAGCCGGCGACCAGCGGCCCGATGGAATTCGAGATCGAGAAGCCGAGCGAGAGCCACGAGAACACCACCGCCCGGTGCTCCGGCGTGGCGTAGGCGCCGAACACGCTGTTCATCGCGATGTGCAGGAGCATGAAGGAAGTGCCGAGCAGCGGGCTCGCGATGTAGAGCGTAGTGAGCGAGGGAAAAAGGAAAGGCAGCGTCGCGGCGCAGGCGAGCACCGCCATGCCGATCATGACCGGCCGCTTCGGCCCGACGCGATCGATCACACGCCCCGCCGTCACGGAAAGGAACATCGGCAGCACCGCGAAGAGGGCGAGCAGGACGCCGACGGTGAATTCGGAGGCGCCGAGCTCGAGCGCGAAGAGCGTCGTGGTCATCCGGCTGCCGACGAAGCACAGATGGCCGAGGACGTTCAGGCCAATGAAGTAGGCGATTTCCAAGGTCCGCCTTTACTACTTGTGCCAGACCGCCATGGCCACACCGACGCAGGTGACTGCGATGCCGGCGAGGGCCAGTGTGCCCGGCCACACGCCGAAGAGCGCGAACTCGAGCACCACGGCGAAGATGGGCGGAAGGTACATCATGCTCGTGACGCGCGTCGCCTCGCCGTGGCGCATGAGGATGTGCAACGCGCTCACCGCGAGGAACGAGGCGAAGATCACGAGGAAGACGAGCGCGCCGAGGAGCGACCCGCTCCAGCGCACGGCGAAGCCTTCAACGCCGACGGCGAGCGGACCGAGGACGAGCGCGGTCGCCGCGAACTGGATCACCGCCGCGGCCTTGAGATCCGCGTGCGGCGAGAAGGTGCGCTGGTAAAGCGTCGCCGCCGTTACCCCGGCGACGGCGATCAGGGTGGCGACGAGGCTGCCGGCCGAGACCTCGCGGATGTCGATCTTGTGCCACACGACGAGCGCGACGCCCGCGAGGCCGATGAACACGCCGGCCCACTGGCCGGGGGCGAGCCGCGCATGCATCCAGCGCGAGGCGATGATCGCCGTGAGGAGCGGCTGGGTGGAGATGACGAGCGCCGTGACGCCCGCCGACATGCCGAGGTACTGGGCGTAATGACTCGCCCCGAGCTGCACCGCGTGCATCAGGAGCCCGGCGACGACGAGGTGGCCGAGCTCGACCCGCGTCTTCGGCCAATGGGGCCTCCACAGCACCACGACCGGGGCGAGGCACACGAGCCCCAAACCGAAGCGCAGCGTGAGGAAGGTGAACGGCGGGGCGTACTGCAGCCCGATCTTCGTCGCCACGTAGCCGGAGCCCCACACCGCCACGAAGTACCAGGCGAGAAGCGCGTTCATTGGCAGGCGCGCATTCTACGGCGCGTCCTGCCGGAATCAGGCGCGGTTCAGCCCGGGTTTTGCAGCGCGGCGATGCGCGCCTCGAGCGGCGGGTGCGTGGCGAAGATCTGGGCGAGCCCCGATTCGCTCGAGATGCCGAAGGCCTTGACGCTGTCGGGCAGCCCGCCCGTCTGCAGTCCGCCGAGGCGCGACAGCGCAGCGATCATGGGCTGCGGTGTGCCGAGGAGGTTCGCCGAGCCGCGGTCGGCGCGGAACTCGCGATAGCGCGAGAACCAGGCCACGATCGCCGAGGCGAGGATGCCGAAGAGGATCTGGCTCACGATCATCGTGATGTAGAAGCCGGGGCCCACGCCGCGCTCGGTTCGGAACACCGCCTTGTCGACGATATAGCCCACCACGCGCGAGAGGAAGAAGACGAAGGTGTTCAGCACACCCTGGATGAGGGTGAGCGTGACCATGTCGCCGTTCGCGACGTGCGAGATCTCGTGGCCGAGCACCGCCTCGACTTCTTCCTTGCTCATCGCCTCGACCAGCCCGCTCGACACGGCGACGAGCGCTGAGTCCCTGAAGGCGCCGGTGGCGAAGGCATTCGCCGGCCCTTCGTAGATGGCGACTTCCGGCCGGCCGATGTGGGCGGCGTCGGCGAGCTTGTGCACGGTCTGCACGATGAAGTACTGGGTGGTGCCTTCGGAGCCGTCGATCACCTGGGCGCCGACCGACATCTTCGCGATGAACTTCGACATCAGGAGCGAGATGAACGCACCGCCGAAGCCGAAGATGGCCGAGAACGACAGGAGCGACACGTAGTCGATGCCGTTGGCCGTGAGCCAACGATCGAAACCGAGGACGCTCACGACGATGGACAGCACCACCATTACGGCGAGGTTGGTGGCGATCAAGAGCAGGACCCGCTTCATGGTTATTGGTTCTCCTTTGTCCGGGCTACTTGGGGGCGGATTGCACTGACTTCAAGATGGCCCGGGCCCCCTTCTCGGCTATGACATACGTCGGTGCGTTCGTGTTCCCGGACGTGATGCGGGGAAACACCGAGGCATCAATGACCCGCAGCCGCTCGGTGCCGTGCACTCGCAGCTCGTCGTCGACCACGGCCATCGTGTCGCGGCCCATCTTGCACGTGCCGACGGGATGAAAAATGGTGGTGCCGAGCTCGCCGGCGGCCTTGGCAAGCTGCTCGTTGCTCTCGTTTGAAACACCGGGCCTATATTCATCCGGCTCGTACCTGGCCAGCGCTTTGGCGGCCATGATGCGCCGGGTGAAGCGAATGCCGTCGACAGCGACCTTGCGATCGTCTTCGGTGGAGAGGTAGTTGAGGCGGATCTGCGGATAAGCGGCCGCATCGGGCGACTTGATGCGCACCCAGCCGCGCGAGCTAGGCCGCAGGTTGCACACCGAGGGGGTGATTGCCGGGAAGCTGTGCAGCGGATCGCCGAACTTGTCGAGCGAGAGCGGCTGCACGTGCCATTCGATGTTGGGCGTCGGCTGCGCCGCATCGCTCTTCGCGAACGCGCCGCATTGCGACGGCGGCATCGTCAGCGGTCCGGTACGAAAAAGAAAATACTCCGCCGCCATCGCCGCCTTGCCCCACAGGCTGTTGGCGATGCCGTTCAGCGTCTTTACGTTCTTGACCTTGTACTGCAACCGAACCTGCAAATGGTCCTGCAGGTTTTCGCCGACGCCCGGCAAATCATGAACCACGGGGATTTGCATCCGCTGCAGGAGCGCGGAGGGGCCAATGCCCGAGAGCTGCAAGAGTTGCGGCGAACCTATGGCGCCCGCGGCGAGGATGGTCTCGCGTCGCGCTTCGGCGAAAAAAGATCCTTTAGAGATGAACTCGATGCCCTGCGCGGTGCGGCCGTTCATGCGCACCTTGGCGACGTGCGCGCCGGTGAGCACCGTGAGGTTCGGCCGGTGGAGGACGGGCCGAAGGAAAGCGTTGGTCGCGCTCCAGCGCCGGCCGCGCTTCTGGTTCATCTGGAAGTAGGCGCAGCCGAAGTTGTCGCCGTTGTTGAAGACTTTCACTTTGGGAATCCCGCATTCGGCGGCAGCCGCTCGCCAAGCGTCGATGATGTCCCAGCGCACGCGCGGGTCCTCGATGCGCACTTCGCCGCCGGCGCCATAGCCGTCGGCCGGACCGCGTTCGTAGTCTTCGAGCGACCGAAAAATCGGCAGGACGTCGTCCCACGCCCAGCCGCGGTTGCCGAGCGAGGCCCAGTGGTCCCAGTCCTCCTTCTGGCCGCGCATGTAGATCATGGCGTTGATGGAGGAGCAGCCGCCGAGCACGCGGCCGCGCGCATAGTGGATCGAGCGACCGGCCAGATGCTCGTCGGGCTCGGTCTTGTAGCACCAGTCGGTGCGCGGATTGGCGATCGTGTAGAGATAGCCGACCGGGATCGGGATCCAGAAGTAATCGTCGCGCCCGCCCGCCTCGACGAGCAGGACGCGCGTATTCGGATCCCGCGAGAGGCGGTTGGCGAGGAGGCACCCGGCGCTGCCCGCGCCGACGATCACGTAGTCGAAGCTGCCGTACTCGCGCACCCACCCTATTCTAGGTGGGTAAAAAATTCAGGTGGGCGAAAGCCTCCGCCGCATCGTGTAGAGCCAGTCCATGAACGGCACGATGCGATAGCCGCCCACGGCGGCCTTCGCTTCGGTCGCCGCCGCGTCGTAGCGCACGCGGTGGAATTCCACGGTCCACGCGTCGCTGTCGAAGACGGCGAACTCGGCGAGCCGGTGCTCGCGCTTGCGCTGCGCGTCGACCGAGCCGGCGTTGATGAAGTAGACCCGGTCGCTCGCCAACCGGCATGCGCCGACCGGCAGCGCCTGGACGTCGCCGGCACTCACCTCGTAGAGGCGCGGCTCGTGGCTGTGGCCGAAGAAGCAGACGCGCGCGGTGGGGAAATCCTCGCGCAGGAGCTCGGCGTTGCGGCGGATGTGGGCCGGCGTCGTCATGTAGAGCTGCACGTCGCGCACGCCGCCGTGGACGAGGGCCATGCGTCCGTCGACCAGCAGACTGGCGGGCAGCGAACGCAGCCAGGCGATGCTCGCCGGCGAGAGGTGCCGCCGCGTGCGCTGGAGCGAATAGCGCGCCTTGTTCGAGCAGCGCTCGAAGCCCAGGCTGCCGGTGCCGATCAGGTCGTGGTTCCCTGCGATGACTTGCGCCTTGCGCGCGCGCAGGCGCGCGACGCAGGCATCGGGGTCGGCGTTGTAGCCGACGATGTCGCCCACGCAGAGAAGCCGGCGCACGCCCCGTTGATCGAGCGCCGCCAGCACGGCCTCGAGCGCTTCCACGTTGCCGTGGATGTCGCCTAGGACGCCGTAGAGAGCCATCTCATCACGCGGTGGCGCAGCCGGGAGAAGTGCCTGAGCTCGTCCCACAGCACGGCGAGCGCCGGCAACGGATCGCTCCAGGCGAAGAGGTCGTACACCTTGCGCGTGGAAAGGAGCGAGGCGAGCCAGGCGCCCGCGGTGAGCTCGCCGCGCTGGGCGAGAGCCCGATAGGCGAGATAGTCGAGGCGCGGCGAAAGCCACCGATAGCGCGTGCGCAGCTGCACGGGCGTCGAGCCCACGCCGCGCGTCACGTGATCGTAGGCGACCTGCGCCAGGTTCACGCCGCCCCGGGCGCCGAGGTAGTGCCACAGGTTGAATCGCGCGTTCACTTCCAGGAGGAAAAACTCGCCCGTGTCGGCGTGGCGCTTGAAATCCATCTTGAAGACGCCCTTCAGGCCGATGCGCGGCACGAGCGTGCGGCCGAGGCTGCCGAGCTCCGGATCGTGGGCGAGCTCGAGGTAGGAGCTGTCCCCCGTGAGCGGCGGATAGGTGCGGATCTTGCGGCCGATGAACGAGGCGAGGAGCTTGCCGCGCTCGTCGGCGAAGCCGTGGAACGACCAGAGCGCGCGGTCGTCCCCCGGGATGTACTGCTGAATCGTCAGCTCTTCGCGCAGCGACTGCGCCAGAGGATCGTGGAGGAGCGCATATCCATTGGGAAATACGCGCGCTTTGCCGGCGCCCTTGAAGAGCTGGGCGAAGACGGCCGAGCTGTCCCAGCCGGTCTTGCTGCGCGGCTTGACCAGCACCGGCGCTTCGAATTCCCCGAGTTGATCCCAGTCCAGCCGGCGCGGCACCGGCAGGTCGCGGCTCTCGGCGAGCGCCTGGAAGAGCGGCTTCGAATGCAGCGCGCGCGACAGCGCCGGGTCGCTGAGCACGAAGGCGTAGTAGGGCGCGAGGGCCTCGCGGTATTCCTGCACCAAGCCGAGCTGGTCGTCATCGCCGTAGATGAGCGGCACCCGCGTGCAGAGCGCCCCGGTGAGGATCTCGCCAGCGCGCAGCAGCCGCTCGAGCACCGCCTCGCGTTGCGCGATCGGTGGCAGCGCGCAACGACCGACGCAGTAGCGCGAGGCCATCGCCGGCGTGAAGGATTCGGCGGAGGCGACGATCACCGGGATGCCGGCCGTGCCGAGCGCGCGGACGAGGTTGATCCCGCCGAGCAGCAGGGCTGGCGGGCGGTGGGCGGAGAGCCGTCCGAGGTCGACCTTGAGAAAATCTTTCATGTCATGAGTTTCGGCGCGGGCCGGCGGAGGAGTCTTGCCTTCCATTGCGGCAGCCAGATGCGGCGCAGCCGATAGGCGATGCCGCCAGGGGTGTTACGGAACACGCGCACGCCGCGCGTGTTCCGGTACCCGGTGGCAAGCTGGTCTTTGTACCGATGCTCGCCTTTGAGAAAGTCGAATACTGCGCTGCCTTCGCCGATCGCATGCTCGAGGGCATGGCCGAGCAGGACCTTGCCCGGATTGGACTTCGCCAAGGCCGGATCGAAGCCCGCTTGCATGAGGTAGATCCGGTTGCGGAAGCGGTAGCAGTACGTGATCGCGGCGATCTCGCCGTCGAGCTCGAGGCAGTACAGGCGCAGCCAGCCGCGGCCGAAGGCGGACTTCATCGCCTGGCGGTGGAACTCGATGTATTCGGCGCTGGCGAAGGAGCCGCTGCCTCCGGCCGCCCGCCAGCGGCTGCGGTGCAGCGCCACGAGCCGGTCGATGGCGTGATCGAGATTTGCGGCATCGTCCCACACGAAGAAGCGCACCTTGTGCGCGGCCCCGGCTTTCTTGCGCGCGCTCTTGACGCGCGTGCGCCGGTCCGAGGTCAGCGACTGGAGGTATTCGCCCCACGATGCCGGCAGGTCGACGTACGCGACGCGCTCGGAGATTTCCGGCAGGCTCGCGCGGCCAGCCTCCATCGAGGCACGCTCGAGCGCGCACGCGAACACCGATTCCGGATCGATGTCGGAGAGCACGGCCACGTCGGAGCCCGAAAGGCGCAACGCCGCGCGCGCGAGCTTGAGGGCCACCGGCAATTCGCGGTCCGGCGCGAGCAACGGGCCGAGGTCGTCCGGATGCGTGTCGCCGCCGCTGCCGACGAAGCGCAGCACGCGCACCGGCACCCCCAGCATCACGACGCGCTGGACATAGAGCGCGACGATGCCGACGGTCTCGCCGCGCTCGAGCGCGACGAGGATGCGCAACGGCTGCTGAGCGCCGTAGACCTGCCACCACTGATACTGGAAGAGCCACGAATTGAAGACGCTTGCGGCCTTGGCGCGTGCGTGCAGGCGGTTCCACTCCGGCGCGAGGCGCGCGAACTCCTCGTTCGAGGTGAGGAACTGGACGGCGAGCTCGCCGCGCGCGGACGCGCCCGGCGCGAGCTCGGGCCGCGGAGCGAGGCCCGGAATCTGCGCTGCGCCGTTGTGCTGCATGCGAGACAGGCTCGCGCAAATGGTGCCGGGCAGCCATCGGTCAGGGGGAGCGAACGGCAGGGCCGAGTAGCCCATGCCGGCAGTGGAATAATGCCGCCTCGATCCTTCTATCGGACTATGGGGATGGGCCAAAGGATAGGCGTTGATCTCGGCGGGACCAAGATCGAGGCGCTGGCGCTGGATGACGCGGGGCGCGAGCTTTTCCGCAAGAGAGTGCTGACGCCGCGCGGCGATTACGCCGCGACGCTCGCGGCCGTCGCCGCGCTGGTGAACGAGATCGGCGCCGGCAGCGTCGGCATCGGCATTCCCGGCGCACTCTCCCGGGTCACGGGACGGGTCAAGAACGCGAACTCCACCTGGCTCATCGGCCGGCCCCTGAAGCAGGACCTCGAGCGCGCCCTCGGGCGCGAGGTGCGCCTCGAGAACGATGCCAACTGCTTCGCGTTGTCGGAAGCCATCGACGGTGCCGGACGGGATGCGCCGGTCGTCTTCGGCGTGATCCTGGGCACCGGCGTGGGCGGCGGCCTCGTCGTGCATCGCGAGGTGCTTCTTGGCCGCAATGCCATTGCCGGCGAATGGGGACACAACCCGCTGCCCTTGCCGACGGCGGGGGATCTGCCGCTACCGGCGTGCTACTGCGGCCGCGCGGGCTGCATCGAGACCTATCTTTCAGGCCCGGGACTCGAGCGCGACCACGAGCGGCTCACCGGCGAAAAGCTGGGCGCCCGCGACATCGCCGCGCGCGGCGGCCCGGCGCTCGAGCGCTATATCGAGCGCCTCGCGCGCTCGCTCGCCGGCGTGATCAATATCCTCGACCCGGACGTCATCGTGCTGGGCGGCGGCATGTCGAACGTCGAGCCGCTCTATAGCGAAGCGCCGCGGCGCTGGATGCGCCACGTGTTCTCCGACCAGGTGGCTACGCGCCTCGTGCGCAACAAGCATGGCGACTCGAGCGGCGTGCGCGGTGCCGCCTGGCTGTGGAACGATCTGACGTGCGGCGGCGACATCGGCCGATGATACAAGCTGTTACCAAATTCACGGGGCGCTGGTAGACCACGGCGCGCGAGGCGCGTTGAATGGTCACCACCTTCAACCAAGGAGTCGCCGTGAAATTTGCACACACCAGCATCGCCGCCGTTCTCGCGCTTGCCTTCAGCGGCGCGGCGTTCGCGCAGGCGGGCAGCGTCCAGCGCGACGCGAACCAGCAGCAGCGCATCGAGCAAGGCCTGCAATCGGGCAGCCTCAACACGCGCGAAGCCGCACGGCTCGAGCGCGAAGAGACGAAGGTCGAGAACGACCAGGCGCGCGCGATGCGCGACGGCAAGCTGAGCCCGGCCGAGAAGGCGCGCCTCGCCCGCGAGCAGAACAACGTGAGCCGCGACATCTACCGCGAGAAGCACGACGCGCAGACCGGCAACCCGAACTCCGCTTCCTCGCAGCGCATGCAGGCCGACGTCCAGCGCAACATCAACCAGCAGACGCGCATCGAGCAGGGCACGCAGTCCGGCTCGCTCACCACGCGCGAGACGGCGAAGCTCGAGGCCGGCCAGGCGCGCGACACGCGCGCCGAAGCCCGCGCCGGCGCCGGCGGCAACGTCAGCGCGACAGAGCAGCGGCGCATCCAGAAGAAGGAAAACCGCCAGAGCGCGCGCATCAAGCGCGAGAAGCACGACGCGCAAACGAAGTAACATGGCTGCATGGCCGATCTGAGCAAGCTTTGCCCCGGACTGCGGGGCGAGGCTTCGCTCATCGTCGGCGAGGAGCACACCGCGCCGCGCGTCGGCAGCGGGGCGATCCACGTCCTCGCCACGCCGGTGATGATCAACCTGATCGAGGCCGCCGCGCTCGCTGCGGTAGAGCGTCTGCTACCGACAGGTCATCAGAGCCTGGGCACGGTGCTGAACGTGCGCCACATCGCCGCGACGCCGGTCGGTATGCGCGTCACCGCCACGGCCACCGTCCAGCGTGTGGACGGGCGCACCGTTTACTTCACGGTGGAAGCACGCGACGAGCGCGAGCTCATCGGCGCTGGCACGCACGAGCGCGTCGTGGTGAACGTGGAGAAGTTCGACCAGCGGGTGAAGCGCAAGCTCAGCTTCAACCCGCCAGGGCTTTCGTGACGATCTCGGCCACGTCCTTCGAGAGGCCGTCCGTATCGCGGATGCGCTCGAGCTGCGCACGGGCTTTCGCCTGCCGCCCGGCGTCGAACTTCTTCCAGCGATCGAAGCCGCGTGCCATGCGCGCAGCGACCTGCGGGTTGAGCGCATTGAGCGCGATGATCTGGTCGGCGAGGAACGCGTAGCCGCCGCCGTCGGCGCCATGGAAGCGCACATGGTTGCCGTTGAAAGTGCGGATGAGGGCGTACACCTTGTTCGGCACCCTGAGGTCGAACGCCTCGTGCTTCAACAAGTCGCGTACACGAGCCAAGGTCTGGGGCAAACGGGAACCGGCTTGCACGGCGAGCCACTTGTCGACCACCAGCGGCTCGTCCTTCCAGCGCGCGTAGAACTCCCCCAGCGCCTTGTCGCGCTCGGGGCGGTCGAGCTGCGCGAGGCAGGCGAGCGCGGCCATGGAATCCGTCATGTTGTCCGCGCGCTTGAACTGCTCGTAGGCGAGAGCGGACATGCCGAGCTCGGAAAGGAAACCGAGGCAGGCGTTGCGCAGCGAGCGCCGCGCCATCGAGGCGGCATCGGGCTTGTACGGTTCGCGGCTCTGGAGCTTGCCGTAGGCGGCCTGCAGCTCGTCCTCGAGCCCCGAGGCGATCGCCCGCCGCAGGGTATTGCGGGCCGCATGCAGCGCGTCCGGCTCCACAAGCTCCATCTGCTCGGCGAGGAAGCTCTCCGAAGGCAGCGTCAACGCCTCGGCGGCGAAGATCTGGTCGCGCTCGCCGAGCAGCCGGCCCATCGCTTCCACGAACGCGGGCGAGGGGTTGCCACCCTTCTCGAGGATCGTGGACGCAGCCACGCGCTGTCCTGCTTCCCAGCGGTTGAACGCATCGTCGTCGTGCGCGAGAAGATGAAGCAGGTCGGCTTCGCTGTACGGATAGTTGAGGATTACCGGCGCGGAGAAGCGGCGCAGCAGCGACGGCACCGGGCGCGCTTTGAGACCGGGGAAGGTGAAGCGCTCCTCGGCCCGGCGCACGTGCACCAGCTGCTCGCGATCGCCGATCTTCACGACGAGCGGAACGTGGAATGGCGGGTTCATCGACTGCTTGACCCGCAGCGTGAAGGTGCCGTTTTCGTAGGCACCGTCGCAATCGAGCAGCGGCGTGCCGGCGGCGTCGTACCAGCGCCTGAACTGGCCCAGATCGACGCCCGAGGCATCCTGCATCGATTGGACGAAGTCGTCGCAGGTGACCGCCTGGCCGTCATGGCGCTTGAAGTAGAGGCGCATGCCGGCCTGGAATTTCTCTTCACCGAGGAGCGTGTGCTGCATGCGCACCACCTCGGCGCCCTTTTCGTACACCGTCATGGTGTAGAAGTTGCGGATCTCCATGTAGGACTGCGGGCGCACGGGATGCTTCATCGGCCCGGCGTCCTCGGCGAACTGGCCGGCGCGCAGCGCGCGCACTTCCTGGATGCGGGTCATCGCCGGCGAATAGAGGTCGGCCCCGTACTCCTGGTCGCGGAAGACGGTGAGGCCCTCCTTCAGCGAAAGCTGAAACCAGTCGCGGCAGGTGACCCGGTTGCCGGTCCAGTTGTGCAAGTACTCGTGGGCCACTACCCGGTCGATGTTGAAGTAGTCGACGTCGGTGGCGGTGTCGGCGCGCGCCAGCACGTATTTCGTGTTGAAGACGTTGAGGCCCTTGTTCTCCATCGCGCCGGAGTTGAAGTCGCCGACCGCCACGATGTTGTATTGGTCGAGGTCGAGCTCGAGGCCGAAGCGCGTCTCGTCCCAGCGGATGGCGCGCTTCAGGCAATCCATCGCCCAGCCGGCCTGGTCGAGCTTGCCCGGCTCGACATACACATAGAGCTGCTTCGTCTTGCCCGAGCGGGTTTGGATCGTCTCGGTCAGGTGCTCGAGCTCGGCGGCGACCATCGCGAAGAGGTAGGACGGCTTCGGGAATGGATCGTGGAACTTGGCCCAGTGCCTGCCGCCGGCCTCTTCGCCCGAACCGGCGAGGTTGCCGTTCGAGAGCAGCACGGGATAGCGCTTCTTGTCGGCGTGGATGGTGGTCGTATACGTGGCCATCACGTCCGGCCGATCGACGAACCAGGTGATGCGCCGGAAGCCTTCCGCCTCGCACTGCGTGACGAAGCCGTTCTTCGTCGCGTAGAGGCCCTCGAGCTTCGTGTTCTTCTGCGGCACGATGCGGCTCACCGTTTCCAGGGTGAAGCGCTCGGGCAGGTCGTAGACGGTGAGCCGCTCTTTCGTCACCTCATGGCGGGCGCTGCGGCCGTCCACCGTCGCGGAAACGAGCTCGACCTCATCGCCATCGAGCACGAGCGGATCCGTTCCACTGTTACGCCGCACGGCCAGCTTCGCGCGCACGATCGCGTGGTCGTTCTGGATATCGACATCGAGAGCCACGTCATCGACGCGGAACGCGGGCGGGGTGTAGTCCTTGAGGTGAATCGTCTTCGGTTGGGGTTCACGCATAGACGATATTTTAGGCGGTGCGCGCGGTGTACTGAGCCGGATCCAGCAGGCAACTTCTGTCCAGCCGGCCGCCTAGCGCGAACAACTTTGGTTCGGTGCGGAACTGAAACAGCCTGTAAAGCTGGAATTCAACGGTGTGGTCTATCGAGAAGCTCAGCTCGTTACGAGTAACAAGAAAGGGGGTTTCCTTCCCGAACCCGGTCGTCTTCACCTCGATGAATCTCTCCTTACCCGATGTCTCGAAGGACAAGACGTCGAAGCCGGCGCCATCACCGCGCGTCTCCGAAACAATTTCGATCCGGTCGGCAAGTTTTGGTTTCCCCAAGCGGCGAAGGCGCGCCACTTCAAACTTCGCGACGAAGCGCTCGCCCGCGGAACCGAGGGACCGGTTGCGTGCTTCCAGGGCAAGGTAGTCGACGCCGAGACGGGTCCTATATCCGGCGTCAGGGCTGCGGGCGGTATTGCGCTCCGCGGGCGGAGGCGGCTCGACCATTGCGGCAAGAACGTTTGGAGGAGCGCCTGGTGTGTCGGCAACTCTCGTCGCCTCGTGCTGGGCGAGGATCGGTAGTTCGGGCGAGGTCAGGAGTCTCTCGGCGACCACGTCGAAAAGCAGCTGCTGATAGTTGCTGAGCGGTTTGTAGCCTGCGACATAGGGAAAGCCCATTTCGATGAGCGCGGCGCTGATGTTCTGATGCTTGCGCTCGATCGAACCGTCTGTTCGGCCCTTCAACCGAGGTTTGAGCGCCCGTCTGTGTTCGGTCTTGTTGTAGGCCTGGTATTCCCGAGCATCGACAGATAATCGTCGACGATTGCGTGGACCTCCGCCGTGGACCAATCGGCCGACACGCGGCAGCGGTCAGGCGGCCTTGAGGGCCTTGAGACGGCGGATGCGGCCGCCGACCCGGTCTTCCTCGATCAGCAGATCGTAGCGGGCCTGGAGATTCATCCAGAACTGCGGCGTGGTGCCGAAGTAGTGGGCGAGGCGCAGGGCCGTATCGGCCGAGATGCCGCGTATGCCATGGACGATCTCATTGATCCGGCGCGGCGGTACGGAAATGTCCGTGGCCAGGCGGTACTGGGTGACGCCGAGGGGCTCGAGGAACTCCTTCTCGAGGATTGCGCCGGGGTGAATGGGTTTCAGTTTCGCCATGTCGTCACCTAGTGGTAGTCCACGATTTCTGCCTGATCGACTCCGCCGTCGTGCCACACAAAGCAGAGCCGCCACTGATCGTTGATGCGTATGCTGTGCTGTCCTTTCCGATCTCCGCTCAGGGCCTCGAGGCGGTTACCAGGCGGCACCTTCAAGTCTTCGAGACGGTGCGCGGCCGCCAGCATGTCCAGTTTCCGCCTCGCGACCGATTCGAAGGCTTTGAAGCGTCTGACCGTCTCGCGGTTAAAGAGCCGCTCCGTCTCCTTGCAGCGGAACGAGCGGATCATTGGACGTCATAATAACGGAACCCGTTAATACGGTCAAGCGGCACGCCGCTTTCCCGTGCATTTCCGACTGCGCGTGCCCTGCGACAGTGCCGGTGCGCACCGCAGATCGCGCGAGACGCAGGGAAAACCACTGGCATGCGACTTGCGAAGTACGGCCGTGCGAGTGCTTGTCGTCGACGAGTCGGTCGCGCGCGCGGAGACTGTTTGTGACGCGCTGCGCCTCGCCGGCTACGAGGTCGCCGCGGCGCTGACCTCTGCGCTCACGCTCTTCAAGACCATCGAAGAGCTGCGGCCCGATGTGATCGTCATCGATACCGATTCGCCGAGCCGCGATGTGCTCGAGCACCTGGTGGTGATGACGCAGCACACGCCGCGGCCGGTCGTCATGTTCGCGGCCGACGACGCGCGCGAAACGATCCGCGAGGCCGTGCGCGCCGGCGTTTCCGCCTATGTGATCGACGGCATCGATTCGAAGACAATTCGCGGCATCGTCGACGCGGCGGTGGCGAGCTTCGACCAGATGCAAGGCCTGCGCACGCAGCTCGCCGAGGCAAACGACAAGTTGAGCGAAAGGAAGCTCGTCGAGCGCGCCAAGGGCATCCTGATGAAGGCGCGCGGCATCGACGAGCAGGCGGCGTACGCGCTCATGCGAAAGCGTGCGATGGATCGGAAGCTTCGCCTCGGCGAGGTGGCCCAGCAAATGATCGACGCCGCCGATTTGCTTGGTGCATGAGTCATCGTGGCGCACTGCATCAGTGCGTGATCGTTTCTCAAAACCGCAAGGAAATCAATTGCCAGGCCATGGCATAGAGATTGCGTTTTAAGGACTGAACGGGAGGCAACGGTGCCTCCGCAACCGACAAAGGCGTCGGCGCCCCTTTTCTCTGGTGGGGGTAGCCGGCGCCTTTTGTTTTGGAAAAGTCTTTGGAAAAGGGGAAGCGATGCGCAAGCGGCAATTTCTCAAGGCGGCCGGAGCGAGCGCGCTCATGAGCCTGGTGCCCGAGGCGGTCCGTGTCGGCGCATGGGCGGCGGGATCCGACGCGCCGGAGAAGAAGGAAGTGAAGATCGGCTTCATTCCGCTCACCGACTGCTCATCGGTCGTGCTGGCTTCGGTGATGGAGTTCGACAAGAAATACGGCATCAAGATCACGCCGTCCAAGGAAGCGTCCTGGGCCGCGGTGCGCGACAAGCTCGTGAACGGCGAGATCGATGCCGCGCACGTCCTCTATGGCCTCATCTACGGCGTGCAGAACGGGATCGGCGGCCCGAAGAAGGACATGGCCGTCCTCATGAACCTGAACCACAACGGTCAGGCGTTCACGCTCTCGCGCAAGCTCTACGAGAAGGGCGTGACGGACGGCGCCTCGTTATCGAAGCTCGTCCACAGCGAGAAGGCGGACTACACCTTCGCGCAGACCTTTCCGACCGGCACGCACGCCATGTGGCTCTATTACTGGCTCGCCGCGCACGGCATCCATCCGTTCCAGGACGTGAAGGCGATCGTCGTGCCGCCACCGCAGATGGTCGCGAACATGCGCGTCGGCAACATGGACGGTTTCTGCGTCGGCGAGCCGTGGAATTACCGCGCCATCATGGACAAGATCGGTTTCACCGCGAACACCACGCAGGATTTGTGGCGTGACCATCCCGAGAAGACGCTCGGCTGCACGGCCGAGTTCGTCGAGAAATATCCGAACACGGCGCGCGCCATGACCGCCGCGGTCATCGAGGCCGGCCGCTGGATCGACAGTTCGCTCATCAACCGGCAAAAGACCGCCGAGGTCGTCTCCGACAAGTCCTACGTGAACTGCGAGAAGGACGTCATCGTCGCGCGCATCCTCGGTCGCTACGACAACGGCATCGGCAAGACCTGGGATGACCCGAATTACATGAAGTTCTACAACGACGGCTACGTCACCTTCCCGTTCCTCTCGGACGGCATGTGGTTCATGAGCCAGCACCGGCGCTGGGGACTCCTGAAGGAGGACCCGGACTACCTGGCCGTGGCGAAGAAGGTGAACCGCATCGACCTCTACAAGGACGCGGCGGCGATGACGAAGACGCCGTTGCCGAAGGAGCCGTTCCGCACGGCGAAGCTGATGGACGGCGTGGTGTGGGACGGCAAGGACGCGAAGAAGTACGCGAGCACGTTCAAGATCAAGGTGGCCTGAGTGGCGGCGGTCGCGCTCCGTAAAGACGTGATTCCCCTACGGACGAGCCCGCCGCACCCGGCGGCGAAGATGCTCGGCGAGCGCGCCGATGCCGCACGAGCGCGCTTCGAGGCCTCCACCGGGTACCGGCGCACACGCGCGCCGGAATGGCTCCTTGCCGTGCTCGCGCCGATCGTCGGCATCGCCGTGTTCGTCGGGCTCTGGGCCTTGATCGCGAAGCAGGGCGGCCGCATCCCGGATCCGATCACGGTTTGGCATGCGGCGGTGAAGATCTTTGCCGATCCGTTCTACAGCAAGGGTCCGAACGATCAGGGCATCGGCTGGAATGTGCTTTCGTCCCTGAAGCGCGTCGGCATCGGCTTCGGTCTCGCGGCGCTCGTCGGCATCCCGCTCGGCTTCATCATCGGCCGCTTCCGCTTCGCCGCGGGAATGGCGGCGCCGGTCATCGCGATGCTGAAGCCCGTTTCGCCGCTCGCGTGGCTGCCGATCGGGCTTCTGGTTTTCAAGGCCGCCAATCCGGCAGCGATCTACGTCATCTTCGTCTGCAGCCTCTGGCCGATGATCGTCAACACCGCGGTCGGCGTGCGGCAGATCCCGCAGGACTATCTCAACGTCGCCCGCGTGCTGAACCTGTCCGAATGGAAAGTGTTCACCAAGATCCTGTTTCCGGCGGTGCTCCCGTACATGATCACCGGCGTGCGCCTGTCGATCGGCGTCGCCTGGCTCGTCATCGTCGCCGCCGAGATGCTGACCGGGGGCGTCGGCATCGGCTTCTGGGTGTGGGACGAGTGGAACAACCTCAAGGTCGAGCACATCATCATCGCGATTTTCACCATCGGCATGATCGGCTTGCTCCTCGAGCAAGCGCTGGTGCTGCTCGCGAAGCGCTTCTCCTATGCATAAGTACCTGAGCATCGAATCGGTGGGTAAGACCTTCGAGACGAAGAAGGCCGACTTCGTCGCGCTCGCCGGCATCGATTTGAAGATCCACAAGGGCGAGTTCGTGACGCTCATCGGCCACTCGGGCTGCGGCAAGAGCACGCTGCTCAACCTGGTCGCGGGACTGCTCAAGCCGAGCGAGGGCACCATCCTGCTCGCCGGCAAGCACGTCGACGGCCCGGGCCCGGACCGCGGCGTCGTGTTCCAGAACCATTCGCTCCTGCCGTGGCTCACGTGCTTCGACAACGTCTATCTCGCGGTCGAGCGCGTTTTCGACACGGAGAAGAAGCAGCGCACCCATGCCGCGCTCGAGCTCGTCGGCCTGTCGCACGCCGAGCACAGGTACCCGCACGAGATCTCGGGCGGCATGAAGCAGCGCGTGGGCATTGCGCGCGCGCTCGCCATCGAGCCGAAGGTGCTGCTCCTCGATGAGCCCTTCGGCGCGCTCGATGCGCTGACCCGCGCGACGCTCCAGGACGAGCTGATGCGTATCGTCGCGAGCACCGGTGCGACCGTGCTCATGGTCACGCACGATGTGGACGAGGCGGTGCTCCTCTCCGATCGCGTCGTCATGATGACCAACGGTCCCGCCGCCACCATCGGGCAGGTGCTGGAGGTCGACCTGCCGCGGCCGCGCGCGCGCCTTGCGCTTGCGCACGACCCGCGCTTCATGGAGCTGCGTGCCGCCGTGCTGGAATTCCTCTACGAGAAGCAGGCCCACAAGCGCCTGAAGGTCGCGTGAGAGTCGTCGTCATCGGCAACGGCATGGTGGGCCAGCGCTTCCTGGAGAAGCTGGCCTCGCGCGGCGCTGACTTCGAGCTCACCGCGTTCTGCGAGGAGCCGCGGCCGGCGTACGACCGGGTGCAGCTCACGACGTTCTTCTCGGGCAAGACGGCGGACGACCTGAGCCTCGCGCCGCGAAAGTTCTTCCAGGACAGCAAGGTCACGCTGCGGCTGAACGACGCGGTCCTGGCGATCGATCCGCAGAAGAAGCTCGTGCGCTCGGCGCGCTACCGCGAGGTGCCGTACGACAAGCTGGTCATCGCCACGGGCTCGTATCCCTTCGTGCCGGCCGTCTCGGGAAAGGACCGGCGTGACTGCTTCGTCTATCGCACCATCGAGGACCTGGAGGTGATTGCCGCCGCCGCGCAGCGCTCGAAGGTCGGCGTGGTGATCGGCGGCGGCCTCCTTGGCCTCGAGGCGGCAAAGGCGCTGCGGGATCTGGGCCTCGAGACGCACATCGTGGAGTTCGCCTCACGGCTGATGACCGTGCAGCTCGATGATGCGGCGGGACGCCTCCTGCGGCGCAAGATCGAGGCGCTGGGCGCCAAGGTTCACCTGCAGAAGAGCACCAAGGAGATCATCGCCGGGTCGGAGCGCCGCCAGCGACTGGTGTTCGCAGATGGCACGGCGCTCGAGACTGACGTGGTCGTCTTCAGCGCGGGCATCCGGCCGCGCGACGAGCTCGCGCGCGCCGCGGGCCTCGCGGTCGGCGAACGAGGCGGCATCCAGATCGATTCGCGCTGCCGCACGAGCAACCCCGATATCTACGCCGTCGGCGAGTGCGCGCTGTGGCAGGGCAGGACCTTCGGCCTCGTTTCGCCGGGCTACCAGATGGCCGAGGTCGCCGCCCGCAACATCGCGGGCGAGGACGTGCAGTTCCTCGGCGCGGACATGAGCACCAAGCTCAAGCTGATGGGTGTCGATGTCGCCTCGATCGGCGACGCGCAGGGTGCGACGCCCGATGCGTTGAACTACGTCTTCGCCGACGAGGCCGCCGGCGTCTACAAGAAACTGGTGGTGAAGGGAAAGCACCTGCTCGGCGCGATCCTCGTCGGCGATGCCTCGGACTACGGTCCGCTGCTGCAGCTCGCGCTGAACGGCGTCGCGCTGCCTGAGCATCCCGAGAATCTGATCCTGCCGGCGCGCATCGGCGGCGGCAAAGGCATCGGCGTCGACGCGCTGCCCGACGCCGCGCTCGTGTGCTCGTGCAACAGCGTTTCCAAAGGCGCCATCTGCGAGGCCGTGAAGGTCGGCTGCACGACGCTCGGTGCGCTGAAAAAGGCGACGAAGTGCGCCACGAGCTGCGGCGGCTGCGGCCCGCTCGCGAAATCGATCATCGACGCCGAGCTGAGGAAGCAGGGCGTCGCCGTCACGAATCACCTGTGCGAGCACTTCGCGTATTCGCGGCAGGAGCTGTTTCACCTCGTGAAGCTGCACGGCATCCGCACCTTCGATGATCTCGTCGCGCGTCACGGGCGCGGCAGGGGCTGCGACGTCTGCAAGCCGGCGGTCGCGTCGATCCTCGCCTCGTGCTGGCACGAGATGATCCTGCAGCCGAAGCACGCGCCGCTGCAGGACACGAACGATCACTTCCTCGCCAACCTGCAGAAGGATGGCAGCTACTCGATCGTGCCGCGGGTGCCCGGCGGCGAGATCACCCCCGCCAAGCTGATCGTGCTGGGAGACGTGGCAAAGCGCTACGGCCTCTACACCAAGATCACCGGCGCCCAGCGCATCGACCTCTTCGGCGCGCGCGTCGAGCAGCTGCCCAGGATCTGGCGCGAGCTGGTCGATGCGGGCTTCGAGTCGGGCCATGCCTACGGCAAGGCGCTGCGCACGGTGAAGTCCTGCGTCGGCAGCACCTGGTGCCGCTACGGCGTGCAGGACTCGGTGACCATGGCGATCAACATCGAGAATCGCTACCGCGGCCTGCGCGCGCCACACAAGATCAAGATGGCGGTCTCGGGCTGCACGCGCGAATGCGCCGAGGCGCAGGGCAAGGACGTCGGCATCATCGCGACCGAGAAGGGCTGGAACCTCTACATCTGCGGCAACGGCGGCATGAAGCCGAGGCATGCGGACCTGCTCGCGACCGAGCTCGATGACGCGACGCTCATCCGCTACATCGACCGCTTCCTCATGCTCTACATCCGCACCGGCGACCGGCTGCAGCGCACCAGCGTGTGGCTCGAGAACCTGGAAGGCGGCGTCGACTACGTTCGCAAGGTCGTCTGCGAGGATTCCCTCGGCATCGGGCCTGAGCTCGAGGCCGACATGCAGCGGCACGTCGAGAGCTACGAATGCGAGTGGAAGAAGGCGATCGAGACGCCGGAAGTCCTCAAGCGCTTCCGGCACTTCGTGAACAGCGACGCGCCGGATGCGAGCGTCGTCTTCGTCGCCGAGCGCGGCCAGATCCGGCCGGCGCGTCCCGAGGAAAAAGCACTTGAGCCGGCATGACGTGTCCGTCTGCCGGCTGCAGGACATCGTTGCCGATACCGGCGTGTGCGCGCTGGTGGGCGGCGAGCAGGTCGCGGTCTTCCGGGTGGGCGATAAGGTCCACGCCCTCGGCAACTTCGATCCGTTCTCGCGCGCCAACGTCCTCTCGCGCGGCATAGTCGGCGATCTCAAGGGCGAGCCGGTCGTCGCCTCGCCGGTCTACAAGCAGCACTTCAGCCTTCTCACCGGCCGCTGCGTCGAGGATGCGACCGTGCGCGTCCCGGTCTACGCCGTCCGCGTGGAGCAGGGCCTGGTGGTCGTCGAAGCCAGGCGCGAGGTGGCGACGACCTGCTGCTACTGCGGCGTCGGCTGCGGTGTCCTGGCGCGGGTCGAGAACGGGCAGATCGCATCGGTGCGCGGCGATCCGGCGCATCCCGCCAACTTCGGCCGCCTGTGCACCAAGGGCTTGTCGCTGCACCAGGCGGATGGTTCCTTTCGTGCGCTTTACCCGGAAGTACACAATGTAAGGAAAACCTGGGCCCAGGCGCTCGACTTCACCGCGGCCAAGATTTCTTCGACGTTGCAACGACATGGACCCGACGCGATCGGCATCTATGTCTCCGGCCAGTTCCTGACCGAGGACTACTACGTCTTCAATAAGCTGGCGAAGGGGCTCATCGGCACGAACAACATCGACACGAACTCGCGCCTCTGCATGGCGTCGGCCGTGGCTGGCTACAAACAGACACTGGGGGCGGATGCGCCGCCCGCCTGCTACGAGGACATCGATGGGGCCGAGTGCCTGTTCATCGCCGGCAGCAACACCGCGTGGGCGCATCCGGTGCTCTTTCGGCGCATAGAGGATGCCAGGCCGAGCCACATGGTTGTGGTCGATCCGCGCAAGACGGAGACCGCGCGCGCCGCGACGCTGCATCTGCAGATCGTGCCGGGCACCGACGTTGCGCTCTTCAACGGCATGCTGCACGTGATGCTGCGCGAGGGCTGGTGCGACGAGCGCTACATCCACGAACACACCGATGGCCTCGACGCGCTTCGCGCGATCGTGGCCGCCACGACGCCCGCCGAAAGCGCAGCCATCTGCGGCCTCCCCGAGCGCCAGCTGGTGGAAGCGGCGCGTCTTTTCGCGCAGTCGAGATCGACGCTCTCGCTTTACTGCCAGGGACTGAACCAGTCGGCGAGCGGCACGGCGAAGAACGCGGCGCTCATCAACCTGCACCTCGCTACGGGCCAGATCGGCAAGCCGGGCGCGGGGCCCTTCAGCCTTACGGGCCAGCCGAATGCCATGGGCGGCCGCGAGGTAGGCGGCATGGCGAACCTGCTCTCCGCGCACCGCGAGCTCTCGGATCCTCAGCACCGGCGCGAGATCGCCGAGCTTTGGGGCGTGCCGTCCATCCCCGAGAAGCCGGGCAAGACCGCGGTGGAGATGTTCGAAGCCGCGCGCGCGGGCGAGATCAAGGTGCTCTGGATCGCCTGCACGAACCCCGCGCAGTCGCTGCCCGACCAGAAGCTGGTGCGCCAAGCGCTCGAGCGCGCCGAGCTGGTGATCGTGCAGGACGCCTATCGCAACACCGAAACGGCACGCTATGCGCATGTCTTCCTGCCCGCCGCCGGCTGGGGCGAGAAGGAGGGCACGATGACGAACTCCGAGCGCCGCATCTCGCGCGTGCGCGCCGCAGTGGCGCCGCCCGGCGAAGCGCGAGCCGACTGGGAAATCGCCGTCGACGTTGCGCAGCGGCTCGGTGGGCGTGCATTGTTTGCCTACCAGTCAGCCGAGGAGGTCTTCAACGAGCACCGCGAGACGACGCGCGGGCGCGATCTCGACATCACGGGCCTTTCGTACGCGCTCCTCGACGAGCGCGGGCCGCAGCAATGGCCGTTTGCCGCGGGGGCAAGCGCTGGAAAGGCCCGCCTGTATGAGGACGGGGTGTTCCCGACCCCAAGCGGCCGTGCCCGCTTCGTGGCAACGCCGTATCGGCCGGTTGCCGAGGACGTCGACGAGCAGTATCCGCTGCGACTCACCACAGGCCGCCTGCGCGACCAGTGGCACACCATGAGCCGCACCGGCACGATCGCCCGGCTTTTTGCGCACGAGCCCGAGCCGCGGCTGACGTTGCATCCCGACGATTTCACCGGCGAGCTGGTCAAGGTGAGCTCGCGCCGCGGCGAGGTCTACCTGCCGGCCGCGGCGGATGCGGACCTGCCGCGCGGCACGGTCTTCATGCCGATGCATTGGGGCGAGCGCTTTCTTGGCGGGGAGGGCAGCTTCGGCGTGAACGGACTGACGATCGGCGCGCTTGATCCGTCGTCGCGACAGCCCGAGCTCAAGCACTGCGCGGTGCGTGTCGAGAAGGCGCACCTGCCGTGGCGCTTGGTGGCCTTCGGCTCGGCGCCAGACCCTGCAGACTTGTTTGAGCGGCTCGAACCATTGATGCACGCGGCGCCCTATGCTTCACGCACTCTGATCGGGCGCGAGGTAGTGGGCGTTCGTCTCGTGCTCATGGCGTCGAAACCACTCCACGAACTGACGGCTGAGGTCGACGCGGCATTCGGCATCGACGCGGCGAGCGGCATCGCGCTACAGGATGGACGCATTCGCGCGGCGCGGCTCGCGGGTGATACGCGCGCCGAGCCCTGGCTGAGGGATTTGTGGGAGCGGCAGGCAGAGGTCGGAGATCTTCGCGCGCCGGCGGACGTCGCCTCGCGTGGACGCATCGTCTGCAATTGCTACAACGTGGCCGAGACCGAGATCGCCGCCTTCGACTCGCTCGAGGAGCTGCAGGCGAAGCTCAGGTGCGGCACGAACTGCGGCTCCTGCCTGCCGGAGCTGCGCAGGCAACTGGTGCAGAGCGCGGTGCCTGCGCACTAGCGCGGTGCCCGGGCGCGGCTAGCGGCCGCGTTTTCCAGTGAATTCATTTGGCACGCGATTTGCGAACCGCAGGTCGGGAGGACATCCTTGACCGGCGATCAGGCGGACACCGTGCGGCAAACCTGGCGTGCCGTGCTGCCAGTGGGCGATACTTTTGCCGAGCTTTTCTACGGTCGCTTGTTCGCCGTGGATCCAGCCCTGCGCAGGCTTTTTCGGAACGACATGGTGGAACAGGGGCGCAACCTTACCGCGATGCTGAGCGTCGCGGCGGCGAATGTCGGCAGGCCGGAGAAAATCATGGTGGCGCTGCGCCAGCTCGGCCAGCGGCACCGTGCTTACGGCGTGACGCCGGAGCACTTCGCCAAGGTCGAGGACGCGCTCCTCTTCGCGCTGCAGCACGCGCTGATCGATGTCTTTACGCCGGAGGTGAAGGCCGCCTGGCAGGCGGCCTACGCGCTCCTCTCGAGCACGATGCTCGAGGCGTTTACTCCGACATCGACTCCTGCCGGTTCTTGATGCGGTCGTAGCCTTCGCGGGCGTAGTCGTAGCCCTGGCGCAAACGCTCGGTGGCGGTGTCCTGCAGCTCGCGCCATCCGCCGGCGCGCCGTGCCGCCCAGAGAAGCGCTGCCGTCACGCCGATGCCGACGATCACCGCGGCGATGGCGGCGGGATACTCACGCGCGGTGTTGTAAGCATTCCTGTAATAGCTGTCCGTCGCTCGCCTTCTCATGCACGCCTCCTGTGGGTTGACCAAGGACGCGTGCAAGCCGCGTGCCGCTGTCACTCCTCCGTCGGCGGTTTGCGGCCGAGCAGCGCGTTGACCATGCCGGCGAAGCTGCGCTTGCGCTGGATCACCGGCGCGGGACGCGAAGGATTCGGCTTCTGGCTCTGCGCATAGGCGGGCTCGCGCGGCTCGGAGCGTCGCGGATCGTACGATTGCGAACGCGAATTGCGGCTCCGGCGCGGATCTTGGCGCTGGCTGCGCGGCTGCACTTTCTCGCCTTCCGCGGCCATGCGGGCGCGCGCCTCGCGAATCTGGTCGTCGTACGCCGAAGCCGATGGCGCGTGGTCGGGCTGGCGTTGCGGGCGGTCACGGCGCGGCGGCTGGCCGTTGCCACGCGATTGCCCGCCGTGAGACTGCCCATTGCCCCGGGCCTGCCCGCCTTGCGCTTGCCCGTTGCCGCGCGACTGGCCGTTGCCGCGTCCATGGCGCTGTTGCTGGCCCTGCGGCCGGCCCTGTCGCTGGCCCTGCCGCTGCCCCTGGGGCTGGCCGCGACGCTGCTCGTTGCGGCGCGACGGCTGTTCGGAGGAGCGTGGCGCGGCGCTGCCGGGATGAAAGCCCTCGATCACGCGGCTCTCGACGTTGCGGTTGATGAGCCGCTCGATCGCCGCCATCAGCGGCCGCTCCTCGGCGCTGACGAACGACACCGCCTCGCCTTCGCTGCCGGCGCGGCCGGTGCGGCCGATGCGGTGCACGTAGTCTTCGGCGACGTGCGGCAGGTCGTAATTCACCACGTGTGGCAGCGCCTCGATGTCGAGGCCGCGCGCCGCGATGTCGGTGGCGACCAGCACGCGCACTTTCCCGGCCTTGAACTCCTCCAGCGCGCGCTCGCGCGCGTTCTGGCTCTTGTTGCCGTGGATCGCGTCGGCATGGACGCCATCGCGCGTCAGCTGTTGTGCCAATCGGTTGGCGCCGTGTTTCGTCCGGCAGAAGACCAGGACCTGCTTCCAGTCGTTGGTCTTGACGAGATGGGCAAGCAATTCGCGCTTGCGCGTGCCGTCGACCGGATGCTGCACTTGCGAGACGAGCTCGGCCGGCGTATTGCGCCGCGCGACCTCGACCGTGACCGGTTCGTGCATGAAGGAGCCCGCGAGCTTGCGGATCTCCTCCGGGAAAGTGGCCGAGAAGAGCAGGTTCTGCCGCTTCGCCGGCAATAGCGCGAGGATCTTGCGGATGTCGTGGATGAAGCCCATGTCGAGCATCCGATCGGCCTCGTCGAGGACGAGGATCTCGACCTGGCGCAGGTCGACGGTTTTTTGCTGCACATGGTCGAGGAGCCGTCCCGGCGTCGCCACCAGGATGTCCACGCCTCGGCGCAGCGCATCGATCTGCGGGTTGATGCCGACGCCGCCGTAGACGGTGATCGACTTGAGACTGATGTACTTGCCGTAGGTGCGCACGCTGTCCTCGACCTGGGCGCACAGCTCGCGTGTGGGCGTGATCACCAGCGCGCGAATCGGATGGCGCGCGGGCGAATGGCTCGCGTTGGCCTTGCCGCTCAGGATCTGGAGCAGCGGCAGCGTGAAGCCGGCGGTCTTGCCGGTGCCGGTTTGGGCAGCGCCCAGAAGATCTTTGCCGGCGAGGACTACGGGGATGGCTTGCAACTGGATGGGGGTGGGCGTGGTGTAGCCCTGGTCCGCGACTGCGCGGAGCAGCTCGGGCTTGAGCCCGAGGGAATCAAAGGTACTAATGAAAATTCTCCTGCATTCGGCCTGTAAGAAGGCGGGAGCCTTCGACCGGTTCAGGCAGATGCGTTGGGCTTGTTATTGAGCGACCAGGATGGTCCGCTTACAACGACTGAGACGCTAACCGGATGTACGCGTAACAGAAAAGCTTGGAAAAGGATTATACACGACAAATCCTTACGCGGGGCCGACTACCTCAAGTACTCGAAATGGGCCGGGCAGCAGGGCGCCGGGAATCGCTAAACTTCCCGCGTACGGGGAGGGTGGGCCTTATGTTCGAGCAAGCCTTCAAGAATATCGACAACGCGCTTCGCAAGGAAGCCGGCTGTACGACCGAGCTCGACTACACCGAGCAGACGTCCTGGCTGCTCTTCCTGAAGTATCTGGAAGGGCTCGAGCAAGACAAGGCCGCGGTCGCCAAGCTCGAGGGCAAGAAATACAGCTTCATCTTGGACAAGGAGTACCGCTGGGAGAGCTGGGCCGCCCCGAAAGGCAAGGACGGCAAGCTCGACCACAACGCCGCCGACACCGGCGACGACCTGAGCGACTTCGTCAACAAGAAACTCTTCCCATATCTCCAGCGCTTCAAGCAGAAGGCGAGCGGTCCGAACACCATCGAATACAAGATCGGCGAGATCTTCAGCGAGATCAAGAACAAGATTCAGAGCGGCTACAACCTGCGCGAGATCATCGACCACATCGACGATCTGCGCTTCCGCTCGCAGACCGAGAAGCACGAGCTCTCGCACCTCTACGAAGCCAAGATCCGCAACATGGGCAACGCCGGGCGCAACGGCGGCGAGTACTACACCCCGCGCCCGCTCATCCGCGCCATCGTGAAGGTCGTAAACCCGAAGATCGGCGAGCGCATCTACGACGGCGCCTGCGGCTCGGCGGGATTCCTTTGCGAATCCTTCGACTACCTCAAAGCGAGCAAGAACCTCGGCACCAAGGACCTGAAGACGCTCCAGGAGCGCACCTTCTATGGCAAGGAAAAGAAGTCACTCGCCTACGTCATCGCGATCATGAACATGATCCTGCACGGCATCGAGGCGCCCAACATCATCCACACCAACACACTGTCCGAGAACCTCGCCGATATCCAGGACAAGGACCGCTACGACGTCGTGCTCGCCAACCCGCCGTTCGGCGGCAAGGAGCGCGAGGAAGTGCAGGAAAACTTCCCGATCCGCACCGGCGAGACCGCATTCCTCTTCCTCCAGCATTTCATCCGCATCCTCAAAGCCGGCGGCCGCGGCGGCATCGTTATCAAGAACACCTTCCTCTCCAACACCGACAACGCCTCCGTCAGCCTAAGGAAGCACCTGCTGGAGAGCTGCAACCTCCACACCATCCTCGACTGCCCGAGCGGCACCTTCCAGGGCGCTGGCGTGAAGACCGTAGTCCTCTTCTTCGAGAAAGGCGCCCCTACGCGGCAGACCTGGTACTACCAGCTCGACCCCGGCCGCAACCTCGGCAAGACCAATCCCCTTAATGACGACGACCTCGTCGAATTCGTCAAGCTGCAAAAAAGCTTTGTTGACTCCCCCAAGAGTTGGAGCCTAGACGCGAAGATCATCGACCAAACGACGTTTGACCTCTCCGTAAAAAATCCAAACGGTGGCGAGAAAATCGCGCACCGAAACCCGGCGGCCATCATGGATGAGATCGCCGCGCTGGATGCCAAAAGCGCGGAAGTGCTGCGGAGCATTCGGGCCCTGCTATGAAGAACGGGTGGAAAACGGCGCCTCTGGGCGACCTGTGCGAATTCCAGCGCGGACTCATCTACGCTAAAGGCGATGAAGTCGATGTCTCGGCCAACGTGGTCCTGCGGGCCACGAACATCGACCTCATGACCAATCTTCTTACTTTCGACGAACTGAAATACATCAACGATAAAGTTGTCGTGCCGGACGCGAAGAAGGTCAAGAAGAACTCGCTGATGATTTGCACTGCGAGCGGCAGCAAAAGCCACCTCGGCAAGGTCGCTTTCATTGACGACGACTACGGCTACGCTTTCGGTGGCTTCATGGGCATGATCACGCCAAAGAAAGGCCTCCTATCAAGATATCTGTTCCATCTGATGACCTCGGACGCTTACAAGGATTTCATCGGCGAGCTATCAGACGGGGCGAACATCAATAATCTCAAGTTCGACGACTTGGGAAGGTTTCAAGTGCCGCATCCCCAGCTCTCTAAACAGCAGCGAATCGTCGGCATTCTGGACGCAGCGTTGGACGGCGTCGCCACCGCCAAGGCCAAGGCCGAAAAGAACCTCCAAAATGCGCGCGCTCTGTTTGAAAGCCACCTCCAAAATGCTTTCTTCCGCCGCAGCAAGGGATGGGTTGAGAAGCCGCTGGGTGCTTTGGTCACGCGGCTCACGAATGGTTACGTTGGTCCCATTCGAAACATCTACCGCGAGTCAGGAATTCCCTACCTTCTTGCACGGCACGTTAAGAACAATCAGTTGGTGTTCGACGGAAGGACATTTATCTCGGATGAGTTCAATCGGAAACATAAGAAATCCATGCTGAGGGCTGGCGATGTCCTTTTGGTTCAGAGCGGCCACATCGGGCACTCGGCTGTGGTCACGAATGAGCATGAGGGACACAACTGTCACGCGATGATCGTAATTACACCGGTTAAAGACGTTGTCACCGGTCCTTTCCTATCGCTGTATTTCAACTCATCGGAAATGCGCCAGAGATTCGAGGAAATAAGGTCAGGATCCACTGTCCCCCACCTTACATGCGGCGCTGTCAGAGAACTCAAGATCGCGTTACCTGGCGTATCTGTGCAACAGCGCCTTGTGGAACATTCGCGAGAGATTCAGGCCGAGACTCAACTACTCGAAAATCTTTATCGACAAAAGCTAACCGCACTTGAAGATTTGAAAAAATCGCTGCTCTTCCATGCCTTCAGCGGAAAGCTATATAGGTCGTAACTAGCGGAACGCCGCCTTAGGCATGCCATCTATTGGCACGATCATGCTAGAATCTAGCATATGTCGATCGCGGAAGCCCTTTTCACCGAGAGCCAGACTCGAGTTTTGCGTTGGTTATTTGGTCAGCCGGAGCGCGGATATCACATCAATGAGTTGCTTCGACTCACTGGATTGGGCAGCGCATCGCTGCAGCGCGAACTGAAGAAGCTCGCTGAGGCGGGGTTGGTGCGGTCGGAGCGAGTGGGGAATTTGCGCAGATTCCAAGCAAATGCAGAAAGTCCGGTTTATGGGGAACTCGTCGCGCTCACGCGCAAGACACTCGGCGTGGAGCCGATGATGAAGAAGGCACTGGACCCTCTCGCGCCAAAACTGGACGTTGCATTTATTTATGGATCTGTAGCCAAGGGCACGGACAAGGCAAAGAGCGACATCGACCTGATGCTCGTCGGCAAGAATCTGACGCTGAGCAAGGTACTTGAGTTGGTCGTGCCAGTGGAAGCGCAGCTTGGGCGGAAGATCAATCCGACGTTGCTCACCCAGGCCGAGTTCAAGCGCCGGCGATCGCAGCGCGATTCGTTCGTGAATCGCGTCCTCGCGCAGCCGACGATTCCGTTGATCGGGGACGTTCCTGGGTCTGGCCGCGCTCGATAACCTCGTGCGGAGTGGCCAGCTCAAGGCTGAGCCGCGCAATGACAGCGAGGTTGTTCGAATGTTGGGAATGGCGCGGACGCGGCTTGCGGATGCACGTCTCGCCGGCGCGTCGCGAGAGGGGCGGTTCACCAGCACGTATAACGCCGCGCACGCCGCGTCGCTGGCCGCATTGCGATGGCATGGATACCGAAGCGAAAGCCGCTTCATGGTCTTCCAATGTCTGACGCATACGCTGGGCTGGCAAGCGGCACGCTGGCGGGTGCTGGATGCAGCGCACCAGAAGCGCAACCTCGCTGAATACGAAGGTGTGCTGGACGTGGAAGAATCGGCCATCAAGGAGCTTTACGCGCTGACAGCGGAGCTGATCGATGATGTTGCAAAGCTGGTGAAACCCAAGACTTGAACGAAGCCGAGACCCGCGCCGAGCACATCGATCCCGCCCTCAAGGCGGCGGGCTGGGGCGTGGTCGAGGGAAGCCGCATCCGGCGTGAGTGCCTGATCACGCCGGGCCGCATCGAAGGGCACGGGAGGCGCGGCAAGCCGCTGTGCGCGGATTACGTCCTGGAGTATCGCAATACCAAGCTGGCAGTGGTCGAGGCTAAGGCGTGGAACGAAGCGCTCACCGAGGGCGTGGCGCAGGCGAAGAATTACGCCGGCAAGCTGGCCGTGCGATTTACCTACTCCACGAATGGCCGCGGCATCTACGCAATCGACATGCAGACCGGCAAGGAGGGCGACGTCGCGCGCTATCCGACGCCGCAGCAGCTCTGGGATCTCACGTATGCAAAACCGAATGCCTGGCGCGAGCGTTTCGCGGCGGTGCCGTATCCGGACAAGAGCGGAAGCTGGGCGATCCGGTTCTATCAGGAAATCGCGATCAACCGGGTTCTCGAGCGCATTGCCGATGGTAAGAATCGAATCCTCCTGACGCTCGCCACCGGAACAGGCAAGACTTCGATCGCTTTCCAGATCGCGTGGAGATTGTTTCAAGCGCGCTGGAACCTGAGCCGCGAGCCGACGCGGCGCCCGCGCATTCTTTTCCTGGCGGATCGGAACACTCTCGCGACCCAGGCGTACAACGATTTCACTTCGTTTGCTGCATTCGAGGATGCGGCGCTGGCGCGCGTCAAGCCGGAGTCCATTCGTCAGAAAGGGCGCGTGCCGACCAACGCGAGCGTTTTCTTCACCATCTTTCAGACCTTCATGAGCGGGCCGCCGAAGGATGGCAAGCCGAGCCCGTATTTCGGCGAGTATCCACCGGACTTCTTCGATTTCATTGTCATCGACGAGTGCCATCGCGGCGGCGCGAACGACGAGAGCAACTGGCGCGACATCCTCGAGTACTTCGCCCCGGCCGTGCAGCTCGGCCTGACGGCGACGCCCAAGCGCAAGGACAACGTCGATACCTACGCGTACTTCGGCGAGCCGGTCTACGTGTACTCGTTGAAGGAAGGCATCAACGACGGCTTCCTCACGCCTTTCAAGGTGAAGCAGATCTCGACCACGCTCGACGAGTATGTCTATACGCCAGACGACAAGCTGATCGAGGGAGAGATCGAGGCAGGGAAGCGCTACACCGAAGCCGATTTCAACAAGGTCATCGAGATCAGGGAACGCGAGGCGCACCGGGTAAAGCTGTTCATGGAGCAGATCGACCAGAGCGAGAAGACGCTGGTGTTCTGCGCCACGCAGGACCACGCGCTGGCCGTGCGCGATCTGATCAACCAGATGAAGATCAGCAAAGACCCGAATTACTGTCAGCGGGTCACCGCCAACGATGGCGAGCTGGGCGACCAGCACCTCCGCGACTTCCAGGACAACGAGAAAACCATCCCGACGATCCTCACTACTTCGCAGAAGCTCTCGACCGGCGTCGACGCCCGCAATATCCGCAACATCGTGCTGATGCGCTCGATCAATTCGATGATCGAGTTCAAGCAGATCATCGGTCGCGGCACGCGTCTCTACGATGGCAAGGACTACTTCACGATCTACGACTTCGTGAAGGCGCACCATCATTTCAGCGACCCGGAATGGGACGGCGAGCCGATCGACAATACGACGACGAAGACGGATGCCACGGACACCGCGAGGCAGAGGACGGCGAAGGACCCGGAAGAAAAGTACGTGACGAAGACGGCTCGGGCCCGCGTCAAGCTTGCCGACGGCAAGGCCCGCACGATCCAGCACATGATGTGCACCACGTTCTGGCATCCCGACGGCACGCCCATGTCGGCGCAGCAGTTCATGGAGATGCTCTTCGGCAGGCTCCCCGAGTTCTTCAGGAACGAAGCCGAGCTGCGCGACATTTGGAGCGCGCCCGACACGCGAAAGAAGCTGCTTCAGGGACTCGCCGAGAAAGGTTTCGGGCGCGACCAGCTTGCGGAGATGCAGCGCATCATCGACGCGGAGAAGAGCGATCTCTTCGACGTGCTGGCGCACGTGGCGTACGCCATGGCGCCGCAGACACGCGAGGAGCGGGCTGCGAGAGCTAAAGTCGTCATCGGCACCCGCTTCAATACGAAGCAGCGGATGTTTCTCGACTTCGTGCTATCGCATTACGTCAGCGCCGGTGTGGACGAGCTGGACCAGGAAAAGCTGACGCCGTTGCTGCGGCTGAAGTACCACGACTCGATTGCGGACGCTGTCGCCGAGCTCGGCAAGCCGGAAGACATTAGCCGGGTGTTCAGCGGTTTCCAGAAGTACCTGTACCAGCCGACAGCCTAGACGACACGAGTCGCCTGAAGGTCGCGAGCTCGTTCACGGCCAGTGCGGCGAGCACGATGGCACCGCCGGTGATCGTCGCGCGCGCGGGTACCTCGCCCGCGCCGAGCCAGGACCAGAGCGGGCCGAGCACCACTTCCAGGAGTCCGATTAGCGCGATCTCGGGCGCGAGCAGCACGCGGCTTGCCATGACGAGCAGCATGCAGGGAAGGCCGAGCTGGAAGACGCCGAGGAAGGCGAGGAGGGCGATGTCCTTCGGCGTGGCCTGAAGCGGAAAAGCGAGCGGCAACGCGATCAGGCAGGAGATGACGCCGCCGAGCATGACCGCACCCCTCAGATCGAGCTCCGCGGCGACGGATCGCAGCGTGATGACGTTGATCGCCGAGGCGATCGGAATCGAGAGGGCGATCAGCATGCCAGTGAGATCGCGCGCTGTGTGAGCAGAAAGATCCGATCCGAACATCCAGGCGATGCCGAGCGCCGCGGCGCCGGTGGCGACCCAGGTGCCGCCAGGGATCGGATCCCTGAGGCATGCGCGGGCGAGGAGCGTGGTGAGCAGCGGGCTCACGCTCATGACCACCAGCGTGTTGGCCGTGCTGGTCAGCGTGAGAGCGATCATGAAGGCGGTGAACATGACGCCCCACAGCGCGCTCGATAGCAGGCCCGGCCAGCCCATCTTCAACGGATTGCGCCGGAGCGCCAGGAGCGCGGCGCCGACGAAAAGAAAGGCGAACAGGCTGCGCCAGAAGACGAGCTCGAACGGCGTGGCGCGCCCGACGTGGCGCGTGACGACGCCGGCGGTGCTCCACAGCACCGGCGCCGTGACCATCAGGGCTAGCCCACTCGCGCGGGAAAGCGATCTCAACGCGTGAGGCGCTCCAGGTCGCGGTCGAAGCTGAAAATCCGCCATCCACGTTCGGCGGCGGTGGCAGCGACCAACGCGTCGACGAAGTCGACGTTGCGATCGCGAAAGAGCGCCAGCGCTCGGCGCACCGCGGCCGACTCCGTTTCGACGCCGCGGTAATCGAGCAGCATCAGCAGCTTGGCAGCCGTATCGTCGCGGCTCACGCCGTAGCCCCGCGTTAATACGTAGACGCACTCGGCGATCACGGCGGCGGGGACATAGGCCGACTCGCGCCCTTCTCGCGCGGCGTCGAAGAAGGCTCGCGCACGCGCGAAGTTCTTGCGCTCGGCACCGAGCAGCAAGGACACGATTACGTTGGCGTCAACGACGCTTGTGTTTTTCTCGGACAAGCGCGCGCCAAGCCTTCTCTCGGGCTACGCGAAATGAGCTGCGCTTCCTTCCTTTGAGGTAATGGGCAAGGCTGCCCGCGACATCGCGCAGCGGCTCTATGCGCACCTCACCTGCCGTGTAAACGATGCGAACATGATCCGTGCCGAGAGCGTCGCGCACGTCACGCGGCAGGGTGATCTGCCCTTTGCTGGAGACTTTGACCGTCTTTACAGTGGAAGCCATGCTTTACTTTATATCACCTGCTTTACATTTTACCGTAAATCCGCAGGTCCGTCGTATTACATCCCTTTGAACAGGTGGGCGTGGCTCCGGCTGACTTCGAGCTTCTCCGGCCGGCCTTTGATCGCGACTCGCTGGCGACCGCGCTCGTCGCGGACGACGCCGGCGATGGCGCGCGCGTCGATCGGGTCGAGCGGTGGATCTGCCAGAACTCCGCGTGGAACTGGAACCGGGGTCAGGTCTTGAATTGGCGCATCGCCATGCGCTAATTCAAGACCTGACCCCGGCTTCTCAGGAATTCAGCGAGTGCGTCGCAGGTATGGCCCCGTCCGGAGCGGGCTTTTTCGGGCGGTCCCTGGAAGACGATGCGGCCGCCGCCGTCGCCGCCCTCGGGGCCGAGGTCGATGATCCAGTCGGCTTCCGCGATCACGTCCAGGTTGTGCTCGATGACGAGCACGGTGTGGCCGGCGTCCACCAGGCGGTGCAGCACGTGGATCAGCTTTTCCACGTCGGCCATGTGCAGGCCGACGGTGGGCTCATCCAGGACGTACAGGGTTTTCGGAAAACTGCTCTTGGAAAGCTCGCTGACCAGCTTGATGCGCTGCGCCTCGCCGCCGGAGAGCGTCGGGCTCTGCTGGCCCAGCGTCAGATAGCCGAGGCCGACGTCCTGCAGGAGCTTCAGGCAGCGCTGGATCGACGGATGCGCGGCGAAGAATTCGAGCGCCTCGTCGACGTTCATCGCCAGCACCTCGCCGACGCTCTTGCCGCGCAGCCTGACCGTCAGCGTGTCGGCGTTGAAGCGCGCGCCGCCGCAGGCCTCGCACGTGACGCGCACGTCGGGCAGGAAGGACATGGCGATCTTCTTCATGCCCTGGCCTTCGCACTCTTCGCATCGGCCGCCGCTGGTGTTGAACGAGAAGCGGCTCGCGGTCCAGCCGCGCACGCGCGCCTCGGTCGTGTCGGCGAACAGCCGTCGTATCTGGTCCCAGAAGCCGACGTACGTCGCCGGGCACGAGCGCGGCGTCTTGCCGATCGGCGTCTGGTCGACTTCCAGCACGCGCTCGATGTGTTTCTGCCCTTTCAGCGATTTACAGCCGACGGGGTGTTTATTGGTCAATGATTCATAAAGCACGTCGCGGGCGAGGGTCGACTTGCCCGAGCCCGAGACGCCGGTCACGGCGACCAGGCGGCCGAGCGGGAGGCTGACGTCGACATTCTTGAGGTTGTGCAGCTTCGCTTTCTGCACGTCGAGCGTGGGCGTTTTGCCATGGCGGCGCGGGTGCAGCGGGTGGCGCAGCGGCTCGCGCAGGAAGCGCCCGGTGATCGAGTCCGGCTGGTTGACGAGATCGTCGGCATGGCCTTGCGCGATGACGCGGCCGCCGAGCTTGCCGGCGCCGGGACCGAGGTCGATCACGTGCTGCGCGCGGCGGATGGTGTCCTCGTCGTGCTCCACGACCACCAGCGAGTTGCCTTTCGCTTCCAGCTTCTCGAGCACGTCGAGCAGGATCTTGTTGTCGCGGTGGTGCAGCCCGATCGTAGGCTCGTCGAGGATGTAGCACACGCCGCGCAAGTTGGAGCCGAGCTGGGCCGCCAGCCGGATGCGTTGCGCTTCGCCGCCCGAGAGCGTCGGCGCCGAGCGGTCGAGCGTCAGGTAGCCGAGCCCGACCTCGCGCAGGAAGCCGAGGCGCGAGCGCAGCTCGGCGACGATGTCGCGGGCGATGTCGCGCTCGCGGCCTTGCAGGTCCATGCCGCCAAACAGCTTCTCCAGCGCCGAGACCGGCTGGTGGCCGTAGTCGGCGATGTTCTTGCCCTGCCACAGCACGGCTAGCGCTTCCGGCTTGAGCCGCTTGCCTTCGCACTCGGGGCAAGCCTGGTCGATCTCCAGCCACTCGATCCACGAGTCGAGCACGTTGTCCTCGGCGCCGGTCTTCGAGCGCTCCTCGTCCCACTCGACGTCCTCGATGGCGAGTCCCGTGCCGTAGCAGGCGGCGCACCAGCCGTGCTTCGAGTTGTAGGAGAAGAGGCGCGGGTCGAGCTCGGGGAAGCTGCGGCCGCACGAGCGGCACGCCCGCTTGGTCGAGAACACCTGCACGTCCTTCTCGAGCACGTGCACCACGCCTTTGCCGAGCTCGAGCGCGGTGCGCAACGCAGCGCGCAGCGCCGGGTCGCCCTTGGCCTCCACCTTGAGCGAGAGCACCGGCAGCTCGATGGTGTGCTCCTTGAAGCGATCGAGGCGCGGGAACGGGCGCACCGGCACCAGTTTTCCGTCGACGCGCAAGTGCCAGTAGCCCTTGCCGGCGGCCCACTTCGCCAGATCGGTGTAGAAGCCTTTGCGATTCAGCACCAGCGGCGCGAGCAGCGTGATCTTCTTGCCGCGGTACTCGCGCATCAGGCGCGCCGCGATCACCTCCTCGCTCTGCGGCTCGATCGGGAGCTCGCATTGCGGGCAGTACTGCGTGCCGAGCTTCACGAAAAGCAGGCGCAGGAAGTGGTGCACCTCGGTCAGCGTGCCGACGGTGGACTTTCTTCCGCCGCGGCTCGTGCGCTGCTCGATCGCCACCGTCGGCGGAATGCCGAAGATGGCGTCGACATCCGGCCGCGAGGCGGCCTGCACGAACTGGCGCGCATAGGCGTTGAGCGATTCGAGATAACGGCGCTGGCCCTCGTTGAACAGGATGTCGAAGGCGAGGGTCGACTTGCCCGACCCCGAGACTCCGGTGATGACCGTGAAGCGGCCGCGCGGAATCTCGACGTCGATGTTCTTCAGGTTGTGCTCGCGCGCGTTGTGGATGCGGATCGCATTGCCGAGATAGCGGCCCGCGGGCTCCTTCGCCGCCATCGGGATGCCGGCGCCGATGTTTTGCTCATATTCGCGCAGGGCTTTGCCGGTATGCGATGTCGCATGTGCCATCACCTGCGCGGGCGTTCCCTCGCACACGACATAGCCGCCGGCGTCGCCGCCTTCCGGGCCCAAGTCCAGGATCCAGTCGGAGGCGCGCATGACATCGAGGTTGTGCTCGATCACCACCAGCGAGTGGCCGGCATCCAATAGCTGGCGGAAGGCGCGCAAGAGCTTCGCCACGTCGTCGAAGTGCAGGCCGGTAGTGGGCTCGTCGAAGAGGAAGAGCTTCGGATCAGACGCCACTTCCGTCTCGGCGAGATATCCGGCGAGCTTGAGCCGCTGCGCCTCGCCGCCGGAGAGCGTCGGTACCGGCTGCCCGAGCTTCAGGTAATCGAGGCCCACGTCGACCAAAGGCTGCAGGCGCTGGACCAGTTCCGGATGATGACCGAAGAAACGCAGCGCCTCGGACACCGTCATGTCGAGCGCATCGGCGATCGACTTGCCGCGGATGGTGGCCTCGAGCACCTCGGCGCGGTAGCGGCGGCCGTCGCAGTCGGGACAGCGCAGATAGACGTCGGAGAGGAACTGCATCTCGACGTGCTCGAAACCGTTGCCGCCGCACGCCGGGCAGCGCCCGTTGCCGGAGTTGAAGCTGAAGGTGCCGGGCGTGTAGCCGCGCTCCTTGCCCGTTGGGCTTTTCGCAAACAAAGCCCTTATGCAGTCGAAGGCGCCCACATAGCTCGCCGGGTTCGAGCGCGTGGTCTTGCCGATCGGCGACTGGTCGACGAGCACCACGTCGCTCACCTGGTGCGCGCCTTTCAGCGCCTTGTGCGCGCCCGGTGCTTCGGTGGGCTTTCCCTTGCTCTTGCGCAGCGCCGGATAGAGGACATCCTGGATGAGCGTCGACTTGCCGGAGCCCGAAACGCCGGTCACGCAGACGAGCCGCTCGAGCGGCAGGCGCACGTCGACGTTCTTCAGGTTGTGCTCGGCCGCGCCTTCGAGCGTGAGGAAGATGCGCGGCGGCGCCGCGTTGCCAGCCTCGACTGCCTTCTTGCGGCCGGAGAGATAGTCCGCCGTCAGGGTGTTCTCGGCCGCCAGCTTCTGCGCCGGACCGAAGAACACGATCTCACCGCCGCGCTCGCCGGGGCCGGGCCCCATGTCCATGATGCGGTCGGCGGCGAACATGATCTGCGGGTCGTGCTCGACCACGACGAGCGAGTTGCCCGCGTTGCGCAGGCGCTTCATCACGTCGATCACGCGGCCCATGTCGCGCGGGTGCAGGCCGATGGAGGGCTCGTCGAGCACGAACAGCGTGTTGACGAGCGATGTGCCGAGCGCGGTGGTGAGGTTGATGCGCTGGACTTCGCCGCCCGAAAGCGTACGCGACTGCCGGTCGAGCGTGAGATACCCGAGGCCGACCTGGCAGAGAAAGCCCAGGCGCGTGCGCACTTCGGTGAGCAGCAGGTCGGCGGCTTCGTCCATCGGCGCGGGCAACGCCAGGTTTTCAAAAACTTGTTTTACATTGGACACCGACAACAGCATCAGCTCGTGGATGGATCTGCCGTCGAGCTTCCACAGCAGAGAGTCCGGCTTGAGCCGCGTGCCGTGGCAGGCCGGGCACTCCGTGTACGCCCGGTACTTCGAGAGCAGCACCCGGATGTGCATCTTGTAGGCCTTGGTCTCGAGCCACTTGAAGAAGCGGCGCACGCCATACCAGGTGCCGGGCCACGATTTGCGCCAGCTCACCCACTCGGGTTCGCCTTCCAGCACCCAAATTTTTTCCTTTGGAGAAAGTTCTCTGAAAGGCGTATCGAGCGGAATCTTCCGCTTCTTGGCGTATTTCTCGAGGTCGCCCTGGCAGTCTTTGAAGCTCGGGCTCTGCCAGGGGCGCACCGCGCCTGCGCGCAGCGTCTTCGATTCGTCCGGCACGACCAGGCCGAAGTCGACGCCGATCACCCGCCCGAAGCCGCGGCACATCTCGCAGGCGCCGAGCGGCGAATTGAACGAGAACGCGGCCGGCGTCGGCTCGGTGTAGTGGATGTCGCAGTGCGCGCAGTGCAGGTCGGCCGAAAAACGGTGACTGTCACCCTTTTCGGCATAGATGTTGATCCGCCCCTGGCCGACGCGCATCGCAGACTCGAGCGCGTCCATCACGCGCGATTTGTCGCTCGAGGCGATCGCCACGCGGTCCTGGATGACGTCGATGCAGCCCTTCTCCTTGCGATGGATCTTCGTGTAGCCCTGTGCCTCGAGTAGCTTGAGCACCTCGGCTTCAGTGAAGTTCTTGGGCACCGTGACCGGGAAGGCGATGAGCAGCCGCTCGTCGGGGCGCTGCGCCAGGGTCTGGTAGACCGACTGCGGCGTGTCGCGCACCACCGGCTTGCCGCAGCCGCGGCAGTGCAGCTTCGCCGCGCGCGCGAAAAGGAGCTTCAGGTGGTCGTTCAGCTCCGTCATCGTGCCGACCGTCGAGCGCGAGGTGCGCACCGGGTTGGTCTGGTCGATGGCGATGGCCGGCGGGATGCCCTCCACCGCGTCGACCTGCGGCTTGTCCATCCGGTCGAGGAACTGCCGCGCGTAGGGGCTGAAGGTCTCGACGTAGCGCCGCTGGCCCTCGGCGTAGAGCGTGTCGAAGACGAGCGAAGACTTCCCCGAGCCCGAAACGCCGGTCACGACGACGAGCTCGCCGGTCGGGATCGCTAGGCTGAGGTTTTTTAGGTTGTTCTGGCGGGCGCCGCGGATGACGATCGCGTCGCCGGGAATCTGTTCCTGCTTCACTGGCCGGCAATTTTACCGACTTACTGAGCAGGTTCCTCCGATTTCGCGGCGCCGATGAACAGATTGCGCATCAACGAGCCGCAATGCGAGCAGTGGACGCTGCCGGACGCATAGAGCTTGAATTCATCGCCGTCGCAGCGTAGGCAGTAATACTGCGGCCCCCAGCCCTGCATGGCCGCATGCGATGAGCGTGCACGCCGGTTCGCCCGGTAATCGGCGAGCCGCACGACATTTTCGGCGACCGGTTCGGCTTGGGGCTGCGGGTTTTCCACAGCTTCACATTGAATAGTGCGGTGACCCCGCGTTCCACCAAGAGGCATAGTCCGACAGTCGCGGACAAGGCGGATTTTCACGAGCCGCCGTCGGGAAAGGGAGACAACCCAGCTGGTGGCAGGCGCGCTAAGGCCTGATGTAGGCCCAGCCCTCGCGCTGGCGCTTCATGATGTGCGTGACGCCGGCCATCACGAAGGCGACGCCGCCATACATGTCGTCGCGCGGGACCTTGGTGTTCTGCATCGTGTTCTCGCACGCGATCAGGCCGACGTTGTTGTCGAGCGCGCCGGCGAGGCCGCCCGCCACCTTGGACTCGGCCTTCAGCATGTTGAGCCCCGGGCCATAGGCGACGATCTCGATCTCGACGTTCTCCTCGCCGAGATCGGCCTGCACGTTCCGCGCGTTGTTGAGCGCCAGCTGCCACTTCCCGGGATCGTTGTCGCTCACCTGGAAGATGACGCGCTGCTTGCCAGCGGCCGGCTTCTTCGATGTTTGCGCGAGCGCGGGCGTCGCCGCGAGCAACGGCAGGAAGGCAAAAAGGCTTCTGCGTTTCATTCGAGTTTCTCCAAATCGAGAAAAGGGGTCAGAGCAATTTACCTGTAACTACTAACGCTCACAGGTGTTACCGGAAAATTGCTCTGACCCCTTTTCATTCCAGCTCCTCCAGCGTACGAGGCCAGCTCTTCTTCAGCAGGCGCGAGAGTGCGCGATCGGCCAGTATTTTGCCGCCGGTCTGGCAGCGTGCGCAGTAGTTGGTTTCGTTGTCGGCGAACACGATACGCTGGACCGGGGCGCCGCACACCGGGCAGGGCTCGCCGAAACGGCCGTGCACGGCCATGCCTTCGCGGAACGCCGTGACCTTCTCGGGAAACCCGCCTTGCGCCTCGACGCGCACCCGGTCGGTCCATTGGCGCAGCGTGGTCTTCGTCGCCTCGAACAGGCGGTTCACTTCGTCATCGCCCAGCTTGCGCGTTATGGCGATGGGCGAGAGCTGCGCCCGGTGCAGGATCTCGTCCGAGTACGCGTTGCCGATGCCGGCGAAGAGATGCGGGTCGGTAAGAGCGCGCTTCACGGTGTGATTCTCGCGCTTGAGCCGCGCCGCGAATTCGCCGAGATCGATGTCGAACACCTCGATACCGCCGGGATCCAGCCCCTCGAGCGTCGAGAGGAAATGGAGCGAAGCACGCCGCTTGGTGCCGGCTTCGGTGAACGCCAGCGTGCCGGATTCGAATTCAAGCAGCGCGAGCGTGATGCGGCCGGGCGGCTTCGCCTTTTCTTCGAGCCAGCGCAGCCGTCCGGCGATCATGAGATGCAGCACGAGATAGAGCGGCCCTTCGAGCACGAAGACGATGCGCTTGCCGATGCGACGCATTCCGGTGACGCGCTTGCCCTCGGCGCTGCTGATGGGCGGCACTGCGGTGCGCAGGATGAAGGGGTTCATCAGCTTCACCCGCTCGAGGCGCTTGCCGAGCACGCGTGCCTCGAGCGCTTCTATATAGACCGTGATGTCGGGCAGCTCGGGCATGCGTCCCAGTTTACCGATGGGCCAGCGTGGTGCGCGGACCCCGCGGCTGCACCACGGTCGTGCCGGAAAAGATCCATTTTGGGGCCAATCACGAGTAAAGGTGTTGGCACGGTTGGTGCGTATCGCGAGTGCCCAATCACGAAGGGGAGAACTCGTGTCGGCCATGAACTGCACGTGCGGCGCGCATCACTCGCAGGAAGCGCATGACCTGGACGATCGGCGCCTGCTCGAGGCGGCCGTCATGCGTGCCCTCTTTCCGGATGTAGCCGCACGGCGCAGGTTCCTGGCGGCGGTGGGCGCCTCGACCGCCGGCGCTGCGGTATCGACTTTCTTCCCGTTCGGCGCGCTCGAAGCCATGGCGCAGGAGAAGGCGAAGCCGGAGAAGCCCGAGCTCAAGATCGGCTTCATACCGATCACCTGCGCGACGCCGCTCATCATGGCGGATCCGCTCGGCTTCTACCGCGAGCAGGGGCTGAAAGTCACGCTCAACAAGACGGCCGGCTGGGCGCTGATCCGCGACAAGATGCTCAATAAAGAGCACGACGCTTCTCATTTCCTGTCGCCGATGCCGCTCGCCATCTCAATGGGCCTCGGCTCGGCGCAGCAGCCGATGCGCGTGATGACGGTGCAGAACATCAACGGCCAGGCGATCACGCTCGCCGTCAAGCACAAGGACAAGCGCGATCCGAAGCAGTGGAAGGGCTTCAAGTTCGCGGTGCCTTTCGACTACTCGATGCACAACTTCCTGCTGCGCTACTACGTGGCGGAGGCCGGGCTCGATCCCGACACCGACATCCAGATCCGCGTCACGCCGCCACCCGAGATGGTGGCCAATCTGCGCGCCGGAAACATCGACGGCTTCCTCGGTCCTGACCCGTTCAACCAGCGCGCGGTGTACGACGAGGTCGGCTTCATCCACGTGCTTTCGAAGGACCTGTGGAACGGGCATCCCTGCTGCGCCTTCGGCACCTCGGAGGCGTTCATCAAGGAAAACCCGAACACTTTCGCCGCGCTCTACCGCTCAGTGCTCACCGCAGCGCGCATGGCACGCGAGGCGAAGAACCGCCCGCTCATCGCCAAGGTGATCTCGACGCCGAACTACCTCAACCAGCCGGAGACGGTGGTCGAGCAGGTGCTGACCGGCAAGTTCGCCGACGGCTTGGGCAACGTGAAGGAGGTGCCGGATCGCGCCGACTTCGATCCCTTCCCGTGGCACTCGATGGCGGTGTGGATCCTCACGCAGATGAAGCGCTGGGGCTACGTGAAGGGCGACGTGAACTACAAGCAGGTCGCCGAGCAGGTGTTCCTGGTCACGGACGCGAAGAAATACATGGCGCAGCTCGAGATGAAGTCGCCGGCTTCGAGCTACGCCAAGGTGAAGATCATGGGCAAGGAGTTCGATCCGAGCCAGCCCGAGAAGTACCTGGCGAGCTTTGCCGTGCGCAAGAACGTATGAACGGCAGGGCACAGTCGCTCGTTGCCGCGCTGCTCTCGCTCGTTTTTCTCGGCATCTTCCTCGGCATCTGGCACCTCGCCACGGTGCCGAAGACGCAGGCGCAGGCCCCGGTCGACGAGTATTCGAAGCTGCTCGGCAAGGGCGCTGGCGCGAAGAAAAGCCAGGGCTTCCCGACGCTCTCCCAGATCGGCGAGGCGGCGCTCGCGCAGCTGCGGGATCCGCTCTACGACCGCGGCGCGAACGACAAGGGCATCGGCATCCAGCTCGGCTGGTCCCTCGCACGCGTGGCCGCCGGCTACGCCCTCGCCATCCTGTTCGCCGTGCCGCTCGGCTTCCTGATCGGGATGTCGCCGATCCTGCATCGCGCGCTGAATCCGTTCATCCAGTTGCTCAAGCCCATCTCGCCGCTCGCCTGGATGCCGATCGCGCTCTACACCATCAAGGACAGCTCGATCTCCGGTGTCTTCGTGATCTTCATCTGCTCGGTGTGGCCGATGCTCATCAACACGGCGTTCGGCGTCGCGTCGGTGCGCCGCGACTGGCTGAACGTGGCGCGCACGCTCGAGGTCACGCCCTGGCGCAAGGCATGCGAGGTGATCCTTCCGGCAGCGGCGCCGACCATCCTCACCGGCATGCGGATTTCCATCGGCATCGCGTGGCTCGTCATCGTCGCCGCCGAGATGCTCGTCGGCGGCACCGGCATCGGCTACTTCGTGTGGAACGAGTGGAACAACCTGAACCTCACGAATGTCATCTTCGCGATCCTGGTGATCGGCGTGGTGGGGATGATTCTCGATTTCCTGATCGGCCGCCTGCAGGCAGCCGTTACTTACGTCGAATGAGCTTTCTCCAGGTCCAGGATCTGGCGAAGCGCTTCGGCGGCACGACCGTCTTCGAGCGCGTGAGCCTTACGATGGAGAAGGGCGAGTTCGTCTGCATCATCGGCCACTCGGGCTGCGGCAAGACGACGATCCTCAACATCCTCGCCGGCCTCGATCGCGCCAGCGAGGGCGCGGTGTTGATGGACAACCGCGAGGTGGCGGGGCCGTCGCTCGAGCGCGGCGTGGTGTTCCAGGGCCATGCGCTCATGCCGTGGCTCTCGGCGATGAGCAACATCGCCTTTGCAGTGAAGAGCCGCTGGCCGGACTGGAACCGCATCCAGGTGCAGACGCATTGCCAGAAGTTCCTCGACATGGTCGGGCTCACCGGCGCCGAGCACAAGAAGCCCGCGCAGCTCTCCGGCGGCATGAAGCAGCGCGTCGGCATCGCGCGCGCCTTTGCCATCCAGCCGAAGATGCTGCTGCTGGACGAGCCGTTCGGCGCGCTCGACGCGCTCACGCGCGGCACGATCCAGGACGAGCTGCTGCGCATCTGCGAGGCGACGCGCCAGACCGTGTTCATGATCACGCACGACGTCGACGAGGCGATGCTCCTGGCGGATCGCATCCTCCTCATGTCGAACGGTCCTGCCGCCTGCATTGCCGAGGTCGTCGTCAATCCGCTCGCCAAGCCGCGCGATCGCCACTCGATCCATCACGATCCGCAGTACTACGGCACGCGAAACCACATCGTCGATTTTCTCGTCAACCGCTCGAAGCGCTACCAGAGCGGCGAGCTGCGCGCCGCGCGCAGCGCGTCCGCAAAGATCGTCAACCTACGTTGAAGGAGGAGTCATGAAACGCGAACCGGAAGTCGCGCTTGTTGCCCTGGGCAAACCCATGAAGCGCCAGGACGTGACCGATCTCATCGCTTTCCGCAAGATCACCAGGGGCATCAAGTGGGCGGACGTCGCCAAGAAGGTCGGTGCCTCGAAGGAATGGACGACGGCCGCGTGCCTGGGCCAGATGCAGATGACGAAGAAGCAGGCTGAGGCGGTCGGCAAAATCTTCGACTTGCCCGAAGAGGCGGTGATGATCCTGCAGACCGTGCCTTACAAGGGCTCGCTGCCCACTGCCGTGCCGACCGATCCCCTGATCTACCGCTTCTACGAGCTCGTCAACGTCTACGGCACGACCTTCAAGGAGCTGATCCACGAGGAGTTCGGCGACGGCATCATGAGCGCGATCGACTTCGACATGGACCTCACGCGCCTGCCGAACGAGAAGGGCGACCGCGTCAAGATCGTGATGAGCGGGAAGTACCTCCAGTACAAGACATATTGAAATTGCCGGCCGGCGATAGGGCAGTGGGAGAAACCCCAATGCTAAGATCGTCGGCCCATGGGTGCCGAGCGCCGCGCAGCTAGCGAACTCCAGGCAAGGCTGCGCAGCGGGCAGTTCGCCATCACGGCGGAAATTACACCACCGGTTTCCACCGATCCTGCCGAATTTCTGCGGCGGGCGATGCCGCTCAAGGGCCTCGCCACGGCGGTCAACGTCACCGACGGCGCGGGCGCCAAGGTGCATCTCTCGAGCCTCGCGACGGCGCACTTCCTCGTGCAGAGCGGCATCGAGCCCATCTTCCAGATGACGTGCCGCGACCGCAACCGCCTCGCGCTGCAGGGCGACCTGCTCGGCGCGGCGGCGCTCGGCATTCGCAACGTGCTCGTGCTGGGCGGCGATGACCCGAAAGCGGGCGACCAGCCAGACGCGAAGCCGGTGTACGACCTCAACAGCCGCGATCTGCTCGCGATGTTCGATCGCATGCGCACCGAGAACACGCTGCCGACGGGAACGAAGATCGACGGCCCGCCGATGCGATTGGTGCTCGGCGCCGCCGACGTGCCGGTCGATCCGCCGGCCGGCTGGGAGCCCAAGGGGCTGCAAGCGAAGGTGGCCGCGGGCGCGGATTTCGTGCAGACGCAGTTCTGCATGGATGTGGAAGTCGTCAAGCGATACATGGCGCGCCTGCGCGAGGCGGGCGTCAACGTTCCGATCCTGATCGGGGTCGCGCCGATTCCCTCGGCGCAATCGGCGCGCTGGATGCGCGAGAAGCTCTTCGGCACGATCATCCCCGATGCGCACGTCGCGCGCCTGGAGAAGGCGTCCGATCCGCGCCGCGAGGGGCGCGAGATCTGCATCGAGGTGCTGCGCGCGCTCGCCGAAATCCCGGGCGTCGCCGGCGCGCACGTCATGGCGCCGATGAACTTCGCCGAGATCCCGGCGGTCATCACCGAGTCCGGCGTCGCCGGCCGCAAGCTCGCGCATGTTGTTCACTGATCATTTCGTCGAAGTCGACGGCTGCCGCACGCATTACCGGCGCGCTGGGAAAGGCACGCCGCTCGTCTTCCTGCACGGTGCCGGCGGTGCCCCGCAGGTGCTGCCGTTCATGGAGCGCCTCGCGCAGCGTTTCGAGGTACTCGTGCCCGATGCGCCCGGCTATGGCCAGAGCGACGAGCCGGCCTGGCTCGAGAACATCCACGATGTGGCGTACTTCTATCTGGACTTCCTCGCGGCGCTGAAGCTCGAGAAGGCGCTGATCGTCGGTACTTCGATGGGCGGCTGGATGGCGATGGAGATGGCGGTGCGCAACACCTCGCGCATCGCGTCGCTCGTGCTGGTGAGCCCAGCGGGAATTCGGGTAGAAGGCGGCGCTTCAGGCGCCGAGCCGGCGGACATCTTCCTGCTCTCGCCGGAGGACATGACGCGCAAGCTCTTTTACGACCAGAAATACGCCGAGGCGCGCCTCGCCGCCCCGGTGACGCCCGAAGGCATCGACCTTCAGCTCAAGAACCGGCACACCACGGCGCGGCTCGCGTGGGAGCCGCGGCTGCACGACCCGATGCTGCCGAAATGGCTGCATCGCATCGACGTGCCGGTCGCGATCGCATGGGGCAAGGAAGACCAGATCCTTCCGGTCGCCATCGCGCATGAGCTGAAACGGCTGCTGCCGCAGGCCGAGCTCACCCTCTTCGAGCGCTGCGGGCACCTGCTGGTCCAGGAGAAGGCGGAAGAGTTTTGCGACCTGGTGGAACGGTTCGCATGCAAATAGTGCTGTTCCATCTCATGCCCTACGCGGACCTCGACCTCGCCGAGGGGCGCAAGAACGGCACGGTGTGGGTGACGCTGCCCAACCGCAACTTCGACCCTGAGAAGGGGCACAAGCTCTACAACCGATATCTTGACGAGCTCGAGTATGGCGAGCAGCTCGGCTTCGACGTGCTCGCGGTGAACGAGCACCACCAGACCGCGTACGGATTGATGCCGTCCCCGATCGTCACCGCTTCTGCCCTTTCCAGAAAAACAAAACGGGTGAAAATCGCGATCCTCGGCAGCGCCTTACCGCTCCGGTCGCATCCGCTGATGGTGGCCGAAGAGCACGCGATGATCGACGTGATCAGCGGCGGCCGCCTCATCACCGGCTTCGTGCGAGGCATCGGCGCCGAGTACCACACCTTCGGCGTCAACCCCACGTTCTCGCATGATCGCTTCCGCGAGGCGCACGACCTCATCGTGCGCGCGTGGACCGAGCCCGGGCCGTTCGCCTTCCACGGCCATCACTACAACGTCCAGTACGTGAATCTCTGGCCGCGTCCGTACCAGAAGCCGCATCCGCCGATCTGGATCCCGTCGCAAGGCAGCAAGGAAACGATCGACTGGGCTGCGCATCCGGAGCGGCGCTACACCTATTTGCAGACCTTCAGCCCGGTGAAGGTGGTGCAGCGCTATCTCAAGTCCTACCGCGACACCTGCACCGGCCATGGGTATGACGCCAAAGACAGCCAGCTCGGCTGGGCGGTGCCGGTCTACGTCGGCGAGACCGACGCCTCGGCGCGAGCCGAAGCGAAGCAGCACTTCGAGGCGTTCCGCAACGTCTACGTGCGCATGCCGATCGAGATGCTGCTGCCGCCGGGCTACACCTCGCGCGAGTCGCTGAAGAACGTGATGAAGGCGAAGGCGCAGATGTTCGGCGACGTCACCATCGAGCAGGCGATCGAGCTCGGCCTCTTCGTCTGCGGCAGCGCCGAGACGGTGACCAAGGCCTTCGAGGGTTACTGGGGCGAAATGCGCTTCGGTAACCTGCTCGTCATGTGCCAGTTCGGCACGCTGCCGGCCGACCTCACCCGCGCGAACATGGAGCGCTTCGCGCGCGGTGTGCTGCCGCGGCTGAAGGCGCTGACCTGAAAGGGTAGTGCACGGCCAAACGAAAGGCGCCGCGTCCATCGTCGAAGCTGCCGGGGGGAGCTTTCCCGCGAGCGCTCCTTCAGCACCTGCTCAGCCACATCGCCCGAGGCGAAAGAAGGCGCTGCCCTAGTCGCGGGCGATAGTGTCGTCGCCGAGCGACGCGCAACGCTCGCGCGAAAAATTAAGCCCCGGACGCTCCGCTCCGCGCGCCACAATGTCTGAATGGTTGCAACGATCAATGCCGGCGCGGCGCTCGGCAAGCCGATTGTCTTGCTCGTCGACGACAAGCGAGCGAACCTGCTTGCTCTCGAAGCGCTGTTGGGCGAGGAATATCAGCTCCTGTCTGCCAGCTCCGGCGAGGAGGCCGTGTCGGTGGTCGGCAAACAGGCCCACATCGATGTCATTCTCATGGACGTGCAGATGCCGGGGATGGATGGGTTCCAGACCGCAGTGGCGGTCAAGAAGATGGAAGCGGGCAAGGACATCCCGATCATCTTCGTCACGGCCGTGTTCAACGAGGATCCGCATGTGAAGCAGGGCTACGCGGCAGGGGGCATCGACTACTTCACCAAGCCGTTCGATCCGGAAATCCTCAAGCTCAAGCTTCGCGTCTATTCGGGGTTCCGGACGCGGGAGAGTCTCCTGAAGCACCGCGAGCGGCATGTCCAGGAATCGGAGGAGCTGATCAGGGTCGGCCGCAAGCTCTCGTCGGTGCTGGAAAGCCTGACCGTGGGAGTCCTGATTGCCGACGTCGATGGCCGAATTTGTCAGACGACGGAGGAGGTTTCGCGGATCTTCAAATCCGTCGAGCCCGCGGCGAACGATACTTACGGGGAAATCCTGGGCTGGTGGGATAACGCGGGGAGCATGATCAAGCACGAAAGCGGCCCTCTCGCCAAGGCACTGCACGAAGGCGTTACCTCGCACAGCGAGCCGATCTCGATCCGGTGCTTCGACGGATCGACGAAGGACATCCTCGCCTCGGCTTCTCCGTTGCGCGGGCTCGATAACCGGCTCGTCGGCGCCGTGGTCCTGATCCAGGACATGACCGAGCCGCGAGCTATTGGCGAGGCGCTCGAGCATCGGGTGACCCGGCTGATCGGACTGGGCGTCGAGCTCGAAGAGAGCGCGGTTCGCCAGCAGTAGGGCTTCAGTTTCTCTTGAGGCGCTGCTGCTTTTCCCACGCCGTCTCGGACGGCTTGCCCGGCGACACCGGGTCGCTGGCCGGGAAGGTCTCCATCACCGCCGCATCGAGGTGCTCGTCCGCGCTGGCGTTGGGGCGCACGTGGATGTAGTCCATCGCGTCGCTCGCGTTGGTCTGCGAGCCGATCGAGCGGTCGCGGCTGCGGTAGAAATAGTAGGCGGCTCCAGCCGCCACAAGGGCGAGTAGTAATCTCGTCATTGAATGCGCTCCTTCCGCCGCAGGGAGCAATATGCGTGCCGCTACCATGAAACAGCTCGCCGCCATCATCCTCGTCGCCGCCGGCTCGATTGCGTCGGCAGACGATCGCAAGAACTACTTCAACGATCCCTTCGTGCAGGTGACACGCGGCATCGCCGATTGCCCAGTGCCCGAAGGCCCGGTGATGACCGAGGCCGAGATGAGAGCCGAGGCCCATTCGCGCGCCGAGCGCGGTACACGTTGCTACTTGTCAGGGCGCTGCCGGCTTCCGAACTCGTATCGGTACGACAAGGAAATCATTCCGCGCGTCGAGAAAGCCATCCTGGCCGACGGTGGCTATGCCGACACCAGCGTCTGGGTCCAGGGGCAAGCGAGATGGGTTTGGCTCAAGGGTTGCGTTCGAAGCAAGAAGCAGAGGCTCGCGCTGGAGCAGCTCGTCCGGGAAATCGAGGACGTTGAACGGGTGATCAATCGGCTCACCGTGCGCTAGTCGATCTTGAGTCCCACCTTGCGCACCACTTCGCCCCAGCTCTTCACCTCGGACGCCATGTAGCCCTTCAGCTCGGCCGTGCTCATCGTGCCCGGCTCGGCGGCGGCCGCCGAATAGACCTGCTTCAGGCGCGCGTTGCCGAACGCTTTTTGCGTCGCCGCGTAGGCGCGCTGGATGATGTCGGGCGGCGTGCCCGCCGGCGCGAAGAGCGCCGTGTAGAAGCCCATGTCGAATCCCGGCAGCGTGTCGGCGACCGGTGGCAGGTCCGGGATCTGCGAGAAGCGGCGCGCGAACGAAGAACCGAGCAGCACCAGCTTGCCCGCCTTTGCCTGCGGCACCGTGCCGGGGATGGTGCCGAAGGCGAGCACCGTGTCTCCCGCCATCACGGAGGAAACCGCGCCCACCGTGCCCTTGAACGGAATGTGCTCGAGGCTGATGCCGGTCTCCTGCTTCATACGCTCGATCGCGAGGTGCGTGATGGAGCCGTTGCCCGACGAGCCGTAGGCGAGGCCCTGCTTCTGCTTTGCGAACTGGAGGAACTCGGCGACCGTGCGCACGTTGGTCGAGGGCTGCGTGACGAGCACCATCGGGGAGCCGGCGATTACCGCGATCGGCTCGAAGTCGGCGAGCACGTCGTACGGCAGCTTGGCATAGAGCGACGCGCTGATGGCATGGCTCGGGATGTCGGAGGCGGCGAGCGTGTAGCCGTCCGGCGGACTCTTGGCGAGCTGCGCCATGCCGAGCGTGCCGCCCGCGCCGGGCTTGTTCTCGACGACGAACTGCTGGCCGCTCGTCTCGGTGAGCGCCTGCGCCAGCGCACGCGCCAGGATGTCGCTCACGCCAGCCGGCGGCCACGGCACGATGATCTTGACGGGCTTGGCGGGATACGTCTGGGCCGTGGCAACCGTCGCGAGAGCGAAGAGCAGGGTGGCGAAGGCATTACGCAGCATGGATCCTCCGGGCGCGGGCGAACTCGAACACGATCAGCGCTGACGCGCCGACAAGCCCCAGCCAATCGAGCACCTCGGCGCCGGGAAAGGCGTTCTGCGGGATAAGGATGGCGAGTGCTGCGGCGCCGAACAGCAGGCGTTGCGCCGCGCGAAGCGGGCAGAAGGCGTAGCCGACCACCGCGGCAGTGCCGACGAAGATGCCCAGCAGGTTGCGCGCGAGGTTCCAGGCCGAGAGCCACAGCGGACCTTCCATCAGCAGGCTCGGCTCGAGCACGAAGAGGAATGGGATGAAGAACGTGCTCCAGCCCACGACGACCGCCGTCCAGCCCGCGTTCCATCCCGGGACGCGAGCGATGTTGGCGGCGGCATACGCCGCGATCGCCACCGGCGGCGTGATCATCGAGAGCATGCCGAAATACATGACGAACATGTGCGCCGCCATCGGCGTCACGCCGAGCTTGACGAGCGAGGGCGCGAGCAGCGTCGCGGTGAGGACGTAGACGCTGACCGTGGGCATGCCCATGCCGAGGATGATGCTGATGGCCGCCGTCAGGACGAGGAGGAGAAACAGGTTGTCGCCGGAGAGGGCGATCAGCTGCAGCGTGAGCCCGAAGGAGATGCCCGAGACGCTCAGCACGCCGACCACGAGCCCGGCGGCGGCACCGATCAGCACGATGTCGAGCGCGGCGAGGCCGGTGTCGAGCACCGCGCGGCCGAGCTGGCTTAGCGTCACGCGCTGCCCGCGGTAGCCGAAGATCAGGGCGAAGACCGCGATCATCACCGAGGTGTAGACCGCGGCGCGCTCGATCGGGATGCTGAAGAACTCCGGCCAGGCGAGCGTGGCGATGAGGAAGGCGATCGGCAGCGGGAAGTGCCAGCCCGACTTGAGGATCTCGAGGAAGCGCGGCGGGTTCTCCACCGGCGCCGCGCCGATGCGGGCCTTTGCCGCCTCGAGGTCGACGTGCATGAAGAGCGCCGCGTAATACAGGATCGACGGGATGATGGCGGCGATCGCCACGGCGGCGTACTTGACCTGCAGGAACTCCGCCATGATGAAGGCCGCCGCGCCCATCACCGGCGGCATGAGCTGCCCGCCGGTCGAGCCGACCGCCTCGATGGCCGCGGCGCGCGTCGGGCTGAAGCCGGACCTCGCCATGAGCGGGATGGTGACGATGCCCACCGCCATGACGTTGCTCACCGCCGCGCCCGAGATCATGCCGAAGAGCGCCGATCCGAACACCGCGATCTTCGCGGCGCCGCCGCGGAAGTTGCCCATCGCGGACATGGCGAGGTCGGCGAAATAGGCCGAGCCGCCGGTGCGCGAGAGGACCTGGCCCATCAGGGTGAAGGGCACGACGATGATGATGGCCACCGAGAGGATCGCGCCGATCATGCCGTTGACGTCGAGGCCGAGGTAGACGAGCAGCCGCTGCGGGGAGACGGGCAGCGTGCGGAAGTCGGCCGGCAGGTGGGGGCCGATGAACACCCAGGCGGTGAGGACGAGGATGATGCCGACCAGCACGGCGCCGGCAGTGCGCGCGGTGGCGATCAGCACCATCAGGACGAGGAACGCGCTGCCGACGATGCCCTCCATCGGCAGCATGGCGAGCTCGTAGGACAGCGGCTCGTAGCGGACCGTGATGTACAGGCAGATGCCGAGCGAGAGCGCGGCGCCCAGCCACTCGAGCCAGTGCGGCGAGCGCTCAGGTTCCGAACGGTGGCGCGCGACGAAGGAGAGCGCGAGGCCGAGCCCCAGCGAGACCGCGAGCAACTGCTCGGTATAGAGCGAGAAGCCGAAGAGGCGCCGCGGAACGTCAAGAACCCAGCCGACGATGCAGGCGAGCAGCAATCCCTGCAGGACGTCGGTGCAGAGCGCCGCGGCGCGCGAGACCGGCGCCGCGGCTGCTGGAGCCGCCTCGCTCACTCCAGCGGCTTCGCCTGGATGTTGTGTTCCTTGAAGTACTTCAGCGCGCCCGGGTGATAGGGGATGTCGTACTGCTTGTAGCCATTGCCCGCCGAGAACCCGCGCAGCACGGGCTGCACGGCGACGAGGTCCGCTTTGTTCTTCTCCAGCGTGTCGAGGATCTTGTAGACCATCTCGTCGGAGGTCTTGGCGTTGGTGAGGAACAGGTTGTCGAAGCTGTAGACCTTCATCGGCTTCTCCACGCCGATGAAGATCGGCCCGGGCGCGACCTGCGTGAGGAAGCCGTAGGGCGTGATCTTGCGCGCGGCAGACATGCCCTTCTCGTCGATCTCGAGCACGCGCAGCGGGATGCTGGCGTCGACCTCGCGCACCTTGGGCCCGCCGAAGGCGAAGAAGAACATGTCGGCGGCGCCGGAGGCGAAGTCGTCCGCGCTGCGCACCACGTTGGGCACCAGCACGGGCTTCACGTCGCGCTCGGTGAGGCCGGCGGTGGCGAGCATCGCGCGCGTCAGGAGGTCGATCGTGCGCATCGCCGAATAGCCGAGCGCGACGCGCTTGCCCTTCATGTCGGCGAGGGTCTTCAGGTCGCTGTCCTTGCGCACGAAGAACGCGGTCTGCAGCGTGTGCGCGACCGAGAGCAGGCGGACGTCGCTCTGCTTCGCTTCCTTGATCGCCATCGCGGTCTCAGGCGCATTCGCGATGCCCATCAGCGATTCGCCGTGGTTCACCATCGGGATGATCACGTTGTCGCCCGCAGTCGGCTGCACCAGCATGTTGATGCCGGCTCGTTCCTTCAGCACCTTGGCGACGGCGGACGCGGTCGTGTGATTGAGGCTGCCCGGCGGCAGCGTCGCGAAGCCGACCGCCTGTGCGAGCGCCGCCGTCGAAACAAACGCCGCGCTGAAAGCCCACAGTTTTTTGAAATGCATGAACCCCTCCCCCAAGAGTGCAACGAGTCTACCGTACTATGTTGAGGTGAAGCTTCCCAGGGACCGCGTCCTCTACTCGGCGATCGTCGACCGGCCGCCGCTAAAACTTCCGGGCGATGCGCGCATCGCGGTGTGGACCGTCGTGAATGTCGAGGAATGGTCCATCGAGCGCAACATGCCGCGCGCGGTGCTGCCGCCGCCGTATGGTCAACCGCTGCAACCCGATCTGCCGAACTGGGCGTGGCACGAATACGGCATGCGCGTCGGTTATTGGCGCTTCCACGAGGTCCTGAAAAAACATGGCCTGAAAGCGACGCTTGCGCTGAATGGCTCGGTCATCGAGAGCTATCCGCGCGTCGCCAAGGCGGCGCTCGATGCGGGCTGGGAGTTCATGGGCCACGGCTGGAGCCAGCGGCCGATGCATCATGTCGAAGATCAGAAAAAAGCAATCAACGATACGGTCGCGGCCATCAAGCGGTTCACCGGCAAGCCGCCGCGCGGCTGGGAGAGTCCGGGCCTCACCGAAACCTACGACACCATCGACTGGCTCGCGGAGGCCGGCATCGAGTACGTCGCCGACTGGGTGCTCGACGACCAGCCGGTGAAAATCAACACCGTGCATGGCCCGGTCATCTCGGTGCCCTACACGGTGGAAATGAACGACATCGCGATGATGGCGCTGCAGAACCATCCGTCGGAGGAATGGCTGCGGCGCGGCGTCGACCAGTTCGACCGGCTGTATGAAGAAGGCGAGAAGAGCGCGCGCGTGATGGCGATCAGCGTGCACCCCTACATCACCGGCGTGCCGCACCGCATCGGCTATCTCGACAAGCTGTACGAATACATCCGGCAGCGTCCCGGCGTGTGCCTGTGGACAGGCGAGCAGATCCTTGACTGGTACAAAAACGTTACCTGACTCACAGTACGCTTCTCTGTGGGCGCATGCCGAGGCGCTGCTGCCGAAGCTGCGCGAACGTGCCGCACGCTCGGAAGAGCTGCGGCGCATGCCGGACGAGACGATCCGCGATTTCCACGACGCCGAGCTCTTCCGCATCCATCAGCCGAAGCGCGTCGGCGGCGCGGAGCTCGAATTCGCCGCCGTGGTCTCCTTCGGCGCGCTCTTCGCGCGGGCCTGCGCCTCCACCGCGTGGAACTGGGTCAACTTCACCGCGCACCACATGATGCTCGGCATGTTCCAGCGCGAGGTGCAGGACGAGGTCTGGAACAAGTCGCGCGATGCGATGATCGCTTCATCCTTCGTCTTTCCGGCCGGCAACGCGAAGAAGGTCGAGGGCGGTTACGTTCTCTCCGGCCGCTGGCCTTTCTCGAGCGGCGTCGATTCCTCCGAGTGGAACATGCTCGCGGGTCTTGCGCGGCTGGAGGAAAACGCGCCGCCCGAGCAGCGCGTGTTCATGCTCGAGCGCTCGCAATACAAGGTGATCGACAACTGGTACGCGGGCGGCCTGCGCGGTACCGGCAGCAAGGACGTGGAGGCAAAAGACCGGTTCGTGCCCGAGCACCGCACCCTCGCGGTCGCCGATACGAAAGGCGGGCCGACGCCGGGCAGCGCGGTGAATCCCGGGCCGCTCTTCCAGATGCCGGTCTTCGCGCTCTTCCCCTACATGCTGTCGGGCGTGCCGTTGGGCATCGCGGAAGGCATGATCGAGCAGTTTGGAGAAATGAGCGGCCCTCGAGTCGGCAAGATGACCGGCGCCCGGGTCGCGGAGATCCAGAGCACGCAGATCAGGCTCGGCGAAGCCACCGCCTATGCGAACGCGTCGCGCCGCGTGCAGCTCGAGAACTGCCGCGAAGCGCAGGCCATGATCGAAGCCGGCAACGTGCCGGATATCCGGACCAAGGCCCGCTATCGCCTCGAGGGCGCCTACGCCGTCGACTGGGCGGTGCGCGCCGTCGACGTGATGTTCGGCCTCGCCGGCGCGAGCGGACTCTACGAATCCGGCGCCACGCCGCGCGCTTTCCGCGACGCGCACGCGGTCAAGCAGCACTTCTCCTTCAACACCGACATCGCCGCCACCACCTACGGGCGCGTCGCGCTCGGACTGCCGACCGACAATCCAACGCTCTAAGAGGGAGTGGAGCGGGGAATGAGCTTCGAACTCATGTCTCGACCTGGGATAGATCGCGCTCTGCACTGAGCTATCCCCGCGTGGCTGATGTTTTACCGCGTCGGCCGCGCGCCCGGAATCGCCCATTCGGCCTGAAGACCATGCGCCGGAGGGCACAGTGCTTGCAGCGCCAGTTGCGGAGGCTTAGACCATGACCAAGACACTGATTGCAGCAGCAATTTCCACCGCGCTGGCGGCTCCGCTCGGCGCCCTTGCCGACGACAATGCGACGACTTGGCCCGACAAGGCCAAGCCCACTGCCGAGCGCACGCAGCAGCAGAAGCAGCGCGGCACCTCGCGCACGGACCAGACCCTGAGCGGTAATTCCGCCGCGGCGAGCGGCAGCACACGGCCGTCCTATGACCCGCCGCTGCGGCCCGGTGACGCGAAGCCTGTGGCCGGCCCGTCGCCATCATCATCCGAGCGCACCAAAGCCACGCCCGCCGGCGAATAGCCATGCAAGTCGCTCCCGAAGTGATCTTCAAGGGCGTCGATCGCAGCGCCTGGGTGGAGAACTACGTCGCCGAGCGCCTCGAGCACTTGGAGAAATTCGCTCAGGACATCACGAGCTGTCACGTGACGCTCTCCCGCGAGCAGAGCTCGCAACACACGGGCAATCGCTATAGCGTCATGGTGGAAGTGCGCCTGCCGCGGCAGCACGATCTCGCCGTGAAGAAGCAGAAGGAGATCCGCGACATGCAGACGCAGCTGCCGGCGATCATCAACGAGGCGTTCGGCGCGATCGAGACGCAGCTCAAGCGCACCGTCGCGCGGCGCCGCCGCGAGGAGAAGACGCACGACGGCCAGCCGCACGGCATGGTCGAGAAGATCTTCCCCGAGGAAGGCTACGGGTTCATCCGGACGCTCGGAATCGACCGGCAGGTCTACTTCCACCGCAACAGCGTGCTGCATGACGACTTCGAGCGCCTCACCGTCGGCACCGAAGTGCGCTTCGCCGCGGAGGAAGGCGACGATGGCCCTCAGGCGAGCAGCGTCCAGGTCGTGAGCAAGCCGGGTGTACGAATGAAGGAGGACTTAGGACCCGAACCGACGAACTAACGCGCTGCCGGATCGGCGACGCGAAACCCTGCCCCCGCGCTGGTGGTGATGCGCTTCATTGGCACACGCGCGCCGCAGTGTTTGCAGCGTAGGTAATCGCCGCCGGCGTCGCTCTCGACCTTCGGGCTAGTCGGCGCGTCGGCGGCAAGCACGTCTTCAAGCGAGAACGCGATATAGAGAAACTTGCCGCAGGCCGGACAATCGACGTCGTGGGTGGGCAGCATTCCCAGGTGCTCTTGGTGCGCCGATCATCCAACCGGGCTTATCGCGCCGTTTTCTACCAGCCGGCTGGCGACGAGCGCGATAAGGACGAGCGCCACGGCCAGCGCCTGCCAGCCCACGCGTTTGAACATGAGCCGATGGCTCTCGCGCTGATCGGCTTCGCCGCCATGCGCCATGGACAGAAGTCCATTGAAAAGCGCGACCGCAACGGCCACCGCCGCCAGTATGACCAGTAGACCCATCGCATCCATAAACGCCTCCTGCGGTTCAACCTTCAATGGGCATGGTGCCTGCCGAAGAGCGCGAGGCCGATCCCGGTGCCGAGTCCCCACGCCGCCCCAGAAGGCGATCGACCAGAGCTGGGGCACGCCCCACGGCCCCGTGGGCGCGAATGAATACGCCGCGCGCGGGATAGCGGTACAGCGCATGGTATCCACGGACGGTCGACTCGCTGCTGCCGATACAGTTCCACTGCAATCGGCTCGCCTGCAGGGCAACGATAAGAGGTGGTGCCGGCGCAAATGCCTGCTGACGGTGCATAGCCCGGCCGCCGCGTGCCATCCGTGCGCGCTACGGATCTAAGCGCATTCGCGCAACACATTCGGGCGAAGCTAGGCCATGCAGCAGCACGATGCCGACGTCGAGTCCCTGCTGATCCGCGAGCGGCGCGCACGCCTACCGCTGCCGCGCCAGTTCGCGCTCTATCTCCATCCGTTCGCACTGTTCAAGGATGCTTCCAGCGGCCCGCCGCCGGCACGCGAGCGCGCGCTGTCGTACAACCGGGCAATGCGCTGGATGCTCGTGCCCTACATTCGCCGCTGGATCCTGATCGCCGCAAGCCTGTTTCTCGCTATCGCGCCGGCCGAGGCGGCTGCCGCGCAGGTGAAAATCTTCATCATTCCGGCGGCGGCGTTTGCAGTCGGATCGAGCATTGCAGTCGCCGTCACACTTCTGACACTTGCGGTCTATCTCTTGCTCGGTGCAACGAGGGAATAACCCCAAGGAAGGAGACCCTATGCGAGTCAGCGAAGCAATGACGCGCGAAGTGCGCATCGCCAGTCCGGGACAGAGCATCCGCGACGCGGCGAAAATGATGGCCGAGAGCGACGCCGGCGCCGTGCCGGTGGGCGACAACGACCGCCTGGTGGGCATGATCACCGACCGCGACATCGCCATCCGCGCGGTGGCGCAGGGCAAGGGCCCCGATACCCCGGTACGCGACGTGATGAGTACGGAACAGGTACTCTATTGCTATGAGGACGAGGAACTGGACCACGTGGCCAAGAACATGAGCCAGCAGCAAGTGCGCAGGCTGCCGGTGGTCAGCCGGGACAAGCGCCTGGTCGGCATCGTCTCACTCGGCAACATTGCGCAGAGCGAGGCGCGCTCGGCCAGCAAGGCGGTGAAGGGAGTCACCAAGCCGGGTGGATCGCACCAGCAATAAGCGAAACCTCATCGTGGTGGCGCTCGCCGCGCTCGCGGCTTGTGCCACCGCGCAGGATGTCGACAAGGCGAAGAATTCCTGGCAGGGCGCGACCTACGAGGAGGTCCTGCGCACGTGGGGCGCCCCGGCGCGCAGCACCCAGACCAACGACGGGCGCTACTGGTATACATGGGAGACGGTCTCGGTCGCCCAGCCGGGCTCGAGCGTCGGCTTCAGCATCGGGGGCGTGCGCCTCGGCGGCGGCGGCGCGACTGGCGTTGGTGTCGGCACCAGCGTGCCCGTGGGTTCTCCGCCAGCGCCCGAGAGCTGTCAACGCACGCTGATCTTCGAAAACGGCAGAGTCGTCGACCAGGCCTGGCAAGGTCCGCCCAGCATGTGCGCGGAGTTCAAGCACCCCCAATAATGGTGTAGTTTCTCCTCGGGAGGAGGAACCATGATCCGATCGATCGCCGCAGTCGTTCTGTGCGTGCCGTTGCTCGCGTTCGCTCAGGCGCCGAAGAAATCCGCCGACCAGGTCTGGAACGACCTCTACGCGAAGCGCGAGGGCAAGGAGCACCAGTTCAACAGGTTCCTCGCCGAGACCGTGAAGGGCCGGATGCCCGGCACCGCGCTCGACATCGGCATGGGGCAGGGCCGCAACTCGCTTTTCCTCGCGGCCCTCGGCTGGCAGGTGACCGGCTTCGACATTTCGGAGGTCGGTGTGAAGCAGGCGCTGGCGGAGGCGCAGAAGCGCGACCTGAAGATCGACGCTCGCGCCGGCATGTACATGCACGAGTACCTCACGCGCAACGCGTCGCAGATCGTGCAGTCGCTGAAGCCAGGCGGGATCCTCTACTACTTGGACACCATGGACAAAGCCGACTGGGAGCGAAGCGGCGGCAAGCCCGTGCCGGTCGTGCGGATGATCGCCGTCAAGGAAGGGAAGTAGCGCCTTCTTTTAAGGACCGAAGCGAAGCGCAGCGTCCGCTTTCGGCGGCGGTTTCAATCGGTCATTGCAACACTGCACGTAGTCTATCGGCAGGGCATTCAAATCCCAAGGTCTGCCTCGGGTCATTTGCGCAGGCCGAGTTTCTTTAGCAGGCCTTCGCGCCGCGTGAGCCACCAGCCGTACTGCACCGGCCAGCCTTCCATCTGCGGATCGGCGCCGAGCGCCTGCGCCGCGTGCGCCGGCCAGTTCGGGTCGTAGAGCGCCGCTCGGCCGACTGCGATCAGGTCAGCGCTACCTGCCTGCAGCGCCTCCTCCGCCTGCTGCGGCGTCAGGATCAGGCCGACCGCCATGGTCTTGATGCCGGCTTCCTTGCGAATGCGCTCGGCGAAGGGAATCTGGAACCCCGGCACCCGCGGCACCAGCGTCTTGGTCGCCGCGGTCGCCGAGCCGAGGATGCCGCCGGAAGAGCAGTCGACGACATCGACGCCGAGCGCCTTCAGCTCGCGCGCAAATGCGATGGTGTCATCGAGGCTCCAGCCGCCTTCCACGTCATCGATCGACGAGACGCGCGCGAAGAGCGGCCGCGCCGCCGGCCACGCCTCGCGCACCGCGCGCGCCACCTCCAGCGGAAAGCGCATGCGGTTCTCGCGCGCGCCGCCGTACTGGTCGGTGCGCGTATTGGAGAGCGGCGAAAGAAAGGTGTGCAGCAGGTAGCCGTGCGCGGCGTGGATCTCGACGATGTCGAAGCCCGCGGCCACGGCGCGGCGCACGCCATTGCGGAAAGCGGCGAGCACCGTCTGGAAGTCGCCGGGCTGGAAGGCGCGCGGCGCGATCCAGCCCTCGCCCAGGCTGGTCTCGGTCGGCGCGATGGTCGACCAGGGCTTGTCGCCGCGCTCGAGGTCTGCCTGCGTGAGCGGGCCGTTGCCGAACCAGGGCCGCGCCATGCTCGCCTTGCGTCCGGCGTGCGCGAGCTGGATCGCCGCTGCCGCGCCCTGGCTTTTCACGAATTGAGCGATGCGCGAAAGGCCGGCGACGTGCGCATCGTCCCAGATGCCGGTATCGCCGTGCGTGATGCGCCCGCGGCGCTCGACCGCGGTGGCTTCCGTGAATACGATGCCGGCGCCGCCTTGCGCGAACTTGCCGAGGTGCACGAGGTGCCAGTCGCCCACATGGCCGTCCTTCGCCGAGTACTGGCACATCGGCGATACGACGATCCGATTGCGCACCTTGATCTCGCGCAACGTGATGGGTTCGAAGAGGAGGGGCTGGCTCAGAAAAGAAACACGCCTTTGCCTGTGGTCTGCGTATCGAACTTGCGATACGCCTCGGCGGCCTGCTCGAGGCGCCAGCGGTCGGAGAAGATGCGCTCGAGGGCGATTCGCTTTTTCGCTATGAACTCGGCGCACTCCTGCATGCCCATCGCGCTGAAAGTCCAGGAACCGATCAGCGTGACCTGGCGGCGCAGGAGATCCGGGCTCACGTCGAGCGTCACGTCGCCGCCTTCGCCGACGTAGCACGCCGTGCCCCACGTCTTGACGCAGCGCACCGCCGCACGGCGCGCTGCCGCGGCGCCGGTGCAGTCGAGCGCGAGGTCCGCGCCGACGCCATTGGTCAATTCTTTGATGGCCGTGACGGCATCTTCGCGGGAAGCGTCGATCGCGGCGTCCGCGCCGAACTCCTGCGCGAGCTTCATGCGCTCGGGCGAGGTCTCGACGGCGATCACGCGCGCGCCCATCGCGACGCCAAGCACGGTCGCCGAGAGTCCGACCGGGCCCTGGCCGAAGACGGCGAGCGTGTCGCCGCCGGCAATGCGCATCCGGCGCAGCGCGCCATACGCGGTGCCGGTGCCGCACGCCACGGCGGCGCCTTCGGCGAAGGACAGCTCCTCGGGGAGCGGAACGATGGTTTTCGCCGGCACCTTGAAATAGTCGGCATGACCGCCGTGCGCGGTGACGCCATAGACGGTGATGCCGGCGCGGCACAGCTGCGACCAGCCGACGCGGCAGTGCGAGCAGAGGCCGCAGCCGGAGTAGTGGTGGTCCATCACGCGCAGCCCGGTGGGCGCCTCCTTCTCGGATACGCCCGCACCTCGCGCGACGACGACGCCACAGGGCTCGTGCCCCCCGATAAAAGGTTCACTCAACTTTCCCAAACCAAGGGCCGCTTGTGCGGCCCCCGGAGGCGAGCGGTAGAACTTGAGATCCGAGCCGCACATGCCCGAGGCCTTCATCTCGAGCACCACCTCGCCCGGCCCGGGCGTCGGATCGGGGAAGCTCTTCAGCTCGACCTTGCGGTCGCCGAGGAACACAGCGCCGCGCATGGCCGCTAGTTCTGCTGCTCGACGGCCGTCTTCTTGCCGCGCGACTTCTTGAGCGTCATCGCGCTCGCCGAGCCCTTGCCTCGCCATTCCTCCGGATCGACGCGATCGCCGAGGAAATTGAGCTCGATGGTGACGTCGTCCGGGTCCTTGAGAAAGATCTGGAAGAGCGGGGGCTTCGCATCCGGGAAGCTGCGGAAGTGCATCTCCACCCGGTTCTTCTGGATGCGGCTACGCACCTCGGCCGGGTTCTGCGCGAGGAACGCGATGTGGTCGACCGAACCCGAGCCGCGCGTGCCCTTAGGGTGCTTCTTCAGCAGGAACCGGTCGCGGATCTTGTTCGGCGCCTGCGAGGCGAGGTGCACGCAGGTCTCGCCGTTGGCCTTGAGCCAATAGCCGGGGAAGCCGAAATCCGGCCGTGCCTTGTCGAGCTCCATGCCGAGCACGCGCTGGTAGAAGTCGCGCGTTCGGTCCAGGTCCTTCGCGACGAGCAAAAAATGGTTCAATTCGGTGATGGGCATCGGGCGCGCCTCCTTGCTGGCTTTGATTCTACCCATCGCTGCGGCGGCGCAAACGCAGCCTTTCGAGCCGTACGAAGGCCAGGCCGGCAAGGATGTCGTATGGGTGCCTACGCCGCGCGCGCTGGTCGAGAAGATGCTCGATCTCGCTGCCGTCACGCCGCGCGACTTCGTCGTCGACCTCGGCTCGGGCGACGGGCGGGTAGTGATCGCGGCCGCGAAGCGCGGCGCGCGGGCCCGAGATGGTCGAGCTGGCGCGGAAAAATGCCGCCGCGGCCGGCGTCGCTGACCGCGCGACCTTCGTCCAGGGCGACATGTTCGAGGCGGACTTCAAGCAGGCCACCGTGCTCGCGCTCTTCCTCCTGCCCGGCAACCTGCGCCGCCTCGCGCCGAAGTTCCTCGAACTCGCGCCGGGCAGCCGCATCGTCAGCAACACCTACCGCATCGACGGCTGGGAAGAGAGCGAGACCACCTATGGCGACAGCTTCTGCATCACGTGGTGCATGGCTTATCTGTACCTCGTGCCGGCAAAGGTCGCCGGCGCCTGGCGACTGCCCGACGGCGAGATCCGCTTCACGCAGGACCTGCAGAGCCTGTCGGGCACGCTCGTCCATCCGTGCGGGCGCTACGAAAGCGCCACGGGAGAAGTGAAAGGCGACCACGTGCGCTTCAGCGCCGGCCTGAACGTCTATAGCGGCCGCATCCGCGGCGACGAGATGAGCGGCGAGGCGAGCGGCGCGCGCTCGGGCTTCTGGCGCGCGACGCGATTGAAGGACTAGTCGCCCATCACGTTCGGGAAAGCCATGCCGAACGTGAGAACGCAGATGACGACCTTGCAGACGAAGAAGAACTTCTTCTTCGGCGTCATCTCCTTGTAGGGCGTGCCTTCCGGCTTGCGGGTGTCCATGCCTCACTTTATTCTGCGCAGCCATGGAATGCCCTGCATGGCACTTGCGTTAACCTGTTGAAGGAGGTGCTGCATGGTCCGCGTGCTCGCGCTTTGCCTGTTGATCAGTGGATGCGCTCCGATGGCCGAGCGCGAATGCCGCGTCGACAGCTGGTACGCACGCGGCGAGCAGGATGGCCTGATGGGCTGGCAGCCGAAGCTCGACCTCTATGCCAGCCAGTGCGGTAGCTACCAGGTGCAGCCCTCTGGGCAGGACTACATGGCCGGCTGGGCGGCCGGCGCCTCGGAATACAACACTCGTGTCGGTGGGAGCAAAATGTGATGCGTTTACTTTTCCTCGTGCTTATCGGGGGCTGCGCCAGCGTTCAGGGCGGCTCGTGCGGCGATCCCTACGAAGCAGGGCGTGCGGAGGCGATGTTCGGCAGGCAGGCCAGCGCCGATGCTTATGCGCGCGCGTGTCCGCAGGCGTCCGCAGCCGACTACCTCGCCGGCTGGCGCATCGGTGCTTCCGAAACTTCCTTCAGGCAGCCGAACTAAAGTACGCGGCCGCTCTCGCCGTCCATGAGGTGCATGTAGCGCAGGTCGGCCATGAGCTGCGCGCGCTTGCCGGGTTGCAGGTTGGCGAGCGGGTTGGTGCGGGCGCAGGTCTCGATGCCGTTCAGACTGAAGAACACGAGCGTCTCGATTCCCAGGGGCTCGATCACATCGACGGTGATTTCGAACGGGCACTGGCCGGGCGCAACGGGTGAGCGCAGCTCGGTGACGTGCTCGGGGCGCAGCCCGAAGACCAGGTTCGGCTTCCCGGCATAGGCGCGGTAGCGCGCCGTGCGCTCGGCGGGCACCGGGAACGCCGTGTCGGCGTTGATGCGCACGCGAAGCGCTCCCGCCGTTTCCTCAAGCCCGCAGCTCACCATGTTCATCGCCGGCGAGCCGATGAACCCCGCGACGAATTGCGTCGCCGGTGAATGGTAGAGGTCATTCGGCGAGCCGACCTGCTCGATGCGCCCGCCGTTCATCACCACCACCCGGTCGGCGAGGGTCATCGCCTCGACCTGGTCGTGCGTCACGTAGACGGTGGTGGTGCGCACCTTCTGGTGCACCTTCTTGATTTCCGTCCTCATGTGCACGCGCAGCTTCGCATCCAGGTTCGAGAGCGGCTCGTCGAACAGGAACACCTTCGGGTGGCGCACGATGGCGCGCCCCATCGCCACGCGCTGGCGCTGGCCGCCGGAGAGCTGCTTCGGCTTGCGCGCGAGGAGCTCGCGGATGCCGAGGATGTCGGCGACCGAGCCTACGCGGCGGTCGATCTCGTCGCGCGGCACCTTCTTCAGGCGCAGGCCGAACGACATGTTCTCGTGCACCGTCATGTGCGGATAGAGCGCGTAGTTCTGGAACACCATCGCAATGTCCCGGTCCTTCGGCGGCATGTCGTTCACCACGTCGCCGCCGATGCGGATCTCGCCGCCGGTGATGTCCTCGAGGCCGGCGATCATGCGCAGCGTCGTGGTCTTGCCGCAGCCCGAGGGGCCGACCAGCACCACGAACTCCTTGTCGGCGATGTCGAGGTCAATGCCGCGCACCGCCGGCGTCTCGTCGTAGTGCTTCACCACCTTGTGCAGGTTGACCTGCGCCATCTTCAGCCTTTGGTTGCGCCGGCCGTAAGGCCGGCGATGTAGTAGTCCATCAGGAACGCATAGATGAGCAGCGGCGGCAGCGCGCCGAGCAGGCACCCGGCCATGATCTGCCCCCAGGCGTAGACGTCGCCGCGGATGAGGATGGTGACGATGCCCGCCGGCAGCACGAGCTGGTCGGCGGAGGTGGTGAACGCCATCGGGTAGAGGAAGTCGGCCCAGGAGACGGTGAAGGCGAAGATCGTCGCCGCGATGATGCCGGGCAGCGCCACCGGGATGAAGATCTTGGTGAGAATCTGCAGGTAGCTCGCGCCGTCGATCAGCGCCGCCTCGTCGAGCTCCTTCGGGATGCTGGCGAAGTAGCCGATCATGATCCAGGTGCAGAAGGGCACGGTGAGCGTCGGGTAGATCACCATCAGCACCCAGTAGTGGTTCATCACCTCGATGCCGAGCGTTTCCTGTACCCAGGCGAAGATCTTGAAGAGCGGAATGAAGAGCAGCGTCTCCGGGATCAGGTAGGTGAGGAAGACCCCCATGCCGAGCGCTGCCGAGCCCCAGAACTTCATGCGCGCCAGCGCGAACGCCGCCGGGATGCTGATGAGCATGGTGATGATCACCACGACCACCGACACGATCGCCGAGTTCTTGAAGAAGGTGAGGTACTGCTCGGAGCCGAGCAGCGCCCAGTAGTTCTCCAGCGTCGGGGCGTAGACCCACCACGGGTTGGTGATGGCGCCGATCTCCGCGCTCGACTTGAGCGAGGTGATCATCATGTAGATCGGCGGGGTGAGGAAGAAGACGACGAACAGCACCAGGAAGAAGTACGACCAGTAGAGCGCGCGCTTGCGGTCGCGCCGCGTGCTGCCGGTCTTCGCCTTGCCGGCGGAGGGCGCTTCCAGGACCGCCGCCTGAATTTCGGCCGGGTTCATGGCCTTCCCGCTACGCCTCGTTGCCGCGGCGGTTGATGTCGCGCAGGATGAAGATCGCCGCGATCGCGAGGATCGGGAACATGAACAGCGACACCGAGGCGCCGAGCGGGATGTCGTTGCCTTCGATGCCGAGCTTGAATGCCCAGGTGGCGAAGATGTGCGTCTGGTCGATCGGGCCGCCCGAGGTGAGGATGCGCACGATGTCGAAGTTGGCGAAGGTGACGATGAGCGAGAAGAGCACCGTGATGGAGATGATGTTGCGCATCATCGGCAGCGTCACGTACCAGATCTTCTGCCACCAGTTGGCGCCGTCGATCGCCGCCGCCTCGTAGAGCTGCTCGGGGACGGATTTGAGCGCGGCGAGATACATGATGAGGAAGAACGGTGCCCCGTACCACACGTTCACCAGGATCACCGAGAAGCGCGCCCAGTACGGGTCGCCGAGCCAGGTGATCGAGGGCAGGCCGACGTGCGCGAACAGCCAGTTGAACGCGCTGTAGGACGGGTCGAAGAGCCAGAACCAGGCGAGCGTGCTCATCGCCGGCGGGATCACCCAGGGAATGAGCAGCATGCCGCGCCACTTGCGCTGCCCCTTCGCCGGCACGTTGTGCACGAAGTGCGCGACGCAGAAGCCGATGAGCGCCTTGAACACCACCGCGGTGACGGCGAAGATCACCGACTGCTTCACCACCATCCAGAAGAGGTCGCGCTTGAAGAGGAAGGTAAAGTTGCCGAAGCCGACGAAGCGCTCCATCGACTTGTTCAGCGTCGCGAGGTGGACCGAGTAGAGCGCCGGGTAGACGACCAGCGCGCCGATCAGCACGATCAGCGGCAGCGCCATCAGGAAGGCGAGCGTGGACTTGCGCCGCATGACGCGGCGCAGGCCACCACCGCGCGCGGCGGCGGTGGCCCGGCTGCGGGGCAGTACAGCGGCCATCTCAGGAGCGCTGGTAGCCTTCGAGCTCCTTCGCGCCCCAGTCGATCGCCTGCGCGATCGACATGCCGCCCTGCGTGCACTGGGCGATCAACTTCGTCATGAAGCCCTGCACGTACATCTGGTTGGCGATCGCGACCGGCGCCGGTGAGCAGGCCATCCAGATCTTCTGGTCGCCCTTCGGCGGGTAGTGGAACACCGCGCCCTTCGGCGGCTCGACCTGCTCCCACACCTTGAAGCTGCGCTGGCTGGCGAAGGACGGGATGTCGTAGCCGATCGAGCCGTTCACCAGCTTCTCGACGTTCTCCTTCTGCCAGATGGTCTGCAGCAGGCTCTTCGCCGCGGATTTGTTCTTGGAGAACTTCCACACGCCCCAGATGAAGGGCAGGTAGGGCGCGAAGCGGCCTTGCGGGCCCTTCGGCATCTCGAAGGTGTAGAGGTGTTCGGCGACCTTCGGGTTGTCGCGCTTCGCCACGGCGTAGGCCGACGGCGGGTTCATGATCATCGAGCCCTGGCCGGAGATGATGTACTTGTTGTTCGAGGCGTCGTCCCAGGCGAAGACGTCCCGCGGCATCACCTTCACCAGCTTCTGCATGTACTCGAGGCCCTGCTTCACGCCGTCGGAGTGCTTGATCGTGATGTCGCCCTTGGCGTTCACCATCTCGGCGCCGAAGGAGGCAAACATCGAGCCGACCCAGTCCACGGAGTCGGTGGTCTGGCCGAGGCCGAGGCCGACCGGGTGGCCTTCCTTCTGCAGCTTCTCCGCCGCGGAAAGGAGCGTCTCCCAGTTCCAGTTCTCCGACGCCTTGGTCGGGGCCTTGAGCGTCGGGTACATCTCGAGGATGTCGACGCCGACCTTCTTGAATAGGTCGAGCCGCGCGCAGGGCGGCTTCACCTGCGTGCCGGTCACCGCCGGCACGCCGACGAAGTGGCCGCCCTTGCCCTTGGTGAGGTACTGCGCCGCCGGGTCCATCGCGCCGTTGACCTTCGTCAGATGACCGACGATGTCGTCCATCGGCTCGAGCAGGTCCTGTTTGTCGAGCGGGTCCCACGCCTGGAACGTGAGGAAGTCATGGCCGGCGCGCGCCTGCGCTTCCGCGGTGGCGGTGAGCACGATCTTGTTGCCCTGGCTCGTGATGTAGTCGATCTTGAGCTCGACCTTCTCCTTCTTCGCCCAGTCCTGGCAGATCTTCGTCAGCACGTCATTCGCCCCCGGAACCCAGTGGTCCCAGAAGCCGACCGACAACGATCCGGCGGCGTGCGAGGTGCGGATGTAGGGGAAGCCGATGGCGGCCGCCGAGGCCGCAGCGGTCGTGGCGATGAAACGGCGGCGAGTGAACGTGCGGCGCGACATGGTTCTCCTCCTCAGGAGCGAATGGCGACGGGATGAGATGCTAGCGCGATTTCACCATGCGAAGCCGGCCTTCCCTCGTCAGGGCGCTGTCAGTGGCGTCCTTAAGGGTCGCTTAAGGAACTACAAATCGCGCTCAGCGCCGCGCGGCAACTTGTCCGGGAAGCGCGGGATGAAGTTGTCGCGGTTCGGCATGCGCACCTTCGGCAGCGTCTGCGCATTCATCACGTCCTTCTCGCCGATCAGCTTGTTCTGCGCCAGGATGTAAGCGGTGAGCGCGTAAACCTCGTCGTCGGTCAGCGAGCGCGGCTGGGGCCACGGCATCGCGCGCCGGATGTAATCGAAGACCGTGGTTGCATAAGGCCAGAAGTTCGCGATGGTGCGCGTGCCATCGATCGTTTTGATGGGCGGCGCCCCGACCAGCGCGGCGTTCACGCCGCCTTTGCCGTTCTCGCCGTGGCAGTGCTGGCACTTCTGCGCGTAGACCGCGGCGCCTTGCGCCATCGTGCCGCTGCCCGGCGGAAGATTCGTGCCATCGGGCTGCACGTTGATGCTCCAGGTGGCGAGATCGGCGGGCGTGATCGGCGTGCCCAGATTGGGGCCCGAATCTGCTCCCGAGGCCCACGCCGGGCCGGTGGCAAGGACGAGCGCGGCGAGCCTAGACGTAAACATGGCGCACGCTCCCGTTCGCGTCGATCGCCCAGCTCGTCGGGCCGTTGTAGTGCTGGCTGATGAACGCGGTTGGCGGCACGACGCGCGAGCCCTGTCCGCGATGCGCGATGATCTCGGCGCGCGTCGGCTGCGCTTCGCCGGTGTCGTCCCAGGCGCGCGACAGCAGCACCGCCGGTCCGCCGTCCCACTGCCACGGGATGCGAAAGCGCGTGAACGTCTTCGTCATGACCGGCGCCTGCAGCGCCGCCTCCGCCCAGCTCTTGCCGCCGTCGGCCGAGACCAGGACCTTCGTGATGCGGCCGTTGCCGGAGTAGGCGATGCCGGAGATTTCGTAGAAGCCGCGTCCCTGCATGGCGTGCCCGTACGAGGGCCGCGTGATGAACGACTTCACCTCGTTCACGAAATAGAAGCGGTACGCCTTGCCGTTCGGCAGGATCGGCGTGTAAGTGCGCGACTCGTAGTAGCTCATCCCGGGCAGCCCGGTGAGCTCGAGGCGCCGCAGCCACTTCACGTTCATGTTGCCTTCCCAGCCCGGCAGCAGGAGCCGCATCGGATAGCCCTGGCCGGGCATGTTGCGCTCGCCGTTCTGGTAGAGCGCGACGATCGCGTCGTCCATGATCTTCGCGAGCGGCACGCTGCGGCTCAGGTGCGGCGCGTCCGCGCCTTCGGCGACGGCCCACTTCGCCTTCGGATCGATGCCCGTCTCCTCGAGCAGCGTGGAAAGCGCGACGCCGGTCCACTCCGCGCACGACGCGAGCCCGTGCAGCGCCTGCACGTTCGCCTGGATCGGCTCCGGCGAGAAGAGCGGCGAGCTGTTGCCGCCGCACTCGACGAACGTGAAGCGCGACACCATGGGATAGCGCTCGAGCGCATCGAGCGTGAAGACGAGCGGTCGCTTGACCAGGCCGTGGATCGCGAGCTTGTGCTGGCGCGGATCGATGTCGGGATTGCCGGCGTGCGAGATGGTGAAGTGCAGCGGGTTCGGCGTCGCCGTGCCCTGCAGCAAATGGTGCGGGGTGCGCGCGTGCTGCGTGCGCGGCTCGCCCTTGGGATTGCTGAGCGTGCGCGCCGCCTTCTCGTATTTCGACGGCCCGCCGTAGGGCGGCACGAGCTCGCCGGGCTCCTTGCTCCAGACCGGGTCGGTGAGCGTTTCCGCCTTGGCCGAATAGCCGGTCATCGCCGCCGCAAACGCCGCCCCGCCGCGCAGGAATGCTCGTCGGTCGAGGAGTCCGTTGCCGGCGACGGGAATGAGATCTTTCATTGGATCACCTCATCGACGCGTGCGAGGAAATCTCGCGGGAAGGAAAGGCCGAGCTGCTTGGCGGCCCGCAGATTCACGACCAGCTCGATCTTGTTCACTTGCATCACCGGCAGGTCGGCCGGTCGCGAGCCATTGAGGACTCGTGCCGCGTAAACACCCGCCTGGCGGTAGACATCCCTTATATCCGGGCCGTAGCTCATCAGTCCGCCCGCCATGGGGAACTCGCGGAATGGGTAGGACGCCGGAATGGCATCGCGCGCGGCGAGCGAAACGATCTGTTCCCGCCGGGTCACAAACAGCGGATCGGCGGCGACGACCAAGCCGTTGGCCCCGATCTGCTTCATCGCCGCGAATACGTTGTCGATCTCGGCTTCGCTGCTGGCGTTGACGATCTCGACGCGGATTCGCATCGCCTCGGCGGCGGCCATGACATCGTAGTTCGACCCCTGCGCATCGGGATTCTTCGGATTCGCGAGATAAGCGATTCTGCTGACGCCCGGAATCAAGTCCTTCAGGATCTCGAGGCGCTTGCGGTTCAGCACCGTCGCGCCATTCGAAATGCCGGTGATGTTGCCGCGCGGGTGGCTCAGGCTGAGCACGAGGCCCAGCTTTACGGGATCCTCGGCGCCGGTGAATACGATCGGGATCGTCTTGGTCGCGGCTTTCGCGGCCATCGCCGGCCCGACGCCGCCGGTCGTTACGATGACGGCGACTCTGCGCTCTACAAGCTCGGCGGCGAGTTTCGGCAGCAGCTCCGGCTTTCCTTCCGCCCAGCGATATTCGATCGCGAGATTCTTACCGTCGACGTAGCCGGCCTCCTTGAGGCCCGCGCGGAAGGCTTCGACCAGGTGCGCGCGCTCGTTGGGCGAGCCGCTGTTGAGGAAGCCGATGAAAGGAATCGCGCGCTGGGCGCGCGCGAGGAGCGGCCATGCGAGCGCTGAGGGACCGAACTGCACGAGGAACTGCCGCCGCCTCATGTCTCCTCCCGGAAGACCGAGCAGCAGTCTACTTCTATTCGACGGCGATTTCCTTCGCCACCTCGCCGACGCGCAGGCCTTCTGCGCGTACGCGGCCGGTGCCGCGCACGGGGATCGAGACGGTGCGGCGCGAGACGCTGCCGCGGCTGCGCTGGTAGAAGATGTATTCGTTGTAGAGGCCGCGGCCCCAGCCTTCGAGGTGGCCGACCCCGGTGCGCAGATCGCGCGGGTCGATGGTCACGCCGCCGCCGAGCGGCTCGACTTCCACGAATACGCTCGTGTCCGGCGTCAGCTTCTTCGCCGAGTCGAGCACGTACGTCGGCAGGTAGCCGCTATTCGCGACTTCCATCTCGAGCGAAGGCGCCATGGCGTCGCCGCGCAGGTACATGGCCGACTGGCGCGCGCAGACTTCCGGCAGGATCTCGCAGGGCGGGTTGTTGAGCCCGACGAGCTGCGCGATGCCGCCGATCTCGACCTCGCCGAGCTGCGGATGCTTGAATTTCTTCCACGGCCGGAACATGCGCGAACGCCACGCTCGAGCCGCACCCCTCGATCGCGTGCATGTTGCCGTCGACCCACGCCGCGGCGCGCGTGCGCTCCGGATCTTTGCCGATCTCGAGCACCCAGAGCTCGCGCCCCGCGACGCTCTTGCCGATGCTCTTGACGCGCACCAGGCCGGGATTCGCTTTCGCCCAGTCGTGGACGATGCGCGTGATCTCTTCGTACTTCGGGTAATGGGTGCGGAATGGGCTCATTCTGTACTTAGTACGTAATTATCTTGTCAGCGCCAGCAGCCCGATGATGCCGAGCGCAAGGAAGGCGAGCGCTTCGCCGGCGATGAGGCCGCCGCCGATGAGCGAGGTCGTGTCCATGTCCTGCGGCGGGCCGCTCTCCTTGCCGGCCTTGGTCCGTGCGACGGTCCACTGCCAGGTCGACGAGAAGATGCCGCCGAAGCCGTACCAGAACGCGGTCGGGAACTCGACGAAGCCGCCGAGGCTCGACGCATAGGGGCCCGGCAGGAGGATCGTGTCGATCACGAAATCCGCCACTTTCGTACTCGCGGCGCGATCTTTCCATGCCTGGTACGCCGCGCTGCGCTTGAGCACCACGCGGATGATCTGGATCACCAGACCGATGGCGATGCCAAGGCCCATCAGCTTGAGCGTCGTCGTTCCGGCGGAGGAGAGCCCGCGTAGCACGCCGGCGAACTTGTAGGTCATGGCGCTCTGCCAGTTGCCGGTCCGCATCTCCGGATGGAGGAACGTGTCGACCTTGAGCACCGGATACGCGGCGAGGAAGAGCTTGGTGATCGCCACCGCGAACACCGCCCCCATGAAGATGCCGATCACCTGGTAGCGGAACTGGATCGTGCGGTTGGTGCCGAGGCGCCAGCCGGTCGAGCGGTCCTGCTGCATGTCGCCGCCGACGACGGTGCTGATGAGAAGGATGGCCCCGGCGAGCAAGCCGACGATCGGATTGGCGAGGCCGGCAAGCGCCATGACGGTGACGCCCACGACGAAGGCCGAGGAGATCGGGTTCGAGTCCGAGATACCGATGCTGATGCCGTTGATCAGCACGAAGATCGAGGCGAGGGCGACGCCGAGCGCCGCGTACCCCACGGGAACGCCCAGGCTCGCCGAGACGACGACCACGGCGATCGCCCAGAACGCGACCCACATCACGAGCTTGCTCGTGTCGACCTTCTTCCACTCCTCCTGCTTCACCGGCGGCTGCGCCACGGTCGCACGGCTGCGCGCGAGCGCCTCCCTGGCGACGAGCGTGAGGTCGACGAGGGCGGCGCCAAGGATGGTGCCGAGCGAGATCAGGAAGCCGACCTTGCGCCAGGGATCATGCGGCCCGAGCAGGCCCACTTCGCGCAGCCACGGCGTCAGCAGCAGTCCGACCACGCCGACGGTGATCGCCGGCACGCCGATGCGCGCGCCGACGATCATGCCGGCGCCGAAGTTGGACGAGGAGAAGCTGACCGCGCTCAGGAAGGCGACGCCCGCCTTCTCCGCGGCGAGCGTGAGCCCCACGCCGAGTCCGAGGCCCGAGCCCAGGCGCGAGATCGAGCGCTTCAGCACCGTCGGATCGGAGAGTGCGCGCAGGATGTTCGCCACCGCGAGCCCGGACGGGTACTTGAGCTGCATGCGGTCGACGACGAGCGGCGTGTAGAGCATGCCGAGGCCGGCGCCGAGCATACCGATGCAGAGGAAGTAGGCGATGAGGTGCCAGGTCGGCGGCTCGGCGAGCCCGAGCCAGATCATCGTCTGGATCAGCACGCCCATCGCGGCCATGCCGGCGACCGAGGCCGCCATCGACTGCATGTAGTTCGCGCCGTGCCGGCCTTCGGCGCCGTAGCCGAAGGTGACCACGCTCCCCAGGATCCCGGCGAGTACCTGGCCGCCGATGAAGAAGCCGAGCGAGAAATTCATGTACGCCGCAGCGATGCCGCCGAGCGGACCGAGGACGAAGATCGCGACCAGCGCGAGCAGGAGGTAATAGCCGCGCGAGTTGATCGCCGGCAGGAAGCCGAATCGCGGCGCAGCCGCTGCGGACGCGCTTTGTGCCATCTGCTTCCCTCTTAGGTTATGGCGCGCGGACTATATACGAAGACGCTCTAGCGCCTGCGCCACTGCGCCGCCAGCCAGGCAACGGTGACCGCCAGGACGATGAACATCAGGAGCGCGATCTGCACGTGGCGCAGCCGCCCGAGCCACTGCTCGACGGCTTCCCAGGCGAGGAAGCCGACGGCCGCGACGAGCGGCGCCCAGAGCAGCACGCCGATGAAGTTGAACAGCGCGAGCCGCCAGGGCGAGATGCCGCAGCCGCCGATCACGATCGGGCCGGCGATGCGCAGCCCATAGCAAAAGCGCAGCAGGATGACCGCGCCGGCGTCCCAGCGGCGCACCAGCGCCTGCACGCGCGGCGCCTTGGCGGCGAGCGTCGGATAGCGGGCGAGCGCGCGCCGCCCGTAGCGCCGGCCGATGAAGAACCACGCCTGGTCGCCGAGGAAGCCGCCGACCACTGCGACGCCGACCACGGCCCAGAAGGCGAGGTAGCCGTGCGCCGCGGCGACGCCGCCGAGGGCGAGCACGGTCTCGCCTTCGAGGAAAGTGCCGATGAAGACCGCGAGGTAGCCGAGGTTGGTGATCAGGTCTTGCACTGTCGCCCTGACAAGCGAACTACGGGCCTGTTCACTTTGTGCGGCTGATCAGACGACGGGTCTCCTCATAGATGCGCTCACGCGGCCCGAAGGTGACCAGTTCTATTTGCTCGGCCGTGAATCGGTAAATGAGCCGGAATTTACCGATGCGCAAGCTCCATAGGCCCGCAAGATCGTCCTGCAGGGGTTTTCCCGTCGTAGCATCCTCCGCGAGGAGATCAACCGCCGCGCGAACCTTACGCTTGATGTTGGGATGCAGTCGCCGAATACGCTCAGCGAGCGCCGTCGGTAAACGCGGCGCGCGGCGCACGCTTAGTCGAACAGTTCCTTCATCGTGTACCGGCGTGCTTTGCCCGATTTAAGGGCTTTGAGGCCCGCGCGGATTTCAGCCAAGAGTGCCTTATCGGCCTTCACCGCTTGCGTTTCCTTCCAGCTTTCGTACTCGTCGGCGCTGACCAGCACAGCGGCCGGCCGCCCATTGCGGGTGATTACGACTTCTTCGTCGCGACGCGCAACCGCGTCGACGAGTCCGCTGAGTGTTGCCTTGGCTTCAGAGAGGGACAATGTCTTCATAGACCAGAATTCTGGTCATATTCGCGCGGGCCGTCAATCATCCGGACAAGATCTCGACGTCCCTCAGCACCGGATCCTCGGCGATGGCGATCTCGTTCTCGATCAGGAGTCCGCAGCCCGGGCAGCAGAATTGCCGCAGCTGCGGCAGGGGATCGATGAAGCGCGCCGGGTCGCCGACGATCGGATTGGCGGCCTGGATCGGCAAGTCGTTGCGCACGCAGTAAGCCTTGTAGTTGCGGCTCACCGGGCCCAAGTCCTGCGCGCATTTCGCGCAGGCGTGACGGCTGCCGTGGATCGCCACGTTCTCGGTGACGAGCATTTTTTTCCTGCCCTCGACCTTGCGGAGCGCTTTTTCAGTGGTCTGGCCCTGCACGCGCCGCGCGCGCAGCTCGTGGCGCCGCCGCTTGGTCGCTTCGGCGTCGCCGAGCACGACGCCGTAGAGGTCGCGCGCCGCGATCGCCGAGACGTCGCCGTTATGGATGTCGGCCTCGACTCTCGCCGCATCGCGCTCGAGCGGATCGCCGAAGCCACCGGCCGCGGACCACAGCACCGCGTAGACGTCGGCCGGGCCTTGCGTGAAATCCTGCTGGCGCAGCTGCAGCGTCTCCGCCTCGCCCTTCAGCTCGCGGATGTCGCCGACGAGCTCGGAGCTTTTCATTTTCTCCAGCACGTTGGAATTCTTCAGGAACTGGTAGCGATTCACCGCCCCCGGATAGCCGCCCATCATCCCGGTCGAAGTCGGCACGGCATTGCCCGACGAGAGCGTGTCGTGCGTGATCTGGTCGGTGCCGTGCGGGATGAAGCACGACTCGGCGCTCAGCCCGCCTCTGAACTTTCCGGCGCCGCCGGAATCGGCGATTTCCTTGCGGTACAAAAACAAGACCGGGAACGACTGCTCGGTGTGCTCGACGTTCGGCAGCTTGCAGATCGGCGTGCGCGCCTGGCCGCCGGTCGAGATGCCGTCGGCGTGCGAGAAGGCGCCGATCGCGCCGCCGATCGG
>Ga0137404_10000008_pt1 | contig 108554 bp, 98 predicted proteins | sample CZOMad2_1_16fung_FD_108285 | JGI IMG/M metagenome (GOLD analysis project Ga0137404, IMG submission 108285) | Vadose zone soil fungal communities from Angelo Coast Range Reserve, California, USA - CZOMad2_1_16fungal (Illumina Assembly) | ecosystem: Environmental > Terrestrial > Soil > Vadose... | reverse complement strand
TTCGGTGCTGATGTCCTGGATCAAGGAAAAATACAACGCCGAGATGATCGGCTTTTGCGCCGACATCGGGCAGGAAGAAGAACTCGACGGCCTCGAAGCCAAGGCGCTCAAGACCGGCGCGTCCAAAATCTACATTGACGATTTGCAGGAAGAATTCGCGCGCGACTTTATTTATCCGATGATTCACGCGGGCGCGATCTACGAAGGCCAATACTTTCTCGGCACCAGCATCGCGCGACCGCTCATCGCCAAACGCATGGTCGAGATTGCGAAGAAAGAAAAAGCCGACGCCATTGCGCATGGCGCGACGGGCAAAGGAAACGACCAGGTTCGCTTTGAACTGACCGCCGCCGCGCTTGCGCCGGATTTGCAAGTCATCGCCCCGTGGCGCGACGAACGCTATCGCGCGGAATTTCCTGGACGGCAGGAGATGATTGATTACTGCGCCGCGCACAAGATTCCGGTGCAGGCCAGCGCCAAGAAACCGTTCTCGATGGATCGGAATCTTCTGCACATTTCCTACGAAGCCGGAATTCTCGAAGACCCGTGGTTCGATTCATTCGATCCGAAAAATAAAAATTATTTCACGACGCTCTCGGTTTTCCCCGAAGACGCGCCGGACAAACCGGAATTCGTCACGCTCGATTTCGTCAAAGGCAATTGCGTCGCCGTGAACGGCAAGAAATTAAATCCGCTCGGCGTGATGAAGGCGTTGAACAAGCTCGGCGGCAAACACGGCGTTGGCCGCGTGGACATGGTCGAGAACCGCTTCGTCGGCATGAAATCGCGCGGCGTGTATGAGACGCCCGGGGGCGCGATTCTGCATTTCGCGCATCGCCAGATGGAAAGCCTGACGATGGACCGCGAAGTCATGCACCAGCGCGACGCGCTCATCCCGAAATATGCCGAGCTCGTTTATAACGGCTTCTGGTATGCGCCCGAACGCCTCGCGTTGCAGGCCTACGTGACCGAGAGCCAGAAGAACGTCACCGGCACGGTGCGCGTGAAACTCTACAAGGGCAACCTCATGGTCAGCGGCCGCAAATCCCCGGTGAGCCTCTACAACCCGCACATCGCCACGATGGAAGCCGACCCGACCAAGGCCTACAACCAGGACGACGCCACCGGCTTCATCCGGCTGAACGCGCTGCGATTGAAGGTGGCGGCGAAGGTGCATGGGAAGAAATAAATATCCGCAAACTTGAGGTGCCAAATTGGCACCTCAAAATCTTTAAGGTCACAATTTGTGACCTTGAACGAAGTTAAAACTTGAAATTCCAAATTGGGACTTCAAGTTTAGCGGCATCCAGTCGCAAATTGCGACCGCATCAGAAAGGAACGCTATGAACAACCAAATGCCAGCGCGCGCAGATAAGATTGGTTCACGAATACGCACGATTCGCGGGAAGAAAGTCATTCTCGACTTTGATTTGGCAGAAATCTACGGCGTGCCGACCAAGCGATTGAATGAACAGGTCGGACGAAATGCAAAAAGATTTCCGCCTGACTTTTTATTTCAACTTACCGCCGAAGAAGCGGATTCTTTAAGGTCGCAATTTGCGACCTTAAAGACTGGACGCGGCCAGCATCGCAAATTCCTTCCCTACGCCTTCACGGAAAACGGCGCGATCATGGCGGCGAACGTCCTCAACAGCCCCGAAGCCGTGCGGATGAGCGTGTTCGTGGTGCGCGCGTTCGTGCAGATGCGCGACCTGCTCGGCAGCACCAAGGAACTGGCGAAGCAACTGGCCGCGCTGGAAAAGAAACTCACCGACCGGCTCGACGGGCATGAAGCCGCCATCATCGAAGTGCTGCGGCGCGTGATGGACATTCTTGATCCGCCGCCACCGCCGCCCGGACCGCCCCGGCGCGAAATCGGTTTTCACGTTGGCATGACGGAACAAAAATCCAAACGGAAGAAAAAGACGTGAATTACAAATTTGCGCGAGTATGATTGAAATCGCGGCAAGGGTGCATGGCAAGAAATAAATTAACCACAGAACAAGTATGAGACTATTCAAATATGTCCCGCCTCAACGGGTGGATATTTTAGTGAATGAAAAAGTTGTTTTTACGCCACCCGGCAAATTTTCCGACCCGTTTGAAATGCGACTGGAGCTTGGTCGTCCGGCAAGAAGAGAATTTGAGCGACAACTTTGTAAGCAAATCAAAAAACAAGCGGTGCGAGAAATTCCAGGATACTGTCGGTTAAGCGCAAGACAACGACGGATCGGAAAAAAAGATCAAACGAGGGGAGTGAATATCGGCGCAATCGGCAACGAATCCTTTCAAGCTGCAATCCAAAGAGAATCTCAACAAATAGGCGTTCTATGCCTATGCGCGACTGAAAAGAATGACTTGATGTGGGATTTTTACGCAAAGGGTTTTCAGGGATTCGTTATTGAGTTTGATAGTGACAACGAGGAATTCAGACAATTGTTGGGCGCGCCTTGGAAAGTGGAGTATATGGATAAAACTCCAGCTTATGACTATTCAAAACCAACGCCACACTTCTTTCGTTTCAAACGCAAATGCTATGAATTTGAAGATGAGTATCGCGTTGTAAGGCCGCTTTACGAATGCACATCAGGAAAAGGAGAAAACGATGTTGAGTTATATTTTCGACCGTTATCACGGAAGTGCGTGAAAGCTGTTTATCTGGGACACAGAATGGAAAAATCCGTGCGCGAAAAAATTCTTGAGCTTTTGAAGGGAACAGAGGTTCAAAAATTCGACGTTGAACCAAAGCAAGACAATTGCGAATTGTCATTTAGAGAAATAAAATAATCATGCTTACCGACCTCATCCATCGCATCGGCATCGCCGCGCCGAATCCAAACTGATTTCAAATTATACCACTTCCCAAAAAGAACCAATTGACAGCATGGCATGCACTGGACATTATCGCTCGACCCCGAACAAAGCCAAAAACATTCAAGATAAAAGGAAAGGAACACGCGATGAAAAACAAATCATATATTGCCGCAATGTCAGTATCGCTATCCGTATTGCTGACTGCCTGCCAGCACACACAAACATCCAAGCCCGAAGCCGCCACGACCACACCAATGGCTGCGCCCGCCGCTCCTGCCGCGCCCGCTGCCATGACTGCGCCCGTTGCTGCTTCCATCCCGGCTTCTGCCGATGAAATCATCGTTGACAACGCCAATCCCGGCTTTAAGTCCGAGGGCACTTGGACAGCGGACGCTGGCGGCAATGACTTCAAGGACGGCTCCGTCTGGGCCACAAGCACCTCTGCTGGCGATGCCGCCAACACCGCCACCTGGACACCCGACATCAAGACCGCCGGCACTTACGACGTGTATGAATGGCATGGCGATGATCCGAATTCGGACCACGCCACCAAAGCGCCATTCACCGTCAAGTCCGATGATGGCACCAAGACAATCATGGTTAACCTTCAAACCAATGCCGGCAAATGGAACCTGCTTGGCACTTTCAATTTTGCGGCGGGCAACGGGGGCAACGTCTCACTCAGCAGCAGCGGTGCTGACGGCAACGTGCTGGCGGACGCAGTGAAGTTCGTTCCGCACCACTAAAATCGGGTTCCAGCAAGTATTTTACTCAAGCCCTCCCTGTCGCGCCTGGCGGGGAGGGTTTTTCATTCAGCATACGGTTAATTCTCCTGCTATGATCGCGCCACATCTGCTCGTCTGCCTGAAGGATTACCGCCAAGCGCGGCGTGAAGAATCCTTATTTCACTTGATTCTATCCGTAATAAAGAATTTGAAACTTGAAATCATAATGTTGTTTTTTCTCGGAGTCTCTGCGGTTAAATATATTTGACACGGCGGCTAAAGTGCGCCAACGTGTCGAGAAGTTGGCTGCGACGTTTCCCTTGCCGTATTGAGAACACACGCTCAAACGCCGGGTTAAAATTGAATTAAATCCATTTTGAACATTTCCGGTCGTCTGCCGTCAAATGCGTTGACGTCCCGAACGTGAGCAGGGAATCCCAGCCATTTCACTACATACAATTTGTTATGCCAAGAGTTTCTACGAGAAAGCCCAGGACAAAAGCTCCTGCCGATGAGTCTGCTGTTGAATCATCGGAACAGAAAATTGAGGGCGCAGCGCAAGCTGCTGCAGTCGAGGCGCCGCCCGCGCCGGAACCGGCATTGCAGCCGCCGTCAAAACCCATCGAGCCGACGAACGATGGCGATGCGAAATTTGAAGAGCGCGAAGAGCGTCGTGGTTATCAACGCGATAAAATCGCCGCGTCAATGAACATCGCCAAGCTGCAGGGAATGCAGATGAGCGAGTTGAACGCGATGGCCAGGGAATACGGCGTGGAAAATTTCGGCACGATGCGCAAGCACGAGGTCATTTTCCACATCCTCCAAAAAAATGCCGAGCGCGCGGGCGTTTTATTTTCCGAAGGCGTGTTGGAAATTTTGCCGGAAGGCTTCGGTTTTTTGCGCTCGCAAAGTTTCAATTATTTGCCCTGCCCGGAAGACATTTACATTTCGCCGTCGCAAATCCGCCGGTTCGATTTGCAAACGGGAAATCTCGTCGCCGGCCAAATCCGTCCGCCGAAGGAAAAGGAAAAATTTTTCGCGCTGCTCAAAGTCGAGGCCGTTGACACCGAAGAGCCGGACAAGGCGAAGGAAAAAACGCATTTCGACAATCTCACGCCGTTGTTTCCGAACAAACGGTTCATCCTCGAGACCGCCGCAGACGAATTGAGCACGCGCGTTCTGGATTTGGTTTGCCCGATCGGCAAAGGTTCGCGCGGCCTCATCGTTGCGCCGCCGCGCACGGGCAAAACCGTTTTGATGCAGAAGGTCGCCAACGCAATCCTTAAAAATAATCCCGAAACATATTTGTTCATCCTGCTGATTGACGAGCGTCCCGAAGAAGTCACGGATATGGAGCGCAGTTGCAAAGGCGCGGAGGTCATCTCGTCCACGTTCGACGAACCGCCGGAACGTCATGTGCAGGTCGCCGAAATGGTCATCGAAAAAGCCAAGCGCATGGTCGAGCACAAACGCGACGTGGTGATTTTGCTCGATTCGATTACGCGATTGGCGCGCGCTTACAACACGATCCAGCCGCATTCGGGAAAAATTCTTTCCGGCGGCGTGGACGCAAACGCGTTGCACAAACCGAAACGCTTTTTCGGTGCAGCCCGAAATATTGAAGAAGGCGGATCGCTGACCATCATGGCGACGGCGCTCGTGGACACCGGCAGCCGCATGGACGAAGTGATTTTTGAAGAATTCAAAGGCACCGGCAACATGGAAGTGCATTTGGACCGCGCGCTCGTTGACCGCCGGATTTTTCCATCCATCAACATCGAGCGTTCCGGCACGCGCAAGGAAGAATTGTTGTATCATCCCGACGAATACAATCGCGTCGTCATTTTGCGCCGCGCGCTCACGGGCGTTCCGCCGGTCGAAGCGATGGAACTCATGCTCGGCAAATTGAAAAAGACCAAGAGCAACATCGAGTTCCTGCTCAACATGAGCGTGGGTTAAAAAATTTCATTGCATCAGTGCGCGCATTTCGGTTTTCATCCGGCGTGTCTCATTTTCGCATTTTTCTAAAATACTGGTTGCCAGTGCTCGTTTGCATGGCGATGATTTTTTCCGCGTCGAGCGATGCGCATTCGCAGCAACATTCGTCGGGAATTTTTGAGCCGTTCCTGCACTGGCTTTTTCCGAAAATGCCGCAAACGGAAATCGAGCGCATCCATCACGGCATCCGCAAATGCGGCCACCTCACGGAATACGCCATCCTCGCGCTGCTGCTTTGGCGCGCGCTGAATCAATCGAAAAACAAATTGTCGCCGTGGTCGTGGCCGCGTTTCAGCGGCGCGCTGCTCATCGTTTTTATTTACGCCGCCACGGACGAGTTCCATCAAATTTTCGTGCCGGGACGAACACCGCTGATGTCGGACGTTTTCATTGATACGACCGGAGGCGCAATTGGCCTGCTCGCGCTTTGGATTTTTCATCTTTGTCGAAAGCCAAAATTGCAAAAATAAAGGGATTATGTCTTTCACAAACGTTCAAAAACAACAGCGACAACTCCCTCTCCCCGCCCAAACGGGGAGAGGGCTGGGGTGAGGGGATTTAAGATTGAAAAACATCGGCCTCCTCACCCTGCCCTCTTCTCCATTCAGGAAGAGAGGGGAAAAATTTGTCAAAATCATAATTCCAAAAAATAAATGAAACGTCCGCTCGTCGCCGTCGTTTCGTTTTATGCAATTGGATTGCTGCTCGCTGAATTTTCTCAACCGCCGTTCGCCGCGCTCTGCGCAATTTCTTTCTTCGCCCTCATTCTCGCCATCACTTTCGAAAAATCCCGACCGATTTTGCTCTGCGCGCTCCTCATTTTGGCCGGCTGGACAAATCTGATTTTTCACACCGCAATCATTTCACCAAACGATTTGCGGAATCTGATCGGCGACAAAACTGAAATCCTTTCCGTTCGCGGAGATTTGATTCGAACACCACAGATAAAAATCATCCAACGCAATGGCGAAGAAACGGAGCATTCGCTCGCACAAATCAAAATTACGGAAATTTGTCGCGACGAGAAATGGCGGCCCGCGTTCGGAAAAATAATTATTTCAACGCCGGGTGAACTTCCGGCAAATTTTTTCTACGGCCAATCCGTCGGAATTTCCGGCGTCATTTCCAAACCTTCGCCGCCATTGGCCGAGGGACTTTTCGACAATCGAAATCATCTGGCGACACGCGGCATTTTTTACGAACTCAAAACCGCTTCCACAAATGACTGGCAATTGTGCGGGCTGATTTTGCAAAAGCCGCCGGTTGCCGACCGATTTTTGAATTGGTCGAAGCGCACGCTCGCGCTTGGCCTGCCCGAAGACGAATCGCTGCGGTTGCTTTGGGCGATGACGCTCGGCTGGCGGACCGCCTTCACCGGCGACGTTGGCGATCCATTTCTTCGCGCCGGAACGATGCATCTTTTTGCAATTGACGGATTAAGAATTGCGTTGATTTCGGGAATGCTCGTCGCGCTGCTGCGCGTGCTGCGCCTCTCACGCGCATGGTGCGGTGCGATTGCGATTCCGGCGATTTGGTTTTACTCCGGCGCGACCGGCTGGGAATCGTCCGCCATCCGCGCGTCCGTGATGATGACGATTGTGCTCGGCGGCTGGGCGCTCAAACGTCCAAGCGATTTGATCAATTCCCTCGCCGCCGCCGCATTTCTGATTTTGCTCTGGGAACCGCGACAACTCTTTGAAGCAAGTTTCCAACTGTCATTTTGCGTCATGCTCGTCATCGGACTGCTGCTGCCAAAATTGAATAATTTCTCGGACCAATTGCTGCAACACGATCCGCTTTTGCCAAATGAACTGATTCCAAAATGGCAGCGCGCAACAATTTCGGTTGCAAGGATTCTCGCGCGTTATTTTTCGCTTTCGCTCGCGGCGTGGCTCGGTTCGATTCCTTTGAGCGCGCTCTATTTTCATTTGTTCAGCCCGATTTCGCCGATTGCAAATCTGATCGCCGTCCCGCTCGGCACACTCGCGCTGATGAGCAACCTCGGCGCGCTGATTTGCGGCTCATGGTTTCCCTTCGCAGCGGAATTGTTCAACAACGCCGCGTGGTTTTTCATGTTCGCGATGCAATGGGTCAGCGAAGAATTCACAAAAATCCCCGGCTCGTATTTTTATGTTCCGTCGCCGTCATGGATTTCAATCGCAATTTATTATGAGATTCTCATCGTCGCCTTGAGCGGGTGGCTGAAAACCGCGCAAAGAAAAATATTTGGTGCGGCGATTCTGATTTTAATTTTCACGGTTTACTTTTTCCGTTGGGAAAATTCACGCAACGAAATCAAATTGACCCTTCTGCCGCTCAACGGCGGACATTCTGTTTTCGTTGATGCCGCCGGACGTCAAAACGACTGGCTGATTGATTGCGGCAATGAAAACGCCGTCAATTTCACCCTCAAAAATTTTCTGCGCGCGCAAGGCGTAAATAAAATTCCACGCCTCGTTCTGACCGAAGGCGATGTTAAAAATTGCGGCGGCACGCCAATGTTGGATGAATTGTTTGGCGTTGGTGAATTGTGGACGAGCGGCGCGAAATTTCGTTCCAACGTTTATCGCGACGCAGTTTCTGAATTTGAAAAATCCTCACGCCATAAATTTTTGAATGGCGGTGACGAAATTGGCTGCTGGAAAGTTTTGCATCCAATCGGCACAAATAATTTCATGCGCTCCGATGACAACGCGCTCGTGCTGCTCGGAAATTTTTCTGGCGCAAGAATTTTGCTGCTTTCCGATTTGAGCCGCGCCGGTCAAAATGATTTGCTTTCGCGAACGAATGATTTGCACGCGGACATTGTCGTCGCCGGTTTGCCAAACGAAGGCGAGCCGCTTTCGGATGCGCTGCTCGATGCGATCCAGCCGAAAGTGATTGTGGTCGCCGATTCGGATTTTCCGGCGACACGGCGGGCAAATTCAAGATTGCAAGAACGGCTTGAGCAAAGAAAAGTTCCCGTGATTTACACGCGCAACTCCGGCGCGGTGACCATTCTTGCGGACAAAAACGGCTGCCAATTGGAAACGATGGACGGACAGAAATTCAATTCCGTTTCTTTTTCAAAGTGACGGAAACGTATTGCGCCTGCGGAATCGGAAACTTTTTAATTTCGACCGTGACTTTCTTTGGCTGGAAATCCGACAAAATCATTTCAGCAATGTCGGCGGCAAGTTTTTCAATCAGTTTCCAGCTTCTGCCGTCGCCAAACTTCAAAAGCTTTTGCGAAACGGCGAAATAATCAACTGTGTCGGCAATAGAATCTGATTGCGCGGCTTTGGCAAAAGACGATTTCATTTCAATCGTCAGCAAAAGTTTTTGCGGCTTGGCGCGTTCCTCGTCCGGCACGCCGACACGATAAAACACTTCGAGGTCAATGATGGAAATTTTAGCCACGATTTGAATTTATAATTTGTGATTTTTGATTTTTGACTTGGAAACCGCAGCGATCAAAACCTTGGTCGGCTTGTTCAATTTCAATTTTTTCGCGTCGGCCAATTTCACCCATCGGAATTCGCGGCCTTCGTCGTTCAATTTCACGCGCGGATTTTTTCCGGTGCAGCGGCAGGTGTAATTCAGCAGGACAAAATGCGCGTCGCGATAAAATTCCTTCGAGTGGATGCAATCCTGCACGAGCACGAATTTGATGCCAGAGATTTTCAGGCCGGTCTCTTCCAAAATTTCGCGGCGCAACGCGGCTTCGTTCGTTTCGCCCCATTTGATTTTTCCGCCGGGAATGCCCCATTTGTCCGACCATTTGTGCGTGCGAATCATCAGTGCTTCATTTTTGGAATTGAAAATCAGCCCGCCAACGGTCGCGAGTGGCGGATGAATGTCCTCAAAATTTTCCGTGGGCTTCAAATGCAAATCGTTCTGTTCAAGCGCGCGACGCAATTCGCCGAGATGCTCGACGATCAAATCCGGTTTGGCCGCGCGCAATTGTTCCAGCGTATTGTAACCGGTCAGAACGGCGCAAGAATGAACGCCGCCGTGCCGCGCGGTTTCGATGTCGTGCTCCATGTCGCCGATGAAAAGTGTTTCGTTCGGCTTCAAATTGTTTTCGCGAAGGATTTCGTGGATTTTTTTCCGCTTGTCCCAGACATCCGTGTAATGTTTTTCCAGAAATATATCGAAGCCGATGACGTCGCATTGGACTTTGAAATGGTCGGCGTGGACGGTGCTCAAAAGAAACATGCGAAGTTTTTTCGCGCGGCAAAATTCCAGAAATTCGCGAGCGTGCGGCAGTTCGCAAACGGAAGCCTGCGCCTGCCGGAAGCTCGTGTGAAACCAGTCTTCGAGCTGCGGCATCGGGACGTGCGGCGTGTGACGGTCGTAAAATTTCGTGAACGGCAGGGAAAATTCGGCGCGAAATTGTTCGAGCGACATTTCTGCTTTGCCGGCTTGCGTCAGAACAAAATTCGACGCTTTCAAGACGGCGGGCAAATCGTCCACGAGCGTGCCAGACCAGTCGAAAATGATGTTGCGGATCACTTCAAAATTAAACCACCAAGACATGAAGACACCAAGTTTTTGTTTCTCTTTGTGCCTTGGTGCCTTTGTGGTTAAGAATTGTTGTGCTCATCGCATTCAATAAACCGTTCGGCGTGCTGTCGCAATTCACCGGCGACGGCTCGAAGAATCGCACGCTTGCGGAATTTGGTTTTCCAAAAAATGTTTATCCGATTGGCCGGCTCGACGCGGATTCCGAAGGTTTACTGCTGTTGAGCGACGAAGCGAAGTGGAACGAAAAATTATTGCATCCGCGCAATGCGCACGGGCGCGAGTATTGGGCGCAGGTTGAAAAAATTCCGTCGCCGGAAAGTTTGGAGAAATTGGAAAATGGAGTTTCGATTCAAGGCCGGAAAACGTTGCCATGCCGCGCATGGATTTTGGAACCGCAACCAGAGGTGGGGTTATCGCGCTGCGATGACCGGACGGCGCAGCGCGCCGTCCCTACCAGAAATCCGCCCATTCGTTTTCGCAAATCCGTTCCCCATTGCTGGATCGGTTTGGAATTGGTTGAAGGCAAAAACCGGCAGGTTCGCAAAATGACGGCGGCGATTGGGCATCCGACGCTGCGATTGATTCGCGTGCGAATCGGAAATTTTTGGCTCGGCGATTTGCCGCAAGGAAAATGGAAATTTTAACGAATGAAGAATACAAATTGATTCAAGACAATTAATCAGACTTCGGTTTTTTGTATTGAGACATAACTTCATCAAATGATTTGCCTTGAGAAAAAAGTTCCGCGTCTCGTTGTTGCAATTCTTCAAGACGATGCTCGACGCCATGTTTCCAGCGACCAATGCGAATCAATCCACTAACTAAAAGCAACATTTGTAGTGTAGCAGCAATGCCAAACAAGATACCGACAACCCAACCAACAAGGCACAAAATACCAGTCTGTTTGAGAGCAAACCAAAAACCACCTGCCCCGATTGCACAGGTTGGAACAAAAATAATTAAAAATTTAACAGTGACACCTAACATTTTGATTTTGAAAGATTATTTCGCATTGAAAAAATAAGACAACAGTTAAATCTCGCACTCATTGACGCAAGTGAATTACAACAGTAATTTCAACGTGTGATTGATGTTGCCGAAATTCATCCTCGCGCAGCGATGGCCAAAAATAAATTTGAGCCGTTGGCAAAGGAAATTTATGCGCTCAAGAAACAATTGAACGCCGTCATTCTCGCGCACAATTATCAGGTGCCGGAAATTCAGGACGTGGCGGATTTTGTCGGCGATTCTCTCGGCCTTTCGCAGCAGGCGGCAAAGACGCAGGCGGACGTGATTGTTTTCTGCGGTGTTCATTTCATGGCGGAGACGGCGAAAATTTTGAACCCGAACAAAATCGTCGTGCTGCCGGACAAGGACGCGGGCTGCTCGCTGGAAGAAAGTTGTCCGGCGGAAAAATTGGCAGAGTTGCAGAAAACCAATCCGAATTTCTGGACAATCGCCTACATCAATTGCAGCGCGGCGGTGAAGGCGTTGTGCGACGTGATTTGCACGAGCGGCAACGCGGAGAAAATTGTCCGCGCCGCGCCGAAGGACAAGGACATTTTGTTCGTGCCGGACGAAAATCTTGGCCAATGGGTCATGGAGCAAACCGGACGTCCGATGACTTTGTGGAAAGGAAATTGTTACGCACACGTCGAGTTTCGCCGCGACAGTTTGCTGAAATTAAAAGCACAATTCCCCGACGCGAAAGTTGTGGTTCATCCGGAAAGTTTGCGCGAGGTGCGAGATTTGGCGGATTCGGTCTGCTCGACGGAGAAGATGATTGATTACTGCAAAACGAATCCGGCGAAGCAATTCATCGTCGTCACGGAATCGGGAATCATTCATCGGATGCAAAAGGAATGTCCGGGCAAAGAATTTTTATGTGCGCCGGTTTTCAACGCGATGCAATTGCCATCGGACAATTGCCGTTGCAGCGAATGCAAATACATGAAGATGAATACGCTCGAAAAAGTCCGCGATTGCATGAAGAACCTCGCGCCGCGAATCGAGTTGCCAGCAGAAATTTTGAAGCGTGCGCGTTTGCCGATTGAGCGGATGCTGGAAATTTCAGCAAAGCCGATTGAGAACGCAGGTTGAGCAAATCAAACCTGCTCTGCCATTTGAGGCGCTGGCGCGGCGACGCTTTCCATTTTTGCTGCTTCGATCTTTTCGATGCGATGACGACGTTTGGCCCCGTGCAGTTCAAATTCCACTTCGTCGCCAACTTTGTGATTGAGCAACGACTGTCCGACGGGCGTGAGGTAGCTGATGATTCCCTGGTCGGGATCGGAATCCCAGGCGCCAAGGATTGTGAATGATTCGGACTGGTTCGTTTCAAGATTCATGGCCTGGACAAGTGTGCCGATGCCGACGGCGTCAGTCTTGGCATTTGAAAAATCCGTGCCACGGGCGCGTGTCAATTGCGATTCCAGTTCGTCCTTGCGGCGCATGAGAACTTTTTGCATTTCCTTCGCCGCTTTGTATTCGTGGTTCTCGCGCAAATCGCCGTAGCTGCGCGCGATGGCAATTTCCTTCGAGTTCGCAGGAATTTTTTTCTGCACGAGTTCGCCGTATTCGGCGCGGCGGCGTTCGAGACTTTCCCAAGAGACGAGCAATGTCGAATCCTGTTTGGTCTGTTCGCCGGTGATGAGCGATTGCACGGCGGGATGCGCCTTGACGAGCCGCGCGAGCAATGAGCGCTTGTCCATGTCATCGAACACGGGCGAAAGCTGAAGCGCGCGCGTCAAATCTTTGATGACCTCGATGTCGGCGCTCGCGGTCAATTCGCCGAGCAATTCCTGGTCTTCCAGAATAAAATCGCGCAGGCGGTTCGAACGTTTTTCGTTGAACTGGTCGCGCTCCATCGCCGTGAGCATCGCGCGAAAAACTTCCGGGCCGAGGATGTCCACAAAGTCTTCGTTGCGCTCGCGGCCAAACCACAAGAGCAATTCGCTGCTGGCGGTATGCTGGTTGACGGATCGCGCGAGCGTTTCCTTGAGCAAATCCAACTTGCCTTCGTGAACGAGCAGGCTCACGAATTCTTTCGCCAGCTTCGCGGAAACCAGATTCAGAGAGCCGCGCAAAATTTCCTGCCAGCGTTCGGGATTGGCCTGTTTGAACGATTCGAGCGCGCGGTGATGTTTGGTGGCAGGAATGGCTTCGAGCAACGGACCGAACTTGATTCCATCCTGCGTCCAGATTTGCGTCGCGGAAATTTCTCCCGCGACCGGTTCAACTTCTGCGGCGTGGCGCAATTCGTCGCGCATAAAAATCGCTTCCAGCGCGACCGCCGGCTGCGTGCGTTGATGCGAAACGATGTCCGCGTTCAGCGCAGAAATGATTTCGTTCGCCGCCGTCTGCTTGTCCTTCAAATCGGAAACGACTTTGAGGATTTCAGCGACGACCGCGACGCGCGCCTTCAAACCTTTCGCCGCGCGAAAATCCGCGAGCGAACGGTCTTGCAACGAAGTTTCCTGCACTTGAAAAACAACCGGCTCGGTTTTTTTCACCGGCACGATGAAATGGCCGTCCTTTTTCATTTCGCGCTTGGCTGTTTCCCACCATTTTTTCCAATCATCGCGGATCACGTCCGGCACGAGCGAGTGCTGGATTTGATCCACCGTCGCCTTGCCGCCGAAACTATTCAGCACCATCTTGATCAAATCCAAATGATGCGCGGCCAACTGGCGGACGGCTTCGAGATCATTCGCCTTGCGCGCGAGAATGTGGTCTTTCGGAATCGGTTTGAGATTTTCGGCAGCGAACGCCAGATCCATCGTGTGACCTGGTTTGCCCGGAAAATCAATCGTGAAACGCGCGAACACCGTATCCACTGCCTTGATTTTGCCGAAACCCCAACTCCGATGCTGGCAGCAACCGCCTTCGACCAGTTGCGTCAACGGTTCAACGTGGCGGCCTTCGATTTTCCCCGCAGCCGCCAATTTCTCAAATTCTTGTTTCATAAAAAAATCGTATTTCTGTCGTCACGGATTCACTATGTCTCCATTAAACGTGGTGAACGAACAAAAACCAAGACAAATTGCGGCGCGAGTTTTGCAGCAGCGACGCGCCAACGGCGAATTCACGGAACATTTGCTTGAACAGGAATTGGCGAATGCAAAATTATCCGCGCCGGATCGCGGCCTCTGCCAGGAAATTGTTTATGGCGTCGTGCGCTGGCAGGCGACGCTCGACTGGCTCATCGCGCGGAAAACCGACGGACGCGAACAGAAATCCGCGCTGCAAAATCTATTGCGCCTCGGCCTCTATCAAATTTTCTGGTTGGATAGAATTCCCCCGCACGCAGCCGTCCACGAAACCGTTGAAATTGCGAAACAAAACGGTTTTGGCCCGCAAGCCGGTTTTGTGAACGCCATTTTGCGCGGCTGCTTGCGCGAATTTGACGAAACAAAAAATCTTCTCGCCGAATTGAAAATCAAAAATCCGGCGATTGGACTTTCCCATCCGCAATGGCTCGTTGAAAAATGGCGAAAACGATTTGGCGATGAAAAAACGTTTCAACTGCTCGAATGGAACAACACGCCGCCGAAAACGTTCGCGCGCGTGAACACTTTGAAAACCGACGCGGGCAAACTCATTGAAAAATGGCGCGAAGAAAATGTGGATTATGACTTCTTCCGTAGCGGCGGTCTGCCGACCGCCGCATTTCTTGTTGAAAACGAATCCGGCTTTCTGCCGAAAGCCGCTACGGAAAATTTAGTTTTTGAACTTAAATCGCACCCGCCGCTGAATTCTTTGCAAAGCTTTCGCGACGGCTGGTTTTACATTCAAGACCCAAGCACATTGCTTGCGGTAAGCGAACTAAATCCGCAATCCGGCGAAACCATTCTGGATTTATGCGCCGCGCCCGGCGGCAAAACGACGTTCATCGCGCAATTGATGAACAACGAAGGCAAAATCATCGCCTGCGACGTTTCTGAAGAACGGTTGAAATTGATCCAGGAAAATTGCGCGCGACTCGGCGTGACGTGCGTTGAAACAATTTTGCCTTCCGCTCTCGATCCTCGACCTTCGACCTTCGACCGGGTTTTAATTGACGCTCCCTGCTCGAACACCGGCGTCATGCGGCGGCGCGTGGATTTGCGGTGGCGAATTTCGCCGGAAGAAATTTCGCGCTTGCAACAAACGCAATTGGATTTGCTCAAGCTCGCGTCGGCGAAATTAAAAGTTAATGGCGTTTTGATTTACAGCACTTGCAGCCTTGAGCCGGAAGAAAATTCCGAAGTCGTGAAAGAATTCTTGCGAGAGCACAACCATTTCAAGCTGGAAAAGGAACGCGAATTGCCGCCTTTTGCCGATCATGTGGACGGCGCATTTGTGGCGCGAATGACATTGGAAACGTGAGTTGGCCGACAGATTCGCGTTTCTAAAGCTTGAATTTCAATCCTTTATTTGGCACAGAAAGAGTTCCAATGAAAAAATTATTTTTGATTTGCGCGGCACTGGCCATTGTCGCGATAAAAGCGCAGGCGCAAACGGATTTGATTGCGCGAATTCATTTTCTTGGCGGCGATAAAATTTCCGCCGACACCAATTCCGCCGCGTTCGCAAATGAATTTACTTCGCCCGAAGCGCGCGCGCTGGAAAATCAAACGTTCGACAAACTTTCGCGCACGCCGTTTGCGTGGTTCAAATCAAAAATGCCCATAGGCGCAAACGACGGCACGGCGCAATTGCGTCCGCTTCTGGACGATTTGCTGAAATCAGAATGGATTTTTGAAATTCGTGACGCGAACGGTTCGCCGGAATATACGCTGGCAATTCATTTGAGCAACGAACGCGCACAAATTTGGAGTAAAAATCTTTCCGCGCTTTTGCAAAGTTGGACGGGCATTGGAATCGCGCAGGATAAAGCCGACAATTGGGAGTTGAAAAAACATGACGCGCCAAATTTGTTTCAATTCGGCCACTCCGGCGATTGGGTCGTGATTGATTGTGGACAAGATAAATTGTCTTTGCGTAAAGAAATTCTTTCGATTCCAGACAAAATTGTCCCACCCGAAACTAATTGGCTTTCTACCGATTTGAACTGGCCGCGTTTGGCACAAATTTTTCCGGCATTGCGCGAATTTGATTTTCCGAAAATCCAAATGCAAGTCGTCGGGCGCGATGCGAATTTTCATTTCAATGGAAAGTTGATTTTGTCGCAACCGCTGCCGCCGCTCGAAAAATGGCGAATGCCGACAAATGCGATTCATCAGCCGTTCATCAGCTACACCGCCGTGCGCGGAGTCGCGCCGTGGCTCGAAAAGCAAAAGTGGTTCCAACCGTTTGAACCTCAACCGCAGCCAAACCAAATTTTCGTCTGGGCGCTGCCGCAAATTCCATTTCAAACGTTCGCCGCCGAGCCGGTGCCGAATGCCGGCGCTGCGCTCGCGCAACTTGATAGTAATCTGTCCGCAAACACAAATTGGCAAAGCCATTTCATGATGCCGATGAAGTCGTCACTGACAAACAACCAGCTTTCGTTCACAGGCGTGCCCTTCATCGCGCCAAACATCCGAGCCATGCACGAAGCCGATGGCGATTTTCTGGTCGGCGGATTTTTTCCGAACACGCCGCGCAGCAAACCGTTGCCGCCGGAATTGTTCGAACAATTGAATCAACCAAACCTCGTTTATTACCATTGGGAAATCACGGCGGAACGGCTGAAGGCATTGCCGGAATTGAGCCAGCTCGTCCTCATGGTCACGAGCCATCAACAATTGAACGGCCAATCTGTCGCGCATCAATGGCTGGCAAAAATCGGGCCGACGCTCGGCAATTGCGTGACGCACGCCACGGAAACTTCGCCGACAGAAATTTCGTTCACGCGCAAAGCGCCCGGCGGTTTGACGGCGATTGAATTGCTCGCGCTGGCGAATTGGTTTGAATCGCCGAACTTCCCGGCGTTCGATTTGCGTCTGCCGGAACGCCCGAAATTGAAAATGCGTCCGCATCCGAAAATTCTTTCCGCGCCGATGTCCTCGCCCGCGCCGGCAATTCCTGTTCCGGTGCAAAAATAATTTCATGCTCAAGCTCGGCGTCAACATTGATCACGTCGCGACGTTGCGCGAGGCGCGTTATCGCGGTCGCGGATTCGGCGAACCTGATCCGGTCGAGGCGGCGCGCATTTGCGAAGCGGCGGGCTGTCACGGCATCACGGCGCATTTGCGCGAGGACCGGCGGCATATCCAGGACCGCGACATTTGGAAGCTGCGTGAAACTGTCAAAACGCGTCTGAATCTGGAGATGGCCAACGCGCCGGAAATCATCGCCATCGCGTTGAAATTGAAACCGGAAATTGTTTGCATCGTGCCGGAGCGGCGATTGGAAGTGACGACGGAAGGCGGATTGGATGTTGTCGCGAATGAAAAATCTCTGGCCGAAACGCGGAAAAAAATGAACGACGCGGGAATTGAAGTGAGTTTGTTCATCGCGCCGGATGAAAAACAGATCAAGGCGAGCGCAAGAGTTGGAAGCCAGTTTGTCGAATTGCACACCGGACAATTTGCGGAAGAATTTTTTCTTCGTAGGAGCCGAGGTAACGAGGCTCATTCTGAAAAATCGGAAATCGGAAATCGGAAATCGGAAATAAGTCAGAGACTCCTTACGTCGTCTCCTGCAAATGAAAACGAATTGCAGCGGTTGGTTTTCGGCGCAAAGCAGGCGCACGCGCTTGGATTGAAAGTGAATGCTGGGCATGGGTTGAATTATAAAAATCTACCGACACTTTGCCGCGTGCCGCATTTGGTGGAATTAAACATTGGGCATAGCATCGTAAGCCGCGCGGTGATGGCCGGCTTGGAAGTTGCCGTCAAAGAAATGCTGCGGTTAATGGAGAATTATCCAGCAAAGAAATGATTTCAGCTTTCGGTTATGATTGCCATCATGCTCGACCGAAATGGCGGAATTGAGGTTAAAACAGGTAAAATGTTCCCGAAATGTTGCAAAAATTTGTTTTGACCAATGGTCTGATTTTTTGCTAGCGTTAAAAACAGTCATTAGTTCAAACTTTCTTTGAATGAAAGCAGACTGATGCCGTCTATATAATCCAGTAACCAATTCAGCGGGTATGAAGAAAATTTTTGCTTCGATAGGACTGGCGGCAGCCGGAACGGCCAGCCTTCATGCTTATGCGCTTCTTGATGCGGGTGACGACAAGGTCTGGGACGTGGCAGCGACGTTGCGCGGATTTTACGACGACAACTACGTCACGTCGTCCGCCAAGCAAAGCAGCATCGGATTTGAACTCACGCCGACATTTCAATTGAACATGCCGTTGCAGCAAACGGAAATTGGGCTGAAATATACTTACGGATTGTATTACTATCAAAAGCGGGAAGAACTCGGCCAAAATCCGATTGACCAAACGCATCAATTTGATTTGTGGGTTGACCATGCGTTCACGCCGCGTTGGGACCTTCAATTTGGAGACACGGTGACAGTGGCGCAGGATCCGGCATTAGTAAATGCTGGCACTGCCAAGCGTGTTGAAGGAAATAATCTTGTTAACACCGCTCACGCCACGTTGACCACGGATTGGACTCGAAAGTTTTCGACGGCGTTAAGTTACCAGAATACGTTCGTCAGATATGATAATAGCGGCGGAACGGCGATAACGCCAAGCTATGCGGGCTTGTTGAATCGCGTTGACCAGACTTTTGGATTGGAAGGCCAATGGCATTTTTCCCGAACTACGGTTGGTTTGGTTGGTTATAATTTTGAAATTGTCAATTATACCGGCAATGAACCAATTGCTGTAAATACGGTTCCGCCGTTCCAACCTTATTTCAGCAGTATCCGCGATAATATGTCGCACATTGGCTATGTGGGCGCGCAGCACGCTTTTTTGGAAAATCTTTCCGGCAGCGCCAAAGCAGGTGTGCAATATACCACTGATTACAAGGATCCAAACTCGACAAAATCATTAGGGCCTTACGCGGATATGTCGCTGATTTACACTTATGCCGCAGGCAGCTATATGCAGATTGGATTTACCGAAAGGCGAAATGCAACGGACGCAGTGGGGGTGGATTCCAGCGGACGCATCACTCAAGACCAGGAAAGTTCCGTGCTTTATGGTTCCATCAATCATCCGTTGACCCCGAAGCTGACGGGCAGCATTGTGGGAGATTATCAGCATTCGATTTATCATGACGGAGCGTTCAACAATGGTTCGGCTGATTTTTACAGTCTTGGTTTGAATCTGGCTTACGCTTTCAACCGGCATTTTTCATCTGATGTCGGATACAATTTCAATTATTACAAGTCCGCCGCCGGCGGGAATTACACGCGCAATGTGATTTATTTGGGTGTCACGGCTTCTTATTAAACCTTGTCTTGAAGTCGGCGGATTTGTGAGCCAAGATTATTGAACGCTTGAACGGGAGCGGGGTCATAACCCTGTCTCCCATTGTTTTTATTTTATGGAACCAGCAAAAAGTCAAATGCCGCCCGCGCAGGAAAGCACGCTTCATTTTCTTGATTATTGGCGCATCATTCGCATTCGCAAGACGGTCATCATTTCGGTTTTCCTGCTCATTTCGCTTACGGCAACGGTCGTGACGTTTATTTTGCCCAGATATTATTCCAGCACGGCGCGCATTGAAATCAATCCCGACAGCGGAGTCATTTCTGGAATGACCGCCTCGCCCGCATCTTCAGTGATGGGCTACGATCCGTATTTCATCCAGACGGAATTTTCCAAGATGCAATCTGAACAGGTGTTGGGGCGGGTGATCAGCGCTTTGAATTTGAACCAGCATTGGGGTGAAAAATTCAACAACAACTCTCCTCTCAAGACAGACGACACCATGCAGTTCCTCAAGCAACGCATGAGCTTGAGTCCGGAGCGCAACACCAAATTGATTGACATCAGGGTTTCGAGTGATAACCCCGCAGAAGCCGCGCAATTGGCCAATGCCATCGCCCAAGCCTATCAGGATTATCGTCTGGAACGATGGAAAACCAATACAATGGTTGGTATCAGAGCCTTGGAGACTGAGTTTGCGGAGGATCAGGCGCGCATTCAAGCCGTTCAGACAAATGTAGATGAACTTCGCAGGGATTTGCACATTGTTGATCTCGATCCCAATTCGCTCACGCCCAGCCCGACCATCAGCAGCACGGACATGCAGCGTTACAATGAAGAGAAAATCGAAAGCGAAAAAAATTACACCGAATTATTGACCACGCTGGATCATCTGCGCTCGTTGCAGTCAACAAACCCAACCATGCTTCGGGATGTTTTGCCACGTATGAACGAAGACACTGCTTTGAGCGGCTTGCTGGATAAATGGCACACGGCATCGCAAACCTATGTCTCCCTCACCAACGATTATGGAATGTCCAGCCCCGAAGTCACCCGCGCCCAATCCATGATCAAGGAATTAGACAGTGAAATAGACGCAAGCGTCACCGGAGTCATGGCAAGCTTGGAAAGCAAAGTCACGGCATTAAAAGCGCGCCTGGATACATTGACAAATACTCTCCAAACCGCCATCAACACTGATTTGGCGGAAGGCGAACGCGGACAACCATATTGGGAAGCCAAGCGAAAATGGGCGAACATGGTTGAACTTCACAAATTGCTTGAGGCGAAAATCAGGAATGAAGAAGTGGATTTGGGGATTCCAAAAACTTCGATGGTCACACTTGTTGACCAGGCGCAGCCCGGCAAAGACCCCGACAGTCCGAAGAAAACCCTCTATATCAGTTTCGGCGTCATTGTCGGTTTGCTGGTCGGCATCGGCCTGGCCTTTTTCATCGAATATCTCGACACGAGCGTTAAAACGATTGACGACGTGGAACGCGCGCTTCAAGCACCCGTGCTCGGCGTCATTCCCCAAGATATCGGCTACCTGATTGACGAAGGCTCTGAAAGCCAGCACGCAGAAGCGTATCGCGTTTTGCGCACCAACCTGCTGTTCTCACGCAAAGATGACAAGCTTAACACCATCGTCGTCGTCAGCGCCGGCGCCGGCGAAGGCAAATCCACGACTACCTTGAATCTGGCCACCGTGTTCGCCCAGGCCGGCCAGCGCGTGTTGATTGTTGACTCGGATTTGCGCCGCCCGACGATGCACAAATTACTGCATGTCGGCAACAACCTCGGCTTGACCAATTATCTGCTCAAGCAAAACACCATCGAAGAAGTCATCCAACGAACAAATCTTCCGACGCTTGACCTCATGGCCAGCGGCAAATTGCCCAGCAGTTCCATGAACATCCTGGGTTCGGCGTCAATGAAGGAAATGATTTCCGAATTGAAACAGCGCTACGATTTCGTCTTCTTCGATTCACCGCCCATCATGGGTGTCAGCGACGCCGCCGTGCTCGCCAGCGAAGTGGACATGGTGATCCAGGTCATCCAATATCGCCGCTATCCGCAGCCGATGAACGTCCGCGCCAAACAGCTGATTGAAAAAGTCGGCGGCAACCTCATCGGCGTTGTCCTCAACAACATCAACATGTCGCAAGACGAAAGTTATTACTATTACAGCGGCTATTATCATGGCTATTATTACTATTCGAAGAACGATGAGGAACAGAACGCCGAAGCAAAGGCAAAAGCCGGAGAAGGCGACACAGATCGCACAGGCATTAAACAAAAGTATTGATTGCTTGGGCAATTTCGCAACGATTAACGCAATGAAATTATTTTTTCACGGACTGTTTGTATGTCTCGGGCTGCTCGCGAGCATGACTCTCACCGGTTGTGACACGACATCGAATAACAGCCTATTTTCTCTCGACACGCCCAAGCAATCCGCACCGCCGAATGTTGCCCGGTTCCGTGTCGGTCAAACCGTGATTGCGGTTTTTTCCGGCACGCTGGAGGCAATTCCCGCGCATGAAGAAATGATCAAGGAGAATGGCACCATTACCTTGCCGCTCATTGGCCCGATTTACGCCGCCGGAAAAACCGCCGGCGAGTTGCAAGACGAAATCTACACCAATTACGTTCCAAAATACTATGTCCGCCTGAACGTCACCGTGAAATCCGGCGACCGCGTTTATTACGTCGGCGGCGAAGTTGGTCATTCGGGCATATTTCAATACGTCGGCGATACCACCGTCACCAAAGCCATTCAAGCTGCGGGCAGTTTGACGCCGTATTCCAGTCACAGAAAAATCTGGGTTGTCCGCGCCAGCAACGGCCAGCGCATCAAGGTTAATTATGACGAAGCCCTCCAAAACCCGGCCAAAGACCCGCAGATTTGGCCCGACGACCAAATCACCGTGGACAGAAGCATTTGGTGATGATCCAGCTTAACGTTCTTTCAGGAAAAAAGGCGGGCAATCAAATGGTTGTCCGCCATTTTCCTTTTTGCATCGGACGCGCCGCGCAAAACGATTGGCAATTGGACGATGACGGCGTTTGGGATCAGCACCTTACTTTGGAACTTCATCGCGACAACAAAAGATTTACGCTCGCCGTCGCGCCAAATGCGTTTGCCGCCGTCAATCATCAACCGGTCCAAGCCGCGCCGCTGCGCAACGGCGACGTCATCAGTTTCGGTTCGGTGAAAATCCAATTCTGGCTCGCTCCGGTAAAACAACGCGGCTTGCGTTTGCGCGAACTGTGTGTGTGTGGAATTTTAATTGCCGTTACAGCCGTCCAGTTCATTTTAATTTATTGGCTGCTTCAATAATCAAACTGGTGGGGCGGGCGTCTTCGCGAGCCGTGATTTAATGTCTGAAATGCCGCGCGCCCGTGAATGCCACTGCCATTCCGCGTTCATCCGCCGCCGCAATCACTTCCGCGTCCTTCACCGAACCGCCCGGTTGGATTGCCGCCGTCGCGCCCGCTTCTGCTGCGGCAATCAAGCCGTCGGGAAACGGAAAAAATGCGTCGCTGCAAACCACGCTGCCTTTGAGCGACAGTTTTGCCTCGCCCGCTTTCCAAACTGCGATGCGGCTGGAATCCACACGGCTCATTTGTCCGGCGCCGACGCCCAACGTCCTGTCCGCAGCCACATAAACGATTGCGTTTGATTTGACGTGCTTCACCACGCGCCAGCCGAAAAGCATCGCGCTCAATTCCGTTTCCGTCGGTTGCCGTTTCGTGACGATTTTCAAATCCGCGCGCGTCGCCGTTTTCAAATCGCGTTCCTGCATCAAATAGGAATCCGCGCCGACGCTGCGGATGTCAAATTTGCTGGTGGGATGAGCGTCTCCGCGAGCCGTCATTTTAACCAAGCGCAGATTTTTTTTCTTTTGTAAAATTGCCAGCGCTTTCGGCGAAAAATCAGGCGCGACAATGACTTCGCTGAAAATTTCCGAGATCGCTTCCGCGCAGTCGCCGTCCAAAATTTTGTTCGTCGCGATGATTCCGCCGAACGGCGCCTGTCTGTCCGTCGCAAACGCATTGTCCCACGCTTCGCGCAAATTTTTCCCCTGCCCGACGCCGCAAGGATTCGTGTGCTTCAAAATCGCCAATGTTGGCGCGTCTTTTTCAAATTCTGAAATCAATTGCGCCGCCGCCGTCAAATCCAGGATGTTGTTGTAGGAAAGCTCCTTGCCGTGAAGCTGCTGGAAAAATTCGGAAAATTTTCCGTAAAGCGCGGCGACTTGATGAGGATTCTCCCCATAACGCAGCGGCTGCGCCAGCGGCGAAAAAATGTTGAGTGACGCCGGCAAATCTGCATTGGTTGCTTTGAATTCTTTTTGCAAATGCGCCGCAATTGCGCCGTCGTAAGCCGCTGTCCGCGCAAAAACTTTCGCCGCGAGTTTGCGGCGCAATTCCAAAGTCGTGTTTCCATTTTCTGAAATTTGCTTTGCCACTTCCGCGTAATCCATCGGGTCAACGACGACCGTCACGCTGTCGTGATTTTTTGCCGCGCTGCGCAGCATCGAAGGCCCGCCGATGTCAATGTTCTCAATCGCGTCGTGCAGCGAGACGTTTGGTTTTGCAACGGTTTGCTCGAACGGATAAAGATTCACGACGACCAGATCAATCGGCGCGATGCCGTGTTGTTTCACCGCTGCTTCGTGCGTTTCATTGCCGCGAATGAAGAGCAATCCGCCGTGGACTTTTGGATGCAATGTTTTGACACGGCCGTCGAGCATTTCAGGAAAACCGGTGTGTTCGCTGACGTCTTTGACCGTGAGTCCGGCTTCGCGCAAAGTTTTCGCCGTGCCGCCGGTGGAAATGATTTCGATTCCGGCTTGCGACATGATTTGCGCAAAGGGCATTAAGCCTGTTTTGTCGGAAACTGAAATGAGCGCGCGTTGGATTTTTGCCATGAGAAGAAAATCTTTTCAGAATTCCCGCCCACTCGCAATTCAAACCGTTGCCAATTTTGTAGCGGCGGTCTATGACCATCGAAAACGGCGCTCACAGAGCGCCGCTACAATAAATTATTTTGTCGCGACCGTGGCGATCATGTTTTCGCCGATGGCGCGCTGAAGTCTGGCGCGGGCGGTGTCGTAATCGTGCAGCGCCTGCACTTGCGTCGTGCGCGCCTGCGTCAGCGCGGTTTCGGCGTCGAGCACGTCCAATTGCGTGCCGGTGCCGGCTTCGGCGCGCGCCCTGGCTTCGCGCAACGCCTCGTCGGCTTGTTCCTGAACTGCGTGTTGAGAATCCAAAACTTCCTTCGCCTCGATGAATTGCGAATACGCCGTGCGCACTTCGAGTTCGATCTGCCGCGATTCGTCGGCCACATCCGTTTTGGATTTTTCGTAAAGCGCTTTTGCCTGGATAACTTTTCCGCGCGTTAAAAGTCCGTCAAAAATGTCCCAGCTCAACTGCGCGCCGGCGTTCCAGCCGTGAATGTCGTGGTCGAGTTCAACGGGCGGCGTGAATTGCGCGTTGAACCAGTTATATCCCGCGAAAACGGAGACGTTCGGTTTGTAACCGGATTTTGCATTGACGATGTTGAGTTCCTGCAATTGCTCGCCTTTGCGCAACGCCATCAATTCGCTGCGCTGCGACAGCGCCTGCTGGATCGCGTCGGGCAAATTGATTTGATACGGCGCGTCGTCGAGCGTGTCCGTCAGATTGAGCGGAACGTCTTCCCAGATGTCGCGCGGCAAATTGTAACCGAGAAGATTGGATAGATTGTTTTTTGCGATACGAAAATTATTTTTCGCCTGAATCATGGCCGGACGTTCGTTGGCAACCGCAACTTGCGCGCGAAGCAAATTAAATTTCGGCACCGTGCCCGCGTCATAACGATGCTGCTGGTCTTCGAGTTCCTTTTGCAACAAATTCACCGACGCTTCGTGGACGGTCACCTGCTGGTTTGCCAGCAGCACGTCGTAATAGGCAAGGCGCGTGGACAGCAGCGCGTCGGCAATGGCGGTGTCATATTGCGCGAGCGCCTGTTTCTTCGTCGCCCCGGCCGCGCGCAAAGCGGCGACCGTTTTTCCGCCCTGGTAAATGCTCTGGAGGATTTGAACGCCCGCGTTCCAATTTTCATGCGGAACGCTCGTGCCGGGGAAATTTTCGGTCGCATTTTTGTCGGTGTCCCTGTATTGGCCGCTGGCATGGACTTGCGGCAACGCGATGGCGCGCGTCTGGATGACAACGCCGTGCGAGGCTTCAAGATCGTTTTTCGCCTTGAGAATCGCGGCGTTTTGTTGCAGCGCCGTGTTCAGGCAATCAACCAATGAAAGCGGACGCGAAATCAAATCGGACGAATTGGTGCGCACGTCTTGCGCGGGTAAATTCAAAAAGAAACCAGCCAACGCGAACCCAAAAAGCAACTTCTTCATAAGGCAGCAATTCTAGCGCATCGGCGCAAACTTGCAAAAATTTTTGCTGTCAATTGTAGCGGCGGTCTATGACCGTCGAAGCGGCGCTCACAGAACGTCTCTACAGCGAAAATTTTGAAATTGATACAACGCCTCGCATCGGCTTCTCTGTTCAGTGATGCGTTTAAAACCATTTGCGGTTTTTGCGAAAGGCTTAACCTGTCGTAGCGGCGTCTCGGTAGAGCGCCGCAAATTTTCGACAAATCAGCTATGCGGCTTTCTGCCGAAAGCCGCTACGAAATTTCAATGGGTTGCAATCGGATTCGCGCTGGCTGCAATCGTCGCCGGGTGCTCGCAAAATTCTTCGGGAACATTTCAAGGTTATGTCGAAGGCGAATATGTTTATGTCTCTTCTCCGATTGGGGGCGCATTGACAAATCTTGCCGTTGCGCGCGGCGGTTCGGTGACAAACGGCCAATTACTTTTTGAATTGGAACACGGTTCTGAATCTGCCGCACTGGACACGGCGAAGAAAAATTTGCAGCAAGCGAAAGCGAACCTTGAACTTTCGGAAACGACCTTGAAACGACGCGAAGAATTGCGGGCGAACAACGGCGTCATTTCCGCCGAAGAACTGGACCAAGCTAAATCGCAGCGCGACGCCGATGCCGCGCAAGTGGAATCGCTGCAAGCCGCGCTGGAAAAAGCGAAATGGTCGTTCGACCAGAAACAACAATTCGCACCGACGAAAGCGATTGTTCACGACACGCTGTATCGGCAAGGCGAATTTGTTGTGGCGGGAAATCCGATTGTTGTTCTGTTGCCGCCGGCAAATATCAAAGTGCGGTTTTTTGTGACGGAAACGATTTTGGCGCAAATCAAAACCGGCCAGACCGTGAGCGTGAGTTTTGATGGCGCGGCGAAAAATTATTCCGCGACGGTGAATTACATTTCCACGCAAAATGAATTCACACCGCCGGTCTTATACAATCGCGAGAACCGCGCGAAATTGATTTACATGATTGAAGCCGGATTTTCTCCGGCGGACGCGGCGCAACTGCGTCCCGGCCAGCCGGTGGATGTGAAATTGGAGAAATGAAAACAAAGAATTTATTCTGGTTTAAGCCAATGCGAAGGAACTTCAGATTCAAAAATTAATTTTCGAATTTGCATTGTACTCCAACCGGCGCGCCATTTAAGTGCAGCGGCTAGAATTGCGAAGCTCGTAAGATAGCCAATGGCCATTGAAATTTCCATGAAGATTAAAAACAAAATAATCCAGAGTAGGCCATGAGGTTGATCTTTAACAGGCATGTGTGGTTAAATTCCAGCAAAGCGATTTAGCCACGGTATAAATAAAAATATCGGAATCCACGAAATTGCCATGCAAACAAAAATCAAAATTGTAATTGGTTTCCGGTAATTTGGATGTAATGTCTTGTTAAACTTCTTCCCTAACATTTTGCGTGGAAGTGTCATGGTTGTTTCGCCATTGGCGCGGCCTCTTTGTAGAACCAAATTTAAGCCGAATCAAGGTCTTTGCAGACGGCCACGTTAAATTCCTGTTGTTTTGCGCAAAATTACGGAGCACGATTTTGCCGAAATGAACGGCGACCTTGTCATTGACGTGCGCGGCGTCACGAAAAAATTCGGGCAGCGCACGGTCGTCAACAACATCGCCATGCAGGTGCGGCACGGCGAGATTTACGGCTTCCTCGGCCCGAACGGCAGCGGCAAGACGACGTTTCTGCGGATGCTCTGCGGCCTGCTCAAGCCCGACGGCGGCGAAGGCAGTTGCCTCGGCCTCGATTTCCGCCGCGAATCCGCCGAAATCAAAAGGCGCGTCGGCTACATGACGCAGAAATTTTCGTTTTACGAAGATTTGACGATTGAAGAAAATCTGGAATTCATCGCGCGCATTTACGGCGTTCCCGACCGCAAAGCCGCCGTCGAGAAAAGTCTTGAACGTCTCGGCATGACTGAGCGCCGCAAACAATTGGCCGGAACTTTGTCCGGCGGTTGGAAACAACGGCTCGCATTGTCCGCATGTTTGATTCACGAGCCGCAATTGCTGTTGCTCGATGAGCCAACGGCGGGCGTTGACCCGAAAGCGCGCCGCGAATTTTGGGACGAGATTCATCAACTCACCGCTGACGGCCTGACCGTGCTTATCACGACGCATTACATGGACGAAGCCGAGCGCTGCCATCGCCTCGCCTACATCGCCTACGGCAATCTGCTCGCGAGCGGAACGGTCGCCGATGTTTTGAAAGAAACAAAACTTACGACGTTCGAGGTCGGCGGGGAAAATTTACATTCGCTCGCGGAAAAAATTCGCGGGAAGCCGGGCGTCGAACAAGTCGTGGCGTTCGGTTCAACGCTGCACGTCAGCGGACGCGACGCGACACAATTGCGCGCCAGCATTCAACCGTTCATGGATGGCGAACATCAATGGCGTCAAATCGAATCTGGCCTCGAAGACGTGTTCATCAGCCTGATGGAAACTGCAAAGGACAATTCCCTGCGCAAGTATAATTGAAATTTGCCAAATGCGCGGCATGAAGTAAATTTCCAGCCATGATCGTTTTAATCGTCGGCACAAACCGTCCGGGCAGCAACACGCGCAAGGTCGCCGCGCACGTCGAGGAATTTTACCGCGAATTGAAAGTGCCGCTGCACGTTCTGGATTTGGCGAAACTGCCGCCGGAAATTTTCTCGCCGGCTTCCTACGCCGAAAAGCCAAAATCATTTCAGCCGTTCGCCGACGCCATTTTGCAATCCGCCGGATTGCACGTCGTCACGCCGGAATACAACGGCAGTTTGCCCGGCGTGCTGAAGTATTTCATAGACATGCTGAAATTTCCCGAAAGCTTCGAGCAAAAGCCGGTTTGTTTCACCGGATTGGCGGCGGGAATGTGGGGCGCGCTGCGTCCCGTCGAGCAGCTTCAGGCCATTTTCGGCTATCGCAACGCGCACGTTTATCCGGTCCGCGTTTTTCTGCCGCAAATCAACGGCCTGCTCGACGCCTCGGGAAAATTGAAGGACGCCGAACTGCTCGCGCGCCTGAAAGCGCAGGCGGAAGGCTTTGCCGAATTCGTCGAAAAACTCAAAGGTGTGAAACTTCGCAACGCAAAATAACGTCCTATTCACCATGAAAACAAAACTGTTCGCCCTTCCGCTCGTCGCCGCTTCAATCCTTTTCGCGGCTGCAACAACGTTTGGCGCGCCGCCAAAAGCCGGCGACACCGCGCCGCAATTCACCGGCAAAGATCAGGACGGAAAAGATTTCAAGTCCGCCGACCACGTCGGCAAAAAAATCGTGCTGCTCTATTTTTATCCGAAAGATTTCACCGGCGGCTGCACGGCGGAAGCGTGCGGCTTTCGCGACCGCATGGGCGATTTGCAAAAGGGCAACGTCGAAGTCGTCGGCGTCAGTTTTGATTCCGCCGACAGCCACAAACAATTCATCGCAAAATACAATTTGAATTTCACTTTGCTTGCCGACACGGACGGCCGCATCGCTGACGTTTACGGCGTGCGAATGGACGGCAAGGAAATGTCCAAACGCGTCAGCTTCCTTATCGGCTTGGACGGAAAAATCGTCCACGTCACCGACGCGGGCAATCCCGAAATCCATTTCAACGAAATGAAAGACGCCATCGCCGGTTTGAAAAAGAATTAGCCTTCAAAAATTCGCGTTCGTCAAAACGCGCATTCTGCATTAAGTTTTCCGCGTGAAATCGCGGACGAGAAGCCGGATGCCCGGTCAACGCGCGCGTCTTTTCTTCCGACGCCACTGGCAGCGTGCCGTCCAATGGCGCGAAAAACTGGTTCTCAAGGAGGAAGCGTTCCATCTCATCCTCGCCGGAATCGTCGGCATCCTCGGCGGACTTGTGAACGTCTTTTTTTATTATGCCGGCGAAATGGTGCAGCGCATTTTCATGATGCAGCCGGGTGATCCGGCTGAAGAAGCGCAAATGTTCGCGCCGCTGCAACGGCTATTGGTGCCGACGTTTGGCGGACTAGCCGCCGGATTGATTTTGCATTGGGGTCTGCGGATCGTCGGCAAACAAGGAACAAGCGATTTGCTCGAAGTCGTCGTCGCGGGCGACGGAAGATTGCCGTTGCGAACGCAATTGGTCAAAACAGCGTCGGCGCTGATGAGCATCGTTTCCGGCGCATCCATCGGACGCGAAGGCGGCATCGTGCAATTGTCCGCGACGGTCGCGTCCAAGCTCGGCCAATGGGCAAAATGGCCGCCGTATCGGCTGCGATTGCTCGTCGGTTGCGGCGCATCGGCTGGAATCGCGTCTGTCTATAATGCGCCGATTGCCGGAGCGGTCTTCGCGGCGCTCATCGTTCTCGGTAATTTTTCCATGAGCCTGTTCGCGCCGCTCGTTTGCGCGTCGGTGATGGCCACGATGACCTCACGCACTTTTTTTGGAATCGAGCCGTGGTATCAAGTCCCAAAATTTCCCGACATCACCGCCATCAATCTGCCGTGGTTTTTGTTGATGGGAATTTTTTGCGGCGGCGGCGCGGCATTGTTTTTGAAATTGCTCCGCGTCATCAGCGCGCAATTTGAAAAAACGCGTTTGCCAATCTACGCCAAGCTGACGCTTGCCGGCCTCGTCGTCGGAGTTATCGCCATGAAACTTCCAGGCGTTTGCGGCAACGGTTATTACGTCACCAATAACATTTTGCAAGGCGGCTACGAAAATAATCCCCATGCCGTCCCGCAATTGAGCGGGCTGTTTCTTTTCAAGCTGCTGGCAACGGTTATCGTGGTCGGCGCGGGAACGGTCGGCGGTGTTTTTACGCCGACATTATTTCTCGGCGCGACGATCGGCGCGTTGTTTGGCGTTGTCATCCATGGTTTTTATGGCGCGGCGGATTTGCCCATTGGCGCGTTCGCGCTCGTCGGCATGGGCGCGACACTGGCGGGCACGACGAAATCGCCGCTGCTGGCCATCATCATGGCTTTTGAAATTTCGCTCGACTATTCGCTCATGCCCGCGCTGATGCTCGCGTGCGTTATCTCCGTGCTTGTCGCGCGGCAATTTCACGCCGAATCCATTTACACCGAGCATATGCGGCTCAAGGGACTTTCGCTCGCGCGCGAAAGCGAGCAGACCGGCGCGGCCATGGACAAAACCATCGGCGACCTGATGCAAGCTCCCGTGCCGCCGCTTCGCGAAACGACGACACTCCGCGAAATCGCCGAACGATTTCTCGGCAGTCCGAATAATTTCGTGCCGATCGTGGATGCGGAAAAACGGTTCATCGGCATCGTCGCGCTGCACGACTTGAAGGAATTTTTGAATTCGACGCAAAATCTCGGCGGCGTCATCGCCTACGATTTGATGCGGCCCGTGCCGAAATGTCTGACGCCCGGCCAGCGCCTGCTCGACGCGCTGCCCATCGTGCTGCAAAGTGAAATCCGCAACGTGCCGGTCGTGAACAATCCGAAAGAAAATCGTCTGGTCGGTTCCGTGTCCCGAGCCGAAGTGCTGGCGATTTTCTCCGAAGCCATCGCCGAAAAATCCAAGCCGGCGGGATGAAAATGCAAAAAGAGTTTCAGCTTTGCTTTATTGGTTTTTGCGCGTAGATTTTCGACATGCAGGCAAACACAGTGATTGATAAAATCCAGCGGCTTTCCGACGAGGAGGCCGAGGAAGTTTATCAATATCTTTTTTCCACCGAGAGCGAACTGGACAGGTTGCTCGGCGCGTTTGATCGTCTGCCGCGAAAAACCCGCCTGACTGAAGAAAAAATTCTCGCCCTCCCGCGTGCGCATCATTCTCGATAGCAACGTCTGGCTGGCCGTTCTTACTACCGACGGTTTTTGCCGCCGTTTATGGAAAAAGGTCCGGCACAATTGCACCATCTGTTCCTCATCGGACATCCTCAATGAAATTGAAGAAAAACTTCAGTTAAAATTTGGGTTCAGTTCCCGTCATGCGCGTTTGCTGGCACTATTTGTTGAGCAGCAAACCCACTTGGTCAAAGTCGTGTATTCCGTTCGCGTTTGTCGTGACCCGGATGACGACCACATTTTGGCCGCTGCGTTTGACGGCGAATGCCTTCATTTAATTACTGGCGATGCTGATTTACTGGCGCTGAAAAAATTTGAAAATGTCAGCATCGTGACTCCGCGTGAATTCTTTGAACTTGTTTCACACATTTGACTTTTATGTCCCTCAAAATCGGCGATAAAATTTCTCTCACGATTCACGACATCGCGTTCGGCGGCGAAGGTGTTGGACGAATTGACGATTTCGTCGTGTTCGTTCCGTTCGTGCTTGTCGGCGAAATCGTTGAAGCCGAAATCACGGAGGTGAAAAAGAGTTTTGCGCGCGCAAAATTGTTGCGCGTGGAAAAAGCATCGCCAGAGCGCGTCGAGCCTGAATGTCGTTACTTCGGCGCGTGCGGCGGCTGCCAGTATCAGCACATTGACTACGCGGCGCAGTTGAAAATTAAACACAAGCAGATCGCCGATTTGTTCGAGCGCGTCGGAAAAATCCCGTCGGACAAAATCGCGCCGGTCATTCCATGCCCGCAACCTTACGGCTATCGCAATCGCATCATGATCCGCAGCCAGTGGAACGGACGCGAAAAAAAACTGGAGGTCGGTTTTATCCGCGCGGACAGCAATTTTGTGCAGGACATCGAGGAATGCAAAATTTCCGAGCCGGCGCTCAACGAACAAATCAAAAATGTCCGCGCGAATCCGCCGCCCAAAGGCGGAATCAAAGTCGTGCTGCGCGTGCAGCCGGAAGATTGGGAAGTGCCGCAGGATTCTTTTTTCCAAAACAATTTTTTCCTGCTGCCGAAACTGGTTGAGACTGTTCGCGACTTTCTGAAAGCCGGCGGCGCGAAGCATTTGATTGATTTGTATTGCGGCGTGGGATTTTTCGGAATCGAAATGGCAAATGTCGTGGAAAGTTTTGTCGGCGTTGAATACGACCAGCGGGCGATCCAGGCGGCGCAGAAAAATATGGCGGCCAGAAATATTTCCAACGGCGAATTTATTTCGGCGAAAGCGGAAGAAGTTCTGCCGGAGCTGTTGAAAAAAAATTCGCCGGAAAAAACAGCCGTGATTCTCGACCCGCCGCGCAAAGGTTGCTGGCCGAAAACGTTGAATTTATTGCGTGAAACCAAGCCGTCCCAAATCATTTACGTTTCCTGCCATCCGGCGACGATGGCGCGGGATTTGAACATTTTGTGCGCGGACGGTGTCTTTGAACTGATGCGCGTGCAGCCGCTGGACATGTTTCCACAGACGCAACACGTCGAATGCGTGGCGGATTTGCGCGCGGGACAAAATCTTGCCAAACCGCGCGAAATCATTTCAACTTAATAAACCCGATGCCGAGCGAAAACCGAATTGACCCGCGAAAAAATTTCGCGCCGCGAATCCTCCCGTGGCTGCTGGCGGCGGCGATGCTCGTCGTTTATGCGCTGACGCTGAATCATTGGGTGTCATTCGCAAGCTTGCCAGCCGTGACAAAAATCTCAGGCGGCTGGCTGCCGGAAGTTTCCAGTCCGCTGCTGTATCTGGCCACCTATCCGTTTCGCTGGCTGCCGCCGGCGCAAATTCCCATCGCGCTGAATTTCTTTTCCGCCGTGTGCGCGGCGCTTGCGCTGGGCTTGCTCGCGCGCTCGGTCGCCATTTTGCCGCAAGACAGGACGGATGCGCAGCGCAAGCGCGAGCACAGCGATTTTGCTTTCCTGACCATTCGCAGAGCATGGTTGCCGCCGCTTTTGGCGGTCGTGGTTTGCGGACTGCAACTGACGTTTTGGGAACATGCGACGAATTACACTGGCGAAATGTTCGACCTGCTGCTGTTCGCATTTTTGATCTGGTCTCTGCTGGAATACCGGCTGGACGAACGCGAAGGACGTTTGTTTTTCGCCTCGTTCATTTACGGCGCGAGCCTGGCAGAAAATTGGGCGATGGTGGGATTTTTTCCGGTATTTCTCGGGGCCATCGTCTGGATTCGCGGCTGGAGTTTTTTCGACGGGCCATTTTTGCGGCGAATGGTTTTGTTGGGACTTGCAGGAATCCTGTTTTATTTTCTGCTGCCGCTGATCGCCGTGATTTCGAGCAATGTGCCGATGACGTTCTGGCAGGCGTTGAAATTCAATCTGCTTCCGCAATGGAATCTGTTGGAGAGTTTTCCCGTTTTTATCCTGCATCCAAAGCAATCAGCGGAATTTCTTTCGCTCATCCTCGCCTATTTGCTGCCGTTGCTCGTTCTTTCCATCCGATGGAAGCCGTCATTCGGCGACAGCAGCAAACTCGGTTCGACGTTGACCAGTTTTATGCTTCATCTGGTGCATGCGGTTTTTCTTGGCGTGCTCATTTGGATCGCATTTGATTCGCCATTCAGCCCGCGACCACCAATACAATCTACGCTTTGGATAGCTATTCAACAACATTGTGGCGGCGCGCCGTTGCTGACATTTTATTATCTTGGCGCGTTGAGCATCGGATATTATTGCGGCTATTTCCTGCTGATTTTTGGAACGAAAGAAGTGACCACGCGCCGGAGAAAATCCAAGTCATCGTTTGGAAATTCATTGATCATCGGCGGCGTATGGCTGCTTGCGATTGTGGCGGTGGCCGGATTGATTTATCGCAATGCACCGCAGATCAAGTCCGCGAACGGCGACCTGCTGTGGCGCTATTCGGAATCCATCGCAGACAAATTGCCGCAAACGGGCGGTTATTTATTGAGTGACGACCCGCAACGGCTCGCGCTCGTGCAATCCGCTTTGGCGCGCGAAGGCAGATCAAAGAATTTTGTGCCGCTGGAAACACAATCGCTCATCGTGCCGGGTTATCATCGCTTTCTGCGCAAACAATTTCCGAAAATGTGGCCGGAAATTGTTTCAGCCACTCAAACCAACATCTTGAATCCTGTCGGGTTGGTTCAAGTTTTGGCGCTGCTTTCCAAAACCAACGACATTTATTATCTGCATCCAAGCTACGGCTATTATTTTGAGGCATTTTATCAGGAGCCGCACGGGCTGGTCTACAAATTGAAACCGCTGCCGGAAGATACGTTGCTGCCGCTCAAAGCCGATAAAAATTTAATCGCCGAAAACGAAACGTTTTGGTCGCAGGAAGCGGCGACGGCCTTTGCTCCCATTGAAAAAGCCGTTGCGCCAATTGATCCAAATGCGCCGAAAACTTTTGGCGAAAAATTGCTCGGCTGGTTTCAAATTGAGCGCGAACAAAATCAAAACGCTTTCATCGTCGGCGCATACTATTCCCGCAGCCTTGATTTTTGGGGTGTAGAATTGCAACGTGCCGGTGAATTGAAAGATGCCGCCGCGCGTTTTGAAATGGCGACGAATCTGAACTGCGGCAACATCGTCGCCGGCGTCAATTTGGATTTCAATAAAATCCTGTGCGCCGGACAAACCGCTCCTGTGGATTTGTCCAAAACCATCACGGATCAATTCAATAACTGGAACGGAATTTTGAATTGGGACGGGCCGTTCGACGAACCGAGTTTCTGTTTCAGAAACGGTGTTGTTCTCGCGCAGGACAACGGCTTTTTCCGCCAATCCCTCGCGCAATTCAACCGCGTTCTCGAACTGGAGCCGGACTTTTTGCCGGCGCGCCTTTGGCTCGGCCAGATTTATTTGATGGCGCGTTTGCCCGACCGCGCGCTCGCCACGTTGCAAGAGCCGCTGGCAAATCCGAAAAAATTCTCTCTCGAAGAAACAAACGAAACACAACTTCACGTTCTCGCCGCCGCCGCTTATTTTCAAAAAAACGATTCCGCGCGCGGCGCAAAATTGCTCGAGACCGAAATAGCGCGTCATCCGGATGACAACGATTTGCTTTCCGCTTCCGTGCAAGGATTTATTGTTCACGGCCTTTTCACCAACGCGCTCACGGTCGTTGATCGCAAGCTGAAATCCGCACCCAACGACCCGTCGTGGCTTTACGCGCGCGGCTACGTCCGCATTCAATTGAAGCAATACGACGAGGCTGTCGCCGACTTGGGCCGTGTGCTCGCTGTTCAAACAAACAATGACAATGCGTTGTTCAATCGCGCCGTCGCAAATCTTCAGACCGGCAATCTGGACGCTGCGCGCGCCGATTACGAAAAATTGCAGCAGGCGTTCACCAATTCATTTGCCGTCGCTTACGGCCTCGGCGAAATCGCCTGGCGCAAACACGAAACGAACAATGCGATCCGCAATTACCAGATTTATCTCGCCAACGCCAACACCAACACCGACGAGGCAAAAACCGTCGCCGAACGGTTGCGCGAACTCAAAAAGTAAATCATCCTTGCGGCGTGCGCGTCACTCACGTCATCACCCGGCTCGTCATCGGCGGCGCCCAGGAAAACACCATCGCCACCGTCCTGGGCCTGCGCCAAAAATCCAGCGTCGAAGTGAACCTGATTTCCGGCCCGACCTTTGGCCCGGAAGGTTCGCTTGAGCCTGACGTCAAAAAAATTCCGGGTTTGCTTACCATTGTTCCCGAACTTGTCCGTCCCGTTCATCCGTTGAAAGATTTTTTCGCGCTGCGAAAACTGGAAAAAATTCTGCGCGGACAAAAACCGGACATCGTCCACACGCACAGCGGCAAGGCGGGAATTCTTGGACGCCTCGCCGCCAGACGCGCCGGCGTTCCGATTGTCATCCATACAATTCACGGCCCATCGTTTGGAGATTTTCAAAATGGCTTGGGCAATTTCATTTTTCGCTCGGCGGAAAAACACGCGGCTTTTGCGACGGCTCATTTCATCGTCGTCGCCGAAGCGATGAAAAATCAATATCTCGCCGCCGGAATCGGCAGGCCGGAACAATATGCAAAAATTTTCAGCGGCTTCGCGCTGGAACCGTTTCTCGCCGCGAGGAATGACGTGGCATTGCGCAAGCAATTGGGAATCGCGCCGGATGATTTCGTCGTCGGCAAAATCGCCCGGCTCTTCAAGCTCAAGGGCCACGACGATTTGTTCGCCGTCGCGCCCGGACTCGTCCGCCAAAATCCAAAGATCAAATTTCTGCTCGTCGGCGATGGCGGATGGCGCGTGCGATTTGAAAAAATGGCGGATGAACTTGGCTTGCGAAATCACTTCGTTTTCACCGGCCTTGTGCCGCCAGGTGAAGTTCCAAAATTTGTCGGCATCATGGATGCGCTCGTGCATTTGTCATTGCGCGAAGGGTTGCCGCGCGCATTGCCGCAGGCTTTGGCCGCTGGAAAACCGGTGGTCGCCTACGATTGCGACGGCGCGCGGGAAATTTGCCGCGACGACGAAACTGGATTTTTAATTTCGCCTGGAGACAAAGACAAATTAGCCACATGCCTTGACGTGTTGATCAACAATCAAAGTCTTTGTCGTCGTCTTGGCGAGATCGGCCAGCAATTCGTGAAAGAAAATTTCTCCATCGAAAAATTGGTGAACGACCAATACAATCTTTATCTTAAATTGACCAATCGGTAGGGCGGCGTTGCTGCGCCGCCTTTATTCGGAACAAAATGAATTTTCCATTCAACTTTTTTCTCGCCGCATTTGCGGGCGCGTTTTTGACAACACTGCTGGCGCTGCCGCTCTGGCGCAAATGGTGTTTGCGCACAAATCTTCTGGACGACCCGGACGTGCGAAAAATCCACGACACGCCGATTCCGCTCGCGGGCGGATTTGCCGTGTTGACGGGAATTTTACTGCCGCTGATTGTCGGCACAAGTTTCATTCAATTTGGAATCGTAAAAATTTCTTCTTCAAATCTGATTGCCCACGGATTGGAGCGGCGCGGACACGAATTGATTGCCATTGCCGTTGGTGCGATTGCCATCACCATTCTCGGCTGGCTCGATGATAAGCATGAATTGAAACCGCTGCCGAAATTCGCCGGGCAATTTCTTGTGGCACTGCTCGTCACCATCGCGTGCAAGCGCGTCACGCTTTTTGTCCACAGCGAAATTTTTAGTTACACCATCACGATTCTGTGGCTGCTCACGGTCATCAACGCGTTCAATTTCATGGACAACATGAACGGCCTTTGCGCGGGGTTGGGCGCAATCGGCTCGTTCCTTTTTGCGCTCATCGCCGCGTCCAACGGCGAATACCTTGTGGCGACCATTTCATTTTTGATGTGCGGCGCGCTCGTTGGATTTTTGCCGTGGAATTTTCCGAATGCGCGCGCATTTCTCGGCGATGCCGGCAGCCATCTCGTCGGCTACTTGCTCGCGGTGATGGCGATTCTGCCGCATTTTTACACGAAACAAAATCCGCGTCCGCTTGCCGTGCTTTCGCCGCTGCTCGTGCTGGCAATTCCATTGATTGACCTCGCGCAAGTCGTCGTTTTACGAACGCTCAACCGCAAACCATTTTGGATTGGCGACACAAACCACCTTTCGCATCGGCTCGCGCGCAACGGTTTGAGCCGGACGCACGCCGTGCTGTTGATTTGGCTGATGGCCGTTGTGATTGGCGGGCTGGCAATGTGGTGACCTTCAAATCGGGATTTCACTGTTTGACCTGACTGCGTTTGCAGCCTACAATCGCATCCTTTTGAAAATGAAAATTGTCGTTTGCGATCCTATTTCTCCGAAGGGAATTGCCCTGTTGCAACAGCGGCCTGAGTTTCAAGTCGTCGTGCTGCCGAAACGTCTGCCGGAAGCGGAATTGCTGCCGGTCGTCGCGGATGCGGTCGCGCTCGTCGTCCGTTCCGAAACCAAAGTCACCAAAAAGGTCATCGAGGCCGCGCCGAAATTGCGCGTCGTCGGTCGCGCGGGCGTGGGCGTGGACAACGTGGACATCGAAGCCGCCACGCAGCACGGCACTGTTGTGATGAACACGCCGGGCGGCAACACGGTGACGACGGCGGAATTGAGTTTTGCGATGCTGCTTTCGCTCGCACGAAAAGTGCCGCAGGCGCATGCGACGATGGTCGCGGGCAAATGGGACCGGAAATTATTTCAAGGCGCGGAACTTGCCGGAAAAACGCTCGGCGTTTTGGGAATGGGACGGATCGGAACGGAAGTTGCCAAGCGCGCGATTGCCTTTGGAATGCGCGTCATCGCTTACGATCCGTATTTGACCGAGGAACGCGCGAAAGCGATTGGCGCGGAATTTGCCGCGAGCGTTGACCAGATTTATCTCGCGGCGGATTTTATCACTGTTCATATGCCGGTCACGCCGGAGACGAAAAATATGCTGAACGCGGCGGCATTTGCAAAAATGAAGCCGGGCGTAAAAATTGTGAATTGCGCCCGCGGCGAAATCATTTCGGAAACAGATTTAATTGCCGCACTGGAATCCGGCAAAGTAGCAGGAGCGGCGCTGGACGTCTTCGCCGTCGAACCGTTACCTGCCGATCATCCATTTCGCAAGCAGCCGAATTTGATTCTCACGCCGCACCTTGGCGCGAGCACGGAAGAGGCGCAGGAAAAATGCGGCATTGAAGTGGCCGAAGTCATCGCGGGCTATTTGCTCACTGGCGAAGTCCGCAACGCGGTGAATCTGCCATATCTCGACGCGAAAACTTACGAGCAGGTGAAGCCATATTTGCCGCTCGGCGAGGCGCTTGGGAAATTGTTGGCGCAATTATCGCCTGCGGGCGCGGACCGGATTTACATCACTTATGGTGGTCACGCGCAGAAATTGCCGAACATTGATCCGGTTTCGCGCGCGGTGCTGCAAGGATTTTTGGCCAGCAGCAATCTGAAGGACGTGAACAATGTCAACGTCCGCTCGGTTGCGCAAAGTCTTGGCATCACCGTTGAAGAAAAAAAATCGGACGAGCCGGTCACATTCAACGAATGGGTTCATGTGCAGATTTTCAGCGGCGAGAAAAAATTAATTTCGGCGGGCGGAACATTTTTTGGTTCGCCGAACAATCCGCGCATCGTGCGATTGTCCGGCCAGCCGGTGGAAATTCCTGTGAGCGGGACATTGATGTTGTTGAACAACAAAGACCGTCCGGGCATCGTGGGTTATCTCGGCACGTTGCTCGGCAAGCACAAAGTAAACATCGCGAGCATGAGCTTGGGACGCGACGCGGTCGGCGGCAACGCGCTCACGGTGTTGACGCTGGATAGCGCGCCGCCGCAGGCGTTGCTGGACGAACTTCAAAAAGACCATGACATCAGCAACGTAAAAGTAGTAATGTTGTGAACGGTTTCCCTAAAAACGAGTCAAACAAAAACATGAAAATGAAAATGAAACAGGTTTTTTCCGTCGCCTTGGCGATGGCGGCGTCAATTTCCGCAATGGCCGCAACGCAAAATGCGATGATGTCCACAAATGCCGCGCCGACGGCATCCACTAATTCCAAACCTGCCGACGTGATGGCGCAGTTGTTCGGCGATCCCGTGGTCGCCAAAGGCAAAGGCTTTGAAATCAAGCACAGCCAATTGGATGAAGTGATGACCGGACTGAAGGCATCGGCGGCGGCACACAACCAGCCGATTCCCGCAGAGCAATTGAATCTTTACCAGGCGCGGTTTCTGGACCGGATGATTCAAATCCAGTTGTTGCTTCAAAAAGCGACGGACGCCGACCGTGCCGAAGGAAAAAAGAAAAGCGACGCGCAAATCGCCGAGTTGGTGAAGCGCGCCGGTTCGCAGGAAAAATTCAACCAGCAATTGATGGCCGTCGGCATGACGTCGGCTGAACTGCGCTCCAAAATGTTGGATGAAGTCACGGCGATGGTCACATTACAACGCGAAGTGGGCGCCAGCGCCACGGACGCCGAGGCGAAGGCATATTACACAAATCATCCGGCAGACTTTGAAATGCCGGAAAAAATTCATGTCCAGCACATCCTGTTGTTGACAATAGACCCCGACACGCACGCGGCGTTGTCTGATGACAAGAAAAAAGCCAAACGCGACCAAATGGATGGCATCCTCAAACGCGCGCGCGGCGGCGAGGATTTTTCGAAACTGGCGGAACAATTTTCCGAAGACCCGGGATCGAAAGACAGCGGCGGTGATTTGCCGCTTTTTGATAAAGAGGGCGCAATTACCGGAGGTGGAGCAATGGTTCCGCAATTCACAGCCGCGGCATTTTCTTTGACGAACAATCAAATCAGCGGTGTGGTCGAGACCGAATATGGCTATCATATCATCAAGTCGCTCGGCAAAACGCCCGCCACGAAATTGACATTGGCTGACAAAGTGCCGCAAACCGACGAAATGATTTCAGACCGGCTCAAAGAAGTTCTCGTCCAACAAAAAATGGGAACGCTTGTCCCGCCGTATGTGGAAAAATTGGAAAAGGACGGCCAAGTGGAAATTCTTGATCCTGATTTGAAAGCCTCGGTTGCCATGATGAAAGCTGCCGCTGCCAGCAACGCCGCGCCGGCGACCCCAACGCCGGAAAAATAAAGGCGGTTTGGCATGATATGATATGAGAGGCAGGATGACCTTCTCATCGGCCATCCGGCAAGGTTTGACGGGGCAAGTCGCGCCGCCGGCAAACGCCAAAGGCTGCTTGTCAAATTGCTCCTTCAACGCCATCTTTGAACCGTTATGAATAAAAATCTTATCACAATCATTCTTGTGGTCGCGTGCTTGGGATTGGCCGTCGTATTGATCGTCGTCAAAAACCAGGCGACAACGCAACAGACTTCCAACACCAGCACGATTCTCGATTTTTCAAATCAATTGACCAGCGCCCGCGATCAAATCACCGGCTTAAGCCAGGTCAATCTCGTGCTGACCAACGATCTGGCCTCGAGCCGTGAAACATCCTCGACCCTTTCCAATCAACTTGCCGACGCCACGTCCGCCATCGTCAAGGATGAGCAGCAAATCACCAACCTCACTGACCGCGTCACCGATTTGGAAGCGCGGAACCAGGCGCTCGACCAGCGCACCACGGAATTGACCAACACCATTGCGCAACTCGACACGGAAATCACGACGACACAGATGAAGCTCGCCAATTCTGAAACGAACAACACCTTTCTCGAAAGCGAATTGAAAAAGCAAGTCGCCGAAAGAACGGCGTTGGAACAAAAGTTCAACAATCTTTCCCAGATGCGCGAACAGATTCACAAGCTGAAAGATGAAGCGCTCGTGGCGTTGCGGCTTCAATGGATGCGCGAAGGCACCGATCCTTCGCGGCCGCAGGTGAAAGGTGGCCAACTGCTCATGCAACATACGACGCCTGCCAACAATCCAACGGCGGCCCACGCTCCGGCAAACAATGAATTGAACGTCGAGGTCGAATCCGGCGGGGCTGTTCGCGTGATTCCGCCGATGACGCCCGGGACAAATTCGCCGCCGCAATAAACTTTTCGCAGTCGCCATGCCGACATACGAATACATTTGCGAAAAATGCGGGCATGAGTTTGAGCTTTCCCGATCCATCACCGCCACGCCGTTGCGGACGTGTCCCGAAGAACTTTGCGCCAAAAAGAAATGGGGTCGCGGCAAGGTGAAGAAAAAAATTGGCGCAGGCGCAGGACTGCTCTTCAAAGGCAGCGGCTTTTATATAACCGATTACCGAAGCAAGAATTACACGGAAGGGGCGAAAAAAGAAACCGCGCCGCCAAAATCCGATACGAAAACAGAAACTAAAACTGCTCCGGCAAAACCCGCTCCCAAGACGGAGAAAAAATGAATAGTCCGTTGAAGCGTTGCAGCGTTGCATTTCTTTTCGCGCTCTTTTTTTCAACAGTCGCCCGCGCGCAATTGACGTTGCCGAATTCTGTTTCCGCACGCAGCGTTTCAGGACAATTTGCCGTTGTCGCCGCGCGGCAAATTTCGCCGCTCACCAATCAACGCGCGGTTCTGACCAATACTGATTTCGTCCGGCTCGACCCGGCATTGCTTGCTGTTTCCGCCGAGCGCATCAAAACTTCCTTGTGGCAACAGTTGGACATTGATAGCGCGACGCCGTGGCGCGGGCAGATTTTTCTCGCGCTGCATCCGGCGCAATCGCTCGACGAAAATGTCACAATCATTTCCTCGCGCTTCAACGGCGCTTGGAATTATCGCGTGGAATTGCCGGACATTTTGGCGCGCACACGGTTGGCGCGCGCAGTCACCGGCGTCGTGCTGCTGGAATTTGCGAATCGGAATGCCGACGACCACTCCGCCGAAATTCCCGCGTGGCTGGTCGAGGGCTTGTCACAACAATTGCTCGCGTCGAAATCGTCGGAATTTATTTTGTCTTCGCCGGCTGCGGCGCAAAACGGCGTTTTGCAAAATCGGATCGTCGCCACGCAACGCGGATGGGATTTGCTCCTCGAGGCGCATCGTGCGCTTCAAAATCAACCGGCGTTGACATTCGATCAATTAAGCTGGCCGACCGATGCGCAATTGGCCGGCAACGACGACGGTGTTTATCGCGCCAGCGCACAATTGTTCATCAACGAACTGCTCGCGTTGAAAAATGGCGGGAAGGAATTGAGAACAATGCTCCAAACGCTGCCGCATTTTTATAATTGGCAAATTGCTTTTCACGACGCCTTTCGGTCCGATTTCCCGAAGCCGATTGATCTGGAAAAATGGTGGTCGCTGCAAACGATCAATTTCGCCGCGCTCGACATCGGCCCGATGTGGACGCCCGCCGCCAGCCGCGACAAGCTCGACGAAATTTTGCGTGTGCCGGTGGAATATCGTTCCGAATCGAATAATTTGCCCGTGCGCGCGGAAATCTCGGTGCAAACCGTCATCCGCAATTTTGATTCGGAGCGACGGGATTCGGTTTTGCAAACGAAATTGCGCGACTTGCAATTGGCCGAATTGCGGATGTCGCCGCAATTCGCGCAATTGACCGAGCAATACCGCAGCGTGATTGCTGATTATCTTGGTGAACACCAATCGTCGCCGCGCAAAGTCATTTTAGGAAAGCATCCGATTGCCGCTCAGTCGAAACCCACCGCGCAGGAAACTCTAAACAAATTGGATGCGCTGGATGCGCAGAGGCGTGAAGTTGAAGCGAAAATTTGAACCAAGCTGCGTGGTTAAACATTGGATGCGGAAAGCGTTGCTATCCGCTGCGGGGAGTGATAAATCAGCGTCATAATTGAGTGGATGCGGCGAGCCTCGGACTCGCAATCTGCGATTGTAAGGAACACTAAGTTTGCCAATTAACTTACGCACCCAAAACGATTTCAAAATTGCATACATTTTAAGGATTTCAAATGAATTATTTGGGTCGTCTAAAAAGTTGGATAAAGGCGAAAATCAAAAGAGTTAACGCGGTCAAATAATTTAGAACTGCAAAAGCAATTGCAGCCAAGAATCATCACGATGGAACAAATAACGAACTTCATATTTTTAACACAAAAACTTCCCAAGATTCCGATTAGGATTTGTATTGGTGGAAGCGATAGGGAAACTGAAACTTATGCCTATCAAATCAGATGTATGTTTAATTCGGCAAATTTTTTGACCAATGATGATTGCGGACTTTTTGGAATTAAAAGAAATCTCGCTTTCCGTTCGGTTACTCCAATTGGCCGTGCTTCTGATTCTGAAAGTGATATTGAATTCATTACATCGAATACAAATTTTTCCGGCACTATTATATTCCCGATTGTTTATAGCAAAACAGTGAACGGCGTCGAAATCCCATTCCCTGATGACCCAAGCAATACCGAAGAAATTTATCAAGACATTAGAAGTGTTTTTCAACAAATGAAAATTGATAAAAAATATACTTATATGCTTGATACCAATGGTTATTTTATCAAGCCGGGTGAATATGGATTTTTGATAAATCCAAAGTGATAATTTATACCTGCATCCCGCAATTTCATGCCAAACCGCCGAAAGGCAAGACCGCCAGAAATTCAAATTAGGACAACGCCTGCTCGAACCGCGTCTTGACACAAGGCGTTTCATTGTTAATCTCCACCGCTCGTTTGGCGCGGATGCGCGGACGAATTTGAATTTATGAAACGCCAGTATCAACCATCGAAAATCCGGCGCAAACGGCAGCACGGATTTCTCAACCGCAGTTCCACCAAGGGCGGACGCGCCGCGCTCGCCAATCGCCGTCGCCAGGGCCGCAAACGCTTGACGCCGGTCTGATCCCATGTCCGCCGAGCCGCCGAAACGCCCGCCTTCGCCACGCTCCGGCGCGGCAAGCCTGCGATTTAGCCGTAACTCGCGGCTCGCGCAAAGCCGCGATTTCGCCCGCGTCCGGCAGCAAGGCGAACGGCTCGCGCAAGGTTGCCTGATCGCCAATTGGAATAAATTGCCCGCCAGCGCCGCGCCAAAACTGGGCGTGGTCACGAGCAAAAAAATCGGCGGCGCGCCCGAGCGCAGCCGCGCACGGAGATTGCTCCGCGAAAGTTTCCGGCTGCATCAACATGAATTTGCGCAGCCGGTGGAATTGGTGCTGGTCGCGCGAAATTCCATCGCCGGAAAAAAATTTGCCGACGTGGAAAAGGATTTTCTGGCGGCATTAAATCGGGCGAAGCTTTTGAAAAATTAAGGAAATGAATTTACTCCAAGCCATTTTAATTTTCGCCATCCGGCTGTATCGCTGGACGATTTCGCCGGCGCAGATTTTCCTTTTTGGCGCGGGCAGCGGCTGCCGTTTCACGCCGACGTGTTCGCAATATGCGGTGGATGCGATCCGTTCGCGCGGCGCAATGGCCGGAAGCTGGCTGGCGGCAAAACGGATTTGCCGTTGCCATCCGTTCGGAAAATGCGGACATGATCCGGTCGAAGCAAATCTTCTCCCTCTCCTCGCAAAACGAGGAGAAGGTCGGGGTGAGGAGTCCAACGCTTCTCAAATCCCCTCACCCCAACCCTCTCCCCGCTTGGGCGGGGCGAGGGAGGTTTTCTTTTTGCAACTCCACTAAAATCTCATGGACAAGACTGGAATCATCGTCGTTTCGCTTTGCGTCGCCCTGCTCTTTTTTTGGTTTCATGAGCAGCAAAAGGAGGCAGTCCGCCTAGAACAACAACGCGAGCAATTCGCCGCGACAAATACAGTCGTGGCGTCGCCCATGGCTGCAAATCCGACAACGGTTCCCACGATGGCGACTTCCATTTCAGCTTCACCATTCGACACCAACATTCTCGAACAAACGATTGTCCTGACCAATGCTCATGCGCGTTACACGTTCACGTCGCGCGGTGGCGGATTGAAATTGGTCGAGCTGCTGGATTTTCCTGAAACGGTCTCGGCGCGTTGGACAACAAAGAATTCAAGCACGACAAATGCCGTTGCCACGTTGAACACTCGCGCACCAGTTCCAGTGCTTGCCATTTTAGGCGAGACCAATTTGATCGGCGATGGCAATTTCTCTTTGACGAAAACGGATTATGGCGTTCGCGCGGAAAAAAAATTGCCGGACGGCTTGCAGTTGACGAAAGAATTTTATTTGAGTTCGAATTATCTGGTCAATGCGAGCGTGCGTTTTGAAAACACGTCGGACAAGCCGCTCGTGTTGCCGCCGCAGGAATGGGTAGTTGGCACGGCGACGCCGATGGATGCGGATGACAACGGAATGTATTTGGGAACGATGTGGTTTGACGGAACAAATCCGCAAAATTGCGCGCCAACTTATTTCAGCACGAACGAAACGACATTCTTTATTTTTCACAGAACGGTGCAAAAGGAATATCGCGCGGGCGCGGGCAATGTCATATGGGCGGCGGCGGAAAACCAGTTTTTCGCGTTGGTCGCGATGCCAAAAACGAACGAGCCGGCCTCGCAAGTTATTGCGCGTCCCGTGAATTTGCCGCCATTCGCGGAAAATTATTCTTCGCCGGTGGTTGGAATCCAAACGATGTTGCTTTATCCGGCGCAAATGTTGACGGCCAATTCAAATGTGGAGCGGCAAATTGTTTTTTACGCGGGGCCGAAGGAATATCGGACGCTCGCGCAAATCGGCGATGAATTTCAAAACCATGCCGATTTGGTGATGAATTTTGGCACGGGCTTCGCGGGCTTTTGGGGGATCGGAACGTTCTTCGCGAAGCTGCTGCTTTCGGCGATGAATTGGCTGCATGATGTCACGACATTCGGCTACGGTTGGACGATTGTTTTGCTGACGATTCTTTTGCGCGCGATTTTCTGGCCATTGACGGCGGCCAGCACGCGTTCGATGAAAAAAATGCAGGCGCTCGCGCCCGAGGTCAAAGCGCTCAAGGAAAAATACAAGGACGACCCGCAAAAATTCACGCAGAAGCAAATGGAACTTTGGCGGAAAAATAAAGTCAGCCCGATGAGCGGCTGTCTGCCGATGGTGATCCAAATGCCCGTGTTCATTGGTTTTTTTACGATGATCCGTAGCGCGATTGAATTACGCGGCGCGCATTTTCTGTGGGTGGCGGATTTGTCAAAGCCGGACACGGTGTTCATGATTCCGGGATTGAATTTCCCGCTGAACCTGCTGCCGCTGCTGATGGTCGGCGTGATGGTCTGGCAGGCGCATTTGCAGCCGGCGTCGCCGGGCATGGATCCATCGCAACAAAAAATGATGCGCTATATGCCACTGATTTTTCTGCTGTTTCTCTATAATTATTCATCGGGCATGGCGCTTTACATGACGGTCAGCACGGCGCTTGGAATTTTGCAGATGCAATTGATGAAAAAACAATTTCCGCCGACTCCGGCTGTTTCACCACTGACGCCACCGTCAAAATCGAAAAAATAATTTTATGAGCGCACAACCCAAACAAGTTCTTGAAAAAATCCTTGCGTCGCTCGGCTTTGATGCGACGGTCGAGGAACAAAAATTTGACGACGGCGTTTTGCTCGACGTAAAAACGGAAGACGCCGGACGGCTCATTGGGCGGCAAGGCCAAACGCTCGCCGATTTGCAATACATCACAAACCGCATTTTATTTCAGCAGGACGCCAGTTCGCCCAAAGCGATGGTGGACGTGGGCGGCTATCGCGCGCAGGCGCGTGAAGCGCTTGTGAAACGCGCGCAGGAAGCGGCGGAAAAAGTGCGGCGCTGGGGCGATGCGGTGGAATTGGAGCCGCTCAATGCTTTTGACCGGCGCGTCGTGCACCAAGCGCTCAAGGACGATCCGGACGTGGAAACTTCCAGCGTTGAAGTGGATGGCACGGACAAAAAAGTTATCCTGTTCCGGCCACGACATTAAAAATCTGTCCACATTGTATTTGCAAATGAAAAAGCGCGGACGATTGTCCGCGCTTCAAGTTTTTGGAAGCAAGCATCAATCAATAATTTTCAGCTTATATGGCGACGATGTTGAGCTGGCGGATTTCGGTTCCGAACCGAATGCGTTGTAAAGATAATCGAACTTGAACTTGAATTCCGTTTCATTGCTCGTCGGCGACACGGGCACGAAACCTTCCCAACGATTCGACACCATCGGCTCGGCGCGCAGCGGATACAACTGGCCGCCGACCAGCACATAAGGCTTGAGGCTGTCCCAGCGCATCGCCTGTTGCGGCGAATTGAACTGCACTTCGACCGGATAAAGGTTGTTCGGATTGCGCGGCCATTGCAGCGGCGTCAAACGCGTGAACGTCGAGGCGCAGCCCGTCAACATCAGCGCCAATGAGAATGGCAGAAAAAATTTCTTAATCATGGGTTTAGATTCGCAAAGCCGGGGAATTTTGTAAAGTTTGATTTCAAGGCTTGAACACCGGTTTCACTTTGGCTATTGCTTTCGCACAATGAATTCCCAAAGTCAAACCGCTCCGGCTTCGAGCAACTATCGCTGGGTCATTTGCGGGCTGCTTTTCTGGGTAACCACCGCCAACTATATTGACCGCGGCGTTTTCGGAAATCTCGCCCCCGAACTAAAAAAAACCATTGGTTGGACAGATGAAGATTATTGGAACATGCAGGTCGCCTTTAGTGCTGCTTACGCCGTCAGCCTGCTCCTCATGGGCCGGCTTATGGACGTGCTTGGATTGCGCTGGGGATTTGTTTTAGCATGCGCATTTTGGGGATTTGCTTCGATGTCCCATGCGTTTGCTCCCGAAATTGGAGGGTTTTTTGGCAGTGCGGTCACTGGTTTCATTATATGCCGGGTTTTGCTCGGCTTTGGTGAAGGCGGCAACTTTCCAGCGGCAATAAAAACTACCACCGAATGGTTTCCAAAGCGCGAACGCGCTCTGGCAACAGGTCTTTTTAATTCCGGCTCGAACGTCGGCGGACTTTTAGTGCCGTGGGCGCTGCCATTTGTCGTTGCCCAATTTTCCGCGCTCACCATTGGTGGCATTGTTGTTGGTTGGCGCGGCGCATTCGTTATTACGGCAGTGATTGATTTGCTTTGGATCATCGCGTGGTTGGCAATTTATAAAAAGCCGGAGCAACATTCGCGCGTCAGCAAGACCGAACTCGCCCTTATTCAAGGAGAAGCAACTGAACCGACAGTCAAAATTCCGTGGCGAAAATTATTTCTGCATAAACAGACCTGGGCGTTTGCCATCGCCAAATTGATGACCGATTGCTTCTGGTGGTTTTACCTGTTTGGTTCGCCGGACTTTTTTAACAAAAAATTCGGGTTGGGTCCAAGCGATCGAAAATACATGATCATGCTGATTTATGTCGTCGCCTCTGTCGGCAGCATCGCGGGTGGCTGGCTGGCTGGAAAATTTATGAAGCAAGGCTGGACGGTTAACAAAGCGCGCAAAATCACATTGCTCATTTGTGCATCTTTTGTTTTGCCCGTTTTCTATTCCGCCATCACCGATAATAAATGGGTTGCAGCAGTTTTAATCACGATTGCCGCGTCGTCCCATCAAGCATGGTCGGCCAACGTCTTTAGTCTGGCTGGCGATATGTTTCCGAAACGCATTGTCGGCTCAATCACAGGCCTAGGTGGTATGTTTGGCGCGCTTGGCGGACTCATTTTATTCTTTGTTACCGGCAAAGTGTTGAAATATACCGGCAATTACCTTCCGATTTTCATATTAGGCAGCTTGGCATACATCGCGGCTTTAATCATTGTGCATTTGCTCGCGCCCAAACTCGAGCAGGCACAAATCGAGGAAAAAACTGCTGCTTAAAAAAATTTACGAAACAAGCTGATTGAAGAAAACAATTGTGAAGTTGAAGTATCAATGCGCTTCGCTTAAATTCCCGCCGTGTCCAAATCTCCACCAAATAAAAATCAAAATGTTTTCCTCGTCACCGGCGGCGCGGGTTTCATCGGCTCACATTTGATTGATTTATTGCTCGCAGATTCGGCGACAAAAGAAGTTCGTGTGCTCGACAATTTTTCCTCCGGCCGCCGCGAGCATTTGCAACAGCACAAAAATAATTCGCGCCTGAAAATCATCAAATTGGATTTGTTGAATCTGAAAAAGGCGCTGCCGCATTTCAAAGGCGTCGGCCAGGTTTTTCATCTCGCCGCAAATCCCGATGCGCGCTGGGGAATTGAAAATACCCGGCTCGATTTGGAACAGGAAACCATCGTCACCTACAACGTGCTCGAAGCCATGCGCCGCAATTCCGTTCCGCAAATCATTATTTCCAGTTCCGGCACGGTTTACGGCGACGTCGGCACGATTCCGACGCACGAAAATTTTGGTCCCGCGCTGCCCATCAGTCTTTACGGCTCGGGCAAAGTTGCCGCAGAAGCGTTGATTTCCGCGTTTTGCGCCACGTTCGGCTTGTGCGGAATCATTTTGCGCTTTGGCAACATCGTCGGCGAGCGTACCACGCACGGCGCGATTTACGACTTCATCCGGCGGCTCGCAAAAAATTCCGCCGAACTTCAAGTGTTCGGCAACGGCGCGCAATCCAAGCCTTACATTTACGTCCGCGATCTGGTCGGCGCGATTGTTTTCGGCGGGAAAAAATGCGCGGAACTTGGCGCGGGAAAATTCGATGTCTTCAACGTCGCTCCCGATGGCGGAACAAGTGTGCGCTTCATCGCCGAAGAATTGATCGCGCAACTTGGTTTCAAAGGCCGGACGAAAATCATTTACGGCACGACTGCCGGCGGCTGGCCGGGCGACGTGCCGCACTCGCGGATGGACGCCTCAAAACTTCGCAAAGCAGGATTTGTTTTGCCGCGCAGTTCGGATGAAGCGGTTCAATTATCCATTCGCCGCATCATCGAATGGCTGCCCGCCCGTAAAAATGCAAGGGATAGTTTGCGTTTGCCGGTTGATGAAAGACTGGCCATTTCTAAATGAAGCTGCTCGTTTTCGCCCATGTGCCGCCGCCGCATCACGGACAAAGTTACGCGGTGAAGCTGATGCTGGAAAATTTTGGCGGCAACCGGCGCAAATCCAAATTTCGCAATCAACCGCCCAATCGTTTTGGCATCGAATGTTACCACGTCAACGCACGTCTTTCCAAAAACCTCGAGGATGTCGGTAAATTTCGCAGCGCAAAAATTTTACTCATCCTGTTTTATTGTTTGCAGGCCATCTGGTGTCGTTTTCGTTACGGCGTGAAAAATTTTTATTACGTTCCCTCATGCGGCAATCGGGCCGCGCTTTGTCGCGACTGGCTGGTGATGCTGATTTGCCGTCCGTTTTTCAAAAGAATGGTTTTTCACTGGCACAATGCCGGCATCGCAAAATGGCTGGAGACTTCTGTCCAAATCCGCACCCGAAGCATCACCTACCAATTGATGAAAGACGCGCAGTTAAGCATTGCGCCGTCAGAACAAAATCGCCGTGACGCGGAAAAACTTTTGCCGGCGCAAGTCATTACATTGTCCGGCAATCGCGATAGTTTTTTGGCGGAACTGGCAAAACATCTTCGCGGCCTTGAAGATTCCGTTCTTTGCGCCACGGCTAGCAAAGCATCGTTAAAATTGGCTTTGACGATTTTGGCGGAAAATCCGCTGCGGAAAACCGGGTTGACCACAACATTTCATGAATTTGTTTCGCGCTCGCTTCAACTTTTTCCAGATGTGTCATGGGTCATTTTTGCGGGACCGAACCAGGAATGGACAATTCGGGATCCGCGCGTGGAAGTGGTGCGTGACTTCCCAGCCAACGACAAATTGAACCGCCGGCTTTTTGCGGATCATTTTCGCGTGCCAGCGGCGGCTCGCAAACGCGGCGCCCACGCACTGTTGACCGTGGGATTTGTTCCCACGCGAAAATGTCTGCCAACCGTTCTGCACATCTATTCCCTGCAAACACTGGACAAGCGCAATCGCCTGGGTTTTTTCCGCCAGTTTTACCGGAATTCGATGATGAAATACAATTGGCCGCAGGCCGATTTGGTCGTCACCAATTCCCGGTGGACGGCCAATCAGGTGTTGTCCCAACAGCCAAAACTTCGCGGGCGCATGATCACTAGCTACGAGGGGTTGCAACATGAAACGTTCCAACCTCTCCCGACCCAAAACGAATCCGCCCAAATCAAGGAACAACTTGACCTGAAACCGGGTTATTTTCTGTGGGTTTCAAATTTTTATCCTTACAAGCAGGCCGAGCTTCTGATTGCCAGCTACGCCCGCCTCAAGCCGGAAACGCGACAACGGCATCCGCTGGTCATGGTCGGCGGCAACTGGCTCAACGGACTTGATACTGCCCGGTCAACGGCTAGAACCCTCGGCATCGAAAAAGACGTTCATTTTTTGGGGTGGGTAGACGATTCCATGCTTGCGCCGCTTTACCGCCACGCCGCCGCATTTTGCCTGCCTAGCCGCGAGGAAACTTTCGGGCGCTGCGTGATCGAAGCCATGGCCTGCGGCACTCCCTGCATCGTGAACGACATTCCCATCATGCACGAGGTTACCGCCGGACACGCGCTGATTGTGAATTATCGTGACGCCGATGCCGTCGCAGGCGCCCTGCAAAAACTGATCGCCGACGACAACTTGATCAACCGCTTGCGCGCGGACGGGATATCTCGCGCGCAGGAGTTCACGTTTGAAAAACTGGCCTCAGAACGCATCACCGCCATCCGTCATCTGGCCGGAGCCATCCACGGCGTGGAATAGATTTGTGATTTGCCATTTCATTTTGTTATTTACAGCCGTCGTCGGAATAGGCAAAAGTGAACATTATTCCTGTAGGCAACATCAGTGTTTGGCAAAATTCCTACTCTGGGACATTGCGCCTCGTGATAGGTGAGATAATGACGCTAATTCAGGTTCGGCTCATAGGTGCAGATGTGATCGTTGGGATTAAACTTCGCCAGAAGCGTCGCGGAATGCTTGCCCATACTTCACGCAGACACGGGAATATTGAATCTGAAGAATACTTTTTCTTATGAAAATCGTCCTCACAGGCAGTAGTTCTGGCATAGGCAAATTTCTCGCTGATAATCTTACAGAGAACGGCCATAACGTCTGCCGTCTTTCCCGTTCGCCACAACCCGGCTTCGCCATGCGCTGCGATGTTTCCAATTGGGCGGAGATATCCACCTGTGCGAGCCATCTCGCTCAACAATGGGATTTCATTGATGGCATCATCTGTTGCGCCGGCATTCAAGGCCCCATCGGTTTGGCGATGGAAACAGAACCGGTTCAATGGAAAAAAACTTTGGCAATAAATCTGGATGGCACTTTTTTTGCGCTACGCGCCTTTTATCCCCTGCTGTGCCGCGCACCGCGCCGCGCGAAAATCATTTGCCTATCCGGCGGAGGTTCGACCTCTCCCCGCCCGAATTTTGCAGCTTATGCCGTTTCCAAAACCGGCGTCTTGCGCCTAGTGGAGACCCTTGCCGCTGAATGGCGGCAGAAGCCAATTGATATCAACGCCATTGCTCCCGGCGCCGTTTTCACCCGGATGATCAAAGAAGTACTCATTGCCGGGCCGGAACGTTCCGGACAGAAAGAAATTGACCAGGCAAACAAACTTTCCCGCGACAACACCGCCACATTGAAACGGGCCCTTGAATTAATCAAATTTTTGCTCTCGGAAAACAGCGATGGCATCACAGGCAGGCTTATCAGTGCACCTTGGGATCCGTGGTTACGGCTTCAGGAATACAAAGATGAACTCGCTGAATCCGACATTTTCACTTTGCGCCGTATTATTCCAGAAGATCGCGGGAAAAAATGGTCTTAATGCGAATTTTGCCAGCTTCGCCTCCGACATCACGGCGCGGTTTTGACTCGGTGGTAGCTGGCTTGAACATTTCGCCGTGCTCGCGAGTTCACATTTGAAAAATTGGCCACCGAGCGTCTTACCGCTGTTCGCGGCCTTGTCGAAAAATCATAGCCAGCCAAATTCATTGCGCCCCACCGTCTGCCGATTATCCTTTTTGAATTGAAAATAGGACTGCTCCAACTTAACTCGACCATCGGCGATTTTTCGGCCAATGTGAAGAAACTTTTGGCCGGTTACGAAAAAGCCGTCGCGCTCGACGCGGAATTTGTCCTCGCGCCGGAATTATTTTTGTGCGGTTATCCGCCGCGCGATTTGCTGCTGCGCGCGGATTTTATTGACGCCAATCTTGCTGCGCTTGAAGAAACGGCAAAAAAAACCGGCGTAATTCCATTGTGCGTCGGGTTCGTTGACAGAAATCCAGAGCGTCCCGGCCGCGCGCTGCGCAACGCCGCCGCAGTTTTGCAAAACGGCAAAATCATCTGGCGCACGAATAAATCGTTGCTGCCGACTTATGACGTTTTCGACGAAGACCGCTATTTTGAACCGGCAAAAACAATTGAGCCGTTTGTTTTCAATGGACGTAAAATTGGCATCACGATTTGCGAAGACATTTGGAACGACGAAGATTTTTGGCCGGAACGATTGTATCGCCGCGATCCAGTGAAAGAATTGATTTCTCAAGGCGCGGAAATGATTTTGAACATTTCCGCGTCGCCGTGGCACGACGGCAAAGAAAAAATGCGGCTGGAAATGCTCCAGCGCGTCGCGCGCGACGAAAAAATCTTCATCGCGCAGGTCAACCTTGTCGGAGCGAACGACGAATTGATTTTCGACGGCCACAGCGTAGCGCTCGATTCGAGCGGCACAGTCATTGCAATGGGAAAAGGATTTGCGGAAGACATTTTTGTGGCGGATTTAGAGCAAGGCGGAAAGCAGAAAGCGGAAAGCGGAAATAAATTTTCAGCGCGTGAAGAAACGATTTTCTCGGCGTTATCGCTGGGCATTCGCGATTACGTCCACAAATGCGGTTTCAAACCGGTGATTGTCGGGTTGTCCGGCGGCATAGATTCCGCGCTCATGGCTGTTCTCGCGGTTGACGCGCTTGGAAAAGAAAATGTTTTTGGCGTGGCGATGCCCGCGCGTTATTCGAGCGAGGGCAGTTTGCGCGACGCGGAAATGCTTGCAAAAAATCTCGGCATTCGTTTTGAAGTTTTGCCGATTGAACCTGTTTTTCAATGCGTCGAAAAACAATTGGAAAAAGTTTTTGCAAATTTCAAACCGAATGAAGCCGAGGAAAATTTACAATCACGTCTGCGCGGCACGACGTTAATGGCGCTTTCAAATAAATTCGGCGCGCTGGTGCTAACAACGGGCAATAAATCGGAAATGGCCGTCGGCTATTGCACGCTTTACGGCGACATGAACGGCGCGCTGGCGCCGCTGGCGGACGTGTTGAAGACGGACATTTACAAAATCGCGCGCTGGATAAATCGCGGGCGCGAAATCATTCCGCAAAGTTCCATTTCAAAACCGCCGAGCGCGGAGTTGCGTCCGAACCAGACGGATCAGGATTCGTTGCCGCCTTACGAAACGCTCGACGCCATTCTGGATTTGTATGTCGTGAAAAATTTGAGCAAGGATGAAATCATTTCGCGCGGGTTTGACGCGGCGATCGTCAACGACGTTCTGAACCGGATCAATTTCAATGAATACAAACGGCGCCAGGCCGCGCCGGCCTTGAAGATTTCGCCGCGCGCGTTCGGCATGGGCCGGCGGATTCCGATTGCGCAAAAGTTTTGCGCGCGCGATTAATTGGACTTTTGGTCAACGTAAAGAGTCTGAAATAGAGTCAACAAGTTGCTTTCTGATTGATTGTGCGGATGGTTGATGGATAAAGAAGAACTGATAATTCCAGAATCTGTTGTAATGCTTAACTGGTCGTTGAATCTCCGCACATAGGGAGATGTAGTATCCTTTGTAAAGACACTTTCGCCCCACCAGCCTTGAGGGACGGGCAATCCCAACAAATGTGCCATGCTCGGCGCGAAATCGAGTTGGGAGCTAAATTCTTGCGAATCTATTTTCGGCAATGGTTGGCCGCTCAAAAACGCCAATGGTATGCGTGTGAAAAAACTGTTGGGATATCCGGGAACATCCAGCAATGCTTTTGTGGGCGGGAAATTGTGGTCGGCTGTCAATACAACCAACGTGTCGTCGGTCAGCAAATTCATTTCCTTCATCCGGTTCACGGTCAATCCCAAATCGTAATCGTGCCGCCACGCTTCATGGATGATTTTGTCCGCGTCCGAATCTGAATTGCGCGCCAAATGTTGGATGCTCGGCGGCATGGGAGGATATTCCAAGGAGCCGAAAAAATCCCGCGGCACCGGTCCATGTGTATCGGTATTGCAAACGTGAATGTAAATCTTTTTGTCCCGATTCTGCGCCAGCAATTTCAAAACTTGGTCATAAAGAACGCGGTCCATCAGTCCCCGGCCTTCAATGAAGGACTGCATTTTCGGGTCTTTTTCCCAATGCTCAAGGCCGATGACATGTTGGAAGCCTAATTTTTCTAAAAAAACTTTGTTATTCAGAAAAGTTTCAGAGCCGGGCATCAACACATAAGTGTCATAGCCTGCGGCGTCCAATAATTTCACCAATGACAATTCGGAATTTCCGACGAGCAACGAACGGACATTCGGATGGCTGTTGTAGGTCACTACCAAACCCGGCTGGGTCGGCAACGCGACCACCTTGTAATTCACAAACATGGACTGCGTGATCGAACCATAAAATGGCGTCAGTTCCGGCGGCAAATTGGTGTTGTATGGCGCAAGAAAATCAAGAGACAACGATTCTGTCGCAAATACGACAATGTGATTGAAAGGCTTTAAGCCAAGCGGAGAATAATTGTGAGGACCCAGCGTTAAATGCCAGGCTTTGATGGTGTCGGCCATTGCAGCCAAGTCGCTTGTCGGTCGCACTTGCAATGGCTGCCATTTGGTAAATAAAGCCCGGCTAAAAAGGATCATTGGATTATCAGCGACCAGCCGCAATGTTTCGGTCTGGGTCACTTGCCACGTTCCGGTTTCGTGTTTTCCAACCATCTTTGCGATGACCTCCGTTGGATGAAAATAGTTGTGTTTGCTCACCTGCACCGTTCCCCAAAGAAGAATCAACAAAAATACCAAGCTCCGCACACGAACTTGTTTCAGTTCCGAGGCATATTTTCTTATCAACCACGTCGCGACAATCCCGCTCAAAATGCAAATCAAAAAAATAATCAAAATCCATTTTGTGAAATAAGCCATCCAGTTGGTGGAATCAGCGATCCGCATGTAAAAATGCGTCAAAACTGTTCCCGCCGAGTGCAACATCGCGATGTTAATTCCGTAAAGAAACAGATAAAACCAGGCGAACAATATCGCCAGCCACGGTAATCGAAGATATCTGATGCAAACAACCAAACCAATCCAATAGCCCGTCACACCATAAATCCAGCCGTAAATGACATACTCCCAAAATTTTACTGTTTTTGGGAAAAGGCCTAGCACGCCTTCGGCTGTGACCCATAACAATGAAAACATCACGAGCAAAGGCAAGGCCTGAAGCCATACGCCGACACCGAGATTTGGAAGCCACTTTTTAAATTCTCTGATTACCATGGATAAATACGACTCTATGGATAAACAACAAACATATCAGCTTGATCAATTGCCGTCAATCTTCGCTTCGGACTGGAAATGTTCCGGGATAAAAGCCCGGAGTTTGTAACGGGATTTTCACTTGCATAATTTTTTTTGAATTTGCTACAGTCATAGCCTCATGCCGTTCGCAAATTTTCGAGCCGTCGAATTATTATGACAAAAGTATTCTGGCTCTTCGGACGTTCCGGCGTCGGCAAAACTACCCTCGGCAGACGCCTTCATCAGGCCTTGATGAACCGAAAGGTTCCGGTGTTTTATCTGGACGGCGACGACATGCGTTCCGGCCTTTGTTCGGATTTAAGCTTTACACACGAAGCAAGGATGGAAAATCACCGTCGGATTGCGGAAGTCGCCAAACTTGCCGCCGGGCAAAATCTCAACGTCGTGGTTTGCACGATGGCGCCTGAACACAGCCAGCGGGATGTTGTCGCGCAAGTGCTCGGAAAACGGCTGGCATGGATTTACGTTCATGCGCCGCTGGAAGTCTGCATCCAACGCGATCCCAAAGGGCTTTACCACCGCGCCCAAGCCGGCCAATTGGACAAACTTTTGAATTTTCCGTTTGACACGCCACGGCCTCACGAACGGAAATACTTTATTGATACGGTCGCTCAAAATATCGAAAATGCGTCGCAATCCATTCTCGAATTAGTTCAAGTTTGTTTAAGCGATGCTGCCATCTGAATGAAATTTTCCATCATCACGCCCAGTTTCCGCAATTCCAACTGGCTCAAGCTGTGCATCGCGTCCGTCGCCGATCAACAAGGCGTCGAAGCCGAACATATTGTGCAGGATTCCTGCTCTGATGACGGCACGCAGGATTGGTTGCTGCAGGACAAGCGTGTTAAAGCGTTCATCGAAAAAGATTCGGGAATGTATGACGCTGTCAATCGGGGGCTGCGCCGCGCGACTGGCGATATTCTTGCTTATTTGAATTGCGACGAACAATATCTGCCCGGCGCATTGCATGCCGTCGCAGAATTCTTTGAAACAAATCCGCACGTGGACATCGTGTTCGCCGATAGCATCATTATCAATGCTGATGGAAATTATATCTGTCATCGGAAAGTGCTGGTGCCGCTAAAATATCATTCGCAGGTTTGCACTTTGGGAGTTCTTTCCAGCGCGATGTTTTTTCGACGAACTGTTTTGGAAAAATATGGATTGTTTTTCAATACACAATGGCGCGATTTTGGCGACGTGGATTGGGTATTACGCGCGTTGAACCAAAGCGCGCCGATGGCTGTGCTACGCCGGTTCACCAGCGCGTTTGCCGATACGGGCGAAAATATGAATTTGAAACCAAATGCCCGCCGCGAAGCAAAGTTGATGGTCGAATCCGCTCCCCGGCTTGCTCAAAAGCTGGCGACTGCTTTCAAAGTATATCATCGGCTGCGCCGATTGCTGCATGGCATTTATTTTCAAAAGCCATTCAGTTTTTCGATTTACACTCCCCGGTCGCCGGATAAACGGGTCACGGTGCGTGTGGATAAACCAACGTTCATCTGGAAAGGCAGGATTTAATGCCGGAAAATCTCAACGACAGTTTATCGCACCGGCTGTGGATGAAATCACGCCCGTTGATTGCGCGACATCGGCGCAATCCACTATTCAAAGGCATTGCGCGGTTGAGCAGCCTGTGGCTCAAAGCCTATGAAAATTGCAGCGGCAATTTTGCGATGAACGGGGAGGAAATGGTCTTGCGTTCACTGGGCGGTGCGCCGGTTCAAACCGTTTTTGACGTGGGTGCTAATCGCGGTGATTGGTCGCTGCTGGCGCATCGCCTTTTGCCGAACGCACGCATTTACGCATTTGAGCTTTCCCCGCCGACGTTTGAATCTCTGCGCCAAAATACACGAACCTGCGACACGATTGAAATTTTCAACTTTGGCTTGTCCGATCATGATGGTGAAACGTTTTTTTATCATTATCCGGAAAAAAGCGGTGAAACATCCGTGATCGCTCATCCATTTCAATCCGGTGGAGTAGAAATGAAAGGACATCTGCACGCGGGCGATGTTTTTTGCGCCGAACACGGCATTCAAAAAATTGACCTGTTGAAAATAGACGTGGAAGGCGCGGAAGCGGCGGTATTGCACGGGTTCAAAAAAATGCTCGCGGCAAAAAAAATTTCCGTCATTCAATTTGAATACGAGAAATTGAACACCGCCACCAAATTTCTTTTGAAAGATTTTTATGCACTGCTCGGCGATTGCGGTTACGCTATCGGGAAAATTTTTCCGACTTACATTGATTTCCGCGACTATGTTTTTGAACACGAAATATTATGGGGCAGCAATTATCTAGCGGTTTTGAAAGATCAGCCGGACTGGCTGAACCGTTTTCCCAAATGAGTGAATGTGATGAAATTTTCCATCATCACTCCCAGCTTTCGCAATTCTAATTGGCTCAGGCTTTGTGTTGCTTCCGTCGCTGACCAGAAAGGAGTTGAACACGAGCATATCGTGCAGGATTCCTGCTCGGACGACGGCACGCAGGATTGGCTGCCGCACGATTCGCGCGTCAAAGCGTTCATCGAAAAAGATTCCGGCATGTATGATGCCGTCAATCGCGGTTATCGCCGCGCGACCGGCGATATTCTGGCCCATTTGAATTGCGACGAACAATATCTGCCCGGCGCATTGAAATCTGTCGCGGAATTTTTTGCGGCCAATCCAAAAATAGAGGTTGTGTTCGCTCATACCATCATCACCGATGGCGAAGGAAAATACATTTGCCATTTTCATTCGATGACGCCTCATCCGCACCACGCATGGTTTCGCTTTCGCGCGCCGACCTGTTCCATTTTCATCCGTCGCAAAGTCATTTTTGAGCGCGGCATTTTTTTCGACACCAAATGGCGCGACCTTGGCGATTTTCATTGGGTGCTGTCGCTGATGAAAAACAAAGTGCCGATGGCCGTGTGTGATTCATTCACGTCCGTTTTTGCCGACACCGGTGAGAACATGAATTTGAAGCCGAATGCAATTCGCGAAAAAACCGAAACCGACGCGATGATTCCCGCATGGGTTCGCGTGTTGAAACCGATTTGGATTTTGCAACATCGCCTGCGACGATTGGCCGCCGGACATTTCAATTTGAGGCCGACGAGTTATGAAATTTATACGTTGCAAAGTTCCGAACGTCGCAGAAAATTTGACGTTTCAAAACCAACTGCCGTTTGGTGGAACCGGCTGTGAATTACCGCGTGACGTGACAACTTTTTTCCCATAGTTTTGAAACCGTGAACATCCTAGGCCTTTCCGCTTTTTACCACGACAGCGCAGCGTGCCTCGTGCGCGACGGAAAGATCATCGCCGCCGCACAGGAGGAGCGGTTCACGCGCAAAAAACACGACCCGGCTTTTCCAAAAAATGCAGTCGAATACTGCTTGCGCGAAGGCGGAATAAAAATGAGTGACGTGGATTACGTCGCATTTTACGAGAAGCCGTTTCTGAAATTTGACCGGATTTTGCATAGCTATCTGGCATATGCACCATCCGGGCTGAAAAGCTTTCTGATGGCGATTCCGCTGTGGATTCGAGAGCGAATTTGGATGAAGCATTTGATTCAACAGGAGCTCGGTTGCGTCTGCAAAATTATTTTCTCCGAGCATCATGAGTCGCATGCTGCGTCTGCATTCTTCCCTTCGCCCTATTCTGAAGCAGCGATTCTAACGGTGGATGGCGTAGGCGAATGGACGACGACCAGCTATGGTGTTGGACGCGGAAATCAAATTGAAATGTTCGGCGAATTACATTTTCCACATTCGCTCGGATTGCTGTATTCGGCGTTTACCTATTTCACAGGCTTTCGGGTGAATTCGGGTGAATACAAACTCATGGGGCTCGCGCCCTACGGCGAGCCGAAATTCATGGATTTGATTTTACGCGAATTGATTGATTTAAAAGAAGATGGCTCGTTCCGGCTGAACATGAAGTATTTCAATTACGGCGTCGGACTGACGATGACAAATTCAAAATTCAATCAACTCTTTGGCCGCCCACCGCGCCGGCCGGAATCAAAACTGACGCAGAGTGACATGGATTTGGCGCGTTCGATTCAGGACGTGACGGAGGAAATCATGTTCCGCATGGCGCGGCACATCCGCAAGGAAACGGGCATGAAAAATCTTTGCCTCGCCGGAGGCGTGGCGTTGAACTGTGTGGCGAATGGTCGCATCCTGCGCGAGGAAATTTTTGAAAAAATCTGGATTCAACCGGCGGCCGGCGATGCCGGTGGCGCGCTGGGAGCAGCACTGTTCACATGGCATCAGTATCTTGGCAATGCACGGAAGGCCGACGGAAAAAAAGATTCGCAACATGGTTCATATCTCGGCCCGGAGTTTTCGCGCGATGAAATCCGTTCTTATCTGACGACGAACCGCATCCCGTTCGCCGAATTGAGCGACGCGGAACTGCCGGAAAAAATCGCCGACCTCATCAAGGCGGAAAAGGTCATCGGCTGGTTTTACGGACGGATGGAATTCGGCCCCCGCGCGCTCGGTGCACGCTCGATCATCGGCGACGCGCAATCCCCAAAAATGCAGGAGGTAATGAATTTGAAAATCAAATTCCGCGAAAGCTTTCGTCCATTTGCTCCGAGTGTATTGTGTGAAAAAGCTTCGGAATGGTTCGAATTGAACAGTGAAAGCCCGTATATGCTTCTGGTCGCCCCGGTAGCCAGAAGCAAACGCCGCGAAATGACCGTCGAGGAACAAAAGCTTTTCGGCCTCGAAAAATTGCTCAAAATCCGTTCGACAATTCCTGCAGTCACACATGTGGATTATTCGGCGCGCGTGCAAACGGTCACGGAAGATTATCAGCCGATGTTTTACCGCATGATAAAAAAGTTCGACGAGAAATACGGCTGCCCGGTGGTCATCAACACGTCGTTCAATGTGCGGGGCGAACCGGTCGTCTGTGCGCCGGAACACGCCTACAAATGTTTCATGCGGACGAACATGGATTATCTGCTGCTCGGTAATTTTCTGCTGGAAAAGAAAGACCAGAAACCGCTCGACAAGGATATTGACTGGCTGAAAGAATTTGAACTCGACTGACCATGAACATCCGCGACGAAATCAAGCAACTCAAAACCGGCGCGCGCGAACTCCGCAAGTTCGGATTTTTGGTCGGCGGCGTGTTTGCGGCGCTCGGCGTCGTTCTTTTGCTCCGGCATCGTCCGGCTGCCCCGTATTTGCTGGGCATCGGCGGATTTTTGATTTTGTTCGGGCTGATCGCACCGCGCGCGTTGAAACACATTTACCTCGTCTGGATGTCACTGGCGGTCGTGCTGGGATTTATCGTTTCGAGCGTCTTGTTGACGCTCTTTTTCTTCCTTGTCATCACGCCGATCGGATGGGTGGCGCGATGCTTCGGCAATGATTTCTTAAGTTTGAAACTAAACCGTGCGGCGGCGAGTTACTGGATTCCGCGTGAACGTAAACCAAAAGCACCGGCAGAATATGAGCGACAATTCTGAACCGAAATCCGCCGCGTCGAAATCACGCCGGAAACGGCTGCTGCAAAACTTGGCGTTGTCGTGTGTCGTGTTTTTTTTGTGCGCCGCCGCGTTTGAGATTGCCTTGCGCTTTTGCGGCTACGGAAATCTGGAAATTTACCAACCTGATCCAAAGTTGTATTGGCGGCTCAAATCGAATCAGGATTGTTACACGAAAATCGGACACAAGCCGGTTCATGTCAATTCACAGGGAACGCGCGGGCCGGAATTTCAAATCGAAAAACCGGCGGGCACCATCCGGATTCTGTCGCTCGGCGATTCGCGGACGTTCGGCTGGGGATTGACAGACGAGGAAACTTACTCTCGGCGACTGGAACAATTATTGCAAGCCAGCAGCGGCGGTGGCAAAAAAGTGGAGGTCATCAACGCCGGCGTCAACGCATGGTCATATCCGCAGATGCTGGTTTATTTCCGCGACTTCGGACTGAAATATCATCCTGATTTTGTCATTCTGGCCGAGGCTAATTTATGGACGCAGTTTTCTGAAAAGAACAGTCCGGAATTCGTTAAAAAGTTTATGTGGCGCGTGCGGCTGAAAAATTTTCTTCGGCATTTTGCCGTTTACCATTTCATCGTGGAAGTGCAGTTGCAAGAGTTATATCAACGCGAACGGATAAAATTTATTCCCGTTGATCCGAAACAGGACGCGCTCTTCAAAGAGCAGCAGCAAAGCGATCCCGACGCGGTTTTTCGGGACGCAATCGAGGGCGTATGCCGCGTCGCGGAGACCAATCACGTCCGGCCCATCCTGCTTTACCTGCCGACGGTGAATGATTTGACCGCGACGAACCGGGCGGAAGTTTTTGAAGTGAAACGCACGACAGGTGCAAAATTTGGCGTGCCGCTCGTGGATTTGACCGCCGATCTAAAGCTGCAAGGAAAAGACCTTTACCTGGACGCCGATCCTGTTCATCTTACCGCTGAAGGCAACGCCATTATTGCAGAACGCCTTTTTGAAACACTTACGAACAGTCTGACAAAATGAACCGGTTCAGCATCATCAAGGAGTTTTGGCAATTTTTGCGCGAGCGCAAACGCTGGTGGCTCGCGCCCATTGTGATTTTCCTTTTGTTGTTGGGCGTGCTGCTGGTTTTCGCCAAAGGCTCGGCACTTGCGCCATTTATCTATAGTTTGTTTTAAGACTCCCCGGCGAAAATTAATGCAATTCCGGTTATTTCGGCACTGACGCGCTGCGAAACTAACCCACTGCCGAAATAGGATTGCCTTGCCGCAGACAGTTCGGCAATCTCCACGCTCTCATGCCAAACAAAATTTCAGTCGCAGGCGCAGGCGGATTCATCGGCGGCCATCTCGTGGCTGAATTGCTGCGTCAAGGTCATAAAGACATTCGCGCGGTGGACATCAAGCCGTTTAACGAATGGTATCAGCATTTTCCACAGGTCGAAAACCTGCAACTGGATTTGCAGCACAAGGACGCCTGCGAACGCTCGGCCAAAGGCGCGGAACAAATTTACAATCTCGCGGCGGACATGGGTGGCATGGGCTTCATAGAAAACAACAAGGGGCTTTGCATGTTGAGCGTGCTCATCAACACGCACCTGCTCATGGCCGCGCACGCGGCGGGCGTGAAGCGATATTTTTATGCGTCGTCCGCCTGTGTTTATGCGGGGGATAAACAGACCGATCCGAACGTGACTGGTCTGCGCGAAGCTGACGCTTATCCCGCGATGCCCGAGGACGGTTACGGCTGGGAAAAACTTTTCAGCGAGCGCATGTGCCGCCATTTCTCGGAAGATTTCAGACTCACAACCCGCGTCGCGCGTTTCCATAATGTTTATGGCCCGCACGGCACTTACGACGGCGGACGCGAGAAAGCTCCCGCCGCGATTTGCCGCAAAGTGATTGAGGCGAAATCATCCGGCAAACATGAAATTGAAATCTGGGGCGACGGCCATCAGACGCGCAGCTTCATGTATATTGACGATTGCATCACCGGCATCGGAAAAATTTTCAACAGCGACAAAGTGACGTTTCCCATCAATCTCGGCAGCGCGGAAAAAGTTTCCATCAATCAGCTTGTGGACATCGTCGAGGACATCGCGGGAATCAAATTAAAGCGCAAATACAAATTGGACGCGCCCAAAGGCGTCAATGGCCGCAACAGCGACAACGCGCTCATCAAAAAATCGCTCGGCTGGGAGCCGGATTTGCCTTTGCGCAAAGGCATGGAAAAAACTTACGCGTGGATTTATGACGAGATGATGAAACGCAAATGAGCGCAAAATGAAAACAGCCATTTCAGGGCGATTGAAACAATGGCTTTTCCGCGCGTCCGCTATTTTCATTTCAATGGTCGCGGCGCTCGTCTTGTGCGAATTGCTTATCCGGCTCGTGGCACCGCAGGACTTGACAGGAACCTGGTTCGAAAAATCCGCGCGCGGGAATGACATCAACCGGGCCAATTGGACTGCCCGCCATCAATTCAAAGACCGGGTGGTGTATTACCGCATCAACGACCTTCACTTGCGCGGAGGTCCCATCAGATCGGGAACGAACCGGTTTTTGTGCGTGGGAGATTCATTTACTTTTGGCTGGCTGTTGGAAGAGACGAACACGTCAGTCCACACACTTGACGAGTTTGCCGCGCGGGATTTTCCCGGCTGGACTCTTGATTTTTTGAACGGCGGGCAGGGAGGGGCGGGGACGGCGGACTCCGTGGCGTTCATCGAGGATTTCGGCCCGCAAATCCGGCCACGCGCCATTCTCGTGTTCTTGAACAACGACGACACGTTGCGCAGTGTGCAACACGAACTGTTCAAGCTTGACCCAGCCAATCCGAACGCTGTGGTGGCCACCAAGCCCAGTCTCATCGCTCTAGGTCTCCGCAACCGTATGCGCGCGTCGCCGGCCTATCAATGGACGTTGGAACACGTTCAGTTGGTGCAATTGGTGAGAATGGCGTGCCAGCGGAAGATAGGCCGGGCCAATCTGCAAAGAGCCGCCGCCAATCACGCTGGAGTGGATGTCGCCGCCGATGTGCAATTGGAGAAAGCCATTTTTTTACGGCTGCGAGACTGGTGCGTCGCGCACGATTGCCAGTTGTTCGTTGTCACCGCCGGGTTTAATGCTTTTCCCGATTTTCCTTTGGGCCGGACGGGAAACGTGAACAAGGTTTTTTTGGATGCGGCTCCGAAATTTTTCAGTGAAAACGGAATCAATTTTCATGATATCGGCCCGGATCTGTTCGCGTCCGCGCATGGCGACTTCCGGCAAATAACCATTCCCGGAGATTTTCATCCGGATGAGCGCGGCGCGAAGTTGGTTGCTGATTTCACTTGGGCGTGGCTGAAGCCGCAATTGCGGGAAATGCCGGAGCCGCAAAAAAACCAGTAGGTTGAAAATTTCGGGTTGCGAACGTTCGTTCACATTCTTGCCGCTAGGAATTTCTCCACGCGGCCAAAGACTTCTTCTTCGCCGACTTTACGGATGCAAAACGGTTCTGGAAACCGGCAATAATCCGAGCAGGGCAAATAGGGGCAAACCTTGCCTTCGACCCATTCCGATTGTGGATGCAGCGGCGCAAACCATTCGGGCAGTTGCGGGCCGAAAATCGTGAACGTTGGCACGCCGCAAAATGCCGCGAGATGGCCGGGGCCGGAATCGTTGCCGATGAAAACATCGGCACGGTCAATCGCCTCAATCAATTCCGTGACGGTGGACGGTGTCACGACGTTGGCTTCTCCTGATTTGAGCCACCAATCGCGCTGATCGGGATCGCACGCGATTTGCACTGGAATTTTTTTTTGGCGAAGCCGCGTCGCAAGCTTCCGATAGTTTTCCAAAGGCCAGACGCGAACCGGTTGTCCGGCGCCGCTATGAATCAAAATCGTCCCGTGATTTTTTTTGGCGGGAATGCAAATTTGTCCGCGCGGCGGCAATTCCATTTTCAATACACCAGCCATGGCGCGCCAGGATTCATAGCGATGCGCTTCGGGGTCGGGCCGCGCGACCGTCTGTGTCAAAAAAATCCGGCTGCCGACGGACGAGAATCCGATTCGCTCTTTCGCTCCTACAATTTTCAAAAGCAAATGGTCGCGCGGATCTCCGCCGCTCCGGGTCAGGCGCGCGGACAATCCGAAATCGAATTGTTCGCGCGCCAGTTGCTTTCGCAGTCGGAAAATTTCAAGCCACGGCCATTGCCAGAGACGATATTTATTTTTGAAGGCGGTCCAGGGCGCGATGAAAGTTACTACCCGGACGCCCGGCCAAAGACGGCGCTGTAAATCAAGCGCGTAAGGTTTGGCGAGCAGTGTGACATCAAATCGTTCTGCAGCCGCGCGCAAAAACGGCGTGGCGATGACCAGGTCGCCCATTCCCCAGAGTTCCACGATGAGCAATTTGGGTTTCAAGGGAGCGTTGCCGTTTGTCCGTGAAAATTATTTTGAAAAACCCGGCTGGAGTCGCGGGCGCTGAAATGCAGGCGGCGAGGTTTTTTGCGGTTCCGAAGCAGGTGTTCGAGCGGGACGGCGGCAGATGCCGCCGTTAAGCGCAACGCTCAAGCCAAAATAGCCGCCGAACCCGAGGACATCATTCATAAGCGATCCAAAAATGAAAAAGAAAAAAATGACTTTCGCGATAAATAATGCGAAAAGGGCTAGATTGATAGTCTGCAACGCTGGATTGCCATAGCGGTGATTGTGATGAAGCGCCCAACCTCCGGCAATGAGAAACCAAAGCCACGCGATGGTGCCCCAGATTCCAAAAGGCAAAATGACCGAAAGCGGGCCGTTGTGATAATCGCCCGAGAGAGCGAGGCTTTGTTCCGCCGGATCTATTGCATGAAACGCCTCGTCTCTTCCCATGAATTCCCAATCTTCCTGCGTAATAGCGTAACCTTTCCCCAAAAGCAAATGTTGCGGCACTTGCGGAAGCACAGCCTTCCACATTTCAATGCGCCAATCCAATGATCCTTCCGCTTCGGCGCGAACCATCGGATCAATATTCAACGGCAGAAAAGACAGTGCGCGCTGGAACGTGCGGGGCAAATGGTTGGAAAATGGAACACAAAGCACTGCGGCGAAAACTCCCATAAAAATAAGCAAAGGCAACAGTTTGGTGCGGTGCATGCCTTCCATAAAAAATTGAATCAAAAAAATCAAAGCATAGAGCCCGACAAATGAACGGAATCCTCCAAAAAAAATTCCAACGAATGAAAGAATCAGCACGGTGGGCCGCCACCATTTGCCTTCCAGAAAAATCCCGCGAATTCCATAGCGAACCAGCATGAATAAAAATATTGTCATGGCCGCGCCGCCAATGCTTGGAAAACGCGTTGCGCCAGCGCTATTTGTCCCGTAGAAATCCGGCGGAATGACCAAAAAAATCCAATAAAGAAAGGAAGGAAGGACGTTCACCAGTTCGCCAATGATGCCAATGCAAGGTGGCAAAAAAAACAAGGCAATATACCGGTTGGCGTGTTCCGGCGGAATGCGCCGCGCGGTCAGCGCAAAATAACCGAAAATTCCAGCCAGCAAAAAAACATATTTCTTTCCACCCATGACTTCGCTTCCAAGCGAATGCAAGCCGATGCCTCCGGTAAATTTGGCAGTGACCAGGACTACCACGATGAGCGCGCATAACGGCAACACAATTTGCGGCGCACGGATAAAATGCATATTCCGGTTGGTCGCCCGTTGCAATAGAGAAATGCCCAAACTTATAGCTATCATCGCCAACCCAATCGTCGGGCTGCCCTGCAAAAAGAAAAGGGTCACCGGCAGACTCCAGCAGAAAATCATCAACGGATAGTGCCATCGCAACAAAATGGGCGTGCTCAAAACCAGCGCCACAATGCCGATCAAACTTAATGATGAATAGGTAGGCACATTGGCCGCAGAAACAGCCCAATAACCCACAATGATGGCCGCCGGCCAGCAAATCGCGTAAATGATTAAATTTCTTAAAAATGCGGAATGATTCATTTCAAAATTTCAAACCGCCTACAGCCAAACTGCGGGCGGCTAATTAACTTAATCCAATTCACAAAACTTCGGCAATGGAATTTTATCCGATTCGGAATCGCGTTGACTCGACAGCATAAATTACATTCAATGCAACGCCGTCGTTCAAAATCCCGCAAAAAATGAAAGTTCTGTTCGACCATCATTTGCCGTTCGCCCTGACGCACGGCGGCCTTGAGCAACAACTGGTGGAAACGAAAGCGGCACTGGAAAAAATCGGCTTCGAGGCGGATTATGTCCGTTGGTGGGACGCTGCACAGTGCGGCGACATCATTCACTTCATCGGACGGCCGACGGCTGATTATATTTCTTTCGCCCACGGACGGGGTTGCAAAGTCATTATCGCCGAACTTTTGACGGCGACCGGCTCGCGTTCGAGCGCTCAATTATCCATCCAAAAAAAAATTATCTCCGTTTCAAAAAAAATTCTGCCGTCAACATTCACCTCGAAGCTCGCATGGGATTCATATCGTCTCGCCGATGCATGCATCGCGCTTACATCGTGGGAAGCGCATTTAATGAATTATCTTTTTGATGCGCCGAAAGAGCGTGTTCACGTTGTGCCAAACGGCGTTGAGGAAATTTTTCTGAACTCGCAAAAAGCCGCGCGCGGAAAATGGCTCGTCTGCACCGCGACCATCACCGAACGCAAAAGGGTTTTGGAATTGGCGCAAGCCGCCGTCCGCGCGCAAACACCGCTGTGGGTCATTGGCAAGGCGTATGTTGATTCCGATTCCCACGCTCAAAAATTTTTCACGCTGGCCAAACAGGAACCGCAAATCATCCGTTACGAAGGCGCGGTTTTTGACCGCGCGCGGCTGGCGCGGATTTATCGCGAAGCGCGCGGCTTCGTTTTGTTGAGTGCCATGGAAAGCTTAAGCCTGTCCGCGCTTGAAGCCGCCGCCGGCGAATGCCCGTTGCTCTTGAGCGATTTGCCATGGGCACGCGGCACATTTGGCGCGCACGCAAATTATTGTCCTGTTGCATTGCCGGAACGCACGGCGGAATTTTTGAAAAAGTTTTATGACGCAGCGCCGGACTTGCTCGCGCCACCGAAACCAGCAACGTGGGAAAACGTTGCATACCAATTAAAAACGATTTACGAACGCGTCTTTAGCACTTCGCGATAAATTTCGAGATGCCGCCGCGCGATGACCGTTGGATGATAACGCTCGCGCATCAAGGCGGCAGCTCCAGTCGGACGCGGGCAGCCCTGTTCAATCCATCGCGCAATCGCATTGGTCAATCCGTCCCAATCGTCCTGCGCAAATAATTCCGCGCCCGGCGCGCCTGTAGCAATATCCACAATACCGCCAAGACGGCTTCCGAAAAATTTCAGTTCACGCGACAGGGATTCCACTACCACGTTGCCAAAAGCTTCTTCTGTCGGAAAATGCACAACGCCGGCGACTGAATCATAACAATGCACCAATTCACTGTCCGGTTGCATTCCAAGAAAACGGACGTAACTGGCCGCTTCCATCGGTTTGATGCGTTCCAAAAATGCCCTGACGTAAGGATCGCTGTGGGAATAAATGAAGCCGATGAAGCGAAGTTCAAATTTCAAACCACGGCGATGAAGTTTTTCCGCCACGTCCAGCAATTCAAGCTGACGTTTTCTCGGTGTGATGACTCCGGCGTTCAATAAAACTGGTGGACGCACGGACGCTCCCGGCGGCGGCTCGAAAAATTCCATCCGCAACGCATGAGGCACCAGCCATGTCTTGCGCGCGCGCGGCTGAACAAGCGATTGCGTGTAACGAGAGTTGCAAAAAACACCGAGCGTCCGTCGCAACGTGAAATTTTCCAGCCAGGCTGTCAGCCAATAATAATCGCCGAATCGCGCGCAATGGAGTCGCGCCATTTCACCCATATTCCCATGCACCGTCAGCACATTGGGATAACCCGACAAAATGGCGCTGATGGCACAATCGCGTTCCGTTCCGTGTCCATGGACGATGTCAGGATTTATCTCGCTAATTTTTCTTCGCGTTGCGCGGATGCAGCCCTGATACAATGTCCGTAGCCAGCCGATTTTGGGAACATGCAAACTGTGAAACCAGATGTTGCCAGCAATTTTTTGCGGCGATTGCATTGGCTGCTGCGTGCAGGAAATAACATGCACTTCCAAGTCCGGTAATGTGGCAAATCCTTTGTGTAAACTTCCGTGACCGGCTGCAAACCACGGCATCGTCTCGCGATAGGTTCCCAAATGCGCTCGATTGTCTGTCGTAAGGATGGCAATTTTCATTCCTAAAGTTTTTGAAAGACCCGGTTGTGGCCGACTTGCAGAATTTCTTGAAATTGGCTTCTATCCACTTCCTGTGCCAGCCGCGACGGGTCGGGATGGCCGCCAGTGGCAAAAATGGGAGGCGTGTAATTTGTATTTAACCCCGAATCATCCAGCACAATAATTCCCCCGGCCGATAAATGAGCGGAGCACAATTTCCAATCCTGCTTTGCGATTTCGTAATCGTGATTGCCGTCAATGTAAATGAATGACCATGGCCGCGAAGCGATGAGGTTTTGCGCCGCTTCATCGGTTGAAAATGCTTTTAACAGCGCAGGGTTTGGAAGATCGAAGTGCGCAAAGCTTTTTAGCGTGTCTTCGTAATAATCCAGGCCTTGCAGGTATTTGGAAACAGCATCACCGGCGGATGAAAACGGCGAAACGCCCTGAACGAAACAATTCAATTTGAAATGACGCGCGAGCAGCGCAGCGAGGCTCAAGGTTTGGCCGCGATACACGCCAATCTCCAGAAAACTTTCAGGATGAAATTCACGAAACAATAAAAACCACATGGCATGGAAAGCGTCTTCGCCGAAGCCGCGTCCGTTCTGTGTGAAATATTCGCGGTGCCGCCGCAATTCATCCGGCAGGTTGCGGTCAAAATAATGGCAGCACCTCAAATAAAATGCCGTCGGGTCGGCGAGGCTCTGGCTCCATTCAGCGCGCGAAATTTCCTGCGGCGTTCCCGAAAAGTTTTCGCGGAGTTGTCGGCGTTCCAGCGTCGCGCGCCGTGCCTGCAGCTTTCCACAGAGGAATCGGAAAATGTTCATTTATCAAAATCGGATTTGTGAACGGCGACGGCAAATCCCTCAAGCAAGGCTTCGGAACCCGCGCCAAAATCCGGACGAAGGGGCGCGTAATTCTTGCAATGCTCGCGGTTGTCGATGGTTAGGACGGCGATTTTTAGCCAGTTCATGTTGTGAAATTTGCCTGACGCCGACGGGGTTTAATCAATCCTTTCCCAGGGAACCAGCCCCAAACGTTTGCCCAGAGCCAGGCGAAGGCGATGCAGGATTTGTTTCCTTGGCCGCCAGCGTTCCCGGTTGTAGCGGGCAAAGTCCGCGTCCGTCAGCGGCTCGCGGTTGTAGGGGAAAAATCCGTCCGGCGTGATGAGAAATCCGTTCACGGCAAACGGGTCGAACTCCGGCGCGGGCATGGGGCGGCCTTGAAAATGAATGTAAGCATATTCATCGTCCATAATCCCACGATCACCTAAATTGTAATGGGCATGGAATACTTTCCCCTGATGCCAGTAAAAAACCTGCTCGGGATAATTTTTAATCGCCACGCCTTCAAACCGGGTGAATTTCCAGCGCGTTGGCGGCACCACGTCCACGATGAATTCGTCGTGAAATTGCGGGATGTTGTGGTAGCGCAACAGCAGGTGCATCCCGCGCCATTCGTCGAAATTCCTCTCGATGGAATCCGAAAATGTTTCACGGTAACCCCGGCAATTCGGTGCCTGGAGCTTGAAATATTCATTGACCTTTGGGGTGTTGCGATAGAGCGTCAGATGACCCCTGCTTAAAATCCGGTCGTGCGCCGCAAGTATGTCCTCGCGCAAAAATTTCCGCAGGTCGCCAAAAATCACGTCAAAATCACAATGTCCCCAGAAATCGTAATTGACGAGCAGGTCGTCAAAAAGAAAACCGAAGGCTGGCTTGAAATTGGCCATCAGGCTGTTACGGGAAAGATTCACTTCAAAATCCAACTTGGCCGAAAATCGCTTGTGTAATTCCTGCCGGTTAGTCAGGTAGGTGCGGACGTTTGGCGGAAAATTTTTCCGCGATGGATTGTCCGTCAGCAAAAGCCAGTCAATGTCCGGGTTGGCGGCACAGGAACGCAGCACGCAATCCATGTAGGGTGAGAACTCGCCAAACCACCATCGGATGAGGCAGATGGAACTGCGCGGACGGCTGGTTTTTGTTTCTGGCATAACGAGGCTGGCGCACTCTAACGGCAAAGACCGCGCCATTCAATCTGATTTAACTCCGAACGGTCGCTGTGTGTGGATTTCACCGCGCAAAATTCCATTATTTTTCCGGTTCGTTATTCGGGCTGAAATATGATCCGAAAAATGCGCCTAAAATATGGGCGCAACGTCTGGCGGCAATTCCTACGCGGATTTTTCCCGTCATTTTCAGAACTCCCTTGAACGCGCCCGCCAAGTCCCAAAGCGTCATCGGTCCGTGGGCCAAATGATTATATGCCCGTTGCTCGCTAAAACCCTTGCGGAACATATACCCAAGCGAACCCCGGTTGTCATAGAGGGTTTTTGCCCGCGATATGTAGGCATAGCGGTAATTCCGGCGCATCATCTCCTCGAACCAGATTAGATCCTCGCCGGTCCGGATGGTCTCGTCAAACGACAATTCTTCCCAGGCGGTTTTCCGGTAAATCGAGTTGGTATTTCCGGCGACGGCACCCCTGACCCTGTCGAAATCATCTTTTGAAAAAACCAAGGCTTCTTCTTTCGCTCCTTTCAATCTGCCTTCGCCGGTCATGCTTGCGGAGCCATATCCCACAGCCACGTTGGCGGGAAAGCGGACAATTGCCGACCGATGGGCGCTCAAAAAGTCTGGCTCAATCGGGATGCAATGGGAACTCAATACCAGCACCCACGGATTTTTTGCGGCGCGAAAACCGAGATTCAGGGACTTGCTGTGGTTGAACGGCTTTTCGGCAATGATAATGCGGGCGTGATGCTTCCGGGCGATTTCCAATGTGGCATCGGTGGAGCCGGAATCCACGATGATGATTTCATCGTCCGGTTGCGGTTCAAGTTTCGCCAATACTTCGGGCAAAGTGCCGGCGGAATTGAACGTGCGGATGACGACGCTGATGGCGGGTGGCATAATTAATCTTCCGCATTGGTGATGCGTTTTGCGGATGAGTGCCGCTGGATGGCGAGGGTGTAGGATTTCTCCAACGAGGCGATTATTTTATCTTTGTTATATTCGGATAAAATTCGTTGACGCGCCAATGCGCCGAGGCGCATCCGCTCCGCAGGGTTCCGCAGCAATTGAAGAATGGCGGCGGCAATTTCTGCGGGTGAATGCGGCTGGACCAGCAGTCCCACCTTGCCGCCGTCCAGCATTTCGGCCATGCCGCCAGCCGAACTGCCAATGACGCCACGCCCGGCTGCCATGGCTTCCAAACAAACGTTAGGGGCATTTTCCCATCGGCTGGGAAACACGCAAATATCGGTGAGGCTGTAGCAATCATACATTTTTTCAATGGGCAGAAAGCCGGTGAATTCCACCTTGTCCCGCCAGTTGCCGACAATGTCCTGAATGTAAGTCTTGAAATCCCGCCGGCCATCGGGTGCGCTGCCTATTCGTCCGACAAAACGAAATCTGGCGTTGGGAAACTCGGCCAGAACCAGTGGAATGGCGGTAGCCAGATCGTCAACCCCTTTTCTGGTTTCCAAGCGGCCAAAATAGGAAACGACATTCGTGGCGGTTTCAATCGGCACTGCCAACAAACGCGGTGGTGGAACATAGGAGGGAACGTGCATCAGATTTTCCCGGTTCATATCCCATCGGACGGCCATCATTTCCAGAAGCGCGGCGCTGGGTGAAGCCACCACGTCGGCCATTTGCGCCAAAGTGCGTTCGACCGCGTCGAATTCCATGGCCGACTGGAATGCATGACGATTCCAATGCCAGCGGGGCAGCGGACGGCGATGTCGGATGGCGCCCGCAAAAGCGCGCAATTGCTGTCCATGTCCCTTCAACGTGTTCAAGAAAGTGGGCGCAGGAAAGCCGCCCGACAACTCGGCCAGCAGCATACTGGGCGTATGCAACTTGACCACCAGCGGCAAATCCGGCGACTGGCGCGCCGCTTCCAGTCCCTCAAAGCAGTATTCGGGGCTTTCCATCACGTCAAATGGAAGCTCCCGGTGGCGCTGTCGGAACACTCCGGCCACTGCCTTGGAAAATAATTCACTTCTCATGTCACGGACCCGATGGACAAGAATCCCGCCTTCCGTGAAAGTTCCATCGCGTGTGCCGCTGCCGGCAAAAATTTCGACTGTATGTCCGCGATCTGTCAGCATGGCACTGGCCCGGAGCACATAGTTTCCAATGCCGCCGTGATCCGTGTCGGGTGGAAACTCATGGCTGATGAAGGCGATTCTCATGCGGATTTTAGTTTGTTGAGGCATCGGCTTGATGCCAGTCCCGGCGACAACGTTTCCACACGGCAGTGGCCCAGACAAGACTGACGAATTGCACCAAGAGGTAAGTTAGACATACTCCCCAAGCACCATACGACCGGCCCAAGGGGACCACAAGCACTCCATTCATCAGACCCATCCCCACACCCAACCACATTAACGGCTCCCTTTTGTGGGCGCGCAAATAAACCGATTGGCTCCAACCAATCTGTCCCACAATGGTTGCCAGCACCAAAATACTCGTGGGGACAAGGCCGAGGAGCCGTGAGCCGAATGCAAAATGCTCCTGCACGAACACTAGCGCCAGCAGGAGTACCACGCCTCCCGCCACGCAAACCCCAACGGCTTGTGCCGTGGTCTTGAAAAACAGCCGGTCCATTTCCTCAAACTTTCGGTGGCTGATCAGCATTCCGTAACGCGGCCCCTTGGTGCCCGCCCAAGAGGATGCCAGCGCGTTCAAGCTGCTCACCAATTGCATCGTCATGCCCATTTGACCGGCAACGACCGGGCCATGGAAATAAAACAAGACCGGCGTAAAGAGGCTAAAGATAAAGTAGCCGCTAAGCCAGCTTACCGCGATACGCCATTGGAATGGCCAAATCTCATGCCGCCAAGAAATTGTCTCCTCGTTTTGTTTTGGTGCATGGAAAAACTCCTCCAAAAACCCCCGCCAGCGCCAGCCATACGCGATGGCTGTCATCAAAGTCCCCGCCAGCCCCACAATTGCCCCACTGAACAATCCCGCCCCGCTGCACAACGCCGTCCAAACAGTCAGACTGCCCATCATCGCCGTGAGGGTTCGCAGGCCGTAAATGAAAGGCAGTTGATTGCAACCCTCAAGCAATGCGCCCACCGGCAGGATCGCCAGCGCAAATCCTGTTACCAAAGACAAACTCCACCACGGCAGGCTCCAAGCCACAGACGGGTCGTTCTTCAGGGAGAAAAACCAATGCCCGCCCAAACCTATGCCGACGACGACGAGCAACGACATCACGGCATACCATTTCAACGACAGCCGGCCCAGCGAGATCAACCGCGAGCGCGCACGCGGGTCACCTTCTAGCGCGCCGCCGGGCAGGAACCGCAGATGGGCAAACTCGTGGCTGGCGAACTGCACGATGCACTGGGCAAAACCTAATTCCAGAAAAACCTGCAACGCCATCACGCTTGCGAAAGTGTAGAAATAACCCTGCTCCTTCGGCGTGAAGAAATGCGCCAGCAGCAGGACGGTTATCGGCCCGGAAAACAACGACCACGCCCGGCCGACCGCGACGTAGAAAACCGGCCGATCCACTCCTGCCCACCGCCGCAGTCTGTTCAAAAGCGCCAGCATTAATTTGTAGCGGCGGTCTGTGACCGCCGTGGTTTTACTTCAATTTCAGCATCCACCGGTGCTCGCAGAGCGCCGCTACAGTTGTTTTGCAGAAGTCTCGAAATGACACCAAGACCCGGTTGCAAATAACGGGTGCTCACATCGCAGGAAAAAATTAGAAAACTCATTCAATGTAACACCATTACAGCGGTTAAGATTAATGAGATAGCCTCTTTCGGCAAGGTAAAAGAAGGACGGCGGACACCTCGGAGTGTGAGACGCTCGATTGGAAATTTTACCGCCGGGGTCACGCTGCTATGCGGTAGAAAAAAACTTGAGTTACGACACTGCATATTTATTCTCTCTCGCATGACTATGCGCCCAATTCTAAAAACTGGAAATGCTTTTGACATTCTACAAAGCTAGAATCCGCTTTCCAAATTAGGCAATCCCGATTTTGCCGAATCGTTGTCGGCAATATGACATATGAAAAATTACCTAAAAAAATCTGTTGAACTGATTAGAAAAGGCGTCTCTTCTCCCAAGCTCTTCGATATCCATTTGAAAAAGATACCGTGGCGCATCAAATCCAACGAATTCGTCAGCAAATATCGTGAGCATGGCGCGTCAACAAATCAGACTGCACCGGGTGACGTCAATCCATTAGAGCAATATTTTGACAGCCACAAGGAAGGACGCGGAATTTGGAAATGGAGGCACTATTTTGACATCTATCACAGGCATTTTTCAAAGTTCGTTGGACAAAGAGTCAACTTGTTGGAGATCGGAATCTTTAGTGGCGGAAGCCTTGACATGTGGCGGTCTTATTTGGGGGATCAATGCCATATCCACGGCGTAGACATTAAAGAGGAATGCAAATGTTATGAAAATGAATACACAACTGTTCACATCGGAGATCAGACCGATAGAAACTTCTGGAAGAAATTCAGAGATAATAATCCTCCTATCGACATCTTGGTAGACGATGGTGGTCACACCGCCGAACAGCAGCGAATAACACTGGAGGAGATGTTGCCACACTTGCGTTGCGGCGGCGTATACCTCTGCGAAGATGTCCAAGGGAGATGGAATAGCTTTGCAGCATATGCATCAAGTCTCGTTGACGAGTTCAATAATCTGGGAGAACTGAATGAGTTCCAGAAGTCAATTCATTCCATTCATTTCTATCCATTTTGTGTGGTTATCGAAAAGCATAAGACTCGGCCTGAAAGATTTGTGGATGCCCGACATGGCACGGAATGGCAACCATACTATGACAAGTTGTTCGAAATGCTGAATAAACGGGTGTAGCTCATTTCAAGAAGCGCGGATGAACCCGCTTAAACTAATGACATTTCCTCTTTCCGCAAGGTGGAAGAAACTTCCGGGCGAAATTTTATTGTGTCGCTGACGGCTTTGCGCCACTTTCGGCGTTGTGCCAGATTTTTTACGTCCATTCAGAGACTTCCGCTTTTGGATATTTTACAAAGTGTTGGAGTCTCATCGCTATCCGCTCATCGAAATGGGCAACCGACCAAATTATGCCCAATGGATGTTCTGCCCGTCCGGCTTGGATGAAAACAGCATCGTTTATAGCGGCGGCGTGGGCAGGGACCTCACTTTCGACCACGCCTTGGTCAAAAAATTCGGATGCAACGTGAATCTGTTTGACGGCACGCCGACCGGAAACGAAACCATGTCGCTGCCGGAAAATAAAATTCCGCAATTCAAATATCATCCCGTGGCCCTCGCCGGACAATGTGGCACCTTGAAATTTTCACAGCCTCAGGATCAGGTGGAAGGGTCGTGGGCATGGTCCAAGCAGTCCGGCGGCGCGGCGGCGCTGGAAGTTCCGTGCGTGGACCTGGCCATGCTAATGCGTCGGAATGGCCACGATCACATTGACCTGTTGAAGATTGACATCGAAGGCGCGGAATATGAAGTGATTGATGATTTATTAAAGCGGCGGTTGCCAGTCAAACAGATGCTGGTGGAATTTCATCATCGAATCTTGACAGTCCCTCGTCGCGGTCAGACTGCCCGCGCGATTTTGAAAATGGTGGCGGCCGGCTACCGGCTGATAAAAAAGGACGACGACAATCATACGTTCCTAAAACCAACTCGCTGAAATTTCGCGCGGAATAATCAAACCGCACGCCGAGGAAAAAATACTATAACAAAAAACGGTGAAAGTTCCCGAAGCAAGGCCATTCCGACCGGAAGGAAAGCAATTCCAGTTGGAATCATATCCACGTCAGCCGGTCCTTTTGCACGACGGGAACGTAACGCATCACTTCACCGGGCCGATACGGTCGCGCGCCGATCTTGAGCCGTCCTTTCGCGCTCATGAGCGTCCATTGGCCCTCGGCAAAGCTGCGCAAATTTTGCGCGATACCGGAGCCGATGTTTTCAATCTTTGGCTCGCCGGGACGCAAATCATTTCGCACGAGCGACGCGATGAAGATGTCCGCCACTTTTTCCACTGGAATAAAATCACGGATTTGCTCGCCTGCCGTCATCGCAAAATCTTCGCCTGCCACCGCTGCTTTGCGCAGCGACGGCCAGAACTTGCTTTCGTGCTGGCCTTCGCCATAGACATCGAACGGGCGCAGGATAATGAGTTCAATTTTTGTTTCAGCAGCCAGCGCCAGTGCGGCCATTGTCGCGGCGGCTTTGGAGGCGGCATAGGCATTGGTCGGCTCCAATGACGCATCGGCGGGAATAAAATGCGAGCGTTCACCGGTTTTGCCGAATTCAAAACAGGAGCCGCAAATGACGAAGCGTTTCACGCCAGCCTTCACCGCTTGCCGCCAGAGATTCAAGCTTTGCCGGACGTTCACGTCAAAAAGTTCGTCCCAATCCGCCTGTTGCGAGTTGACGCCGGCGGCGGCGAAATGAACGAGCGCGCGGCATTGCGAAAGTTCGCCCGACCAATCGCCGTCCAGTTTTCCTTCGACCCAAATCGGCTCTTGCGACAACGGAATCTGCGGCGCGCCGCCCGGACGGCGCAACGCGACGCCGCGATGATTTGCCGCCGGAAGTTTTTCCAGAAAATGGCTGCCGATGAATCCTGTGCCGCCTGTGACAAAGATTTTCATGCGCGGCGGGGCAATTTCCGTTTTTTGGTTTTCTCTCGATTGGCGCGAATTTGCAAAACCAAGTCTTCGGCTTCTTCAAGCCATTCAAGTTTTTCGCGGAAAGTCGTGGTCAGCCCGATCAACAGCGTGTGCAATTCCGCGCCTTCAAAGGTTCCCCAGCGCCAGTCGGGGGTGATCAACAATTTGTGCAATTCCTTTTGGCTCATCGGTAGGGGTCGAGTTTTTTCAATTGTTCAATGTCCAATAAATCCTTGTCGCGCCCCGCTTTCTTTTTCATGGCAAGCAACGTCTTGTAGCTGACAACCGGCGCCAGCATTTTGCCCGCGACCGTTTTCCATTTGGCGCGGGCGAATTCTCTTTTAAAATCGAACGGCTCATAAACAAAGACGTCAACGGGCGTGCGCCGGTGATCGTCGCTCCAAAGTTTCAACGCTACAAGGTTTTTCTGTTTTCGCCATGAAGCGCGTAATTTCGGGTTCGCAAAATCCTCGGGCGTCACCGGAATGACAGTTTGCCAGCCCGCCGATTTCAACGCGCAAAGTCCACGAATAATATTTTTGCGCTCAAGGCCGATGACCAAATCCAAATCCACGGTCAGCCGTTCATATCCGTGAGCCACAACCGCCACTCCACCGACGACGAGATATTTCACCTCGGCGTCGTTTAACGTTTTGACGATGGCTTCAACGCTGCGGACTTCCATGACGCGAAAATGGTAATGGAATTTTATCAGCCTTCAAGCCCGCTGAAAAATGAAAGTGTCATCGTGTATTCCCAGGCGCAAACGTTTTGTGCTTGTATGTTAATCATTGAGTTCACCGGTAATTTTCATAACATGGCCGAAACTTTATGGCCATTCAGCTTCGAGACAAATCGTCCTGCAAATACGACCAGATCTCGCTCGGCGAAATCATGCTGCGGCTCGACCCCGGCGAAGGACGCATCCGCACCGCGCGCTCGTTCACCGCGTGGGAAGGCGGCGGCGAATACAACACCTCGCGCGGCTTGCGAAAATGTTTCGGCTGCAAAACCGCCGTCTGCACCGCGTTCGTGGACAACGAGGTCGGCCATCTCATCGAAGATTTCATCATGCAGGGCGGCGTGGACACGGACTTCATCAAGTGGCGCGAAGACGACGGCATCGGTCGCGGCGTGCGCAATGGTTTGAATTTCACGGAACGCGGTTTTGGAATTCGCGGCGCGGTCGGAGTGCCGGATCGCGGCAACTCGGCGGCGGCGCAATTAAAGCCGGGCGATTTCGATTGGGAAAATATTTTCGGAAAAATTGGAACGCGCTGGCTGCACACCGGCGGAATTTTCGTCGCGCTTTCTGAAACGACGGCGGTTCTCACGATTGAAGCCGTCAAAGCCGCAAAGAAGCACGGCGTCATCGTCAGCTACGATTTGAATTATCGTCCGTCGCTGTGGAAGTCCATCGGCGGCCTCAAGAAAGCGCAGGAGGTCAACCGCGAGATCGCCAAATACGTGGACGTGATGATCGGCAACGAGGAAGATTTCACCGCGAGCCTCGGTTTTGAAGTGAAAGGCGCGGAAAAACTTGATCACATTGAGACTGATGCGTTCAAAGCGATGATTGAAACCGCCGTGAAGGAGTTCAAAAATTTCAAAGTGGCTGCGACCACTTTGCGCCGCGTCATCACCGCAACGAAGAATGACTGGAGCGCAATTCTCTGGCACGACGGGAAATTTCACGAAAGCCGCAAGTATCCCGAACTGGAAATTCTTGACCGCGTCGGCGGCGGCGACAGTTTTGCCAGTGGCTTGCAATTTGGATTTTTGGAATTCAACGATGCGCAGAAGGCGGTTGAATACGGCGCGGCGCACGGCGCACTCGCCTCAACCACACCCGGCGACACTTCGATGGCAACGCGCAAAGAAGTGGAAAAAACGTTCGGCGGCGGCAGCGCGCGCGTGCAGCGGTAAAAAATGGATTTCAAAATAAAATTATGAAAACACCGGCAGAAATATTTTCACTCAAAGGCAAGGTCGCGGTCGTCATCGGCGGCACGGGCGAATTGTGCGGCGCGATGGCGGAAGGCTTTGCTGCGGCGGGCGCAGCCGTCGCCATCGTCGGTCGCGATCCGGCGAAGGCGAAAACGCGCATGGACAAAATCGAGAAAGACGGCGGCAATGCGGAATTTTTTTCTTGTGACACGACTTCCAAAACTGCTTTGCAACAATTGCTTGCCGACGTGCTGAAGAAATTTGGCCGTGTGGATATTCTTGTGAATGGCGCGGGCGTGAATTCACCAACGCCGTTTTTCGACATCACCGAGGAAGAATTCGACAGAATCATGACGGTGAATTTAAAAGGCGTCGTTCTGGCGTGCCAGATTTTCGGCAAACACATGGTCGGGCAAAAATCCGGCAGCATCATCAATCTTGGTTCGGCATCGGGATTGAATCCTTTGTCGCGCGTGTTCACTTATTCCGCGTCGAAGGCGGCTGTTCACAACATTTCAAAAAATCTCGCGCGGGAATGGGCGGCTTCCGGTGTGCGCGTGAACATTTTGGTCCCCGGATTTTTCCCGGCGGAGCAAAACCGGAAAGTCCTCAATCCCGAACGCATCGTGCAAATCATGGGCAAGACGCCGATGAAACGCTTTGGCGAGGCGCATGAACTCATCGGCGCGTCGCTGTTGCTGGCATCGGACGCGGGAAGTTTCATCACCGGCACGGAAATGGTCGTGGACGGTGGATTCGACGCAATGACGATCTGACATGAAATTCTGCGACAAAGATTTTTTGCTGTCGAACGAAGCGGCGCGTGAACTTTATCACGGCACGGCGGCGGAACAGCCCATCATTGATTATCACAATCATCTTTCGCCGCGCGATTTGGCCGAGGACAAACAATTTGAAAACATTCACGGGCCGTGGCTGGGCGGCGACCATTACAAATGGCGCGCGATGCGGGCGAACGGCGTGCCGGAAAAATTGATCACCGGCAGCGAAACGTCGGCTCGCGAAAAATTTCAGGCGTGGGCGGCGACCGTTCCAAAGACGTTGCGCAATCCGCTGTTTCACTGGACGCATCTGGAATTGCAGCGTTATTTCGGCATCGAAAAATTGCTCGAAGAAAGCACGGCCAAAGAGATTTGGGATGAAACCAAACGTCTGCTCGCGCAACCGGGCTATTCAGTCCGCGGCCTCGTCGAGCGCATGAATGTCAGGGTGATTTGCACGACAGATGATCCCGCCGACTCGCTCGAACATCACAAGGCCATCGCAAAATCCGGCTGGAAGGTGAAGGTGTTCCCGGCGTTCCGACCCGACAACGCATTGCGGGTCAATTCGCCGGAACGATTTAAGAAATGGGTAAAAAGTTTGAGCGAAATTTCCGGCACGAACGCGACGACGTTCAAAGGATTTTTGAAAGCGTTGAAACAGCGGCATGATTTTTTTCACGCGAACGGCGGACGGCTTTCCGACCACGGCTTGAGCCAGATGCCGTCGCTGGATTGCACGGAGAAAAAGGCCGGAGCGATTTTTTCCGCCGCGCTCAAAGGCAAGGCGGCTTCGCCGGAAGACACGGAACGGTTCGCGTCGTTCATGATGGAATTTTTTGGCGTGCTGGACGCGGAAAGAAACTGGACGAAGCAGCTTCACCTCGGCGCGTTGCGCGACCCGAATTCGCGGCTGGCGGCGCAACTCGGTGCGGACGCGGGCTGCGACACGATTGGCGATTTCAAGCAAGGCGCGTCGCTGGCGCGTTATTTGGATCGTCTCGACCGCACCGGCAAATTGCCCAAGACAATCATTTACAATCTGAATCCGGCGGACACTTGTTTGTTCGCGGGAATGTCGGGAAGTTTTCAGGACGGCTCGGTTCCGGGAAAAATCCAATACGGTTCGTCGTGGTGGTTTTTGGACCAGGAAAATGGAATCCGCGCGCAACTCGATGCGCTTTCGGATTTGGGCCTGTTGAGCCGCTTCGTCGGGATGCTGACGGATTCACGTTCGTTTTTGTCATTTCCGCGCCATGAGTATTTTCGCCGGATTCTTTGCGACCTGATCGGCAGCGACGTGGAAAGCGGGCGATTGCCCGCCCGCCGTGAATGGCTGACGAATCTTGTCCAGGACGTGTGTTACCGGAACGCGAAAAATTATTTTGGATTTTAAGATTCGCAACATTCAGTCAGAAATAGATTTTATCAGCGACATCCGCCCGCCTGACGGTTAATTTCCGCCGGTTCATGGCCATTCAACGAATCAATGTCCTCGGCGTCGGCATCAGCGTGCTGAATCTCAAAACGGCGCTCGATGCGATTGCCGAAGCTATCCAGTCGCGGCGCAAAGGCTACATCTGCGTGACCGGTGTTCACGGCGTGATGGAAGCGCAAAGCGACAAAGCGTTCCGCGCCATTTTGAACAACGCCTTTCTCTGCACGCCCGATGGAATGCCGATGGTTTGGATGGGAAAAATTCGTAGCCATTCGGAAATGCGCCGCGTTTATGGCCCGGACTTGATGCTCGACGTTTGCGCGTGGAGCGGAAAAAATTCTTGCCGCCACTTTTTTTTCGGCGGCGCGCCCGGCGTGGCCGAAGCGCTCGCGGAAAAATTGAAGGTTCGATTTCCGAAAATGAAAATTGCCGGAACATTCACGCCGCCATTTCGTCCGCTGAACGCCGAAGAGGAAAAACAATTTGAGGAAATCGTCCGCGCCGCGAAACCGGACATCATTTGGATTGGCTTGAGCACGCCGAAACAGGAAAAATTCATGGCGGAATTTTTGCCGAAGCTGGATGCGACACTGATGATCGGCGTGGGCGCGGCATTTGATTTTCACAGCGGCCGCGTGAAGCAGGCGCCGCGCTGGATGCAACGTTCGGGACTGGAATGGTTTTATCGCTTGTGCCAGGAGCCAAAGCGATTGGCAAAGCGCTATTTCAAAAACAACCCGCTTTTTGCGCTGAAAATTGCCGGACAACTTTGCGGATTGAAGAAATATCCGCTGGATTGATGGTGAATTTGTTTGAGCAAAACCGCCGCTTTGATAGTCTCACACTGGCATCACGTCAAATGAACGAATCACGAAGCGAAGAATTGCTTTGGAAACCACCACAAATAATCGGAGCGGTTATTTTTGGAGTGCTTTCTCTTGTTTATTATAGCACCCCGTCAAATTGGCTCTACGTTACACTTTTGCTGACGTTTGTAATTGAATTATACCTTCTTGATCAAAAAGCTTGGCAACTAATTCCAAGTAAAACTTTTTTCTTCGTGCTGCTGGCGGCGTGGCTGGCGCTGTTTCAATTTTTTGGCAATTCGATCCTAGGTTATGTCCACACGCCGTCGCTGTTCGCGTGGCTGAAAAATCAATATGACAATCCAGCGGCAGACGATGCCCATGGAAACTTCATTCCGTTTTTGGTCATCGGCCTTTTTTGGTGGAAGCGCAAAGAACTGCTCGCGTTGCAGCTGAAAATCTGGTGGCCGGGCTTTGTGATTTTTGCGCTCGCGCTTGCGTTGCATATTTTTGGTTATTTGATCCAGCAACCGATTCTTTCCATCGCCGCGCTGTTTGCGGGAGTTTGGGGACTGATGGGATTGGCGTGGGGACGCGGCTGGCTGCGGCACAGCTTGTTTCCGTTTTTTCTGTTTATTTTTTCCGTTCCACTTGGCCAGCACGGGCAAGTCCTGACCTTTCCGCTGCAAGAATTAGTCTCGTGGCTCACGGAAAAATCCGCGCATATTTTCGGCGTGGATGTCATCCGCGTCGGCACGCAGTTATTTGATCCGTCCGGCAGTTATGGTTATGAAGTCGCGGCGGCGTGCAGCGGTATTCGCAGTCTGGTCGCCATTTTTTTGCTGGCGACGATCTACAGTTTTTTTTCCTTTCGCTCGATCTGGCAACGGCTTTTCTTCATGGCGCTGGCGGTTCCGTTTGCCATTTTTGGAAATGTGCTGCGAATGATTTTGATCATCGTAACTGCGGCGACTGCCGGGCGGGATGCGGGCAATTATGTCCATAGCAGTTGGATTTTCAGCCTGATTCCTTACATTCCGGCGATCGCCGGTTTTTTGCTCATCGGCCGCCGGCTCGAAAAACGTGAAATGAAAAACTCGCGAGAATGAAAAATCAAAAATGGATTTTATTTTTTGTGGCGCTGGCGCTGGTTGCCGGAGCCGCCGCGCTGCTCGTGCGGCTTAAAGCGCATCCGCGTCTTGGAAAGCCGGGAATCGTTGCGACGCCGATTCCAGGCAGCCTGACGATGAAAATCGAATTGCCGGAACGCGTCCTGGATTTTACTTCGACAAATATTCCCGAACCCGAAGTCGTTCTCGGCTATTTGCCGAAAGATTCCAGTTATGCCGAACGCCGTTATCGTTCAGCCGACAGTGAAATTCCGATTGAAGGCACAATCGTGCTGATGGGCGCCGACCGCACGAGCATTCACAATGCGGATTATTGTTTGCGCGGGCAAGGCTTGAATCCTGACGCAAAAAGCGTCGTGAACATTCCAATCGCCGGCGCGACGCCATATTCATTGCCGGTTTCCCGATGGGATGTCAGCGGTGAATTTCAGAACAACGGCCAAAAGATCAAAGTCTCCGGCGTCTATGTTTTTTGGTTCGTCGCGGATGGTGATCAAACGCCAGACCATTTTGAAATGATGAAACGATTCGCCCTGAATTTGCTGCGGACCAGTGTTTTGGAGCGGTGGGCTTATGTCAGTTATTTTGCGCCATGCGAACCTGGACAGGAAGACGCGACGTTTGAGCGGATGAAAAAATTGATCGCTGCGTCCGTGCCGGAATTTCAATTGCCGCCGGAAACGCGCGGGGCGATGGCCGTTGCGCCGCACTGAATTTTTTATTACGATTTCACCAGTCCCTTTGCCCTGAAAAATCATGTTGCGACGCGACCGCCAGATTCGGACGCAAATCAACCAGTTGGCTGATGCCTTTTTGGTTGCGGTGAGCTTTTGGTTTGCATATATACTGCGCGCCAGCCCGCAAATTGCCGAATGGATGGGACTTGAAAAGATTTCAGGCGACATGTTGAACAAGGACGCCTGGCTTATCCCGCTGGCAATGATTTCTGCGGCATTCCTTCTCGAATCGCAGGGATTTTACAATCGTCCTATTCTTTGCCCGCGCCGCGTTACTTTATGGCCATTGTTCAAGGGTTGTGCGCTGACCGTCATCGTTTTGATTTTAACGACCTATGTTTTCCAAAAAACATTGATTGTTCCGCGCGGCGTCACGACATTTTTCGGCGTCATCAGTTTTACACTGCTCTTTGCCAAGGAAGAATTGCTGCGACTGGCGATCAAAAGCAAATTCGGCCAGTCGCAATACAAACGCCGTTTCATCCTTGTCGGCGCGCAAGCTGAACTTTCCAGGATGTGTCACGAACTCGAAGGCCGCCGCGACGATACCGTTGCCATCATTGCGCAATTTGACCTGGCGCAGCCGCTGTCGCGGCTCGTCCAATTGCTTCACGAGCATTCGATTTACGGCATCATTCTCAACGCCAAGCGGACTTATTTTGAACAGGTCGAAAATATCATCAAGGCCTGCGAACTCGAAGGCGTTGAGGTCTGGCTCATCGCCGATTTTTTCACGACTCAAATTTCACGCACGACGTTTGACGAATTGCTTGGAAAGCCCCTGTTGATCTTCAGCACCGCGCCCGAAGCTTCATGGCAAGGCGCCGTCAAACAATGCATGGATTTTTTTGGCGCAATCATTTTGTTGTTGATGACTTCGCCGTTGTTTTTGCTCGCCGCAATGGCGATCAAGCTGACTTCGCGCGGCCCCGTTTTTTTCAAGCAACAACGCTCCGGCCTCAACGGCGCGCCCTTCATCATTTACAAATTCCGCACGATGGTCTCCAACGCCGAGCAATTCAAGCACGAACTCGAAGTGATGAACGAAATGCGCGGGCCGGTTTTCAAGGTCACCAACGATCCGCGAGTCACCGGTGCTGGAAAATTTCTGCGACGTTACAGCCTTGATGAATTGCCCCAACTGTGGAACGTCCTGCGTGGTGAAATGAGCCTCGTCGGCCCGCGCCCGCTGCCGGTGGATGAGGTGAAACGTTTCAACGATTTCGCCCATCGCCGCCGCTTGAGCGTCAAGCCCGGACTCACCTGCCTCTGGCAAGTCAGCGGACGCAATCAAATTTCCGATTTCAAAGATTGGGTTCGCCTCGACCTCGAATATATTGACAATTGGTCGCTCTGGCTTGATTTGAAAATTCTGCTCAAAACCATTCCCGCCGTTTTCATCGGCACCGGCGCGAAGTAATTTCGTTGAAGCGTTAAAAGGTTTCTCCTAGGCTTAACGGTTTAATGTTTTGAAAATGAAAAAAAATCAACCGACGTCAGTTGTCACCGGCGCCGCCGGTTTTCTCGGCTCGCACCTGACCGATCTGCTGCTCGCGCGCGGCCATAAAGTCATCGGCATTGACAATTTCGTCACCGGCAGCGTGGACAACATCGCGCATCTCGGCGGCAATCCGAATTTCAAATTCATCCAGCAGGACGTCACGGAATTTATTTTTCTCGACGCGCCGGTGAATTATGTCTGGCATTTTGCGTCGCCCGCCAGCCCGATTGATTATCTCGAACTGCCGATTCAAACGCTCAAGGTCGGTTCGCTCGGCACGCACAAGGCGCTCGGCCTTGCCAAAAATAAAGGCGCGCGATTTCTCATCGCTTCGACTTCGGAAATTTACGGCGATCCGCTCGTCCATCCGCAAGTCGAAGAATATTGGGGCAACGTCAATACTATCGGTCCGCGCGGCTGTTATGACGAAGCGAAACGTTTTGCCGAAGCGATGACAATGGCCTATCACCGCGAGCACAAAGTCGAGACGCGCATCGTCCGTATTTTCAACACTTACGGCCCGCGAATGCGATTGAACGATGGACGTGTCGTTCCGGCATTTGTCAGCCAGGCGTTGAAAAACAAACCCGTGACCATTTTCGGCAAAGGCACGCAGACGCGCAGTTTTTGCTACGTCTCCGATTTGATTGAAGGCATTTATCGGCTGATGATGAGCAATTACGATCTGCCCGTGAACATTGGCAATCCGACCGAATTGACGATGCTGCAATTTGCCAAGGAAATCATCCGCGCCACAAAATCCAAAAGCAAAATTGTCCACAAACCGTTGCCGCAGGACGACCCGAAGCAGCGTAAGCCGGACATTTCAAAAGCGAAAAAAATTCTGAAATGGGAACCGAAAGTGCCGTTGGCCAAAGGATTGACGGACACTATCGCGTATTTCAAAACGAAAGTTTAATGTAGCAGCCGACGTGAGTCGGCTCCAATTTTTCCCGTCCGAATAATGAGCGGACTCACGTCCGCTGCTACAAACAAAAGTAAATGCTTTTTCGCGCCCAACAATTTGAATTTACTTTTCCGCGGTCGGCGCTCGTCATGGGCATCGTCAACATCACACCCGATTCCTTTTCCGACGGCAGAAAATTTCTGAACGCAGACGCGGCGATTCGACACGCACTGGAAATGGTCGAGCAAGGCGCAGAAATTTTGGACATCGGCGGCGAATCCACCCGGCCAAATGCAAAACCCGTTTCAGAAAAAGAAGAATTGCGGCGTGTGATTCCGGTCATTGAAAAATTGGCTGAACAGGTAGGGTCATCGCGCTGCGATGACCGGACGGCGCGGCGCGCCGTCCCTACCAAACAAATTTTAATCTCAATTGATACGATGAAACCTGCGGTCGCCCGTGCCGCACTCGAAGCGGGGGCAAGCATCGTCAACGATGTTGCAGCGAATCGTGACAATGATGAAATGTGGAAAATTGTTTCCGAATTTCGCGCCGGTTATATTTGCATGCACGCGCCGCAGAAATTGCACAAAATTCAAAAGCGGAAAAACATTGTCGCCGAAGTCGAAAGATTTTTCCGCGAACGTTTGAAAAAAATGAAAGCCGCCGGAATTGCGCTGGAGCAAATTATTTTTGATCCGGGAATCGGTTTTGGAAAAACTTTGGATCAAAATTTGCAGTTGCTCGCCAGCCTGCGGCGATTTACAAAATTGCGACGACCCGTTTTGCTCGGCGTTTCACGAAAATCGTTCATCGGAAAATTGACGGGTGCCGACGTAAATCAACGTTTGCCCGCGTCGCTGGCTTGTGCGACTCTTGGAATTGAAGCGGGCGCGCAAATCATCCGCGCGCACGACGTGGCGGAAACGGTCCAAGCCGTCCGCATGACCGAAGCAGTGTTGGCAAAAAAATGATGTGGACTCATCTCCAAAACAGTTGGCGTCCCGTGCTGGAAATTTTCATCCTCGCGGTCGCAATATATTACACGTCGCGCTTTTTGCGCGGCACGCGCGGCTGGCCGGTCGTCATCGGTTTCATCGTGCTGCTGCTCGTGCTGGCGTTTGCGGCGACGGTTTTGAATTTGCCGGTGCTGCGCTGGTTGCTCGTCGGATTCGCGCAATTTTTCGCCGTCGCTATTCTAATTATTTTCCAGCCGGAATTGCGCCGCCTGCTCGCTGAACTTGGAAATCTTCCACTTTTCGCCAGCGCGCATGAACAACGCGAAAGCATCGAGGTCATCATCCAGACATGCGAGCGGCTGTCTGAAGTAAAAATCGGCGCGCTCATCGCCATCGAACAAACCATCCAGCTTCACGATGCGGTTGAGTCCGGCGTGCCGGTGGATTGCGAAGCGACGCCGGAAATGCTCGAGACCATTTTCTTTCCGAACAACGCGATTCACGACGGCGGCGTCATCATCAAGGGCGACCGCATCGCTTACGCCGCATGCATTTTTCCATTGACCACGCGGCAGGATTTGAACAAATCGCTTGGCACGCGCCATCGCGCGGCGATTGGTTTGAGCGAGGAAAGCGACGCCGTCATCATCGCCGTGTCCGAAGAAAACGGCGCGATTTCTCACGCCTACAAAGGCCAGCTCGTTCGCGGCGTGACGCTGGAAGAATTGCGCGCGTTCTTGACCACAGTGCTTGTGCAACCGGCCAAAACGCGCAGTCTCATCGAATGGATTCGCCGGCAACTCGGGCCGCGCAATAAATCCGGCCCGGCGGTCATCACGAAAAATGAACCGCGCCCGGCTGTAAAACATAATTGATTCCATGCGCGATTTTTTAACAAAAGATTTGGGCTGGAAGATAGCTTCCGTCGCTCTCGCCGTCGTCATTTGGGTGACGGTTTATAAATATGAAAGTCCGACCGAACACGGCGTGACCGTTGAAAATACTTACGGCGATTTGTCGGTCGTCGCGTTTTCCGCGACGGGCGATCCGCGCGCCTATCAAATCGCGCCCGACACCGTTTCCGTCAAAGTGAGCGGCCCTGAAAAGCTGATGAACCAATTGCAAGGCAATCAAATCCATCCGTTCGTTGATTTGACTGGCGCTGAATCCGCAAAAGGATTTCGCCTGTCCGTCAATGTCGCGCTCCCCAAAGGCGTGACGTTGGACGATGTTGACCCACCGTGGATCGGCGTGATGCAAAGGCACTGAAAAAATTTCATGAGTTCTCCAAAAAAGATTTTCGGAACCGACGGCGTTCGTGGAACAGCAAATGTCGAACCCGTCACCGCTGAAACCGCGCTCAAACTCGGGCGCGCCGCCGCGCACGTTTTCAAAAATCTGAGCAAACAGGCGCGCGGACGCGGCAAACACAAAATTGTCATCGGCAAAGACACGCGGCTTTCCGGCTATATGCTCGAAAACGCCATCTCATCGGGAATTCTTTCGATGGGCGTGGACGTTTTATTTATCGGCCCGCTGCCCACGCCCGGCGTCGCCTACATCACACGCAGCCTGCGCGCTGACGCGGGCATCGTCATCACCGCGTCGCACAATCCTTACGCTGACAATGGCCTCAAATTTTTCCGCGCGGACGGTTACAAATTGGACGACAAGATTGAAAACGAAATTGAAGAACTCGTTTTCAGCGGCGAGATTGAAAAAGTTCGACCGACCGCCGGGGAAATCGGCAAAGCTGTCCGCATTGACGACGCGCTCGGACGTTACATCGAATTTGCCAAATCCAGTTTCCCGAAAAATCTGACGCTCGAAAAATTGCGCGTCGTCGTGGATTGCGGCCATGGCGCGGCTTATAAATCCACGCCTTGCGTCCTGCGCGAACTCGGCGCGGAAGTCATTGTTTTCGGAAATCATCCCGACGGAAAAAACATCAACGAAAATTGCGGCTCGATGTTTCCCGAAACGCTTTGCCGCAAAGTCGTCGAGCATAAAGCGCATTTGGGGATCGCGCACGACGGCGACGCCGACCGCGTTTTGCTCTGCGATGAAAACGGCAAATTGATTGACGGCGACGACATCATGGCCATCGCCGCGCTCGACATGATGGCGCAAAAAACGTTGGCCGAGAAAACCCTCGTCTCGACCGTGATGAGCAATGCCGGACTCGAGGCCGCGATCAAAAATACGGGCGGAAAAATCATCCGCACCGGCGTCGGCGACAGGAATGTGATTGATGAAATGTTGAAGAACGGCTTCAACTTCGGCGGCGAGCAGAGCGGCCATTTGATTTTCCGCGATTTCGGCACGACCGGCGATGGCCTTGTCGCTGCGTTGCAAATTCTGCGCATCATGCGCGAGAAAAATGCGCCGCTGTCAAAATTGGCGAACTGCTGGACGCGATTTCCGCAACTCGTGACGAACGTAAAAGTGCGCGAGAAAATTCCGTTCGAGAAATTGGACGGCGTTTTGAAATTGGTTTCATCGGCGGAAACGGAATTGAAATCCGCCGGCGGACGCGTGCTGCTGCGTTATTCCGGCACGGAGCCGAAGGCGCGATTGCTGCTCGAAGGCCGCGCCGCAAAAGTTTTGGAAACTTGGTCAAAAAAAATCTGCGGCGCGATTCAGAAACAGATTGGCGCGTAAGTTGAAACCACGGATTACGCGGATTTTTTAAGTTCTCACGCAAAGGCGCAAAGACGCCAAGTTAAAATCTTTCTTTGCGAGCTTTGCGTCTTTGCGTGAGACAAATTAAATCGCCACGTCTTCCGGTCGCACTTCGAGGCATTCGTCCTGATCTTCCCAAATCGCGGCGGCGTAGGAATTCAAAAGTTTCGGCGCCAAATCTTTTCCAGCGCGCGAGAGTAATTGTTCCGCCTGCTCCGCTGCATTTTCGTAAGCCGCGTCGTAATTTCCGCCGCGCTTGCGCTGGCGGTCGTCCCAATGCGCGACGGCGTGGACCGACTCGTATTGTTGCGCCCACGATTCGATTTCGCCGCGAACGTCCGCGGGAATTTCATCGAACGGCACGAGCGTTTCGTTGCAATGCTGGCAGATCAAACCGCTCTCGCGCACGTCGCGCGTGAGCAGCGGCAGGAACGGCGCGCGACAGCACGGCGATTCCGCGTAAGCCGCCGGCGGCGTGACGAGCCGCTTGTGCCAGATTTGTTTTTCGTGCCCGATTTGCGCCGCGAGCCGATACGCGCCGACGAGCGGATGCGAGAGCCGCCATGCTTTGCCTTCGAGCTGGCCGAGCGTTTGCGCCAGCCAGCGCGCGAGCGTGAGGTCGTCGAAATCCGCGAACACGCGTCCGTATTCCTTCCACAAATTGTCCAGCGGCGAATCCGATTCAAATGCCATCGCAGCAGAATGGCGCGGCGAAAAAGTTTTGTCGAGCGGCGTTGCGCGAATCCGGCGAAGTGATTTTAATTTCACCGCAGAGGCGCAAAGGCGCGGAGAAAAAATGGCAGCTAACTCTGCGTCTCCGCGTCTCTGCGGTTAATATATTAAACCGTCTGCAAATGGTGGCTCTCCGCAAGGAGCTTGATTCGGTTTGGGTTTGGTTCTACAAAGATGTCGCGCCGACGGCGCTGTTCAAATGCGCGAATCTGGCGAAATAACATTTGACCGGAAATTATATTGGCAGAGACTCATCTTAAATAAGAATTCGACTATGAAAATACAGAACATTTTCGTGATTGTTGGTCTGTCGCTCCTTTCCGGCTGCGCCAATCCCGCTGATTTGGTAAAAAATTGGAAATGCCAATGGAGATGCCACATGGGAAACTTTGATCCACCAAATTTACACCAAGGTCAAAGTTTTAATACGCCTTATGGTGTCGATCAATCTGTTATTGACGATTACACAGCCTACGCACATTCGGTTTGGCCGAAAGGTCACGATTTTTTTATTTCTGAAGCTGATCTTTATGAAGACGAAACTGGTCAACATGCTGTCAAAATTGAACTTGAAGTAGATTTGCGACAATATGTTGAGTATTACCTTTTCTACGACAAAAACAACAAAAGAACAAAAGTGATGAAAGGTAAATCTTGGCATCAATTTCACATGTGATGTCGTGCTATTTCCTCGTCCGTTTTGATTTCCGATAGCTCACCGGCTTCGCTTCGGATTTCGTGCCGTCCATCATGTGTTTGAGTTCCTTGATCTGGTCGCGGAGCAGCGCGGCTTTTTCAAATTTCAAATCCTCGGCGGCCTTGAGCATTTCGGTCTCGAGTTCCTGGATCGTCGAGGTGATGTCAATGTCCGTGCTGCCTTCGCGCAAAACCAAATCGGCCTCTTTGCGGTCGGATTCGTAAGTCGCGAGGCTTTCCTCGACGGCGCGGACGACGCTGCGCGGCGTGATGTTGTGCGCGACGTTGTAGGCGATCTGTCTTTCGCGGCGATATTTGGTGACGGCGAGAAATTTCTGGATGCTTTGCGTCATCACGTCGGCGTAAAGGATCACTTCGCCGTTCAAATGGCGCGCGGCGCGTCCGGCGGTCTGGATCAAACTCGTTTCGCTGCGCAGAAAACCTTCCTTGTCCGCGTCGAGAATCGCGACGAGCGAAACTTCCGGCAAATCCAGTCCTTCGCGCAAAAGATTGATGCCGACGAGCACGTCGAATTCGCCTTTGCGGAGCGAGCGCAAAATTTCCACGCGTTCAATCGCGTCAATCTCGCTGTGCAGATACTGGACGCGCACGCCGATGTCGCGCAGGTAATCCGTGAGTTCCTCCGCCGTGCGCTTGGTCAAAGTCGTGACGAGCGTGCGTTCTTTTTTGTCGGCGCGTTTGCGGACTTCCTCGAGCAGATCGTCAATCTGGCCTTTGAGCGGCTTGAGCGTGATGGTCGGGTCAATGAGTCCGGTCGGGCGCACGACAAGTTCGACGATGCCGGAATTTCCCCTCACCCGTCCTTCGGACACCCTCTCCCCATCCGATGGGGAGAGGGACGGGGTGAGGGGCGCACCGGCACTTTGCCGCGACCATTCGAGTTCACGTTTCGCCGGAGTCGCGCTGACGTAAATCGTCTGGTTTTGCATGGACTGAAATTCCAGAAAATTCAGTGGACGGTTGTCGAGCGCGCTTGGCAGGCGAAATCCATGCTCGACCAGAACGGTTTTGCGCGATTTGTCGCCTTCATACATGCCGCCGATCTGCGGAACGGTCGCGTGCGATTCGTCAATGACGAGCAGATAATCGTCCGGCAAAAAATCGAAGAGCGTGTTCGGCTGCGAGCCGGGCGGACGACCGGAAATGTGACGCGAATAATTTTCGATGCCGGAGCAAACGCCCATTTCTTCCATCATTTCCAAATCAAATTCCGTGCGCTGCTTGATGCGCTGGGCTTCGAGCAATTTCCGGTCGCGCTCAAATTCCATGATGCGCGTGCCGAGTTCTTCGCGAATCGTCAGAATCGCGCGTTTCATTTTTTCGTTAGTTGTGACAAATTGTTTCGCCGGAAAAACAACGACGGCTTCGAGCGTTTCAATTTTGTTTCCGGTCAGCGGCTCGAAACGGGTGATGCGTTCGATTTCATCGCCGAAAAATTCCACGCGCAATCCATCTTCGCGTCCGGCGGGACGGACTTCGACGGTGTCGCCACGCACGCGAAAATTTCCGCGCTCGAACGTGATGTCGTTGCGCTCGTATTGCAGGGAAATAAGCCGCGATAAAAATTGTTCGCGTGAAATCGTGCTGCCGACGCGCATCGGAATGATCATTTCCTCGTAATCTTCCTTGCTGCCGATGCCGTAAATGCACGAAACGCTCGCGACGACAATCACGTCGCGGCGCGAAAACAGCGAACTCATCGCGGACAGGCGCAGGCGCTCGATCTCCTCGTTGCGGCTGGAATCTTTTTCGATGAACGTGTCGGTGCGCGGGATGTAGGCCTCCGGCTGGTAATAATCGAAGTAGCTGACGAAGTATTCGACGGCGTTGTGCGGAAAAAAACTTTTGAACTCCGCGTAAAGCTGCGCGGCCAGCGTTTTGTTGTGCGAAATGACGAGCGTCGGCTTGTCCACGTTGCGGATGACGTTCGCGACGGTGAAAGTTTTTCCAGAACCGGTGACGCCGAGCAGCGTCTGATGTTTCGCGCCGGAAATAATGCCATCGGTCAGCTTTGCAATGGCTTGCGGCTGATCACCGGCAGGTTCGTATGGCGCGACCAATTTGAACATGAAAAATAATTTAGCATGAAGCCCGTTTTTGTCGCGCGAAATGCCGACCGGCGCCTCAATTTTTTCACTTCACGTTCAACTCGCGTTGGATGCCGAATTTATCAATGCGTTTGCGCAACGTCGCGCGCGTGATGCCCAGCAGTTTCGCGGCGTGAACCTGATTGTCGTTCGTCTCGATGAGCGCTTGGATCACCAGTTCGCGCTCGACGGCGGGAATAATTTTCAATTTCGGCTCGCGCCTGGCCCATTGAAACAATTGTCGCGCAAGAGCGGCGGCGTCATTTGACGCAACTTCGTCCGTAACTCCTGCGGCGGGAATCGCCGCGCCTTTGCCGGAAATTTCCGGCGGCAAATCGCCCAGCAAAATCGCATCGCTCTTGGCCATGACGTGCGCGCGGCGGATGGCATTCTCCAGTTCGCGCACGTTGCCCGGCCAATGATATTTTTCCAAAGTTTTGATGACGCTGGCGGCGACGGATTTGGGCGGGCGTTGCTGTTCGCGCGCATTTTTTTCGAGAAAATAATTCACGAGCAGCGGAACGTCGTCGGCGCGCTCGCGCAATGGCGGCATCGGAATGCGCACGACGTTGAGGCGGTAAAATAAATCCTCGCGGAATTGTTTGGCGGCGACGGCGGCTTCGAGCGGCTTGTTCGTCGCGGCGATGACGCGCACGTCCACTTTGATCGGCTGGTTGCCGCCGACGCGCTCGAACGTGCCGCTTTGCAACACGCGAAGAATTTTCGTTTGCGTCGCGGGCGTCATGTCACCGATTTCGTCGAGAAAAATCGTGCCTTTGTTGCATTGCTCGAATTTTCCGATGCGCTGGTTCGTCGCGCCGGTGAATGCGCCGCGTTCGTGGCCGAACAATTCGCTTTCCAAAAGTTGCTCGGGAATCGCCGCGCAATTGACAGCGAGAAACGGCTGCTGACTTCGATTGCTGTGATGATAAATGGCGCGCGCGACCAATTCTTTTCCCGTGCCGCTTTCACCAGTGACGAGAGCGGTCGCATCGCTCGCAGCGACTTGCCCAATCAATTTGAAAACCTGCTGCATCGCGCCGCTGCGACCGACGATGCCGAGTTCGTAATCTTCTGATTCGAGCAACGGCTGATACGACACAACTTGTTTCATGTCGCGCGCGGCCTTGAGCGCGTTGCCGATGAGTTCTTTGATTTTAACCGCGTCGAACGGCTTGAGCAAATAATCATACGCACCCAGCTTCATCGCTTCGATGGCGGTCTGCGTCGTGCCGTAAGCGGTCATCAAAATGACGAGCAACTTGGGATTGCTGGCGCGGATTTTGCGGAGCGTTTCGAGGCCGTTCATGCCGCCCATGCGCACGTCCATGAGCACGAGGTCGGGTTTGAATTTTGGAATGACTTTCAAACCTTCTTCGCCTGATGACGCAGTAGCCAATTCAATTTCCGGCGAATCAAAAATCCGCTGGAACGAATACCTCACGTCTTCTTCGTCATCAATCAATAGCAGTTTGTTGTTCATTTTCGCCGCGCAGGATAACGGTTTTTTAGCGAAACGGACAGTGAATTTTGTCTTGTAGGAGACGACGTCAGGAGTCTCATTTTTAATTTGAGTCTCGTCACCTCGACTCCTGCGTGGTTTATTTTTCGGTGTGAAACTGCTTTTCATCGGCGACATTGTCGGCCAACCCGGGCGCAACGCGGTCAAAATGCTTCTGCCGAAATTGCGCGAACAGCACGCGCTCGATTTCGTCATCGCCAACGGCGAAAATTCGGCGGGCGGTTCCGGCATCACGCCAAAAATCGCCGATGAAATTTTTTCGGCAGGCGTGGACGTCATCACCAGCGGCGACCATTTGTGGGACCAAAAAGAAGTGCTAGAGCTTCTGCAAAATGAAAAAAGATTTTTGCGTCCGCTCAATTATCCCGCCGGCGTTCCCGGACGCGGCGGCGGAATTTTTGAACTTAAAAATTCCAAATTAAAAATCGCCGTGCTGAATTTTCAAGGCCGCACGTTCATGCCGCCGCTGGAAAATCCGTTCACTCACGCGCTTGATGAAGTGAAAAAAATTCGCGAACAGGCCAAAATCATTTTTGTGGATTTTCATGCCGAGGCGACTTCGGAAAAAATTGCGTTTGCGCGGATGCTGGATGGGCAGGTCAGCGCGGTCGTCGGCACGCACACGCACGTGCAAACGGCGGACGAGCAGATTTTTCCCGGCGGCACGGCGTATTTGACGGATGCCGGTTTCACCGGGCCGCATGAAAGCGTGTTGGGCCGCGAAATCGAGCCTGTGCTAAAAAAATTTCTCACGCAAATGCCGCAACGGTTTGAAGTGGCAAAAAATCGCGTGCTGCTTCACGGCGTGGTGATTGAAATTGACGATGCCAGCGGCAAGGCGATTAAAATTCAGCGCGTGTCGGAAGCATTGAAATCGTAGCGTAATTGCAGAATCAGAACCTTCGCCGAATTTTTGTTTGTGAATCTGGAACTCTGAACCTTAAACTCATTTGTCATGCACGATTTTCGTTACGTCGAAAAAAAATTATTTTGCGAAGGCGTCGCCATAGAGACGCTCGCGAAAAAATTCGGCACACCTCTTTACGTTTATTCGCAACACACATTGACGGAGCATTTTCAAAAACTGGACCGCGCGCTCGCGCCGCTCGACCATTTGATCTGCTTCGCGATGAAATCCAATTCCAATCTCTCCGTATTGCGAACGCTCGCGAATCTCGGCGCGGGCTTCGACATCGTGAGCGGCGGCGAACTGCGACGCGTCATCGCGGCAGGCGGCGATCCGCGCCAATGCGTTTTCGCCGGCGTGGGCAAAACAGAAGCGGAAATTGAGTTTGCGCTGCGGCAAAATGTTTATTCGTTTAACGCCGAAAGCGAACCGGAGTTGCTGCGCATCAATAAAATTGCCGCGCGATTGAAAAAAATCGCGCCTGTCGCCGTGCGCGTGAACCCAAATGTCGCCGCGAAAACGCACGCGAAAATCACCACCGGCACTTATGAAAACAAATTTGGAATCGCCTTCGAGAAAATTGAAGGCGTTTATGCCCGTGCAAATAAATTGAAAAATTTGCGGCTGCGCGGATTGCAAATGCACATCGGCTCACAAATCACGGAGACCGCGCCGTTCGAGCAGGCCGTAAAAAAAGTGCTGCCGCTCGTCCGAAAATTGGCCGAACAATACGAATTGGAATTTTTCAGCATCGGCGGCGGATTGGGAATCGTTTACGAACCGGCGCTCGCGAGCGGCGCGGAACACTGGTGGAAGACATCCGCAGCTAAAAATATTTTGACGCCGCAAAAATACGCAGACCGGCTCGTGCCATTGCTCAAGTCGCTTGGCCTGAAAATCTTGCTCGAACCCGGACGATTCATTTCCGGCAACGCGGGCATTCTCGTCGCGCGCGTGGAATATCTGAAAAAAACCGGACGCAAAAATTTTGTCATCGTGGACGCCGCGATGAACGATTTGATCCGTCCGGCATTTTACGACGCGTATCACGAAATTATTCCGCTGACGAAAAAGGGCGGCGCGACGATTTCATCCGATGTTGTCGGTCCGATTTGCGAATCTGGCGATTATTTTTGCAAAGACCGGCCGTTGCCGAAAGCAGGCGAAGGCGATTATCTCGCGTTGTTGAGCGCGGGCGCCTACGGTTCGGTGATGGCGTCGAACTACAACGCGCGTCCGCTGGCGGCGGAGATTTTGGTGAGCGGAAAGAAATTTGCCGTCGCGCGCGAACGCCAGCCGGTCGAAAACATTTGGTCGCATGAAAAAGTTGTGGCATGGTTAAAATAAGATTGTGAGGAACGAATTTTCCATCGCTGGACAATGGCAAGGCGGCTTCGACGAAGACGGCCTTCGCAAATGGGCGGAGGATTTGCGCGCGCAATTGCCCGCGCGCGATGTTTCGCTCGGCCTCGTTTTCATGTCGCCGGATTTTTTTGCGGACGCAAAACAGACGCTGGAAATTTTGCGCGTTCACGCGCGGATTCCGCTGCTCGCCGGCTGTTCGAGCACATCGCTGGTTTGCGACAACCAGGAAATTGAAGCGGCGTCGGGAATTGTTCTGGCGCTTTACTCGTTGCCCGGCGCGGAATTAAAAAGTTTTCGTTTCACCCAGCAGCAGGTTGAAGAGTCGAGCGGCGGCGCTTACTGGCAAGTCGAAAGCGGCGTGGACGCAAAGCACACGAACGGCTGGCTCACATTCATTGACCCGTTTCATCTCGATTCGGAAAGCTGGCTGCGATCGTGGAATGAATCGTATTCGTCGGTGCCGGTTTTTGGCGGGCTGGCGAGCGGCGTTTTTTCCGACCAGACGACGCAGATTTATTTGGATGGCGAAGTTTTCGAGGATGGCGGCGTGGCGATTGCCGTCGGCGGCGACGTAAAATTGTCCGGCGTCATTTCGCAAGGCTGCACGCCGATCGGCGAAACGTGGACGCTCACTCGCGTCGAGCAAAATCTGATCCGGCAAATCGCAAATCGTCCGGCGTATTCGGTGCTGGCTGAGACATTTCAAAAGCTTCCGCCCGCTGAACAGCAAAAAGCGCGCGGCAACCTGCTCATCGGTTTGGTCGTGAACGAATATCTCGAAGATTTTCATCGTGGCGATTTTCTCGTGAGAAATTTGATCGGCGGCGATCCAAATTCCGGCGTGCTGGCCGTCGGCGCGTTGCCACGCCCCGGCCAAACGATGCAATTTCAGCGGCGCGACGCCGATGCTGCGAACGAAGACATGAGCGAATTGCTTTCGCGGACGAAAAAACAAATCGGCGACTCGACGATTTATGGCGGCTGCCTGTGCTGCTGCAACGGTCGTGGTAAAAATCTTTTTGGCCGCGCGAATCACGACGCAGAATTGGTGCAAAAGGAATTCGGACCGCTCGGACTCGCCGGATTTTTTGGCAATGGAGAGATTGGCCCCGTCGGCGGAAAAAATTATTTGCACGGATTTACTGCGTCGCTGGCGCTGTTTGTGAAAAAGTAATTCCAATTCGCAATTGCTTTTGCCCGCCGGAACGATTCTCATTTCAAAAATGGCCGAGGAACAACAGCCCGAATCAAATTCACCGGAAATGCCGAAACATTCCGGCGCGCGACGCCGTGGCCGTCGCGGTGGACGCGGACGCCGCCGTCCCGCTCCTGCTGCTCCAATTTCCGATCAACCGGCGGAAACGGAATTGCCGGCAAAACAAATTGAACCGCCAATCCGTTTGGGCGAGACGCCGGTGCGTCCCGTGCCGTCGAGGCAAAAATTCCAGCCTCCTGTCCACGCGCCTCGCGTTGCCAAGCCGAGCGGTTCGCCTCTTCTACAAGCTGCCGATGAAGTTGCGGACGTCATCGAATCGCTCAAGCAAACGCTGGCGCAAATGGAAGAAGTGATGGAACTCATCGAACTTGCCGAGCGCCAAAAATTGACCGACGAACGCGAAATTGAATCGCTGCACCGTGCATTAAGGCAATTGCAATCGCGCCGTTCGGAATAAATGGTGGCCGTGCGCAAGCACTTTCGACAATTCTTCGTTCGTGGATTAAGTTCCAAGCGGTATGATAGCAGCCGCTGAAAAAATAAAATCTGCCACGCGCAAAACGGCGCGTTACACCGGCGAAGTCATTTACATTTACGCGTTCGATCTGGCTTACGACACCGAGCGCATACCCATCCAGACGTTACTTGGCCAGCCGGTAGAACAATTTTCCGTTGACGGAAACAAACGCGCGCCACGGCAATTATTTTTTTACCGGCCGCAGATGGTTCGTCTGCCGCCAACGGAACGCGTCGGGCCGCAAGGCGCGATTCGCATCGAACGCGCCGTCAAACTTTTGCCCGTCGGCGCCATCAGCATCACCGTGCGCGTGCCGTTTGAACTCGACCACATCGAAGACCTCGTCGCGTTCCACGATTTGCAATTCAGCGACGGCTCGCTTCACGACGATGTCCGGCAACTCGCCGAAAAAATCGCGCAGGAATTGAAATCGCATTTCATCCGGCCGCAATCGCAACTGCCGGAGGAAGAAGCTTACACCGTTTTTTGCATCGCCGCGCCGGTGCTCGACAAAAATGGCGAGGCTGTGAACGCGGAAAATTGGTTTCAATCGCATCGTCGGCAGGTCGCCGCGCTGCTCACGCAGGAAACTGAAAGCGAACGGCTCTCGAAACAGGAATCCGACGAATCCACCGCGCGCTATTTGAGTTACTACGAGGATGATTTACTTGTGATTGATTGGGACGCGGCGCTGCTGATTGACGAGCCGTGCGATTTTGACGAAGCGCTTTACGTCATGGAATTGGCAAATCTGCAACTCGCGGAACTCGAAGCTTACGACCGCATTTTGGACGATGCGCTTGAACGTTCGTATCGCGATCTCGCCGCGCGACCACTGCGCTCGCGCACGCACATTTTGCGCGAACTCCGAGAAATCCGGATTGATATGGCGCGTTTCAACGATGAATTGTCAAACACGACAAAATTTTTCGGCGACTGGCATCTCGCGCGCATTTACGAAAAAATTTCATCGCGCTTTCATCTTGCCGACTGGCACAGCAACATTGACGGCAAACTCAAAACGCTCGCCGACCTTTATCAATTGTTGAAGCAGGACCAGACGAATCGCTGGATGATGATTCTCGAAGTCACAATTGTGCTGCTGTTCGTGATTGATCTGGTTATTTTGGTTCTTGGATTGAAAGGGTTTTAAGCCGGTGCTTGCTCTCGTCCCACAAAAATTCACCGCGCAAAAATCTGCCGGATGACGTCTTCAATCGGCACTTCCTGAATGTCAATGTCGGTCACGGACAAATCGTCGAGCAACGATTTACAAACAGAAATCACGCGGTCGCGTTTGACTTTGAAAGTGATTGCGCCGGCGGTTTTCTCGGTGACTTCGCCGTATTGATTTAATTTCTCCGGCGATAATTCGTTCGCCTTTTCGCATTGAATCGTGATGAGTTTGAAATCGGCGAAACGATCCACGATTTCGCTCAATTTGCCATCAAAGAAAATTTTTCCGTGATCAATGATGATGACGCGTTCGCACAACGCCTGAATGTCGGCCATGTAATGACTGGTGAGCAGAATCGTCGTCTTCTGCTCGGCGTTGTGGCGACGAATAAATTCGCGGACAGTCTTTTGCGAAATGACATCAAGGCCGATGGTCGGCTCGTCGAGAAACAAAACTTTCGGCTGATGGAGTAGCGACGCGATGAGTTCCATTTTCATGCGTTCGCCGAGGGAAAGTTCGCGGACGCTGACGTTGAGTTTTTCTTTGACGTTGAGCAATTCGGTCAATTCGCCGACAGTTTTTTCAAATCGGTCTTGCGGAATTCCATAAATTTTTGCGTTCAATTCCAGCGATTCGCGCGCGGGCAAATCCCACCAGAGCTGATTTTTTTGTCCGAGCACGAGCGCAAACTGGCGGCGATAGCCGTCGTCACGTTCCCACGGTGTGTAGCCGAGAACTTTCGCCGAGCCGTTCGTCGGATAAAGCAAACCGGCGAGCATTTTAAGTGTGGTGGTTTTGCCCGCGCCGTTCGGGCCAAGAAAGCCGACGAGTTCGCCGGGTTCAATTTTGAAACTGACTTCGTTGACGGCAACAGTTTGTTCGTATTGCCGATGGAAAAGTCCTTTGACCGCGCCGGAAAATCCCGGCTGTTTTTTGTAGGTGCGAAAGGCTTTGGTTAAGCCGTTGACTTCAATCACTGCCATGAATGAAGTTTCGAAAGTTGAGGGACAAGTGTCGAGCGCGGAATCAACGCGTCAATTGCTTTTCCAGATAGTGAACGACCTGACGGACGTTGGAATCCACTTCCATGCGGTCTTTGACAAGGCGGCAGGCGTGCAGAACCGTGCCATGGTCGCGTCCGCCGTAGGCTTCGCCAATGGTGCTCAATGAACTTTCGGTCATCTGGCGCGAAAGATACATGGCGATCTGGCGCGGAAACGCGATATTTTCCGGGCGACGTTTGCTGGTCATGTCGGCAAGACGAATGTCAAAATGTTCGGCGACTTTTTTCTGGATGACTTCAATGCTGATGGTCAACCGGCCTTCTTCGTGCAAAATTTCGCGCAGCAAATTTTCAACGACTTCGATGCTCAATTTTTTTCCGGTCAAGGAAGCATAAGACGCCACGCGGATGAGCGCGCCTTCGAGACGACGGACGTTGGTGCGAATCCGGTTCGCCAGAAAATTCATAACGTCCTCCGGCAGCGTGACGTTCATGATCTGCGCTTTTTTCTGCAAAATGGCGAGGCGCATTTCGATGCCCGGCGGCTGCAAATCGGTGACCAAACCCCACTCAAAGCGCGAGACGAGACGATGTTCGAGATTTTGAATCTCACTTGCCGGACGGTCGCAGGTCAGGACGATTTGCTTGTGCGATTCGTGCAACGCGTTGAACGTGTGAAAAAATTCCTCCTGAATGCGTTCTTTGCCGGCAAGAAATTGGATGTCGTCAATCAACAGCACATCCGTCTGGCGGTATTTTTTGCGAAACGTGACGAGTTTGTTGTTCTGGATCGCGTCAATGTATTCGTTCGTAAATTTTTCGGACGAAACATAAGCAACGCGCGCGCCTTTTTTGTTGGCACTGACGTGCTGGCCGATGGCGTGAAGCAAATGCGTCTTGCCCAAACCGACGCCGCCGTAAAGAAAAAGCGGATTGTAAGATTTCCCCGGAGCTTGTGCGACTGCCAGCGCGGCTGCGTGGGCGAAATTGTTGTTGTTGCCGACGACGAAGGAATCGAAAGTATTTTTTGGATTGAAATGCAGTTCGCTGCTCGCGCGCTCGTGAGATTCGGCTGATTTTGCCTTTGCCGGAGTTGAAACAGGAGTCACCGCCGGAGCGACCGTCGCGCCGCCCGCTGCAATTTTGAATTTCACCTGCAAATGTTTGCCTGCGACGATGGCAAAAGCGTCTTGCAAAAGGCTGATGTAATTGTCCTTGAGCCAGACTTCGCTGAATTCATTCGGAGCCTCGAGCGTGACGTGATTGCTGTCCATCGAGCACGCGCGCAACGGCGCGAACCACATGCTGAAGGTGTCCTTGCCGAGTTTGGAGCGAAGTTGCTCCTGCGCCAAATTCCAAATTTTTTCTGCCGAAAGCTGCATGTTTATTCCGTTAAAGGCTTATTTTCCAAGCGTTTTATTCACTGTCCCAAAAAACAGATTAAAACTTCAATTTTTCTGCGCGTTCACCGTGGCAAGGAGCAACTTTCAAATAAAACACGATTCTTTTTGCTCTAAAAGCCAACGATATTTCGCTCTTCTCCGATGCAACCAACTCATTTTCAATGCCTTAAATCAAAAACTATTCCGCAATTCGCATCAGATTGATTATTTATATTAAAAAATTCCGAACGCCTTCTGGTAACGCGAATGTTTTATCCAAACCGGCGCTCCGTTCCTAGGACAACATATTAACTCTTATTCACAAGTTGTTCACAGGCCTTTTCGGATCAGCGTAAAATGTTTTTCGCTCCTTCCCGCAAATCAAAATATTCTTCGGTCAGGCGTCGGAGATACTAACACCCAAAGCGAGTCTGTAAACAGGAATCTTGCCGTGAAAATTTTCAGCATGATTTCTGAAAGCAAAACAATCAACACCCTGTTTGCAGCTTCTAATTGGATAAGTCTGATTAAATAGTTAAACTTATACTTTGTAAAATGCTTTGACAAAAATAAGAAGTCGTGATTAACTGTCCATAGTTGCAACGCTGAATGGAGGTGGGTTGCACGATTTGAATTTTTGATCTTTGTTAATTTTAAGTTTTCGATTTGCGTCCCGTAACAGGCGCGAATTGGAGTTCTCCGTGATCCCACGTTGTTACTCATTCAAATTCCCCGGGCCTTTCGGTCATCTCCTGACTGACTGGTCCGGTTTTTTCTTTTTAATTCCGGCGATTAAATCAAAACCCCATGTGGCTTCGTTGACACTGCTTTTTTCCGCTGTTACCGTTTGGGTTCCTAAAAATGGCAACGGATTACAAAAACACGCTCAACCTGCCGCGCACCGGCTTTCCCATGAAAGCCGATTTGATTTCGCGCGAGCCGGAACGGTTGAAAAAATGGGAAGCGGCGGAACTTTATGCGAAGATTCAAGACACGCGAAAGGATGCTGAAAAATTCGTTCTGCACGACGGCCCGCCTTTTGCCAACGGGGATGTCCACATCGGCACGGCGCTGAATAAAATTCTCAAGGACATCATCGTCAAATATAAAACTCTGCGCGGCAAAAGCGCGCCCTACATTCCCGGCTGGGATTGCCATGGCTTGCCCATTGAGTTCAAAGTCTCCCAAGAAATGCGGAAAGCTGGCGACACGTCTGCCGATGCCGTCACCATCCGCAAAGCCTGCGAAGCTTACGCACACAAATATATTGATCTCCAGCGCGAGCAATTCAAACGCCTCGGTGTGCTTGGCGATTGGGAAAATCCGTATCTTACGCTCAACAAGGAATATGAAGCTGACGAACTTCGCTTGTTTGCCGACATCGTTGCGAAAGGTTTTGTTTATCGCGGCAAGAAGCCGGTTTATTGGAGCATTCCTTGCCGCACCGCGCTCGCGGAAGCCGAGGTTGAATATCACGATCACGTCAGCCAGAGCGTGTATGTAAAATTCCCTGTCGTCGGTCGCGAAAAAACTTTCATCGTCATCTGGACAACAACGCCGTGGACGCTTCCGGCAAATCTTGCCGTTGCTTTCAACGAAAAACTTCAATACATCCAAGCCAAAGTCGGCGAAGAAAATTTTATTTTATTTCGCGGGCTTGTGTCTGCCGTTGCGGAAAAGTGCGGATGGAGCGGTTACGAAGAAAAGCCTGTCAACATTGATGATTTAGCGAAATTACAATATCAACATCCTTTCTGTGATCGCACCGGAAAATTATTTCCTGCCGAATTTGTCACGAGCGACACCGGCACGGGTTTCGTTCACATCGCGCCCGGTCATGGTCTGGACGACTACAATCTTGGACGCCAAAACGGTCTGCCGATTTATTCGCCGGTGGATGATGATGGAAAGTTTGCCTACTCCAACGAATTGCCCGTCGAGCAGCAAATGCCCGCCGAGATGGTCGGCAAATCCATTCTTGAAAAACACGGCAAGAGCGACGCCAACGAAGCCGTGCTGCACGAACTCCGTGTCCGCCACGCGCTGTTGCATCAGGAAAATTATCATCACAGCTATCCGCATTGCTGGCGCAGCAAGACGCCGATCATTTTCCGCGCGATGGACCAGTGGTTCATCAAAATAGATTTGGAGTGCGGCGATATGTCGCCGCTTTCCCACGACGCGACATGTCGCGTCGAACAAAGCGCGGACGTGTCCGCGCACTCCAAAACATTCCGCGCCGCCGCGCTCACTGAAATTGACCGCGTGAAGTGGATTCCCGACTGGGGCGTCAACCGCATCAAAGGCGCGGTGCAATCGCGCCCCGACTGGTGCATTTCGCGCCAGCGAACTTGGGGCGTGCCGATTCCGGCATTTTATGATGCGAAAGGCGAACCAATGCTCGACGCGCAAATCGTCCGCAACACGGCAGATTTAATTGAAAAACACGGCTCAAACATTTGGTTCGAGAAATCTGCCAGCGAACTTTGGTTGCTTGTTAAGCCAAAAGATTGGAAAGGCACAGAAGCTGTTTCAAAATCCAACGACACGCTCGATGTGTGGATTGATTCCGGCTCGTCATCAAAATCGGTTTTGCAGCGGCGAAAGGAATTGCAGCATCTTGAATTCGGCGAAAAAGACCCGCGACGTTGGCAAGCCGATGTCTATTTGGAAGGCAGCGACCAGCATCGCGGCTGGTTTCAATCCTCACTGCTGCTTTCGCTCGCGGGCAACGGCGCGGCGCCGTTCAAGACCGTTCTCACGCATGGCTTCATGGTGGACGCCGACCGCGAAAAGATTTCCAAGAGCAAGCAGGGCGCTTACGAAAAACCGCAGACCGCCGAAGCCTACGTCAAAAAATACGGCGCGGACGTCGTGCGGCTGTGGGTCACGTCGCAGGATTACCGCAGCGACATCGTCGTGAGCGAGGAGCGCATCAACAAGGTCGGCGAGACCTATCGCGGCATCCGCAACGCGCTGCGCTACCAGCTCTCGAACCTTTACGATTTCGATCCGGCGAGCCACATCGTGGCGGACAATGATTTGACCGGACTTGATCGTTGGGTGCTTGGCGAATTCGCGAAGCTCGAAGCCGAAGTCCTCGCCGCCTACGACCAATACGAATTCCACGTCGTCTATCAAAAGCTCAGCCAGTTCATCGCCGTGGAACTCTCGTCCGTCTATCACGACATCATCAAAGACCGGCTCTACACCGACGCCGCGAATTCGCC